>Ga0207660_10002223_pt1 | contig 12845 bp, 13 predicted proteins | sample KBSC73BmetaG_FD_184335 | JGI IMG/M metagenome (GOLD analysis project Ga0207660, IMG submission 184335) | Corn rhizosphere microbial communities from Kellogg Biological Station, Michigan, USA - KBS C7-3B metaG (SPAdes) (version 2) | ecosystem: Host-associated > Plants > Roots > Rhizosphere ... | reverse complement strand
CCGGGCTGTTAGAGGGCATGAATAACAAGATCAAGGTGCTGAAGCGCATGGCCTACGGCTACCGCGATGACGCCTACTTCTTCCTCAAACTCCGCGCCGCGTTTCCCGGTATTCCGTGAAGAACCCAAATCTGGCATCAGCGGACGTTCTACATGGGCCTCGGCAGGCGACGGCGGCGGGCGGAATTCCCAAGGCTCACGGTTCGCCGCAGTAGATGTGATGCATCCGACGGAAGGGATCTCGAAGCGCATGCCGCTCACCCTCGGGATCTTGACGTTTTCGCGGAGAGGATCGAGACGAGCGCGCCGAGGTGGTCGACGAGGCGCGCGGACTCGGTGCGGAGGTAGTCGCGTCCCGCCGGCGTGATGCGATAGTACTTGGCGCGCCGCGCGTTCTCCGTCACGCCCCACTCGCCGGCGATGTACCGTCGATCTTGGAGGCGGTGCAGCGCCTGGAGCAGCGCGGCGTCGTCGATCTGCACCCGGCCGTCGGATCGGTCCTCGATCCAGTTCGTGATCTCGAAGGCGTGCATCGGCGACCACGAGAGGGTCTTGAGCACGAGCGGGTCGAGCGTACCGCGGAGCATCGGCATGGCTTCCTCTCCTCCTCGTATCTAAGGGTAGATGCGAGGGGGAGGGGGGCGCAAGATGCTGGCAACTGGGCGCTGGGGACTGGTGGGCTGCTGGTTATTGGAATGCGGGCAGCGTGCGGGCCGGCATGTGACGCCTCGCTCGTGCCGACAGTTTAGGGAATGAACCCGAGAGGTACCGATGCCGAAGACGAGACTGCAACTGCCCCGATTCACGTTCAGCATCAAGCGCCGCGTTCTTCTTGCTGTCTGCGTGGGACTTTGCGCCGTGTACGCGGTCGCGTGCCGCGATGGCCTGGCGCCGCTGCCGCCGGGCGATGGGCCGCTGACCGGGACCTGGGTGCAGCCGGGTGTCGACACCTGGGTTCAGCTCGACCTCAGCCAATCGGGCACGCGCGTCGTCGGCTACTATCGAACCGGGGGCGTCGTCGGGGGTGTACGGCTCAGCGATCCGATCCGGATCACCGGCACGGCCGCGCTCCCACAGGCCACACTTCAGTGGACCGACGAGGCCGGGCTGGAGACCATGAATGTGACGCTCTCCACCGAGGGCGATTCGCTGACCGGAACGTGGGCGGCGCCAGGTCAGCCAGCCATTCCGTTCCGCACCTTCCATCGTTCGACGCCGTAGCTCGCGACGGCGCCATGACGGGAGCGCCGCTCACTCGTCTTTTGAGACGAGTAGCACCGCCCCGCAGAGGCCCCGTCCGCGATGATCCGAATCCATCTTCTCGCCCGTGCGTTGCTCGGCACCGCGGCGGCTCTGGCCATCGGTGCCGCCGCGCCGTCCCGACGCGCGCACGCCGCCGCAAGTGCGCCGACTGTCCCGCCGGACTCGCTCCGCGTCCCCATTCTCGTCTACCACAGCGTGATGCCGCACCACCCGGGGCAGACGTCCGAGCAGCGCGTGCTCGACGTCAGCGACTCGGCGTTCACGGCGCAGATGCATTATCTCGTCGACAACGGGTATCACGTCGTCTCGTTCGCCGCGCTCGTCGATGCCCTCGACGGGCGCGACACACTCCCGAAGCACGCCGTCGTGCTCACGTTCGACGACGGCTGGGTCAACCAGTATCACCACGCCTTCCCGATCCTCCGCCGCTTCGGGATGACGGCGACCTTCTTCGTGTTCACCACGCCGATCGGCAAGGACCCGAAGCTGATGACGTGGGACGAGCTGCGCCAGCTGCAGGCCGCGGGGATGACGATCGGCTCACATACGCGAACGCATCCCGTGCTCCCCGACTATCACGCGGCGCTGCACAACGAAGTCGAGATGAGCCGCGCCGACATCGCGCACCACCTCGGCCGCGCCCCCGACTTTTTCGCCTATCCATTCGGCGCGTGGGATTCGGCGAGCGCCGCCTGGGCGCGCACCGCCGGCTACCGCGCCGCGCGCACGTACCGCGGTGGGGCGTGGAACTCGGCGTCCGACCTGTACCATCTGCGCGCGATACCGGTCACCGACAACATGGAGAAGTTCGAGCGGGCGGTGAGTGGAGAAAGCCAGAGAGTCGTGGTGCACCAGACGGGCCGGTAGGTGGTCCGTGGTCCGTGGTCCGTGGACTGACGTTCGAGGCGCCGTCGCACCAGCGTGATCGCGTACCGTCCAGCAACCAGCATCCAGGAACCCGCTAGTCGCTAGCGCCCAGTACCTGCCAGCTAGTCAAAGCACCGCCCGTATCCACCGCGAAAACCGGCTGACCAGCGACGACTGCTTCGGCAGCAGCTTCTCCAGCTCCGCCGGCGTGTCGATCCACGTCGTGCGCGCCATCATATAGAAGAGATCCACCAGCCCCGCCGACGCCTGCGGCCCCGACACGATCAGCAGCGCCTCGCCGTCGGACATCATCCCGCGGTCGTCCATGTTCTGCGAGCCCTCGGCGAAATAGAAGCTCACGCGCTTCCGCTCCGCCGGCGGAATGCTCGCCTCGTACGACTTCATCATCTGATCGGCGCGGCGCGTGGCCGCGGTGTCGATGGCTGGCGCCGGCGAGCCCAATTCTTCGGCGAAGCTCGTCGTCTGGTTCGATTGCGTACGCATCGCGTCGGCGAGCATGTCGTCCCAGCCGGGCTGACGCAGCAGCGCGGCGATCGCGCTCTCGCGCGCGACCACTTGCGTCTTGCGATGCGGCTGCGGCGGATGAGGCGGCTCGCTCGTTGCCAGCTTCGTCGCGTCGGGGCGGCCAGGGTTCGCGATGTCGTGCTCCACGCGATCGAGCACCGCGAGCGTCCTGTCATCGAACGGAATCACCTGCCGAATCCACGGATAGCGCGCGAGTCCCGCGCGCACCTCGCGCAGCCGGCCGGCAGCGTCGTCCTCCTGTGCGTGCGCCGCGAACAGACCGATGTGCAGCTCGCCGCCGCTCGCGGCGATCACGGGCGCCAGGCTGTCGCGCAGTGCGAGCATGTTCATCAACACGTCGTGCGCGCGTGCCATCGCGGGGGCGTTCGGAATCGGCGCGTTCGCCAGCGCCGGCGCGATGATCTCGACCCGCGCACCGCGCGCCGCCGCGCCGGCGAGCATGGCAGCCCACGTCTCGCCGTACCAGAGCTGGTCTGGCACGATGATCACCGTGCCGGGCTGGGCGAGCGTGTACAGCATCGCGCGCGCGATCGACGATCGCTTGTCGCCGAAGCCGACATTGTTGTGCACCTGCAACGCTCGGCCGACGAATTCGCCGAGGTTCGCCTTTTCTTCTTCGGCGTGCGTGCTGGCAACCGCGCGCAGCGGCGCCGGAATCTGCTCGTCCGAGTAGCCGTTGGCGTGCAGCGCGTATCGGAGCGCCTCGCGCGCGTCCAGCGTCGCCGGCCCGCGGACGCGAAAGCCGCGGTCCTCCCACGAATTGCTGGAGTACGCCTCGCCGATGCCGATGCCCATCACGAACACCGCGCCGCGATCGGGATGGGCCTCGTCGACGTCATACAGCACCAGCTTGCGATGGTCGCGCATCAAGTTGTCGGGCGTGAACGCGATGCCGGGAATGATGTGCCCACTGCGAAACGAAAAGTCCGTTTGATGCGCGACGTTGACGTGCACCGCGATGGTGTTCCGCAGCCATTTGCCGGCGTCGCCCGACGCGCGCGCATCCCGCTGCAATCGCCACGACGTGGCGACCGCGGCGCGCAGCTCGGCCTGGCGTTGGAGCAAATGCTTCTCGCGCGTGCCGTCGTCGCCGGCGAGGTGCATCGACGCGTGCAGCGGATCGGCGAGGATGGTGAGCCACAGCCGTCCGTCGGACACCTCGTAGTAGTACTGGTCGTGCAGGATCATGTACATCGGGAACACGCCGGTGCTGTCGTACCGCTTGACCGCCGCGGTGAGCGCCGGGAAGTACGCGTCGGCCACCATCGTGTAGCCGACGTTGTCGATCGTCCGCGTGAACCACGACCGTCCCATGAATTCGTGCGTCCACAGCACGTGATAGAACCGCGCGGCGAGGACGGAGCGCGCGACCTCGAGCGTGAGGTCGGTGCTGCGCATGTAGGTCAGGTCGTTGTTGTCGGTGAACGGATGCCCGACGACTCGGCCGATGAGAGAATCCACCTGCGCTTGTTCGTCGTACTCGTCGAACGTGAGCGCCAGGTCCATCGGCAGCCAGATGCGCCGCGAGTCGCGCTGCACAACGATGCGGCGCATTGGTGTAGTGACTGCGTGCAGCCAGGCGGCGAATGCTGACAGCGTGGCCGGTTGACGCGCTGGCGCAATGCCTGATGAGTCGCGCAGCCAGCGATCGAAGTCCACCGTCGCGCCGCCGGCGAGCCGCGTGACGTCGACGTGCTTCGCGCGGCCGAACACCGAGTCGACCGGAATGATGATGCGATCGAGCACCGCCGTACGCGCGCGAAGCGCGGCGGCCGCTGCATGCGCGCTGTCGACAGTCGTTGCGAAGAGTTGCTCGAGCGCAGCGCGCGACCGGTCCATCGCCGCGCGATAGCTCGTCGCCTTTGCTGCGTGCAGCGCGGCGCTGGAGTAGAGATTCGAATACGCCGCAATTGCCGTAGACGCCGATTCGATGTCGCGCGCGAGCCGCTGCGTCGCGGCGTCGTTCGCCGCAACGATCGGCTCGCGCGGCTGCGGCGGATCGGGAATCGTGATCGTCGTATTGCGCGGACGCGTGCGACCGGCGAGCGGATCGAACAGCGGCGCGGTGAGACCGATGCGCACCGTCTGCCCGCGCTCGGGAATCCAGTCGACGCGCACCATCGAGCCGTGGCCGAGTATGCCGCGGCGGCGGATGGCGCTCTGCCAGCTCACGATGGTGTTGACGTGGCCGTGCCGAATGTCCCAGTCCGCGCCGACGCTGGTGGCGAAGATGCGCGACGTGGCCATGGCGCGAAGTCCCGCGTCGCCCAGGCCGCCGATCGTTCCGTATCCCTCGACGGTGCCGCCGAGGAATCCGAGCACCGGATTGAGCGCGTCCATCGGCGGCCTGCTGACCGCGCGGAAGATGCCGTAGCTGAACGTGGCGCCGGAGTGGCCGCCGCTAGTCTGCGTGAACGCCGTGCCTTGCGCGGTGAGCTGCTGGTGCCAGATCGGGGGTTGGCCGATCGAATAGACGGGCGGGGCAGGGCGGAGCGTGTCGGCCGTCTGGGCGAGCAGCGGACACACGTGCGTCAGAAGCGCGGCGGTGAGTACGCTCGCCGTGAGTGAACGAATCATGGCTGGCTCGAGGGCAATTCATGCGCCCGAGGCGGCTCCGGGACCCGTCACAGGTCGTCAGCGGTTTCGACACAGCGGCGACTGGCCTACTAAAGCCCGCTGATTCCACATTTGGGATAATCGCGGAAGCCCCGGCGGCTCGAACTTGCGAGCCGAGCAGGAATGACCTGACTAGCTTTTACGCATGACGAGCGACGGTCCACGACTTGTTCGCGAGCCGATTTCAATCGCGGACGTCCGCGCGCTGGCGCAACTGCGATTCGGAGACATGGTGAAGGCGTCGGTCGACGTCGGGCGCGGGGTCATGGCGATTGGCGGCGAGCTGCACTCGGACGAGGAGGCACTACTCCTCGAGGACGGAGCGCGACAAGCCGACGTGTGGGGAATCAACATTTATCCCGACGAGCCCGAAGACGCCTGGATCGAGTTCGACTCCATGATCAATGTCCGGGCGGCACAAGGCAATCGGTCGCGAGCTGTCGACGACGCGAGTATTCAAGCGCAGATTCGACGCGTGGTCGACGCCCCTATTCGCCGCTGATGACCGCGCCCGGTGGGAACGCGCCTTGGACCGCGCGCTGGAGTTGTTCGATCTCACGGCGACCGATCCGGCGCGCACCCCCACACAACGTCGAGAGATACTCCGCGCGCGCGAGCAATTCTGCCGCGTCTTTTTCGACGATACCGCGGAGGCGGATCTCGCCCCCTATCTCAGCAGGTACTTTCTACAGTTCGCGGTGGCAGCGCGACGAGGCCACACGCCGCGAACCGAGATCTGATCCGCTCAACTCAGCGGCGCGCGTGACCGGCTCCACCGCGCGCCTGCTCGAGCGCGCGACTGCCTTCGATCTGCTTCTCCCGCACGTCGTCCTCGGCCTCGAACATCTGCCGGATCTCGACCTGCCCTTGCCACGTGGGCCAGTGCTTGCGGTGCAGCTCCATGAACTTGCGGGCTTCGGCAACCGCTTCGTCTCTCGATTTGAAGTCGTAGATCGAGAATCCGCCGATCACTTCCTTGGCCTCGGTGAACGGGCCGTCGGTCGTGGTGACCTTCCCGTTGACGATACACACTCGTGCGGCTGACGACGTTGGATGAAGACCGCCGTACGACACCAGCTTACCAGACTTGGAGTCCTGCTCGATGAGTCGTCCGATCTCTTCGATCAGCTCGGCCGGCGGCGGTCCGGAGGCGGCGTGGTCCTCGGGACCTGAAACGATGAACATATACCGCATGGTGATGTCTCCTCGGGCTGTTGAACGTACCGACGGTCGACGGGGCGTGTCGACTCCTTACCCGTACGTCGAAGGAGGATGGTCGAAATCGACACGGCGCGCAGTGCGCACCGGGTTGACGATACCGCTTCTGGCGCGCCAATCGACCGGGGGCGACTATTGGTGCGCCGAGTCAACTTCCGAGTCCGAGACACTCCATGCTCTTCACTTCGATCGTCCTCGCCCTCGCTGCCGCGGTCGTTCCCCACGCGACCGCGGCGACGCCCCCCACGCTCCCCGACTCGATCGTTCATCGCATCGACTCGGTCTTCGCGCGCTACGACCGCCCCGACGTCCCCGGCTGCGCCGTCGGCGTCTATGAGAACGGCGGCATCGCGTTCGAAAAGGGCTACGGCTCGGCAAATCTGGAATACGGCATCCCGATTTCGCCGACGACGCCTTTCATCATGGGCTCCGTGACCAAGCAGTTCACCGCCGCGGCCATCGCGCTCCTCGTCGACCAGGGTCGAATCTCGCTCGACGACGACGTGCACAAATACATCCCCGAGCTGCCCGACTACGGCCAGCGGATCACCATCAACGAGCTCGTACACCACACGAGCGGCCTGCGCGACTTCTGGGCGCTCGTCGAAACGGCCGGCATGCGCCTCGACGACACTTACGCCGTCTCCGACGTGCTGGATCTCGCCTCGCGCCAGAAGCATCTCGAGTTTGCCCCCGGCACCGAGTACGACTACAGCAACACGGGCTACGTCGCACTCGGCGAGATCGTGCGCCGCGTCTCCGGCGAGTCGCTTGCCCGCTTCGAGGCCGATCAGATCTTCGGCCCGCTCGGCATGACCCACACGCATTTCCAGGACGATCATACCGTGATCGTGCCCGGCCGCGCCTATGCGTACGCTCCGCGGGACAGCGGCTGGCGCATCGACGTTTGGAACAACGACATCGTCGGCCAGGGCGGTCTCATGACCACCGTGGAGGATTTGCAGAAGTGGGATGAGAACTTCTATACCGGCAAAGTGGGCGGCCCCCGCTTCCTCGCGCTCCAGCTCGAGCAGGGTCGCTTGGCCAACGGCACCGTGTTGGCCTACGCGTTCGGTCTCGAGGTCGGGACGTACCGCGGGCTGAAGCTCGTCGAGCACACCGGCAGCACCGGTGGCTATCGCACGATCATCAGCCGCTTTCCGAGCGTGCACACGAGCGTTGTCGCCCTTTGCAACGCGAGCAACATCACCACGACTACGCTGTCGCACCACGTCGCCGACATCGTGCTCGCGTCCGCGTTCACGGCACCTCCGCCGGCGCCGCGCGTGCCGAATGCCGCACGCGCGCGCCAGGCGTCGGCGTCGACGCTAGCTCCCGCCGACGCCAAGCGGTTCGCCGGCCATTATCACTCCGATGAGCTGGACGCGACGTTCGCCATCCGCGACTCGGCGGGCACGCTGCTGCTCGAGCGACCGCGCAATCAACCGGCGGCGCTCGAGGCTACGGGCGCGCAGACGTTCCGCGCGGGCAATATGACGCTCACGTTCAACGCCGCTGGATTCACGCTCGACGTCGGGCGGGCGAGGGGGATCGAGTTCGTGAGGGCTCGCTAGGCCACAAGGGCATCAGTCTCGAGATCTCAATCCACGGACCACGGACCACGGACCACGGACCACGGACTCTCTTCTATCCCATACTCGCCCCATCCGGCGCGTACGCCTCGACGGCGAACGTGAACGTGCGCTCCTCCCCCGGCGATATCGCGCCGACGCCAACCACCTGCCGCGTCACCTCTTCGCCGCGATCGTTGCGGATCGAGATGACCACCGCGTACTCCCACGGCTCGCCGCCACTCGGCGGACGAATGGCGCCCTCGACACGGAGCGGCGACAACGTCGGAATCGCGGCCGTGCCCTCGGCGCCTGGCTCGAACCGCAGGTGCTTCCGGCACGACGGACAGACGCTCGCGCTCTGGAGAATGACCGCCCGGCAGTGCGGGCAGATGCGCGTGCTGCCGGGCGTGGGACGGGTGATGGTGCTCACGACGCCTGGCGCGCTCCGAGCGTGAGAGAGGATTTCGCCGACGCGTCGTCGTGCCACCCGAACTCAACGCGGCCGCGCATGCGAGAGCCCGACGCCACGGTGAGCGTGCCGCCTTTGAGATCGCCGGTCAGCACGCCGGTCGCCAGCAGCTCGACGCTCTCCGCACTCTCGATGTTGCCCTCGACCTCGCCGCCGATCGTGACCGACTTCGCGCGCACGCTGCCGGTCAGCTTGGCGCCGGCGTCAATGGTAAGATTGCCCTCGATGTTGACATCGCCCTCGAAGCGGCCGGCGAGGCGGACGTGTCCGCGGCCGTCGATCTTGCCGGTGATCGTGATGTCGCCGGCGATGACGGATTCCTTCGCGTCGCGCAGGTCGCGGGAATCGCGAACGTCGCGCGTATCGCGCGGCGCCGGGTGACGGCTGGGCGCGGCAGGGATGGCGGCCGGTGTGGATATGGCGGCAGGCTCAGCGGAATGCTCTGTTTGTTCCTTCTTCAACGGAGCGTCGACGGTTGCGGTCGCCGACGGATCCTTGCTCGAGTTGAGCGCTTCCTTCCAGAGTGCCATTGGGAAAATCCTGAAATGAGGAAGCGGAGAGATAAGGGCGGGGACGAAGACTGTCTGTTAGCCAGATCACGAAAGAACGATCTGGACGAAAGTTCTCGTCGACGAGCTGAACTCGGATCAGCCGAGCTGAGCCTGTGTCATCGGTCGCGATGCGTGCCGAGTGCCTTGGCGATCGCCGCGTCGGCGAGCGGTGCCATCACCGCGTAGCCGGCTTCGTTGGGATGCACGCCGTCGATCGTCAACGCGGCCTTCATCCCCTGGCGTTCGTCGGCCAGCGCGCTCCAGTAGTCCAGATGCACGGCGCCCGTGCGCGCCGCGTAGTCGCGCATCCAGCGGTTGAGCGCGACGATCTTCGGCGCCGGCTCGAGGCCGCGCTTCCACGGGTAGTCGTAGACCGGGAGTACCGACGCCAGCACCACGCGAATGCCGTTCGCGCGCGCCAAGTCCGCCATGGATGCAAGGTTGCCCTCGATCATCTCCAGCGTCGACGGCCCGGTGTTGCCGGCGATGTCGTTTGTGCCGGCGAGAATGACGACGACGCTCGGGTGCAGATCGATCACGTCCTGGCGAAAGCGCAGGAGCATTTGCGGCGTGGTCTGTCCGCTGATGCCGCGGCCGATGTACGGCTTGCCGGGAAACATTCCCGGGAAAAATTTCGCCCACGAGTCGGTGATCGAGTTGCCCATGAAGACGACGCGCTGCTCGCCGGGGGCGGGCGGGGGGAGCTGCGAGTCGGCCTGGGCGTATCGGGCCAAACCGGCGAAATCAGCGGCGTTGGTTTGCGCGCTCGCGGTGGTCGCGAGGAGCGCCAGCGCCGCGGTGTACCATATGAGTGCTGTCATGCGCTAACGTGCGACCGTTGGGAGGTGGTCGCAAGCCGTAGATCGACGGGCGAGCGACATCGTATTCGTGAAGGTTCCTTGGGTTCCGTAGGAGCGAGCAGTGGATCCAGTGCGCACCATTATCTGAGCATCATCATGTCGAAATTTCTCGAGGCGATTCACGCCGCGGTACACGCCCGGTCGGCGCCGGACGCTGCGACCAGCGCGCCGGACGCGGCGTTGGAAAACGTGAAAGTGGCTGCCTGCGCGTTGCTCCTGGAGATCGCGTACGCCGACGGAGAGTTCACCGCGCCGGAGCAAGCCCACCTCGAGTCGGTCCTGGCGCGGCACTTCGGGCTGGCGCCCGAGGCCGGCGAGCGCTTGATAGCAGTCGCCGAGCAGGTCGTCGCCCGGCGGCTCGAGAACATCCTCACGTATCTCACACACCGGATCACGAACGCCGTTACCGAGGGGCTAAACGCGAAGATCCAGTGGATCAAGTATTCCTCGCGCGGCTTCCGCAATCCAGGCATAATAACACTCATTGCCCTTGCGAGATCGACAGCCAAGTATCCCAGCAGTAGAAATTCGTTATCGCAATGGCAGATTAATGGAACTCTTAATACTAGTGCATCGCTATAATCTTGCGCACTGATGGCCGCAGGCCTGGGGGCCTGGGTCCCGGAATCTGAGTCCAGCGCCGCTCACATTTTGACAGGGGAATAGATCGAGGCCAAACTCTCGGGCGAGAGGAGGCTGAGATGCGGAAGAGCAGGTTCACGCCGGAGCAGATTCTCCAGGCGCTGCGGCAAGCGGAGGGCGGGACCACCGTCGTCGACATCTTTCGGAAGATGGGCGTCACAGAGACGACGTTGTATCGCTGGAAGAAGCAGTACACCGGGCTCGATGTGAGCGAGCTCCGCATGCTCCGCGAGCTCAAGCCGCTGCGCGAAGAGAACCGGCGGTTAATGACAGCCGTCGCGGATCTGCCGCTCGACAAGACCATTCTCCGAGACGCGCTCGGAAGACAATGGTGAGCCCAAGCCAGCGTCGCGGCGTCGTGGCTTGGGCGAGGACAACGTACCAGCTCGGGGAGCGTCGGGCGTGCCGCGCCCTCGCCGTGCACCGCGCGATGGTGCGATACGAATCGGTCACACCGGATGACGCGCCCGTGCGTCGGCGACTGCGCGAGATCGCGAAGGATCGGCCGAGCTTCGGCGCGAAGCGGCTGCATGTGATGCTGCGGCGCGACGGCCTGCGAATCAATCACAAGAAAGTGCATCGGTTCTACGTCGAGGAGGGGCTGCAACTGAAGCCGCGACGACGCCGACGTCGCTCCGCGACGGTGCGACAGCCACGCGCCGTGGTCACGCAGCCGAACGAGCGCTGGGCGATGGATTGCATGCACGACGTGCTGGCGACCGGGCAGCACGTGCGCGTCTTCACGCTCGTCGACGTCTACACGCGGGAGTGTGTGGCCCTCGAGGTCGCCCGATCGTTCAGCGGGAGCGACGTCGCGCGGATGCTGAGTGACGCCGGCGAACGTGTGGGCGGGCTGCCCGCAATTGTGCCGTGCGACAACGGGACCGAGTTTACGTCGACGTCGCTCGATCACTGGGCCGATTGGAATCGGGTGCAGTTCGACTTCAGCCGGCCCGGCAAGCCCGTCGACAATAGCGTCTGCGAAGCCTTCAACGGGAGCCTGAGACGTGAGTGTCTCACGCGTCATTGGTTTGCCTCGTTGGCCGAGGCCCGCGTCGTGCTAACTTCGTGGCGCGAGGACGACAACAACCACCGGCCCCACACGAGCTTGGGGCTTGAACCACCAGCGGTGTTCCGAAGCGCGGGTGTCTACCTGCCTCGGTTTAGAACTCTCGAAAAGTGACGCTCTGGCCGGGACCTACTTCGGGGACCCAGGCCCACTCTCGAAAAGTGACGCTCTGGCCTGGACCTACTTCGGGGACCCAGGCCGTGGCACACCGCTCGCGTTGGTTGCCCGCGCCAGACTCCGGGAGCTTGAGCATGCCGTCGGCGCAGGTGCGCTCGGGACAGCGATACGCGTGGCACGGGCAGTCGCTTCTCGTCACCGACGATCGAGGCGATTGCACGGAAGCCGATGCGCTGAGCGGCTATTACTTCCGCGAGGCGCGGTTTCTTCGCCGCCTGCGCGTCCTCATCAACGGGACGGCGCCATGGCTCTGCGAGTCTGCCTCCGAGTCGCCGCGGGTCCTGCACTTCGCCTACGAATATCCGGAGATGACCACGTTCGGCGGCGGCGGCAGCGGCGCGTCGGGCGATGATCTCAGCACCGACGCGAACGGAATCCCGCATCGCGCGCTCGACATTCGACTTCGCTACACCGTCGGCATTGCATCGCTCGTGGCGAGGCTGGAGATCGTCAATCACAGCCGAATCCCGGTGTCGGTCGAAGCGGGGTGGGAGTGCTCGGCCGATTTCGCCGACATCCAGGAAGCGCTCGGCGAAAAGCGACAGCAAAGCGCCCCCGTCGAACGAACGATCGGCGACGGCGCGGTCACCTTCAGCTATCAGCACCCCACGTTGCGCTATGCGACGAAAGTGTCGCTCGAGGCGCCCGAGTCTGCGTCCGGGAACGCCCGGCGCGGCGAAGGCGAGCGCGCCGACGGCGGAGCGTTCCTTGGTGGATTCGTGACGCTTGCTCCTCAGAAGCGGGCGACCTTTCGGTTGCATGTGGCGGCCGTCGATTATGAGGAAGCGCTGAACGAACGCGACGAACACGCCCGGGACGCGGCCTGGACCGCGTGGGTCGATCGGCTCACGCGCATCGACACCCCGGGAAACACGTTGGCCGAGGCGATACTGCGTTCGAACATATCCGATCTCGCATCCCTGCCATTGCTCCAGGGCGCTCGCGACGAATGGCTCACGCCACAGGCCGGCATGCCGTTGTACCCGGCGCTCTT
>Ga0207660_10002220_pt1 | contig 12856 bp, 9 predicted proteins | sample KBSC73BmetaG_FD_184335 | JGI IMG/M metagenome (GOLD analysis project Ga0207660, IMG submission 184335) | Corn rhizosphere microbial communities from Kellogg Biological Station, Michigan, USA - KBS C7-3B metaG (SPAdes) (version 2) | ecosystem: Host-associated > Plants > Roots > Rhizosphere ... | reverse complement strand
AAATAGTAAGGGGCTTAAAGTTGAAGAGCCGGATGGTAGGGTTGAAAACTACAAATTCAACCGGCCAGTTAATATTACTCAAGGGCCTATATATCACTCCGCTTATGATAAAAACCTAGCAAGCTCCATTTTGACTGTTCATAGTCCAAAAAACTCCGGATACATTAAATATACTACACAGTTCTAAGCACCAAATATTTGACGCTAGACGCTTGTGTTTATAGAATAGAGGTAAGCTGAGGGCACGAGCTTTTTATATGGCCAGAAAAATACAGCAACGACAAAAATTTTACAGACGCAAGCGCTGGCTATTGTCAACTTCTATGTTTATTATTTTGCCCGCTGTGTTAGTCATAGGATACGTGAAGGTAAGTGCTTTCTGCGGCATTTATAATAGTAATTCTTTATTATGCCAATATCAGGGAGGATACACACAGGTAGGTGGTGACTGGGCAAAGTTAACCTGGAGCGGGGGTGCTATCGGCTCTCCCGGCAGCCCTAGCGATGTTAGCGCAGGAAGTACGGTTAGTCTGACCGGTTCTTATAACAGCGTAGAACCATCCAATGGCCAAACCGTTGTGGGATGGGTTAACATCTCCACCGGCCAACCTGGAGCCCAGAGTATTACCGCCGGTGGCGCACCTAGCTATGTCTTCAATAATGGTTGTTTTGCCGAAGTTGCCCAGATTCCTGGTAAATCTGGGCCTGCAGCTAACCCCTACGGTAACAATAACTGGTACTCAGCTTCTGGAGGAAGCGGTGTATTTGCCTGCGGTAGTGTAGAAAACAATCCTCCCAGGGATACTTTAAGCAATCAATATCCAGGCTATTTTGCTACAACGTATAGCAATGTTGATTCTACTCTAAATAATGGATCACCAGTTGGTAGCAGCGTTGTATGGAACAACGGTACTTCAACTGCAAAAACCAATACTTTTAATATAAAGTTTTCATCAAGTATCACGCAACCTATTCAAGTATGTATGCGGTATCATGTTTCAATTACGGCCAATCCTGGAGCCGCTACGGATATTGCAGGCGGCAACGCGAATGGCATTGCGAAAAATGATTTATCTGACATCGTCGCGGTAGCTGGCCAAACTGACTCGGCTAGTGCTGCTTGTTTTCTTGTGCACCCAAATCCACCGCCAACCAATATAAGTTCTTGCAATAACATCAATGTTACTGACAGCGGGACTAACCCAGCGACTATGATATCGTACTCACCTGTAATAGCTCCAGATGGATCTACTGTTGCACCGGACGGCTCCAGTTGGAGTTCGGATCAGAACAGCAAGGACACCGGTACTAATGGTCTAGTCTGGACTCACACGTCGGTGAGTGTGACTGGTGGAGGCGTGAATATAAGTACAAATCTTGGCCATGGGTATAGTTCAGTGGGAATCAACCAGAATTTTATCCCGCTTAGTCAGACTATAACAGTTTCAATTAATCGCAGAGAGCATCTTTTAACGCATAAGGGAAACAAATATTGGGTAACATATAGTACGGCGGGTAGCGGTACTTATACATGCTATTCTGCGCATTGCACGGTTGATAGTGCCCGGGGAGATGGGCCTGGTGGCCTAATAATATCGGGCGGTACAGTGCATATAACAGCGACCATCATCAATGATAATGGACCCACTAACCTAAACCTTTATGCAACTGTAGGAGGGGTCCCCGGCCAGCCACCGCTTAGCATCACAGACAATGGAGCACATAATGTACCCACCTCAGGCATACCGCCTGGCGGCTCCGCCACTATTACATTTGACCAAACTGACGGAGGTGGACCTCCGCACACATATAGCACAAGCCCTTATCCGGATTACAACGGTGGTTTCGTACTGGGACCAAGTTGCAGCGCCTCGTCATCTCTTAACGGGGGTGGTGGCTGCACAGGGAGAAGCAATGGGATTGACTGTCCTGCATATGTTCCATTTACGCTAACACCGAGTGGAAGTACGAAGCTTTTGCCTATTGATGAAAATCCTACTCAAACGGTGGACTCAACGTGGGTTACGGGCAGCGGCCCCCCAGTTAGTGAGAATGTAACCAGCTCGCTGTACAACACCACTGCTAATTGTGGATCTGCGACTGTGTTAAGTACAAGCAACCCGGGCGCTTTTAGTGCCGGCCGTACTTACATAATTACGACCACACCACCCAACACGTATACATACAATACCTGTGCTCCGCCAGTTGCAGGGGATAGTTATTGTGCTACAGTCCATGTTCCGTTTGCTACCGGGGGTTATGTAGGACCAGGTGGTTCAGGTGATATAGTTGGTGGTAGTCCTGCTGACTGGACCCAATGTGCCAGAGTCGTTAACCGGCCTTATTTCAAGGTGGTTGGTAGCAGTGTATCCACAGGCGCTGGCTTCCAAAGTGGGAATACTTGTCCAGGCGGAGAAATAGCCAGCTGGAATAACGACTCAGGTATTTACCCCGTGTCGGGTAACTTCGGGGCTGGGGTACAGCTTGGTGCTCTGGCAGCTAAAGGCATAGTCGGGTTTGCCAGTAATCAAAATATCCCTGGCCTTACCCAGCTTAACAGTGGACCAAGTCGTCTTAACTTCGCTAATACCGGCGGGGTTCCATTTAGTCGTGATGACTATAGCCCACAGCTTGGGGGATACTTCGGTGATACCGGTTCATGCTTACAGACATCCAAACCAGCCAATATTGTTGATGGCGGTAATGGTTCCTCGGCTAATATTGGTAGTCTGGCAGCCACTGCTGCGTCGCCAGGTAAAAGCTATAGTTTTAGCCCGTCATCGCACCAACTTACGCTAACTAATGGTTCAAGCACAGTGAGTGCCGGACAAAGTCTCGCTATGTATGTCAATGGAGATGTATATATAGATTCCGGCGGCATTACCTATAATCAGGGCGGGACCTGGACATATAAGTCCGTACCATCATTCAAGTTAGTGGTTTACGGCAATATCTATATTGACCCAGCCGTGACAGAACTGGATGGCCTGTATTCAGCCCAGCCTGACGACAGTGGTCACGGCGGCAATATTTATACATGTAGCGATACTACGAACCACTTTACATACATGGATAAAAGCAATTTGTACAGTAATTGTTATAAGCAGTTAGTCGTATATGGATCATTCCAAGCCCAGCAAATTGATATGATGCGAACGCTCGGTTCCTTGCGAGATGAAACTCCAGTTGCGGGCATTAATACTGGTGGCCAGGCTGGAGCAGACCAACCACTAGTCTGGGCGCCTGGCTGTAAACAGGGGATTTGCAATTCTTTTCAGAACACTCCCCAATTAGGAAAATGTGTTCATGCTAAGGAACCTTCGGAAAGCAGCGCCTGGGCTGAGAATTACCTATGCGTACCAGCTGGTGATGGCAATCCTTCTGATGTACAGCTAAGCTTCACCTGTGATAACTTTGCCCCTGGTAATCAGAATGGCTGCAACACCGGTACTAAACTGGCTTATTGTACAACTACTACATTTGGCAATAATAACGGTTTCCAAAAAACCGTCGGCATCGGAGGTTACATTGAACTTGATCCCTGGGATTATCCTAAAGATCGTACATGGATTGACAACTATTTCTGCAGCAATTACCCGATTCGTTTTATGATCAGTGGCTCTAATCCGACTAACAGTACCCAGTTTTGTACCAGTTTGAGTGTACCGGGAGACAAGGACGGCAATAATGTATGGCAAAGCTCATATATATGTATTGATAAATATATTGTGGGAACATTTGGTGTCGGCCACGGCTTAACGCCTCCATTGACTTGCAGTAATACCCCTGTGGGATATGTACCTGCCTTGCGAACGACCTGCGCTGCGGAAGTCTTCATTTATAGTCCGGAGCTTGATCTCGGTAACTCCAGCGATAATCTGCCGAGCCATGGCGCGCCGACCTACCAAGCCATAACTAGCTTGCCGCCGGTGTTGTGATACAATAATGTTAATTCTTAAATAGGAAACAGATATCAAAATGGGTGGGACCCCAAGCCAAAACCGATTCCAGGGCCGACTGCCGCGCACCGATAGCGCTTATGCTATAATTCCAGGGATGACGCACCTCAAGAAAGGCGGGCTATGAGCTTGCTGCTAGGCACCGAGGCTGATTTTTTCGGTCTGGATATCGGTACGACCGCCGTCCGCTTGGTCCAACTGCGGGCCGGTAACCCCAAGGCTCTGGTCAAATATGCCTACGTGCCGCTGGAGGGCAAGATTGCCCTTAGCGAGTCCAAGGCCGACCAGCAGAAACTGGTCCAGACCATCGCCCAACTGGTCAAGCAGGCCAGTGTAAGTACACGTAATGTGGCCGTCGGCATCCCTTCCGGCCGCGTTTTTACCACCGTGGCCGACGTGGACCGATTATCCAGCGGCGACCTGGCCAAGGCGATTTCTTATCAGGCTGATTCTTTGATTCCGACGCCGCTGGCCGAATCCAAGGTTGATTGGTCGCTGATCGGCGACTCGCCGACAGACAAGGCCAAACAGGAAATCCTGCTCAGCAGCGTCACCAATAAGTTCGTGGAGGGCCGGCTGGACATGCTGGAATCCGTCGGATTGAACGTTATCGCTTTTGAACCGGATAACCTGGCCATGGCACGGGCCTTGGCTCTGCCGGATGATCCTGGCGCCCAGCTGATACTGGATGTCGGGCAACGCTCCACCGACCTGGTGGTCGTATTCGGCGGCGTGCCGCATCTGACCCGCAGTATCCCCACCGGTGTGGAAACCATCGTCAAGGCCGCCACCCAGAACCTCAGCGTGGACGAAAAACAAGCCGACCAATTCGTGTTTAAGTTCGGTCTTAGCAAAGAAAAGCTGGAAGGCCAGGTGTTCCAGGCCATCAGCAGCACGATTGATCTGCTGACCACCGAAATTGAAAAGTCCATCAAGTTCTTTGAGACCCGTTATGTAGGCACCAAGATCAACCGTATCATCGTTACCGGCGGTGCCTCCGTCATTCCGGAATTCCCTCTGTACATCGCCAACAAGTTCAACCTTAACGTGGAAATCGGTAATGCCTGGCGTGGCGTCAGCTTCAGCCAGGACCGTCAGAATGAACTGCTGGCCATTTCCAACCAGTTTGCCGTCGCCGTCGGCTTAGCGGAGCGCAGCGTATGATTGAACTCAATCTCCTACCGGATATAAAACTTGATTACATCAAGGCCCAGCGGACCCGCCGACTGGTGCTAAGTATTTCAGTGCTTGTCAGCATAGTAGCCGTAGCTATTTTGGCTCTTTTGTTAAGCCTGGACGGCCTTCAACACAAGCACCTTAGTGACCTAAACAAAGACATTAAAGATGAGAGCAGCAAACTACAGGGAGAACCGAACATCACGCAGATTCTGACTGTCCAGAATCAGCTAGAGAGTCTGACTGCCTTACACGCCAGCAAGCCTAACGCCAGCCAGTTATTCACCTATCTGGGACAAGTGACTCCCGCCCAGATTGATATCAACAATTTCACGATTGATTTCACCCTGCAGACAGTCACTATGACCGGTGATGCCGACGCCCTGAGTAGTGTGAACCAATATGTGGACACTCTTAAAGCAACGACGTACACGACCTCGGCTAACACTACTGCCACAAAAGCTTTCAGCAATGTAGTGCTTAGCGCTTTCGGCCTGACAAGTGGTGCTAACAGCAGTTCTAAGGCTGGCAAGCCAGCTACCTATACCATCACGCTGGCCTATGATAAGAACATATTTGATATTACCCAGACTGTAACGTTAACTGTGCCAAATATTGTTACGACACGCTCACAAATCAGTAACCCGACAGATTTGTTCGCCCCGGCGCCGACTAATCCGAGCGGAGGGACACACTGATGGCCAAATTAGAAATCTCAACCAAGCGTATCGCCATATCCAAGGCCGAAGCCCAGATGGTTATTATCGTGGGTGTGGCAGCTTTCGTGACAGTGTTCTCGCTGGTCGCCGCCAAGGCCGTCTGGAGCCAGACCCGTTATCAGGCACGAGTCACGACCGCTTCCGAAAAAGCCCACAAGCAGTTGTTGACGAACCTGGCAAACTATGACAAGTTAGTGACTTCGTTCAGAGCCTTTGAATCCACCAGCGCTAACGTTATCGGCGGCAACCCTAGCGGCAGTGGCCAGAATGACGGCGACAATGCTACTATTATCCTGCATGCTCTGCCCGACAAATATGACTTTCCAGCTCTGACCTCAACCCTGGAAAAAATCCTTAAAGGCGGTGGCTACAATCTTAGCAGTATCACTGGTACCGATGACCAACTCAACCAGCAGAACAATACCTCCAGTCCGACACCTAAACCGGTCAGCATGCCGTTCTCATTCAGTGTCAGTAATACCAGTTACGGAGGTGTCCAGCAACTAGTTAATACTTTGCAGCAATCTATCCGACCTATTCAGATTGATAACCTGACATTAAATGGTGGTGCTAGCAATATGACGGCGACCATTAATGCCCACACCTATTATCAGCCCGGTAAAAGCGTTAATATCAGTCAGAAGGTAATTAAATGAAGCAAAAAGATCTACCAATCATCCTGGTCATAATTTTTGTAAGTGCCATAGTCTCACTCTTCGTATCCAAGGCTATCTTCGCGCCGCCCAAGAACCGGCAGCAGAAAGTGGACGTCGTCCAAGCGATCACGACTGATTTCCCGAGTGTGGACTCGCACTACTTTAATAGTAATTCTATAGACCCGACCCAGCTGATAACGATTGGCCAGAACGCCAATACCAACCCATTCAGTAACGCATCGCAGTAGGCCATGAGCGTCTTATCGGCTACCACCCAGCAACAAGTGGAGGCTCTTCTGGTTTCCAATGGCATGCTGACGGCCGACAAGCTGGAAGCCGCCCGTAAATCCGCCGAGGCTACCAGCCAACCGCTGTTTACCTATCTGGTCAAGAACAAACTGGTGAGCGAAGAGCAACTCACCAAGATTAACGCCACCATCACCAAGGTGCCGTATGTGAACCTGACTGCTGCGCGAGTTGACCCTAAGATCTTAGCTCTGTTACCGGCCGATATCGCTAAGCGTTACATGGCCGTGCCGCTCGGAGAAATGCAGAACAAATTGGTGGTGGCTATGCTGGATGCCGATAATGTCCAGGCCGTGGACTTCCTGTCCAACCGCATCGCCCGGCCGCTGAAGGTCTACGTAGCCAGCGAGGCCGGTATCCGCCAGGTGCTCAAGCAGTACGAATCGCGTCTGGATACCATGAGCGACGCCTTTAAGAACCACCTGACACTGCCTGACGAGCAGGCCGAACTTGATAAGAAGAACACTAAAGCCGCGCCCAAAGCCAAAGAGGTCAAGGACCTGGTAGAAGATTCGCCGATCAGCAAAGCCCTCTCAGCGATACTGGATTTTGCGGCTCGTAACAGAGCCAGCGACGTCCACGTAGAGCCGATGGAAAAAGAGCTTAAGATCCGCTGCCGGATTGACGGCGTGCTGCGCGAGGTCATGCGCCTGCCCAAGAACGCCGAGCCGGCACTGATTTCCCGCATCAAGATTCTGGCCAACCTCAAGATTGATGAGCACCGCATCCCGCAGGACGGTCAGTTCTCCATCCATGTGGACGAACACGACATTGACCTGCGTATCGCTATCGCGCCGATCGTGTGGGGCGAGCAGGTGGTTATCCGGTTGTTGGACAAGAGCGGCACTTCGCTCAAGCTGGAGGCTATGGGCTACACCGGCCGCGCCCTGCGCCTGATCCGCAAGGGCCTGGAACGGCCTAACGGTATGATTCTGACCAGCGGTCCGACCGGCTCCGGCAAATCCACCTCGCTGTACGCCCTTATCCAGGAAATCAAGAACGACACCGTCAACATCGTCACTCTGGAAGACCCGGTGGAATACAAGATGGACGGTATCAACCAGATCCAGGTCAACCCGGAGGTGGGTCTGACGTTTGCGACGGGCCTGCGTAGCATCCTGCGCCAGGACCCGGACATTGTGATGGTGGGGGAGATCCGCGACAAGGAGACCGCCCAGCTGGCCGTCCAGGCCGCCCTGACCGGCCACTTGGTCTTCAGCACGCTGCACACCAACAGTGCCGCCGGCATCCTGCCGCGTCTGTTGGATATGGGCGTGGAGCCGTTCCTGATCGCCAGCACCGTTCACACAGTCATCGGCCAGAGGCTGGTCCGGCGCATTCCGGACGAAGGCAAACAGACCTATCAATCCACTCCGGTGGAGACCCAGGCCATCCAGTCCACCTTAAGCGGCCTATTGCCCCCCTCAGCCGAGCAGGCGGCAGCCTTTTCCAAGGATATGGGATACAAAAACTTGCCCTTGGTCAACCAAACCGCTTATACTTTAAGCAAGGGCATAGACTCCCCTGATACGCCAGGCGGCTATAAGGGGCGGATGGGCTTATACGAGGTCTTTGAGGTCTCCGAGAACATACAAGGTTTAATCATGAAACGCTCAACATCAACCGAAATTGAACACGCCGCCCGCAAAGAAGGCATGGTAAGCATGCGCCAGGACGGCTATCTCAAGGCCCTGGCCGGCAATACCAGCCTGGCCGAGGTCAACCGGGTAGCAGCTGAGGATATAGAATGAACCGTAAATACAGATGGGGGAAGGTATCATGAGTACCGCTGGGCAGCCTAGGATTGAAGTATTACTGGACGAAGTTATCAAACGTAAGGCCTCGGACTTGCACATCCAGGTCGGCCTGCCACCGATGCTCCGCGTGGACGGCGCACTGACGCCGGTGCCGGAAGCCGACATCCTGGACGAAGAAGCGATAGAAGCATTGGTTTTCGCCATCCTGGACGAAGACCAGAAGCAGATTCTATTGAAAGATAAGGAATTTGACTTTAGCTTCGCATTCGGCGATCTGGGACGGTTCCGTGTCAACGCCTTTCATGAACGGGGCAACATGGCAGCCGCGCTCCGTCTGATTCCCAACGAGATACTGACCATTGAGCAGCTAGGCTTGCCGCCCATCGTGGAAAAGTTCTCTGAATATCCGCGCGGCCTGGTGCTGGTGACCGGTCCGACCGGCTCCGGTAAGTCAACTACGCTGGCCTCCATGGTCCGCAAGATCAACGAGCAGCGCGCCAGCCATATAATCACCATTGAGGATCCGATAGAATACGCCCACAAATCGCAAAAGTCGGTCATCGTCCAGCGCGAAGTCCACTACGACACCTACTCGTTTAGCGCTGCCCTGCGATCTGCCTTGCGTGAAGACCCAGATGTAGTGCTGATCGGCGAGATGCGCGACCTGGAGACCATCGCCAGCGCTATCACCATCGCCGAAACCGGCCACCTGGTCTTTGCCACGCTGCACACTAATAGCGCCGCCCAGTCCATTGACCGTATGATTGACGTCTTCCCGCCGCACCAGCAGCCGCAGATCCGGGCCCAGCTTTCCAACATCCTGATGGCCATCGTATCGCAACGCCTGATCCCGTCTATCGGCGGCGGCCGGGTCGCTGCAGCCGAGATCCTGGTTGCTACGCCAGCTGTCCGCAACATCATCCGCGAAGGCAAGAGCCACCAGCTGGAGGCTGTCATCCAGACCGGCGCGGAGTTCGGCATGCAGTCCATGGACAAGACGCTTGTCACTCTCATCCACGACGGTACCATCACCTACGATGAGGCCCGCAACTTCGCCGTGGACATAGATGAACTAGACAGGTTAATGAGAGGCTGAATACGTGCTAACCTTCAATTACGAAGCCAAAAATGCCAAAACCGGCGAAAAAGTCAAAGCCCAGGTCCAGGCTGACAACGAGCAGGCTGCAGCCAAGCTTATCCACGACCAGGGCCTGACGCCGCTCAGCATCAAGACCGAAAAAGGCGGCCGGATCGGCCGTTTCCGTCGTATCAAGACCAAGGACAAAGTTCTCTTTAGCCGCCAGCTGTCCACCCTGATTAACGCTGGACTACCACTGGTACAAAGCCTCCGCAGTGTCGCCGAACAGACCACTAATAAGCCCTTCAAAGTCGTTATAAACCAGATAATTACAGACGTAGAAGCCGGCACATCCTTTAGCCAAGCCCTGGAAAAACATCCCAATGTCTTCAACAGGGTATATATCAGTCTGGTAGCCGCCAGCGAGACTTCCGGTACCCTGGATAAAGGCCTAGAACGTCTAGCCGACCAGCAGGAAAAAGATGCTGATATCGTCAGCAAAGTCCGTGGCGCCATGATCTACCCGCTAATAGTGTTGCTTGTAATGATGGCAGTGGTGACATTCATGATAGTCAAGGTGCTACCACAGGTTCAGAGCATTTATGCCGGTCTTAAGGGGGTATCATTGCCCCTTGTAACCAGAGTGTTGCTAGCTTTCTCGCATTTCTTAACACATTATTGGTGGCTGGCACTGATTATGCTTGGGTTGGCTATATTCTTCGGCAGCCGTTGGGCCAAGACGCTAGGCGGCCGTTCAGTAGTAGATAAAATTAAGATGAAATCCTGGCCGGTCGGCCCGCTGTTCATGAAAATGTACATGGCCCGCTTTGCACGTACAGCCACAACACTAGTGGCCAGCGGCGTGCCTATTATCCAGGTTCTAGAAATCACCGGTGAGGCCGTAGACAATGTACACATTCAGGCATCACTTCAACGAGCCATAGAAAAGGTCAAGGGCGGCAAAGCTTTGTCTGAAGCACTAAATAAGGACCCCAACTTCTTAATCTTAGTACCAAACATGTTGCGTATCGGTGAACAATCCGGCGCTATGGAAACCATGCTGGCCAAAGTTGCTGATTACTATGAGAAAGAAGTTGATAACGAAATCAAGACCATCAGCACCATAATTGAACCGGTAATGATGGTAATCATGGGCATAGTAGCTCTTACTATCGTAGCCGCCATCCTGTTACCTATTTACGGCTTGGTCAACCAGTCCGGCTTTGTACAAAATGGCTAATAAATGAAGAAGAATCTGTTGTCAGCCTCTAACAATGCCGGGTTTACTATTATAGAAGTATTATTTGTGTTGGCGATTGCGGGTGTAATAATGTTATTGGTTTTCCAAGCCATTCCAGCTCTTGAGCGCAGCTCCCGCAATAATCAACGAAAACAAGATATAGCAACTATTCTGCGAGCAGTTTCCCAGTATGAGCTTAGGGATTCTGGCAGCTTCCCAGCTGATTGCAATGGTACCCCTAATGCATGTACCGACCAACTAGCTGCTAATAGTAATGACTACTTTTTGTATTATGTGAAAAGTAAGCTAACTTTTTATGCTGATGGTGGCAGTAGTGCCGATAACATAATCCTTAAGTCACAATTACCCTCTGCAACTCCTATACCAAATCCAGTTATAGATACAGGTAAGGTCTACATTTATAACTATCAAAAATGCAGTACAAGTGGTGGCGGCTCCACCTTTGGAGGTGCTGGCTTCAATGATGTAGTAGCACTCTACGCCCTGGAAACCGGAAACGGCATGTCTATCTCACAATGCGAACAGCTATAACCAAAAAGGGAGAGCTGTGGAAAACTTTAAGAAACTCCTTGCTTTTTCCTAGGCGACACCATATCATCTAACCATAAGCACTAAATAAATTTGTAAAGGGGCACTTGCAATGCTTAGCAAACTAAAGAAATCTAAAAGTGAAGGCTTCACTATAATTGAAGTCATGATTGTGCTGGCAATAGCCGGTTTGATCCTATTAATCGTCTTCTTGGCTGTTCCAGCCTTGCAGCGTAACTCGCGTAACACACAGCGTAAGACTGACATTGGCCGCATCGGCTCAGCCGCCACTACGGTAGTAGCTAACAATAATGGCCAGATGCCTACTGCAGCAAATTTGACAACAAATGTCCAAACTGAAGTTGGCTCAAACTTAGCCTACTATCAGTCAGCAGCCATTACCGGTAAAGTTCTAGTCGCTGCTGGTACTCAATCCAATCCTGACGACATAACTAAGGTTACAGTGGTTGGTAATGGTATATGTGATACCGCAAATCCAGGTGATGCAAAATATGCGCAGCGACAGATTGCCGTACTTTATACGACCGAGAGCGGTAGCGGTAAAGCAGACCTTTGTGTTGACCAATAAAAAATAGTTTGCAACAAAGCTAGAGAAACGGGCCTTTCGGGGCCTGTTTTCTTTTATGCTACTATGGTGCTAATGATTATTGCTGTTCTGGTGGTGCTAGGACTGTGTCTGGGAAGCTTTATTAATGCTCTGGTATGGCGGCTTCACGAACAAGAGCTGGAGAGTAGCAAGAGTAGCCCAAAGAAGGCCTACTTAAGGCAGCTGTCTGTCAAAAAAGGCCGCTCAATCTGTCCTGAATGTAAACATGAGCTTGCCTTTAAGGATCTGATACCTGTCATCAGCTGGATAAGCTTGAGTGGTAGGTGTCGATATTGTGGTAAGCCCATTGCATGGCAATATCCGGCAGTAGAACTGGGCACGGCGGGGCTGTTTGTAGCTTCTTATGTATGGTGGCCACACACCTTTGATGTAGTACAAAAACTGGTATTCATAGTCTGGCTGGCTATTCTAACTGGTCTGGTGGCTTTGTTTGTCTACGATATACGCTGGAAACTGCTGCCGAACCGCCTGACATATCCTCTAACCAGTCTGGCTGCTCTGATGGCTATCATAAGCATTGTGGCGGCTAATCGGCCATTTACGGCTTTATTGAATATGATAGGGGCTGTTTTGGTTGGTGGCGGATTGTTTTATATCTTATTCCAGGTATCTGACGGTAAATGGATTGGCGGTGGGGATGTACGCCTAGGGTGGTTGCTAGGGTTGATAATTGGAACACCGGCCCGCAGCTTACTCTTCATTTTCTTGGCAGCTATCGGTGGCAGCTTAGTAACAGCTCCTGGACTAGCTACCGGAAAACTTAATCGCACCTCTGTTATACCGTTCGG
>Ga0207660_10002219_pt1 | contig 12857 bp, 9 predicted proteins | sample KBSC73BmetaG_FD_184335 | JGI IMG/M metagenome (GOLD analysis project Ga0207660, IMG submission 184335) | Corn rhizosphere microbial communities from Kellogg Biological Station, Michigan, USA - KBS C7-3B metaG (SPAdes) (version 2) | ecosystem: Host-associated > Plants > Roots > Rhizosphere ... | reverse complement strand
GACCTACACGAATCATCCGGACTGGACACCGGACGGCACCAAGATCGCAGTCGACCGCGGCGAGGCCTCGAACGACATCGTGATCACCGACGCGGATGGGTCGAACCCCGTGATCATCACGCCCCTTCGGACTGACGAGTTCGATCCGTCGTGGGACTTCGCCTCCGCCGGTCAGGTCGCGGAGCTCGCGATGCGCCTCGGCGCGGAAGCCGCGAACGCGGCGCAGCCCGCGTCGTGGCTGCCGGGTGACGAGTTTTCTAGGAGTGCGGCGGCAAGGCCGCCGCTTTGAGAGCAGGATGTCGCCGTGGCAGCGTGATACGGCATTATCAGATGCATCCGCAGACAACGGGCGGGCGCAGCGAAACGGTGTGCGTCGTTACAATCGGCGGCCGTCCATGGATTACTCGACTCCCGATCGTTTCTGGCACGAGCCATCGCACGAACCTCGGCTCGATGGTTATGGCTTCCTCGCCGATCCGCTGGCGCATGCCTATGCCAATCCGCACGTCACACGGATCGACATCAATTCGCTCCCGGCTTGCTCGGTGATCCTCGGTGAGCCGGGCATCGGCAAAACGTACCTCGTGGAACAGGCGCTCCACGCCGCCATCGCCAGTCGCGGAGACAACCGCGTCGTGCACATCGAGCTGGGAACGATCGGCAGCGAGTACGCCTTCGATCAGGCTATCTTTGAAAATCCTCGCATCGCGCAGTGGCTGAACGGCGACACAACGTTGGAGCTGTTTCTTGATGGTCTCGACGAATCCCTGGTGAACTTGCAGACCATGTCGGCACACATTCGGCGAGCGCTCGAACGACTGCCTGTCGCGCGCCTGCAGCTACGTCTCAGTTGCCGTGCGACGGAGTGGCAGGGCGATCTCGGCGAGTTTTTCCGCAAGCAGTGGCCTGATGCTGCTATTCGGGTGATCGCGCCGTTGCGCGAAACCGACGTCGCGCTTGCGGCAACGGATGTCGGCGTGGATGCCGAGTCGTTCCTCGCGGCAGTTCGCCCGGCCGGCGCGCTTGCGGCACGACCGGTCACGTTGGCGTTCTTCCTCGACCTCGCACGACAAAGCCAGGCTTTGCCGCAGACACGCGAAGAACTGTACCGGAAAGGCTGTCTGCTTTTGTGCGGTGAATCGAATGAGGGACGGCAGATGCGCGATCAGGCGCCACCGTTCACCGAGGGACAGATCTATGCGTGCGCGGCGCGGATCGCTGCAGCGACGGTGTTCGGCAATCGCGTCGAGATCGTGAAGAGCGTGACGATTCCCGCAAACGCGGATACGAGTGTGTTCTGGAATCAGATCGCGCCTGCCACGGAGGACATCAACGGAGAGCAGTTCAGCGTTACCGTCGAGCTGGTGCAGGCCACCGTCAGCCGGGCGCTGTTTCGGCCAAACGGACTAGGGCGGGTGCGATGGGCGCACCGCACCTTTGCAGAGTTCATGGCCGCCGAGTACTTGCGAACGCATCCACTCAGACCACAGCAGAAGCTCGACCTGCTCATAGCGCCCAATGGATACGGGGTCGTGCCGCAATTGCGAGAAACGGCAGCGTGGTCAGCCGATCTCGATAAGCCGTTGCGGCGGAGTCTGATCGACCTCGATCCGGCGGCGATGTTGCGCGCGGACATGTCGACGTTTGCCGATGACGACCGGCACGCGCTAGTCGACGCGCTGTTCAACACTCATGGGGACGAGGCGCTCATCCTCCGCGACCTACACGTCGACGATCTCGTGAAGCTCCACCACCCGAACCTGCGCGAGCAGCTCGCAGCGCGCCTCCACGAGGGTGACGCTGCAAAACGACTAGTCGTGGCGATCGCCTCCGGCACCGGTGCGGAACCGTTTCTGGAACAGATGATCGATGCGGTTATGGATCCCGTGTCTTCCTTCGCGCTCCGCCATGCGACGCTCGATGTGATCGCCGGCTTACCGCGAACTAGCGCGATCGGCCGGCTCGCCGCGCTTCTGCCCGATGCAATCGGCACCGACTACGACTCCGACATCCGCGGGCGGCTGCTGGACCTGCTGTGGCCGGACTTCATCGACGCGAAGACCCTGTTCTCGTCTCTCGTCGGCGAGCCGCCCGATGAGAGCTATTTCTTTGGCGCCTTCGAGAGGTTCGTACGCGAGAAACTCGGAAATGACTTTGATGCCGATTTCGCGGTCGCCGGGCTCGCATGGATTCCGAACCGTCCTCACGCGCGCGAGTTCGACCGCCACTTCGAGAACCTTGTCTGCCGCGTGCTCCTGTTCGCGCACGACCATGCACGCGAAGAACCATTCGTCGCACTTCTTCCTGCTGCCATCGCCGCCGAGCTGCGTCGCGTCAGCACTAGCGTCGCGTCGCTTGCGAGGCACGCACGGACATCTCCGCTCGCCGATGACGCTCGCAAGGCACTGGTCGGCGCGATCATTGCGCAGCTCGACCCGGCGGATCGCCATGCGCTGCCACATTTCTTCGTGACTGAACCGGACATGCATTGGATGCTGGAGCAGCTTCAGGCAGCGGACGCCGATCGAAAGAATGTGTGGGCACAGCTAATGTGGGCAGTGTGGTCTCGCGAGGATGCAGCGGCAAACGATCTTATCCTTCGTGCGGTCGGTGAGCCAGCCATCGCGGACACCTTTCGCGGCGTCCTCCAGCCTGTCGACCTCGGCAGTCCGCAGGCAGAGAAGCTAAAGCACCAGTACGCGTTGCTCCATCCGCCGCCGGCCGAGCCTAAATCGCCACTGGCCGCAGACCACTGGTCGCGGCTGGCCGAGAGCCTATCCAGTCCGAAAGCAATGTGGTGGGCAAACGCAATCTACGCCGCCGCAACCGACGCCGGAACCTACGAAGGAAGTATCGACGCGATTCTAGCTACCTTGCGGAAGCGGTTCGAGACAGCAAGCCCAGAGCAACTCGAACATGCCGCGGATGAATTCGCGCGTCAGGCCGCTCGCGTGAGTGTCGAAGACATCGGCAGTCGCAGATCACACCCCACTCTCGCGCTTCTCGCCGCGATCAAGTATCTCGGGCAGGAACGAATCGAGGACGAGGTCTTGCGCGGATGGCTTCCGGCACTTCTGGTCGCGCCCGAGCATGGAGCCGACCCGAGCGAAGTCGCGGCTATCGTCGCACCGTTGATCGATCCGGCGTACGTGACGGAGTTCGTGCTCGCGCTCTTCGATCTTGAAGCTCGACAGCAGACGGGCGAGGCATTCTTTTTCTCCCGCCAGGTCGCGGACCGCCACTGGAATGATGCGATACGCGCGGGGCTGGTCGATCGTCTCAAGGGCAATCTCTCCCCGGCGGCGTATGGGCTCGTTCTCGAGTTGTTGCTTCAGAAGAATGTGTCCGACGCACGCAGCAATGCTGAACGACGCGTCACGGAAGCCACGGCTGCGGGCCAGGCGAACGACCATGCAATCGAGGCGGCAGCGCGCATGGTCGAGGAGGCAGGTGATGCGGGATGGAACGTGGTGTGGCCCTTCCTACAGGCTTTCCCAGGGACCGACCTGCGCGTACTGCGGCGAGGTCTGGGACCAAAGAACGCGTACTACATCGCGCCGAAACTTTCACCCGGCCACGTTCGCGAGCTCGCGCGTTTCCTCGTCGATCGCCACGGCGTAGCGCATTCGATGTCCGAGCGAACACCAATCCAGCACATCGGGCTCGACCTCATGTCTTATCTGATTCACCGCGGCGCAGTGGATGAAGTGCGTGCCTTGCGCGAACAGTATCCTGAGCTGCTCGGCGCCGAGTCCGTCACTCACGCGAAGAATGCCTTCGCGGAACTGCAATGGCACGCGCCCGAACCAGCCGCGATCTTTCGAATGGTCATCGACGCGCGCCGCCGTATCGTGCGTGACGGAGCTCACCTCCTCGAGGTAATCATTTTCGCGCTCGACGAGATCCAGCAGAGTCTTCGCGGAGACAACCCGCAGGTGGAATCGCTCTGGAACGGCGACCGGCCGAAGGGCGAGAACGACATCCGGAACTGGATCCTCGATCGCCTAAAGCGGAAGTATGAAGGGTTGCCGTCTCTGTTCGCGAACAAGGAAGTTGAGGTCAGCGCCGCGTACTACACGGACATCAAAGTCGAAGCCCGCCCGCAGGGGCAGGACGCTGGCCGCTATCCGTCGCTGCACGCCACGATCGAGGTGAAGGGCTGCTGGCACGATAAGCTGAAAACCGCGATGACGAACCAGTTGCTGGGTCTTTACCTCAAGGACTCGGAGTCGCCGCACGGCATTTACCTCGTCCTCTGGTTTGGAAGCGAGGGATGGAGCGACGCTGACGGGCAGAAGGCAAAATGCCACCAGTGGACGCTCGACGCCGCGCGCGCATTTTTTGATGATCAGGCACGGAAGCTGTCGAACGGCAGAACGCTCATCCGCGCGTACATTCTCGACTGCTCGCGCCCCACCAAAGCTGCTGCCGACAAAGCGGCGAAACCGCGAGCGAAGAAAGCATCATCGCGTAAGGCCGGCACGAGTCCGGCCAAACGAGCGGCTCGGAAGCGACAGAGCTCACAAACTAGTGGCAGCTCAAACTTTGAAACTGGGGTTACGCGCCGCAGCAAGTTTGGACGGCCGCCTCCGTAAGACTTGCCTCGCGAATCAAATTTGAAGTGGCACTAGATTCTGCCCGGCCGCGGCGCGCGTGCCGATTCCATCGCCATGCGTGCCGCGCCCAGCACCGGCTCTTCGCGCGGCGGCATGAGCGACGCGCCGCGCGCGTCGCGGTTGAGGCGAAGGCGCATCGGGTTGAGCAGCAGGTCGCCGGCGTGGAAGGCACCGCCGACGTACGCGACCGTGAATTCGGTGTCGGTCATGTGCAGTTTGCGCGCGACGGCGAGCACGCACTCGGCGAGCTCCGCGCCCGCGCGAGCGAGGATGTCGCGCGCGACGTCGTCGCCGTTCTGTGCCGCCTCGAACACGAGCTTGCCGTAGCGCGCGATGTCGTCCGCGTGCGTCGTTGTCGCGTAGACGAAGCGCGGCAGATCGTCGGGGCTGCACATGTCGTATTCGTTGCAGAGCAGATCGCTCATCGCCGTCGCGAAACCGCGGTTGTCGTGCGCGCGCACGATGGCCGAGAGCCCTTCGCGCGCGATCCAGAAACCACTGCCTTCGTCGCCGAGGGTGGGGCCCCAGCCGCCGGCGCGGGACTCTTCACCGGCAGCGTTGCGGCCGAACGCGACGGAGCCGGTGCCCGCGATGACGACGATCCCCGCGCCGAAGCCGACCGCACCGGTGAGCGCGATGCGGGCGTCGGTGTCGACGATGAAGTTGCCGCGCGGAAAGAAGATGCGCAGCGAGTCGATCACGCGCTGCCGATGGACAGGGTGATCGGAGCCGGCGATGCCGCAGTAGGCGTATTCGATGTCGCGGATGGCCACGCCAGCCTCGACGAGGGCCTTGTTCACCGAGCGCTCGATGTTGCGCGTGGCCTCTTCGATTCCGACGCGAAGATGATTTGATGCGCCCGCGAGCCCGCGTCCGTGCGGGTCGCCGTTTTCGTCGATCACGATCGCCGCCGTTTTCGATGCGCCGCCGTCGACGCCGATGTAGTACCTCATGCAGCCTGTACGATATGCAACTATGACGCTCACGCGAAGAGAGTTCGTGGTCACCGCGGCGGCAGGCAGCGTTCTCGTCGCCGACTGGCTTTCCGCCGCGCCGCAGGACGACCGCTACGCGAACGCGTTCAAGCTCATCGATACGATGGTCGAGCGGTTCCTGCTCGAGATGAACGCGCCCGGCCTCACGCTCGCCATCGCCGATCGCGAGAACGTGCTGCGCGTCGCGACGTACGGGATGAGCGACGCCGACCGGAAGGAGCCGGTCCGTCCCGATCATCTGTTTCACGTCGGATCGATCAGCAAGTCCTTCGTCGCCATCGCGCTGCTGCAGTTGCGCGACGAAGGGAAGCTCGATCTCCACGCGCCGGTGACGCGCTACCTGCCGTGGTTCCGGATCGAGCCGCGCGACGCGATCACGACGCATCATCTGCTGTCGCATTCGTCCGGCCTGCCGAGCTGGGTTCCGGTGTTTCCTTCCGATCCCGCCGCGCGCCACACGTCGGGATTCACGCCCGGCGCGCATTTCCATTACTCGAACATGGGCTACGCGGCGCTCGGTCATCTGATCGAGACGCTCGACGGCCGCCCGTTTCCCGAAGCGATCCGCGCCCGCATTCTCAAGCCCCTCGGCATGAACGCCACCAACGCGACGATCGGTCCGCAGCTCCGCGATCAGACCGTCGTGAGTCACATTCCCTATCGCGACGATCGCCCGCTGACGCGCTACGGCCGGCTCGCGCACGCGCCGCAAATCATCTTCGACAACGCGGCGGGCAGCGTCGCGTCGACGGCGGGCGACATGGGTCTGTATCTCCGCATGCTCGCGAATCACGGCAAGCCGCTGCTTGCCGAGGCAACGTTCGCGGAGATGTCGAAGCGGCACGTCCGGCTCGATGACCAGAACGAGCCGGGTTACGGATACGGACTCTTCACCGAAACCCTCGACGAGCACCCGATCGTGCGCCACACGGGCGGGATGGTGTCGTTCATGTCGGCGATGCACATCGATCTCGTGGACGGCGTCGCGGCGTTCGCGTCCGTCAACGCGCAGCAGGGATACCGGCCGAATCCCGTGACCACCTTCGTGCTGCGCGCCGTTCGCGCGGCGAGTGCGAACAAGCCGCTGCCCGAGCTGCCGCCGCCGAATGATCCGGCGACGGTCCGGGACGCGAGCAATCTCGCCGGCGTGTATACGTCGCCGGCGGGCGAGAAGATCGAGTTCGTCGCGGACGGCGACAAGTTGTTTCTCGTACACGGCGGCAAGCGATTGCCCGTCGAGATCGCGGGAGGCGAGCCGTACGCCGATCATCCCGACTTCGAGCTCTTCGGCTTCTTCTTCGAGCGCGAGACGCCGCAAGGCGGACGCGCGGTATCGGTAGGACACGGCGCGCGCTGGTGGATGTCCGATCGCTACACCGGCAAGCGAACGTTCGATGTGCCCGACGCATGGCGCGCGTTCGAGGGGCACTATCGCAACGAAGATCCGTGGGTCGGCTCGGGCCGCATCGTGATTCGCCAGGGAAAGCTGTGGCTGAACGGAAACGCGGAGCTGAAGCAGACCGGCGCGAACACGTTCCGTTTCGCCGAGCCCGCCTATAACCCGGAGTGGCTGCAGTTTCTCGACGTCGCGAATGGCAAGGCTCAGCACGTCAAGTTGTCGGGCTACGACTTGTGGCGAGTTGAAGTGCGCTGACGGACCGCTGCTTGCAACCGTTCGCAGGCGGAGGAACCAGCATGACTCGCAAACAGACTCTCTCGATTGCAGCGGCCGCGCTGCTCGCGCTCGCGACGCTGTTCGCCGCGGCGTGCAAGACCAGCGGCATGGCCGTGACGAGCCGCGGACAGGTGCTCACGCTCGACATCGAACATCCGAACGATCTGCCCGAACAGGGCGTGGACAATCTCGACATCCAACTCGCGAACTCCGGCATCAACAATCTGCAGAACGTCGTGCTCGAGGTGGAGCTGCCGCCGCAGCTGATGGTCCTCGATCAGACCGCGGACCGCGGCGTGAACATGGCCCACGACGCAAACTCGAACGTGTGGCGCTTCTCGTTCTCGAAGATTCAGCCGGCCGAGCGCTCGACGGTTCGCTTCCGCGTGCAGACGATGTTCGGCACGCTCAGCGAGACCGGAAGCGTGAAGGCGACGGCATGGCAGTCGAGTTTGCCCGGTGACAAGCTGGTGGAGACGGCGGTGATCAAGTTGAGGCAGTAGGCCTCATACAATGCGCCGCATGGCGCAAGAACCGACACTTCACGTTCCACCCGCGACGTCGCACGAAGATCGCAAGCTGCTCGACCGCCCGTCGCGCGCGGAGACGCTGCAGAGCGACTCGTGGCGCGTGCTGCGCATCACGAGCGAGTTCGTCTCCGGCTTCGATCATCTGGCCGACGTCTATCCGGCGGTGTCGATTTTCGGTTCCGCGCGCACGCGGCTGTCGGATCGTTACTACGATCTCGCCGTCCGCACGGCCGAGCTCCTAGGCCGTGCCGGATTCGCGATCATCACCGGCGGCGGTCCCGGCATCATGGAAGCGGCGAACAAAGGCGCGCGGCAGGCCGGCGCGCTTTCGATCGGCTGCAACATCGAGCTGCCGTTCGAGCAGGAGCTGAACGTCTTCTGCGACAAGGCCATGACGTTCCGCTACTTCTTCGTCCGCAAGACGATGTTCATCAAGTATTCGGAGGCCTTCGTCACGTTCCCCGGCGGCTTCGGCACGCTCGACGAGCTGTTCGGCGCGCTCGTGCTGATCCAGACGAAGAAAATCTCCGACTTCCCGGTGATCCTCTTCGGCAGCGAATACTGGGGTGGACTGATCGACTGGCTGCGCGCGCGCGTGCTCACGGCGAACAACATCACGCAGGAGGACGTGGACAGCATTCACATCTGCGACGAGCCTGAACGGGTGCGCGACATCGTCGTCGAATATCACGAAATGGCTGAGCGCCACCGGGCATCCGGATCGCAGAAGAACAACAACGAAGGAGGCTAGCTGATTGTCTCCTCTTCTTCGACTTCTTCCGTTTCCGGCATCTTCGTTTCGACGATGACCCAGCGGACACGGAAGCGTTCGGCTTCGACGACGGTGATCGTGAGATCGGCCAGCTCGACGCGGTCGCCGGCGACGACTTCGCGGCCCAGGCGTGCGGCGACATAGCCGCCGACGGTTTCCTCTTCAGGCTCGCCGAGGTCGATCTTGAGGCGGTCGGCGAGGTCTTCGATCAGGTAGTCGCCGCGCACGCGGTAGCGGCCGTTGCCGAGCGGCTCGATCTCGGGCCGCTCGCGATCGAACTCATCCTGGATCTGCCCGAACAGTTCCTCGGTGATGTTCTCCAGCGACACGATCCCCGAGGCGCCGCCATATTCGTCGAGCACCACGGCCATGTGCGTCTTGTTCTCGATGAACTGCGACAGCAGCGACTCGACGGTGCTGTTCTCCGGCACGAACAGGATCTCGCGCTTCAGCTCCTCGAGCGTGCGGCCGGGTCCGCGGAGTTGCGCGAGGAACAGATCCTTCACGTGAATCAGACCTACCGTCTGATCGAGTGTTCCGTCGCACAGCGGATAGCGCGTGTGGCGCGTCTTGCGAAGGATCTCGAGATTCTCCGCGATCGTTTTCGTCGTCGACAGCACCGCGACGTCCGTGCGCGGCACCATGATCTGCCGCGCGGTCCGTTTCGAGAATTGAAAGACGCCTTCGATGATCTCGCGGTTTTCCTCGGAGAGGATTCCGGCCTTCTCCGAGCTGGCGAGAATCATGCGCAGCTCATCGACGGACGCCACCCCGCCTTCTTCCGCGTTCACGCGAATGCCGAACAATCGCAGCGCCCCGTTCGTCGCCGTGCGCAGCAGCCAGATCGCCGGGAACGTGACGATGTAGAACACGTGCAGCAGGTGCGACGTCCACATCGCCGTGCTGATCGGCTTCTCGATCGCGAGAAACTTCGGCACCTGCTCGCCGAACACGATGTGCAGCCCGGAGATGAGGATGAACGAGATCGAGATCGCGATCGAATGCGCGACCGGCGGACCGAACGTGCCGAGGGAGTTGAGCAGCGGCATGATGAGCCCGGCGAACGCGGGCTCGCCGATCCAGCCGAGAGCGAGGGAGGCGAGCGTGATCCCGATTTGCGCCGCGGCGAGATACGCATCGAGGCGCTTCATCACGCGCTTGGTCATCTTCGCGCGCTTGCTGCCGTGCGCGAGCGCCTCCGCCAGCTGCGTCGGGCGCACCTTCACCAGCGCGAATTCGGTTGCGACGAAGAATCCGTTCGCGAGGATGAAAACGAAGGCGAGGATCAGATACCAGGTGTCCATCGAATGGGGCGGGACGTGATTATGTCATCTCATCCAGCGTCCGCCAGAAACGGGGGTAGGACTTCGAGACGACCTGCTCTTTCCCGATCGTCACATTGCCTCGGGCGAGCCCGGCGATCGCGAAGGCCATGGCGATGCGGTGATCGTTGTGCGTCTCGATCACGGCAGGCTCGTCGTTCCAGCCCGGGAGGATGCGCAGCGAGTCGGGGCGCTCTTCGACGGACGCGCCGAGGCGGCGAAGCTCGGAGGTAACGGTCGCGAGGCGGTCGGATTCTTTGACGCGCAGATTCGCCACATTCACGATCTCGACCGGCGACTTCGCCAGCGGAGCGATCGCGGCGAGCGTCGGGACGATGTCCGGCGTCGCGTTGCAGTCGAACGTGCCGCCGCGCAGCTCGCGCGGGCCACTGACTTTGATCTCGTCCGGACTCACCTCGACGTCGCATCCCATCGCCGCGAGGATATCGACGAATCCCGCATCGCCTTGCGCGGTCGGAACCGCGAGTCCGCGCACGCGCACGTTGCCGCCGGTTGCCGCGGCGGCGGCGAACCAGTACGACGCGGACGAGTAATCGCCTTCGACGCGATACTCGCTGCGCTGCAGGCGTCCGGCGCGCACGCGGATGTTGTTGCCCTCGCGGGCGACGTCCGCGCCGAACGTGGTGAGGATGTCGGCGGTGATGTCGATGTACGGACCCGACGCGATGTTGGAGATGTGCAACGTGATGCCGTCGGGCAGCGTCGCGCCGCCGAGCATCAGCGCGGACACGAACTGGCTCGACGTCTCCGCGGAGATCGTGACGTCGAAGCCGCCGCGCATCCGTCTCCCGCGAATGCGCAGCGGCGGATAGCCTTCGTTCTCGACGTACTCGACTTCCGCGCCGATCTGCAACAGCACCTCGACGAGATCGCCGATCGGACGCTGGTGCATCCGTTCCTCACCGTGAAGAAGAAAACGTCCCGGCGTGAACGTGAGCCAGCCGGTGAAGAAGCGCATCGCCGTGCCCGCGTTGCCGACGAAGATCGGCACTTCGTTCGCCGACATCGACTTTCGCGGTCCGATGACCAGCTCGCGCTGAAACGAGCCGCTCGCATCGAATCCGATTGTCTTCAACGCTTCGAACGCGTAGCGCGTGTCGTCCGCATCGAGGCAGTTCGTGATCGTCGTCGTCCCTTCGGACATCGCCGCGAGCAGCAGCGCACGCACGGAGTACGACTTCGACGGCGGAGCGGTGACCGTGGCGTCGATCGGGCCGGATTTCTCGATGATCTTCACAGCTCTACTTCCAGCCCGTCATACGCAAGCGCCACGCCCTCGGGCAGCGTCGCATCGAAGGTCTCGTGATCGACTTCGTGCGTGAGGTGAATCAAATACGTCATCCGCGCGCCGATCTGCTTCGCCACCACGATCGCCTCGGGGATGATGAAGTGCGTCGGATGCGGCGTCGCGGGACGCAGCCCGTCGAGCGCGAGCACTTCGACGCCTTCGAGCAGTTTCATCGACGACGGCGGGATGCCGTTCGTGTCGGTGATGTAGGCGAAGTCGCCGATGCGAAATCCGAGGATCGTCCACTCGCCGTGCGCGACCGGAATCGGAATCACCTCGATGCCGTCGTGCACGAACGGCGCTTCGACTTCGTGCAACTGGAGCTGCGGCTTCCCCCCGCCGATCTGCGAGTGATCGTCCCAGATGTAACTGAACGCGCGGCGGATGGCCTTTGCCGTGTGCGGGCTCGCGAACGCGTGGATCGTCTCGCGCTGGCGAAAGTTGTACGGGCGGATGTCGTCGAGTCCCATCAGGTGGTCGGAGTGCGAGTGCGTGAAGAGGATGAAGTCGAGCCGCGGGATCGGGTACTTCAACAGTTGCAGGCGCAGATCGGGCGTCGTGTCGATCAGGAAGTGCTTGCCGTTCCTCTCGATCTTCACCGACTGCCGCAAGCGCGTGTTGCGCGGATGCGCGGACGTGCAGACGGCGCAGCGGCAGCCGACGACGGGAACGCCGGTGGAAGTGCCCGTGCCGAGGAAGGTGACGCGCACTAAATCACCTCGAAGGAGAAGGAGCCGCTCGCGGGATCGATCACCATCGCCTCGCCGGTCTCGTACCACGGCGGGAGGATGGCCACGGTCGTCCCGCCGGGGAGGATCGTCTTCTCGTGGAAGTGGCCGAAGACGACGTGCGTGAACCCCTCGCGTCCGCGTTTGCTGGCGTAGCGCTGCATCAGGTCGAGCGGCAACGTCGACTTGTGTTTGAAGTTCGTCTTGGCGATGTACGACTCGGCGGAGTCGACGAGCTTGCGCGCCGATTTCTTCGGGATAAAGTTGATGGCGAACTTCGTCAGCGGATTCTTCGACGCGCGGCGCCAGAAGCGATACGGCCAGTCGCGGTCGTTGATCATGTCGCCGTGTACGATCAGGTACTTCTGATTGCCCGCGGGAACCGCGAATTCGCCGGCGATGTCGGTCACCGACTGCTCGACGAACGAGCCTTTGATGAAGAAGTCGCGATTCCCTTCGACGTAGTGCACCGCGATGCCGCTGTCGCGAAGGCCGCGAAACTTGTCCATCACCTTGTCGACCGCCTGCGTGCGGAACGTCGGATGGGCGATGAGATAGTGGAACAGGTCGCCGTTGAGATAGAGCGACTTCGGCGCGAGCGCGGCGAGACGATCGAGCCAGGCGTTGATTTTCTTCTCGCTGCCTTCGCCCAGTCCGATGTGAGAGTCGCCGATGACGATGATCTGTCCGGGCAGAATCAACCCTCGAGCTCCTTGAGCGCGCGATCGAACGCGGTGTACTCCGCCTCGCCGAAGAGGCAGAACACGGCGCGCTGCAAGGATCGCGCGCGGGTGCGGAAATCGAGCGCCGCGCCGAGCATCACGCGTGCGCAGCGGTCGGCGGTGAAGCCGGTGCCGATGGGCGGAAGCCCCACCGTCGCGATCGCGAGCTCCTCCGCGCGTTCGAGCGC
>Ga0207660_10002217_pt1 | contig 12862 bp, 17 predicted proteins | sample KBSC73BmetaG_FD_184335 | JGI IMG/M metagenome (GOLD analysis project Ga0207660, IMG submission 184335) | Corn rhizosphere microbial communities from Kellogg Biological Station, Michigan, USA - KBS C7-3B metaG (SPAdes) (version 2) | ecosystem: Host-associated > Plants > Roots > Rhizosphere ... | reverse complement strand
TGTTCGCCGAGCGGCCGGGTCGCATCGAGGCGCCCCCCACCGCAACGGCCGCGGACATCGAGGCGACGCAGCGCGAGGTCCGCCGCATCCTGGCCGAGATGTCGTATCGGGTGCCGCCCCGCCAGGCGCTGTTGTCGCGCCTGGATGCGATCGTCCTGCACCCGATTGCAGGTCCTGCGCTGCTGGCGGTGGTGCTGTTCCTGATGTTCCAGGCGGTGTTCAGCTGGGCGCAGCTGCCCATGAACGCCATCGACTCCGGTGTGGGCGCGTTGCGGGGATGGCTCGAAGGGTCGATGCAGCCGGGTCCGCTGCGCGGCCTGCTCGCCGATGGAGTCGTCGCGGGCACCGGCTCGGTGCTGGTGTTTCTGCCGCAGATCCTGCTGCTGTTCCTGTTCATCCTGACACTCGAGGACTCCGGCTATCTGCCGCGCGCGGCCTTCCTGCTCGATCGTCTCATGGGCAAGGTAGGTCTCTCCGGCCGTGCATTCATCCCGCTGCTCTCGAGCTTCGCGTGCGCCATCCCGGGAATCATGGCCGCGCGCACCATACCGTCCAATCGCGATCGCCTCGCGACGATCATGATCGCACCGCTCATGACATGCTCGGCGCGCTTGCCGGTCTACGCGTTGCTGATCGGCGCCTTCATTCCGCAGCGCTCGCTGGGGCCGTTCAACTTGCGCGGGCTGGTGTTGTTTGCACTGTACGGCGCAGGCGTGCTGAGTGCGCTGTTGGTCGCGCTAGTGCTGAAGCGCACGGTAATGCGCGGAGAGTTCCGGCCGTTGCTGCTGGAGCTGCCGGAGTACCGCTTGCCGAATCTGCGCAACCTCGCGCTCGGCTTGTGGGAGCGCGGACGCATCTTCGTCGGCCGCGTCGGCACCATCATCCTCACGCTCATGGTCGTGTTGTGGTTTCTGGCGAGTTTCCCCAGGCCGCCTGCAGGGGCAAGCGGCCCCGCGATTCAGTACAGCATCGCCGGCATGCTCGGGCACGCCCTCGGCATCGTTTTCGCGCCGATCGGATTCAACTGGCAGATCTCCATCGCGCTGGTGCCCGGGCTGGCGGCCCGTGAAGTAGCCGTCAGCGCGCTTGGCACCGTCTACGCGATGTCCTCCAGCGGTGATGTTGCCAGCGCTTTATCTCCGGTGATCGCCAGCACGTGGAGTCTCGCGACCGGCCTGTCGCTGCTGGCCTGGTACGTTTTCGCGCCGCAATGCCTTTCGACGCTCGCGGTCGTCCGCCGCGAGACCAACTCGTGGCGCTACCCGCTGATCATGGCGGGATACCTGTTTGCAATGGCCTACGCGGGCGCGTTTGTGACTTACCACGTGGCCCTTGCGCTTGGAGGCGGCTGAGCATGGCAGCCCTTCAGAGCATCATGGTGGCGCTGATCGTCAGCGTGTGCGCCATCTACAGCGCCTGGCGACTCACTTCGGCGCGGTTCCATTTACGCGTGATCGAGCTGTTGGGCGCCTTTGGCGGTGGCGATGCACGACCGGATGGCTGGATCGGCCGCCTGCGCAGTCGCGAGCTGTCAAAGCTGGGCGGCAGTTGCGGAGCGTGCTCGAGCAACGCGAAGATCAAAGCGCACGGTCCGGACCGGACTGGAACACCTGGCGTACCTCACCGTTGAGCAGCCTCTCCTGATACTTGCCGTGCGTGTAGGCCGCAACGACCCGACGCCAGAAGCTGACTGCGGAGGTATTGCGCTGGAACTCGGAGATTTCCCAGCGTCCGGCGAAGCGATTGAGGATCAACTGAACGGCCACGCGCCCAATCCCTAACCGGCGTCGCGTGCGCGCGATGAAAAACTCCGCCATCCGATAATCGATCTGCGGCTGTGCGGGCAGCGCGGAGCCGCGCGCAACCATGGCGAAGCCCACGTGCTCCGGTCCTTGCACGATGACCAGCGGGAAGGCATTCCGGTCGCCGAACCAGCGCGCAATCTGATCCGGCTCGCGGTGCCCGACCTCGCCGAGGGCGGGAAACAGGCCGGTGGCGTTCAGCGGGGTGAGATCGTCGAGATAGTCGCGGTAGACGCCCTGGATCCACAGCCGATCCCGTTCGGAGGAGCGCGCATCTCTCACACTGACGATCATGGGAGGGAAGTCTCCTGCCATGGCCTTGAACGGTCCATGAACGGGAGCCCGAGTTGGGCGACAGTCCCTGCCCCATATGCGCAAAAGCGCGAGGCCCGGGCAGGGGGTCCCCGCCCGGGCCTCGCGCATCTATCAGCTCAGGCCAGTAATCCTAAGGACGGATTACTTGCTCGCCGGAGCTTCGCCGGCCGGAGCAGCCGGAGCGGCCGCAGGAGCGGCGGCATCGCCAGCCGGAGCAGCCGCAGGAGCGGCGGCATCGCCAGCCGGAGCAGCCGCAGGAGCGGCCGCATCGGCGGCCGGGGCGGCGGCCGGAGGCGGAGAGGCGGCTGCGGGCTCGGTGCTGGCGGCTTCCTGCTTCGCGCAGGCCGTCAGCATCAGCGCCGCAACGAGTGCGCTAAGAGCAAGTTTGGTTTTCATCGATCGGTACCCCGAAGAGAAGCAAGAGTGGTAAGGAAAACGATGTGAACGAGTGGTTGTCGTTCCGCGAGTCCCTGTACGGATCGCGGCGGCAAATTCTATAGAGTCCCTGACCGATTTGAAACAGTTACGCCACAGAAGCCGCTGTGGACCGGATGCGACAGAAGGCCGAGGCGGCGTGTTTGCACGGTCGGATTTCGTTACAGTCGCCTGACCAACGGCTCGCCGCACGGTAAGCAGGCCCCATTAGAGTGCAGCCCATGACCAACTCGTCCAACTCCGCCCCACCTCGATCCGCCCCGTCCAACCGCCCTGAACGGCTGGAGGCGGCCTTCGGGCTGTACCTCGCCGCCGTCTGCGATCGCACTGCGACAGCCCTGGAGGCCACGGGGAACACGGCGCTGCTGGTGCATTCGGGCAGCCTGTTGGGGGTGTTCGAGGACGACCGGACCTATCCCTTCGAGGTGCATGCCCCCTTCAAGGTCTGGGCCCCCTTGAGCGATGTGCCGGACTGCTTCTTGTACTTTGAGCCCGGCAGGCAGCCGCTGCTGATCTTCCACAAGCCGACGGACTACTGGTACAAGCCGGCGGACCTGCCGCAGGGTTACTGGACCGGCTTCTTCGACATCCGACCCTCGCCCGAGCGTGCCCGGGCCCGCGGCCTCCTGCCGGCGGATCTGAGCCGAACCGCCTACATCGGCGATGTGTTTCCCGAGCTGTCCGGGTGGGGTGTGGGGGCCATCAACCCTGCGCCGCTCATGCGGCGACTCGATTACCCGCGAGCCACGAAGCTGCCCTACGAGCTGGAGTGCCTGCGCGAAGCCAGCCGCCTCGGCGCACTTGGCCACGTGGCCGCACTCGAGGCTTTCAAGAATGGAGGGTCGGAATTCGAGATCGAGCTGGCTTTTCTGCGTGCGTGCGGCTTGCGCGAGCAGGAGCTTCCCTACAACCCCATCATCGCCCTCAACGAAGGTGCCTCCGTCCTGCATTACCAGTTGCTGGAGAAATCACCGCCGCCGACACGGCGTTCGATGCTCATCGACGCCGGGGCGGAGTTTGCAGGCTACGCGAGCGACATCACACGCACCTACTCGGTGAGCGACCCCGACTTCGCCGCCCTGATCGCTCGCATGGACAGGATGCAGCAAACTCTCTGTGCAGAGCTGCGCGCAGGGGTTGACTGGCGCAACGTGCATCTGCGGGCGCACGAGCTGACAGGCGCATTGCTGCGCGAAGCCGACATAACTACCTGCAGCGCGGAAGAGGCCGTGGCCACTGGCACGACGAGCGTGTTCCTGCCCCACGGGATAGGCCATCTCCTCGGCCTCGAGGTCCACGACGCAGGCGGGTTCTCGAGCGCACCCGATGGGCCCGATATCCCGCGACCCAAGGGCCACCCCTACCTCCGCCTGACTCGCGAGTTGCGCGAGGGATTCGTCGTTACCATGGAGCCGGGCATCTACTTCATCGATTCCCTGCTCGAGGGTGCACGCGCGGATTCACGCGCGGGTCGAATCAACTGGTCGCGCGTGGCTGAGTTGAAGCCATTCGGCGGCATTCGCGTCGAGGACGACGTTGCGATTACCGCGGACGGTTGCGAGAACTTGACGAGGAATGCGTTCCGCGCCGCGGGAGCCGGCTGAGCGGGGGCACGCGCCTGGCGCGCGCCCCGTTTGCGCTCAGCGCTTCGCGAGCTGGTCCCGAATCTCCTCCAGGAGCTGCTCCGAGCGGGTCGGAGGCGGCGGGACGGCCGGTGCGGGCGGTGGCGGCCGTTTGAGACGATTGATGCCCTTGATGACCATGAACAGGGCGAGGGCAATGATGAGGAACTCGAAGATCGTCTGAATGAACGCGCCGTATTTCAGCAGTACCTCCTTACCCTTGGGGTCGGTGCCGATGTGCACCGCCAGATCGCTGAAATTGATGTTGCCGATGATCACACCGAGCGGCGGCATGATCACATCCCCGACGAGGGAGGCGACGATCTTGCCGAAGGCGGCGCCGATCACCACGCCGACCGCCAGGTCGAGCACGCTGCCTTTCATCGCGAATTCTTTGAATTCCGAACCGAGGCTCATGACGGACCCCTTTCTTGTTGAACGCAGGAAGAGACTGTCCAGCCTCTGCAGGGTACGGAAACGAGAAAAACGGCGCAAACCTCGCGGTCGCGCCCTCGATGGATTGGCTGACAGTCGCCCAAGGCGCTTTCAGCGGACCACGCTGATCGACCTCGGCCAAAAAGCGTGGTTGGGTGCTACTCGCCGCCTAGGCAGCCGCGGCTTTCTTCTTACGCGTGCGCTTTTTCGGCGCCGCCTCTTCCGCTGCCGGGGCCGCATCTGAGGCTTCCGTCTTCGCCTTGGCACGCCGGGATTTCTTCTTGGCTGCGGTGGGCTTCTCAGCGGCCGCCGCGGTCGGACCGTCAACGAGCTGCATCAGCGCCATCGGAGCGGAATCGCCCGCGCGGGGGTTCATGCGCAGGATGCGCGTGTAACCGCCTGGCCGGGTCTTGAATCGGGGCCCCAGGTCGGCGAACAGCTTCTCGACGACCTCTGCGTCGCGCAGCCGGGAGAAGGCCAGCCGCCGGTTGGCATCGCCGTCGGATTTGGCCAGCGTGATGAGCGGCTCGACGACGCGACGCAGCTCCTTCGCCTTGGGCAAGGTGGTGCGGATGGTCTCGTGGCGCAGCAGCGAGACGCTCATGTTCCGCAGCATCGCCCGGCGATGGGGCGCGTTGCGCGACAGCTGCCTGCCCGATAGATGATGACGCATGACTGTAAAACCCTTCTACGAGCGTAGACCGCCGGCACTCGAGGTGGAGAGCCGGCGGTCCGACGGCATATCGACCTAAATCACATCGCGTTCTTCGTCGTGCTTCAGGCCCGCGGGCGGCCAGCCATCCAGCCGCATGCCGAGCATGAGGCCGTGGCTCTGGAGCACTTCCTTGATCTCGGTGAGCGACTTCTTGCCGAGATTGGGCGTGCGCAGCAGCTCGACTTCGGTGCGCTGCACGAGATCGCCGATGTAGTGGATGTTCTCCGCCTTCAGGCAGTTCGCGCTGCGCACGGTGAGCTCCAGCTCATCCACGGGACGCAGCAGGATCGGGTCGAACTGCATCTCGGAGACCTTGGTGGCCGCCTCTTCCTCGCCCTGCAGGTCGACGAACACCGACAGCTGATCCTTCAGGATGCTGCCGGCGCGACGGATCGCCTCTTCGGCGTCGATGGTGCCGTTGGTCTCCAGATCGATCACCAGCTTGTCCAGGTCCGTACGCTGCTCGACGCGCGCCGCGTCGACGGAGTAGGTCACACGACGCACCGGTGAGAACGATGCATCCAGCTGCAGCCGCCCGATCGGACGAGTCTGCTCCTCGAACGCCACACGCGCCGCCGCCGGCCGATAGCCGCGGCCGCGCTCGATGCGCAGCGTCATGCTCAGCTCGCCCGCCTTCGTCAGGTTCGCGATCACGAGCTCCGGATTCACGACCTCGACGTCGTGGTCGGTCTGGATGTCCCCCGCGGTAACGGGGCCGGGGCCCTTCTTGTGGAGGCGCAGCTCCGCGGTGTCGCGCGAGTGCATGCGGATCGCCACGGACTTCAGGTTCAGCAGGATGTCGACGACGTCTTCCTGCACACCCTCGATGCTGGTGTACTCATGCAGCACGCCGTCGATCTCGACTTCCGTAATCGCGCTGCCGGGCATGGAAGACAGCAGGACTCGACGCAAGGCATTGCCGAGCGTGTGCCCAAAACCTCTCTCGAAGGGCTCGATGACGACACGCGCCTGGCGAGGGGCCACGGGCTGCACCTTCACCACGCGGGGCTTCAAGAACTCTGAGACAGAACCCTGCATTGCGGACTCACCTTGCCGGCAAGAGAGCCGGCGCAAAACCATTACTTCGAATACAGCTCGACGACGAGGTTCTCGTTGATGTCGGGCAGGATGTCGTCGCGGCTCGGCGGCGACTTGAACACGCCACGGAACTCCTTGTCGTTCACCTCCACCCACTCGGGCAGTCCGACCTGCTGCGCTACGCCCAGGGCGCTGGCGATACGCAGCTGCTTGCGCGACTTCTCGCGGATCTGCACCATGTCCCCGGCCTTCACCTGGAACGAAGGGATGGTCACCGGCTGCTCGTTCACCGTGACGGACTTGTGGCTCACCAGCTGCCGCGCCTCGGCGCGGGTGGAGGCGAACCCCATCCGGTACACGACGTTGTCCAGGCGGCACTCCAGCAGCTTCAGCAGATTCTCGCCGGTGGCGCCCGAGCGGCGGGCCGCCTCCTCGTAGTAGTTGCTGAACTGGCGTTCGAGCACGCCGTACATGCGGCGCAGCTTCTGCTTCTCGCGCAGCTGCAGACCGTAATCGGACAGGCGCTGGCGGCGCTCGCCCTTGATGCCGCCCGGGGGCACCTGGAACTTGCACTTGCTTTCTAGGGGCTTGACGCCGCTTTTCAAGAAGAGGTCCGTGCCCTCGCGGCGGGCGAGCTTGCACTTGGGACCGACGTAACGCGCCATATTTCGTGAATTCCTCGTTGAGCCTTAAGCGCTAAACGCGACGCTTCTTGGGTGGACGGCAGCCGTTATGCGGGATCGGCGTGACGTCAGAAATGCTGGTGATCTTCAGCCCGCAGTTGTTCAGCGCGCGCACCGCCGACTCGCGGCCCGGGCCGGGGCCGCCGACCCGCACCTCGACGTTCTTCACGCCGTGCTCCTGGGCAGCCACGCCGGCCTTCTCCGCGGCCACCTGGGCGGCAAACGGGGTGCTCTTGCGGGAGCCGCGGAATCCGCAGCCGCCCGAAGTCGCCCAGGAAAGTGTGTTTCCCTGGCGATCGGTGATCGTGATGATGGTGTTGTTGAAAGACGCATGGACGTGCGCGATCGCATCGAGCACGTTCTTGCGAGCCTTCTTCGGCTTCTTGGCGCCCGCGGCGGCGGCGGCGGTACCGGAAGCCGCGGCGCCGGCGGCGCCTGGTGTCTTTTGATCAGCCATAGGGGAGCTGCGAACCTCTTACGCCTTACCCGGAGGGGCGTTCAACTTGACTGCCTGCTTGCGCGGACCTTTGCGCGTGCGGGCGTTCGTGCGTGTGCGCTGGCCTCGGACCGGGAGGCCGCGCCGGTGGCGCATGCCGCGATACGAGCCCAGGTCCATGAGACGCTTGATGTTCATGGACACTTCGCGGCGCAGGTCGCCTTCGACGGCGAACTTCGCGATCTGCGAGCGGATGGCGTTCACTTCGGACTCGGTGAGATCTTTCACCTTGGTCGTCGACTTGACGCCAGCGCCCGCGCAGGCGGCGAGCGCACGGTTGCGTCCCACGCCGTAGATGTGCGTGAGCCCGACCCACACGTGCTTGTTCATCGGGATGTTGATGCCGGCTATGCGTGCCATGTTTCTTTACCCGAAACGGCGCGAAAAACGCGCTAGTTTACTGAAAATGGACAAGAAATCACCCTTGCCGCTGCTTGTGACGGGTGTCCGAGCAAATGACGTACACCACGCGCCGGCGGCGCACGATCTTGCAGTTCTTGCAGATCTTCTTGACCGAAGGACGGACTTTCATGCCTTACCCACCCTGGCCGCCTCGGCCGTAGCCGAGCAGATTGGCCTTCTTGAGGAGGCCGGGGTAGTGGTGCGACATCATGTGCGCCTGTAACTGGGACATGAAATCCATCACCACCACGACCACGATCAGCAGCGACGTGCCGCCGAAATGGAACGGCACGTTCTGCGAGGAAACCAGGATCTCCGGGAGCAGGCAGACCGCCGCCACGTACAGGGCGCCCCATAGCGTCAGGCGCGAGAGCACCTTGTCGATATAGTCTGCAGTCTGCTGCCCCGGGCGGATCCCCGGGATGAATGCGCCGGACTTGCGCAGATTCTCTGCGGTATCGCGGGCGTTGAAGACCAGCGCCGTGTAGAAGAAACAGAAAAAGATGATCAGCACCGCATAGATGACCAGGTGCAGCGGCTGACCGTAGCCGAGGGCCTGCGCCACATCCTGCATGACATTGCCGAGCCAGCCGTTGGAGTTCGTGCCGGCAAAGCTCGCCAGCGTGGCGGGGAACAGCAGCAGGCTCGAGGCAAAGATCGGCGGGATCACGCCCGACATGTTGATCTTGAAGGGCAGATGGCTGCTCTGGCCGGCGTACATCCGGCGCCCGACCTGGCGTTTCGCATAGTTGACCGCGATCCGCCGCTGTGCGCGCTCCATGTACACCACGAAAGCCGTCGTGCCGAGCACCAGGATGATCAGCAGCAGCGCGAAGGGCCCGGTCATTTCACCGTTGCTCACCGATTCGGCGGTCTGGCCGACCGCGCCGGGGAGGCCCGCCACGATGCCCGACAGGATGAGCATCGAGATCCCGTTGCCGATGCCACGCTCGGTGATCTGCTCACCGAGCCACATCAGGAACATCGTGCCGGTCGTCATCGTAATGGTCGCCGGAAGCAGGAACCCGATGCCGCTGACCAGCGTCATGCCGCCTTTCGCCAGCGCTCCGGCTGCCGCAAATGACTGCACCGCCGCCAGGCCGACGGTCGCGTAACGGGTGTATTCGGTGATCTTGCGCCGTCCGGACTCGCCTTCCTTGCGCAGCTCCATCAGCGTCGGCACGACCATCTGCATCATCTGGATGATGATCGAGGCAGAGATGTAGGGCATCACGCCCATGGCGAAGATCGAGAAGCGCGACAGCGCTCCGCCGACGAACATGTTCACGATCCCGAGGATCGTGTTCGACTGGTCGCTGAAGAACTTCGTCAGCTCGGTCGGATTGATGCCCGGCACGGGAATGTACGTGCCGGCCCGGTAGACGATGAGCGCACCGATCAGGAACAGGAAACGGCTGCGAATCTCCCCGTAACGGGTCACCTCGCTGAAAGCGGTAGCCGGATTGCTGAGAGCGTTGTTCGCCACGGCGCCTTACGTCCTGTCTCAGTCCTCGATCTTCCCGCCGGCAGCCAGAATGGCTGCCCGGGCACCCTTGGTGGCGGCAACATGTCCGTCTTTCTCGGCCTTGAGCGTCACGGCCTTCTTGATCTCCCCGGAGAGCACGACCTTGGCGCGCTCGGCCTCCATGGGGATGACGCCGGCCTTCTTCAATGACTCCAGGTCCACGACGACTGGGGCGTCCCCGTCCGCGGTCACCTTGGCGAGCTCGCTCAGGCGCACCTCGGCGCGCGTGCTCGCCATATGCGAGCGAAAGCCCACCTTGGGAAGGCGGCGCTGAATCGGCATCTGGCCGCCTTCGAAGCCCACCTTGTGGTAGCCGCCCTTGCGGGCGCGCTGGCCCTTCACGCCACGGCCGCAGGTCTTGCCCTGCCCGGCGGACGCGCCACGCCCGACCCGCAGGCGGGGGCGCTTGGATCCGGAGGCCGGCTTCAGAGTGTTCAGTCGCATGGTGTCAGGCCTATCGTGTATTGCCGGAAGGGCCCTTCGCCCCGCTCTGGGGCCGCCCTTCCTCGACTTTGAGCAGGTGCACGGCCGTCTGGATCATGCCGCGATTCTGCGGCGTGTCCGCGACCGTCACGCTCTGGTGAATCTTGCGCAGCCCAAGCCCGCGCGCAGAGGCAGCGATATTGGCGAGCTGCCCATGCAAGCTCTTGATCAACGTGACTTTGACCTTGCCCTGATCCGACATGGCTTATCCCGTGATCTCTTCCAGAGTCTTGCCGCGCTTCGCCGCGATCTCATCGGGCGAGCGAACCTTCGACAGCGCATTGATGGTGGCGCGGACCACATTGATGGGGTTGCGCGACCCGTAGCTCTTCGCCAGCACGTTGCGGATACCCGCGCACTCGAGCACGGCCCGCATCCCGCCGCCGGCGATGACGCCCGTACCGTCGGATGCCGGCTGCATGTAGACGCGCGTGGCACCGTGCATCCCTTTGATCGCGTAGTGCAGCGAATCGTTGCGCAACGCGATGCTGATCATGTTCTTGCGGGCCTGGGTCATCGCCTTGGAGATCGCGACCGGCACTTCGCGAGCCTTGCCGAAGCCGAAGCCCACGCGGCCGGAGCCGTCGCCCACTACTGTGAGCGCCGTGAAGCCGAACTGACGGCCGCCCTTGACCACCTTGGCCGTGCGATTGACGGCGACCAGCTTCTCGACGAACTCATCCGCCGACTGGCCCTTTTCAGGTCGTGCCATGTATTAAAACTCCAAACCCGCTTCGCGGGCCGCATCGGCGAGCGCCTTCACGCGCCCGTGGTATTGGAACCCAGCGCGGTCGAAGGCAACCTTGCTGACCCCTGCTGCCTTCGTCCGTTCGGCGATTACCCGTCCGACCGCTTTGGCGGCCTCGACGTTCCCCGTTCCCTTCAAGCCCTGGCTCACGGCCACCTGCAAGGTCGACGCCGCGGCGATCACCTTCGCCCCCTGGGCATCGGTCACCTGCGCATAGATGTGCCGCGGGGTGCGGTGCACCGTCAGGCGCGCCAGGCCCAGCCGGCGAATGTGGGCTCGGGTCTTGGTCGCACGCCGCTGGCGGCGCTCCTTCTTTGAAATCGCGCTCACTTCTTCTTCCCCTCTTTGAGGGTGATCTGCTCGCCGGCGTAGCGCACGCCCTTGCCCTTGTAGGGCTCCGGCGGGCGAATGCCGCGGATCACAGCGGCCACCTGACCGACCTTCTGGCGATCGATGCCCTTGATGGTGATCTCGGTCTGGCTCGGGGTCTCGATGGTGATGCCTTCCGGAATGGGGAAGTTCACCGGGTGAGAGAAGCCGAGGGTGAGATTCAGCTGCTTGCCCTGGACTGCGGCGCGGAAACCAACACCCACGAGCTCGAGCTTGCGCTCGTAGCCCTTGGTGACACCCAGCACCATGTTGGCCAGGTGCGCGCGCGTCGCGCCCGCCTGCATCCGGGGGATGCCCGGATCGGCGTACTTGATCTCCAGCTTCTTGTCCGCGGCCGTCACGGTCACACCGGACTTCAGCGGCAGAGTCAGCGACCCCTTGGCGCCCTTGATGGTCACCGTGTCGGCGGACACGGTCGCCGTCACGCCTTGCGGGAGATCAACAGGTGCTTTAGCTACTCTCGACATGTTGCGTCTCTCAAGATCACGCCACGATGCACAGGACTTCGCCGCCCTGGCCAATGGAGCGCGCCTGCTTGTCGGTCATCACGCCCTTGGGCGTGGACACGATCACGGTGCCCATGCCGCCCAGAATCTTCGGCAGCTCGTCCTTGCCGCGATAGATGCGCAGCCCCGGACGGCTGACACGCTCCAGGCGGTCGATGACGGGCCGGCCCTCGTAATACTTCAGGCCCACGGTGAGCGTCGGCTTGCCGCCGTCGTTCTCGGAGCGGAAGTCGGCGATGTAGCCCTCATCCTTCAATACCTTGAGGATGGCCACCTTCACCTTCGAGGAGGCGAGCTGCACTTCGCTCTTGCCGGCGGTCTGGCCGTTGCGGATGCGGGTCAGCAGGTCTGCGATCGGATCAGTCATGCTCATACGGCGGCCCTCACCAGCTCGCCTTCGCCAGGCCAGGAATCTCGCCGCGGTTGGCGACCTCCCGGATCTTCACGCGCGACAGGCCGAACTTGCGGTACACGCCCCGCGAGCGGCCGGTAATGGCGCAGCGCTTGCGTTGGCGCGACGGGCTCGCGTCCCGGGGCATGGATTGCAGCTTCACCTGCGCTGCTGCGCGGTCGTCGGCGGAAGTCCTCGGGCTGCGGATCAGCTCTTTCAGCTGTGCACGCTTCGCCGCGTACTTCTTCGCGATCTTGGCGCGACGCTTCTCGCGCTCGACCATGTTCGTCTTCGCCATAGCCGTCTGTAGTCCTCGTTACTTCCGGAACGGGAAGTTGAAAGCCTCGAGCAGCGCTCGGCCCTGTTGATTGTCTCGTGCCGTCGTCGTGATCGTGATGTCCATGCCCCGGACCTGGTCGATCTGGTCGTACTGGATCTCGGGGAAGATGATCTGCTCCTTCACGCCCAGGCTGTAGTTGCCCTGGCCGTCGAAGGCACGCGGGGAAACACCACGAAAGTCGCGGATGCGCGGCATCGCGATGCTGATCAGTCGATCCAGAAACTCGTACATGCGCGGACCGCGCAGCGTCACCTTCGCGCCGACCGCCAGCCCCGCACGCAGCTTGAAGGAAGCGATTGCCTTGCGCGCCTTGGTGACGAGCGGCTTCTGGCCGGTGATCTTGGTGAGATCCGCCACGGCCGCATCCATCACCTTGCGGTCCGCGACCGCCTCGCCAACACCCATGTTCACCGTGATCTTGGTGATCTTCGGGACCTGCATCACGTTGGTGATGTTGAGGTCCTTCTGCAGGCGCGGCACGACCGTCGTCTTGTAGAACTCTTGTAATCGGGAAGTGGCCATACGTCAGACGTCCA
>Ga0207660_10002216_pt1 | contig 12863 bp, 10 predicted proteins | sample KBSC73BmetaG_FD_184335 | JGI IMG/M metagenome (GOLD analysis project Ga0207660, IMG submission 184335) | Corn rhizosphere microbial communities from Kellogg Biological Station, Michigan, USA - KBS C7-3B metaG (SPAdes) (version 2) | ecosystem: Host-associated > Plants > Roots > Rhizosphere ... | reverse complement strand
CCGTTGCGGCAAAAATTGCGCGATGGGCAATCCAAATGGTTGCTGCGCCAGGTGCTGGACCGGTACGTGCCTCGTGCGTTGATCGACCGTCCCAAGAAGGGCTTCAGCGTGCCCATCGATCATTGGTTGCGTGGGCCGCTGCGCGAGTGGGCGGAGGCGCTGCTCGACGAGCGGCGGTTGCGCGAAGAGGGCTATTTCGACCCCGTGCCGATCCGCAAACTGTGGAACGACCACGTCGCCGGACGCGCGCGCGAACACCATCGGTTGTGGGACGTGCTGATGTTCCAGGCGTGGCTGGAGGAACAAAGTCGCGCCAGCCCGGCGCCCAGCGCAGCGCTTGCTTACGCTTGACGCGATGCCTTGCGTGGCACAGCCCACTGTTCGCGCCAGGCATCCAGGTTGATGTCGAGCAGGCGCTCCAGGTCGTCGGCGTCGCTGGCAAATCGATCGACCAGATAGCGGCGGGTGTCGGGATGCATTCTTGGTTTTGCCGGGCCGCGCGAGCGTCCGTATACCAAGTTCGCCAAGCCCATGCGTTTGCCGGCGTTGACGATCCGGTGCATTCCGGAGCGGCGCAGTGTGGACGCGGTCCGGCGGGTCACCTGCGCCAACAGCACGTTGCGCGGGAGACTGCCGGAGTTGACCTTGGCTGATGGCAAAGCGTCCGCGTGCGCGGCCGGCAGACCGAAGGCCTCATTGACTTGCCGCACGTATTCCGCCTGGTGCTTCTTGAGATCGCTGTAAAGGGTGATACGCACCGCATCACGGCCGAATTCATCCAGCCAATGCGCGAGGTGCTTGGCGTACAGGCTTGCCTCGATGATGGCGGGCGCTTCCCGCACCGCCGAGTCGAAATCCAGGGTGGTCGCACCGTACTGGCGCAGGTGCATGTAATGCGACCACGCCCGGTCGATGGGCTGCCTCAGGGTCGCCATCAAGACGGGGTTCTGCAGTTCGTTTCGTACCCTGGGGATGGCCGCGTGGTTCTGGAACAGCGTGGGCGAGACGTCGATGATGCCCCGATGGTGCGCGGGGTCGTAATGTCGGAAGTGATTTTCGTACCAGCCTTCGCCCTTGCCGTAGTTCTCGGCGAAGTAGAACGTTTCCTTGACGTCCTTGGGCAGGCAGACGTCCCCCCTCGACGAAAGATATTCGTACAGCCAGGTCGACCCGGTACGCATCGGCCCGATCACCAACCCGGTTGGAATGGGTTTGTCGGACTCCGCCATTTCGCAGGTTCCATTTTCAAAAGAGGGGAAAATGAACGCGATGCGCGATGGGCATTCAAGCGGAGACGCCGATGCCGCGCGGCGGCGCAATCGCGTTCAGGTGCACCGCAAGCACCGGAGCGCGGAGCATGCGCGGCGACGGGTGAATGTGCCCTGATCATGATGCTTGTCGGCGCACATCCCGGCGCCACGGACATTCAATGAGCGTATGCTGCAGGGACTGCGCATAGGGATGCGGAGTACGCGTCATGCGAGCGGAATCGGCGGCGGTGGATGGTATCGGGCCCGTGACGTTCACGGTGTTGACCCCCACGTTCAACCGTGCGCATACCCTGGAGCGGGTGTACCGTTCGCTGTGCAGGCAATCCTGCGATGACTTCGAATGGCTCGTCGTGGACGATGGATCCACGGACGACACGCGCGCGCTGCTGGAGCGCTTGCAGACGCGCGCTCCGTTCGCCATCCGCTACCTCTGGCAACGGAACCAACACAAAAAGGCCGCGTTCAACAATGGCGTGGCCCACGCTCGCGGAGAGTGGATAGTCGCCATCGACAGCGATGATGAACTCGCCGACGGCGCGTTGAAGAAGATGGGCGCCATCTGGTCGGAAATCGCACCGGCCGACCAGCCGCGCTATGCCGGAATCACGGGCCTTTGCGTGCGCCCGGATGGCCGGGTCATAGGCGACCGCTTTCCGAAGGACGTGATGGACGCCACCTCGATCGACATCCACCTTCGTTATCACGTACACGGAGAAAAGTTCGGATGCCTGAGGACCGCCGTGTTGAGGCAGTTTCCCTTCCGGGAGGACGTCTCCGGCTTCGTTTCCGAGGACGCGGTCTGGAATGCGATCGCGCGCGCCGGCTACCTGACTCGCTGGGTCAATGAAGTGTTCCGCGTTTATTACGACAGTCCGGATGCCCTCGTGCACGGGGGCGTGACGGCATCCAATGCCACCGGGCTGTGGCTCGCAGCGTATGACAAGGTGGAAAACAACATCGAATGGTTTCGTTTCCAGCCGGTCTCGTTCATGGCTGCGGCGGCGCGCTACACACGATTTTCTCTCGAGATGCGGCATTTTGCCTCGCCGAGGCCTGAAGGCGCGCACCTCAGGCATGCGCTCTCCAAATCGCTGGTCGTCGTCATGGCTCCCGCAGGGGCGGTGCTTTACCTGCGCGATCGGTTGGCCGAGCGGTCGCACCGGAACCAACATGGTGGCATCACGTGATTGTCGGGTGTCCGCGCTTTGCAGCGGGCCGGTCTGCCGCCGTCCGGTTGATGACGAATGTCAAAAGCGTCGGGATGCGAGCGCGCGGGTGAACAAGTGGTAATAGAGCCGGGTGTACGCCGTGTCGAAAGCGCGCCGCGCCGCCGGCATGTTGCACGCCGACGCCGTCGCATAAAACCTGCGCTTGGCTGATTGTTCGTCCAGGAAATAGTTCAACAATGTGCGATCGAGGTTGCAGGGCGCGGCGGCCTCGTATGCCGCAAGCAATTTGAAGCGATCGAACGCAGTCCAGTACCTGGGACCACTGCGCCGCCCCCTGATCATCATCAGCGAGATCATGAAGCGCGCGAAATCTTCCTCGGGATGGCCGATCCATATGTGGTGCGGATCAAAGAAGCGCCACATGTTGCGGCTGCGGTCGAAGCGGAAATTCCTTGCCTCGAATCCCGTGACGACGAGTGTGTGTGGGCGGCCTGCCATGCGTTCCAGCACGGCGGGTGACGGTGCGAGAAAGCCGTCGCGGCGGTAATCCTTGACGGGATAACCGGCCGCCTCGCCGTGATGCAGCCGCGCCAGCAAGCTCATCGCGCCGTGCAGGGAAGCTTCGCGTTGTTCGGTCGAAGCGCGGCCGATCAGCACGCTTCGCATGTCCGGTCCGCTCAGGAGCGGGTAAACGATACAGGCGCGGTCAATGCTTTCGGGGTGACATGCGGCCTCGTCGAGCCCGTGCAGGAAGCACATGTCGGTGTACTCCCGCAGGCTGGTGCCGATGCACGCTGGGTCGACGAGGTCACGTAGTGGATCGTCACTTTTCCGGGTGATCTTGTAGAAACGCCCGGAGGCTGCCGCCACCCACGATTCCTTGCGACGCACGAACCGCAACATGGGGATCGGATCGAGCGAAGACGTGTGGGCAATCATCTGCGTGGTCCCGAGTTTGCTTGCGGCTGCATGCGCGGCGGGCGCCTTTGAACGTCATGCCAATCCGGTCACAAGTGCTTTGACATCGCTGCCCGCGCCGACCTGGTCTTCGACGATGAAACGGCCGTGTTCGAGACGGAACAGGTTCGATTGTTCGGCGGGCCGGTTTTCGATCAGTGCCAGCCTGCCGCCATCCTTCAGGGCGCCCCTCAGGTTCCGCAGCGCGTCGGTGAGCAGGGAATCCGCGAAGTAATCGCGGTTCAGGATGTTCGCGGCGATCACGAGGTCGGCCCTCTCGTGCGGCCACGCGTCGAAAATGTCGTACCGCTCCAGGCGTACGTCGTCACCGAGCTTTGGCAGCAGCGCACGATTCATGAGCGGGACCTTGCGCACGTCCTTGCACTTCGCCATGTCGAAGCCCGCGAACAGGTTCTTCACGATACCGGATTGCGGGCGCGACGCCTCGCCGGTCTCGTTGTAGATAACGACAAAGCGATTGGCGAACATGAAGGGTTTGGAATGTTCGTCGCAAAAGAACATGCCCTTGCGCGTCGTGCAGGCGTAAGCCTCGACATGCCGATCGGTCACGTAGTAACGCCCGAAGCGCACCGCCTGCATCACGCTGAGCGACGTGCTGCCGTCGGACGCACCGACGTCGGCGATCACCGCCTCCGGCGACAAGTCGCTGTTCGCGAGCAGGCGCGTGGTTTGCGGGAAGCGGTCGGACCACGTGGTCTTGAAAACGCCGTGGATCTTCATCCTGACCAGGATCTCGTTGGCGTCGCCGTCGCTGATGCCCGCATCCAGCAGGCCGCGCGGGTCGGGGCAGCCGCGCTGCATGCCGGGCCACAGTTTCCTGCAGAAATTGCGATTCAGTCTTATGGGTCTGCGCATGACGTATTTACCAGTTCACGATAAAGATCTACGAAGCGGTGGGCGATGGCCTTGCGGGCGAAGCATTCGACGATGCGTTCGCGCGCGCGCAAGCCAAGCGCCTGGCGTTCCGGCGCGGACAGGGCGGCAAGCCGTGCCCAGCCTTGGCTGAGTGCAGGCGCATCGCGAGGCGGCACCACCACGCCGGTTTCGCCGATGATCAAAGCCGCATCGCCGACATCGGTGGCGACGCAGGGTGTTCCGCACGCCATCGCTTCGGCGACGGCGTTGGGAAAGGCCTCGCCGCGCGAAGACAGCGTCGCGATGTCGAAGGCCGAGTTCAGTTCGGCGATGTCCGCGCGCTTGCCGCACAATCGTACGTGCGGGCGCAGTCCGAGTCGTTCGATCGAAGCGAGCAATGGCGGGTTGTCGTCGGACGCACCCTCGCCGACCAGCACGAACACCGTGCCCGAGTGCTCCGGCAGAAAACGTGCCGCGGCCTCGAGGAAATTCCCGTGGTCCTTGGTGGGGTGCACGCGCGCGATCATCCCGATCACCAGCGCACCGGGATCGATGCCAAGCTCGCGCCGCACCTGCGCACGCGCGATCGGATCGGGCTTGAGTTTGTCCGCGTCGTAGCCATTCGGGATCACCAGCGCGCGCCGGGTGGAAAACCCGAATTGCGAATGTTGCTTCGCCGCGAGCGCCGACACGTAGCGGATGCGCGTGGGCGAACGGGACAGCCACGCGTTGGCGCGAATCACGGCGCGGGTCTTGCGTTTTTCGCTTGCGAGATCGCTGAGCGAGTGATGGATGCCCCAGATCACCGGCGTGCGCAGGCCGGTCATCGCGAGCGAGGTCGCGAGATTGGCGTGGTACATCCAGGCGTGGATCACGTCCGGCCGGTTGTGGCGCAGGACGTTCCGCAACCGCAATACATCGCCCGGCATCGCGCGGCCCGGGTTCATGTCCAGGTGGCTGAGCGGAGCCAGGCCAGCCACGCGCGCGCTCAGGGCGCTTTCGCCCCGGAGCGCGACGACCGTGTTGTCCGGCTCGCTCAATGCCTCCAGCAGTCCGCACAGCGCCAGTTCCGCGCCACCGACCTCGAGACCGGTAATGACGTGACATACCTTCATCGCGCACCGTCCGCGCGTGTGGCGCCGTACGGCGAGCGTTCTCCGCCCTCGACTTCCGGCGGCGCGTCGTCGACCTCCATGGAAGTGGAATCCGGCGAGGCGTCGGGTACGTGGCGGACATGCTTCCGGAAGCGCTGGCGAAACAACGCGAGGAGCCCGTAGAACTGGAAGATCACCACCAGCCCGTCGATCTGCACCCGGTGCCGCGCGCCCTGCAGCGTGGTGAACGAGCCATACAGCAGCAGCATCAGGATGAAATAAATGACGATGAAGCGGCTCGAAATCGTGGCCTTGCGCCAGACGCAACGGATCCCGTAGAACATCAGCGGCATCAGTGCCCAGTAAATCATCTGCGGGAGATCCATGAAGCCGTAGCCCGGCGCGGTGTGGAACGGGATGGGCGTGATCAGGAACCGGACGACGCCGACCACCGGGTTGTCCATCCGCGAGCGCAGCGAGCGCAGCGCGTCGACCAGGCTGCCGTGCCCCATGTACCGCAGGACGAAGAACAGGGCGGCGACCGCCAGCAACCACAACCACGGGTTGCGCCGGCCGCGCGGCGACAGGAACAGCGTGATGCCGAAGGCGACGCCCAGCATCAGCGGCACGTACAGGCGCGTGATCGCCAGCACGACCGCCGCCGCAATGGCCAGCAACGCCGCGCGCGCGATGCGGTGCTTGTCCACCAGTGCCACCGCACACACGGCGGCCGCGGTGCCGGTGGCCACCAGCGTGTCCTTGAAGTTGGGAATCGTGGACCACACGAGGATGTCCGGGCTCAGTGCGACGAACGCGAACAAGCCGATGGCGGCGCGACGGCCCATGCCCAGCCCGTCGCGCGCGACCTTCATCAGCAGCCCGGCTTCGAGGAAGGTCAGCACGATGTTGAGCGTGACCGGCGCGTAATAGCCGGCGCCGAACAAATCCACCGCGGTGGCGTTGTAAACGTAGTAGGCGATGTTCTGGCCCGTGACCGTGCTGACGATGTATTGGTAATGGCTGATGATGCTCATCAGGCCGATGCCGTTGGCTGCGAGCTGCTCGCCGATGTCGAGGTACCGCAAGTCGTCCTCGAAGGTATAGGTGCCGTTGAAAAAGAAGCCGAAATACAACAGGAACAGCCCCGCCTTCAGCGCCGTGATCCAGTAACTGAGGACGATGCGGCGGGTAAACGCATACGCGATCGCGAACCCCGCGACCAGGATGAAAATGGCGGGCCCGGCAAGCTCGACGAGCGGGAAGGGCTGCATGCGCTAGCCTCGTCCGGTCCTGCCGCCGAGCGCGCGAAGCGTGTGCTCCGAATTGCGCAGCAGCGCATCGAGAGAATAGGCTTGCTCGATCCGCGCGCGCGCCGCAGCCTGCAATCGCGCAGCTTCGCCGGGGTCTTCGAGTTCCCTTGCCACGCGTTCGATGGCGTCCGCGAGTGCCGGCGAATCGCCGGTTGCGACCACGGCCCCGCAATCCCCGACGATGCGCGCGGAGTCCCCCACATCCGTCACCACGCACGGCCGTCCGCAGGCCATGGCTTCCGCGATGACATTGGAGAAACCTTCGCCGCACGAACTCGAAACGGCGATGTCCAGCGCGCTGTAGACCGCGGCCATGTCGTTTCGCGGCCCCGCCCAGACCAGACGCGAGTCGAGTCCGAGACGCGTGGCGAGGGCCTTGATGCCTCGCGCGAAGCCGGAGTTGCCGCCACCGACGCACACGAAGCGCAATCGTTCGTCGCGCGCCGCCAGCAGCGCCGCGGCCTGCAGGAAGGTCGCATGATCCTTCATCGGATCGATGCGCCCGACCAGCCCGACCAGCGTGGAGTTGTCGGCAACCTTCCATTCGTCGCGCAGGCGGTTTCGTCCCGCGGCGTCGAAGCGGAACCGCTCGGTGTCGATGCCGTTGGGGATCACCTCGATGCGTCCGTGCGGATAACCCAGCGACGCGTGGTGTGCCGCGCCGGCCTCGGAGTTGGCGATGATGCGGTCCGCGAGGCGGGCGGCGCTGCAACTCATGCGGAAGTTCAGCCGCGACAACCAGTCGCGTCGCGTGCGATCGATGATCGTCGAGCGCACGCCCCACACCACGCGCGTCCGAGGGCGTGCGGCCGGTGCAAGCAAGGCCAGCATGTTTCCCAGCGTCATGTAGCCATGCACGATCTCGGCGTGGCTCTCGCGGAGCGTGCGCAGCAATCGCCACATGAAACCGGCGACATCCCAGCGCCCGCGCTTGTGCAGGTCGATCAGCGGCACGCCCGCCTTTTCCAGTTCCGCCTGGAACACGCCGCCGCCGTAGCAGCAAACCACGGTGACCGGCCAGCCGCGGCGGTGCAGACCGCACGCCAGCGCGACCAGTTGCCGTTCCGCGCCGCCCTGCCGCAGGGACCTGACCAGGAACAGCACGCGCGGCGTGCCGGTGGCCTGGTCCAGCCGAGGCGCGCGTGAGGTATCGCAAACGGCGTTCATCGCGGCAACGCCCGTGCGGGGTTTGGAGGCAGTACCGAAGTCACCAGGCCGTTCCATTGATCGAGAATCGTTGCAAGGGAATACGTCGAGCCGACGTCGCGCGCGCGACGGCCGAGCTGTGCGCGCAAATCCGCGTCGCCCATCAGCGTGTCGAGCGCGTCGGCCAACGCGTGTACGTCGCCGGCGGGAACCAGCCAACCGTTCCTGCGGTGGTCGATCAGTTCGCGCGGACCGGCATCGCAATCGAAGCTCACGCAGGCAAGGCCTTCGGTCATCGCTTCCAGCAAGGCGTTCGGAAAGCCTTCGTAACGCGACGACAGCACGAACAGATCCGCGCGCCGCATTGCGCTGCGGACGCGAGCATCGAAACCAGGCATCGAAATGCGGCTGCCAGGATCGTGTTCGGCGATCTTGCGCTCCAACTCGGCGCGCAACGGCCCTTCGCCGAGGATCACGAGGTTCCAGTCGGGGTGGCGCGGCGCGGTTTGCGCGAACGCTTCGATCAGCAAATCGAAACCTTTTTCCGGCGACAACCTTCCGACCGCGAGCAAAGTAGGTCCGCCAGCGCGCTCACACGCCGCGGCATCGTCCGGACGTGATTCGACCGACACCGGATTGGCAATCACGTCCACCTGCCGGCGCGCGAGCGCTTCCAGTTCGGCGGCACAGCGGCGCGTCTGCGCGACGATCGCGGTGGCGCGCGGGTACGACCAGCGACGCAGCGTGCGCCAGACGCCGCGCATGTGGTGGCCGTTCAGGGCCGTGCGCTCGGAAATGATCACCGGCACCCGCAATCCCGCGGCGGCGATCAGGACGCGGACGTTGCTTTCCGCGATGAAGCTGATCACCGCGTCCGGCCGGCTCTCTGCGATCGCACGGCGCAGGGCGCGGATGCGCACGATGTTGTGGCCGATCGCCGCCAGCACGTGCGCGGAATTCCCTGCCACGTCCAGCGCGATTCGGCGCACCGCCGGATCCAGCGGATACCGATCCATTCGATCCGACGCCAGCGTGATCAGCGTGACCTCGTTGCCGCGCTCGACCCATGCGTTGGCGAGCAGCGTCATGACGCGTTCCGCGCCGCCGCCGCCCAGGGAGGAGATGACCAGGACGAGTTTCATGGTTGCGTGCCCGCTCGCTGTTCGAGTGAGCCGAAGATGGATGGCTCGATGCCGAGGCGTGTCGTGACGAACCGCCACGCCAATCCCCGCCAGATGAAGAGCGAGAGCGATGCGCCGATCGCGGCGCCGGTGGCGCCCAGCCGCGGCACCAGCAAGACCGCCGCGATGCAGTTCGCCGCGATGCCGATCAGGACGAAAATCGACGCCTGCTTCTGGTACCTGGTCATGGACAGCATGAAACCCACTTCGCCAAAGCAGCTGCTGGCGCAGCAACCCAGCAGCAGGATCAGCAGCGGCACGAAGGCGGTATCGAAGTCATGCCCGAACAGGCCCAGCACCCACTTGCCCGCGACCGCGCAGAACAGCGCCACGCACAATGCCCCCGCCAGGCCGATGCGTGCGCCCTGCACGGCCACGGATTGCAGCCCGCGCATGTCGCGTGCGTCGTAACGTTCGGCGATCATCGGCGCCAGCACCACGTTGACGGCCTGTGTGGCGAAGAACGCGAAGCCGGCCATCTTGACCGCCGCGTAGTAAGGCCCGACGTCGCCGGTGCCCATGATCGCGCCCAGCAGCATCACGTCGAGCCGCGCGCCACCGACGGTGATGATCGAGAGCAGCGACAGTTGCCAGCCGACCTTGATCCAGCGGCGTGCCTCGTAGCCCGGACGCGCGCCGCGGCCCGCCGCCGGCCATGCGCGCGTCAGGTGCCAGCCCGATGCCAGCAGTCCGATCAATCCCGAGAGCGCCGTGCACACGGCCGCCGTCGGCGCATCGCGCGGCACCGTGATGATCCAGGCGATCCCGAGCAGGACCAGCAGCGCGATGGGCCGCATCACAGTCGAGTACATGCCGGTGACCACCGGGCGCTTGAACGCGCGATGCATCGCGCTGCTCTGCTGCAACTGCGTCAGGATCGGCAACATCGCGAAGCCGATGTAGAACGTGGCGCGCCAGGCCGCGGACTGGTTGGCACCGACGATGTGCACGACCACGCCGCCAACGATCGCGACGCAGAGGCTGGTCGCCAGCACGAAAAAGCCCACGCCGATCCGCAGGCCGCGCACCTTGCCCCACGCGTTGTCCTGGATGTAGCCCGGCAGGAAGCGGATGATGCTGATGTCCTGGCCGGCCTGCGCCACCATCACCAGTACGCTCACCCAGCTGAACATCAGCGCGTAGATGCCGTACTCCGCGCGTCCGATCAGGCGCGCCATCACGAGGTTCGCGAGCAGGCCGAGCGCGGTTCCGACGATGGAAACGATGAATGCGCCGGACGCGCCCCGTCGCAGCAGGCGCGTCATGAGCGCGTGTTCCGATGCACGCGTGGGGATCGCTTGCCCCGCCTGGGTCACGCTCGCGCCATCGGACGGCATGCTCCGTGCTCCTTGTTTGGCAATGGCTTCCAGTGCATCGATATCGCTCCACCCGCGCAAACGCGGTGGTGCGCACAAACGGGTGCGTGCCGATACTTCATCGCGAAACCCGCCCATGCGCGTCCAGCGCGTCCAGCATCAATGACGCGGCTGGTTCTCCTTCCCAGGTCAGGGCCGTTTCGCCCGGGTTCGAACGCCGTCCAGCCAACATCAGGGCCTGGACGCAGAGGTAAGCCGTCAACCTCGCGCGTGCCGCGGCCGGCGGGCGCCTGAAGTTCCGGATGAGGATCGATTCGACCGCATGGCAGTCGTCGACGGGATTCCTCCGGCGCGTGCCGCGCACCGCGAGCAGGAAACGGATCAGGTCGTAATCCGCCGGGTACGCGTAGCCGGCGTATTCCCAATCGAACACGCAAAGCCTGTCCTGGTACCGGAAGGTATTGATGGGCGTGAAATCGCCGTGCGCCAGCCCGTGCGGCGCGATGAGGTCCGGTGCGAATGCGAGCCCCCGCAGCGCCAGCTCGAAACGTTGCCGCCACGCCTCGGGCAACGGCACCGGAAGCTGTGCCACCTGCGCGCGCAAGTCGCGCAGCAGACCCTCGCCACCCGGCATGCTCTGCGATGCGGTACGCGCCGCGAGTTCCTCTAGGAAAACCAGGTGCGACGGATGCAGGCGCGTGCAACACGCATGCTGCGGCGTCCGCACGGTATCCGTGGCAAGTATCGATGCGCCGTCTTCGCGGAATTCACGCAACCACACGCGTGGCACCACGGCGGAATGCAATCTGATCCCGTGCAGCTGGTCGAGCACCGAACCTTCGTTGGCGAGCAACGCCTGCACGGCCGGTGTGCGCGACACTTTCGCGTAACCCCTGATGCCGCCATGGGCGTCCATCCATTGCACCGTCAACTTTCGATGCGGGCCCGCGGTGCCGGTGAGGAATGCGGCCTGCGACGCGGCGGCATCGAATCCGCGCGCGGCGCGATGGGTGCCGGAAACGTGCACCCTGCCGTTCCGCCAGAGATGTGGAAGACCGAGTCCCGCCGCGACGGTCATCGCCTGTTTGAGGATGCGCGCGGACGGACGCAGCGGCTGGATCAGCGCCAGTGACGCGATGCGAACCGCGCGTGGCCGGGTCGGCACCACGAACCAGCGCAAGTGCCCCCGCCCGGCGAGTACGTCAAAAGGGCGCGAACCCGGATGCGGCGTCGCCGTGACGCGCAGGCCCAGGGCTTCCATTTCCTGCATGGCGGCAAGGAAATGGGTATCGCTGAAGCAGTCGCCAGTCGTCGCCCGCCCGCCGATTCGACGAAGCGGCACGACGCGCGGTGTCGGCGTGCGGACCGTGGCGGGCTGGGTCATGCCTCGGTTCCATACCCGAAATAACCGTAGGGTGAGTAGCCGCCGCTGCGCTTCTCCATGCCGTTGAACACCACGCCACTCACCTCGACGCCGCTTTGCTGCAATCGCTGCATGGCCATTTCGACCTCGCGCGAGTGGTTGAGGCCAAAACGCACGACCAGCAAATTGGTGCCCGCGTGGAGGCCGATGATCGCGGCGTCCGTCACCGCCAGGATCGGCGGGCTGTCGATCACCACCATGTCGTAACGCGGGGAAAGCCTTCGCAACAAGGCCGCGAAACTGTTGCGCATCAGCAGTTCCGACGGATTGGCGGGCCGCCGTCCGGCGGGGATGAAGTGCAGGTTCTCCACGCCCTCGACGTCGCGGATCGCTTCTTCGTCTACGATCCGGTCAGCGAGCAGTTCCGACAACCCGTTCTCCGGCCTTCCGCCGAGGATGGTGTGCAGCTGCGCGTCGCGCATGTTGGCGTCGATCAACAGCACACGCTGGCCTGCCTGCGCGTTCACCGCGGCAAGGTTGGCGGAAATGAAGGTCTTGCCCGCCTTTGAACTGGCGCCGCAAACCATCACCAGCTTGTTGCTGGCATCGCGTTGCACGAAGCGCAGGCTGGTGCGCAAACTGCGCAAGGCTTCGGCGGCCACGTCTTCGGGCGCGGCCAGTGCCAGCAGGCGATGTCGCTTTCGCGAGAACAGGCGCTGGCCGCGTTCCGACAGCTCGATCTGTTGCGCGCTCAGCGGAATCGCGGTGTACACCGGCAAGCCGAGCTGCTCGATCTCCGACGGATCCTCGACCCCATGGCGCAGCATCTTGCGCAGCATCACGAAGCCGACCGCGAAAAACGCGCCGATGAAGGTGCCGGCTCCGACCGTGAGCAATTTCCGCGGCTTCACCGGCCGCGTGATGTCCACGCTGGGCTTGTCGACGATGCGCGTGGTGCCGACGGTGCCGGCCTGCGCGATTTCGAGTTGCTGCTCCTCGTTGAGCAATCCGTTGTAGGTCGTGTTGAGCACGCTCACGTTGCCATCCAGGCGCAGCAGTTCCCGTTGCGTGTTGGGCAGCGTGTCCATCCGTTTCTGGATCTCGGCCTTCTGCGACGACAGTGCCCCGATCTGCTTGACGACCGCCTGGTAGGCCGGATTCGCGGGCGTGTAGAGCCGCG
>Ga0207660_10002208_pt1 | contig 12886 bp, 12 predicted proteins | sample KBSC73BmetaG_FD_184335 | JGI IMG/M metagenome (GOLD analysis project Ga0207660, IMG submission 184335) | Corn rhizosphere microbial communities from Kellogg Biological Station, Michigan, USA - KBS C7-3B metaG (SPAdes) (version 2) | ecosystem: Host-associated > Plants > Roots > Rhizosphere ... | reverse complement strand
TCGTCAATCTGCGGTGCAATCTCGAACATGAGATAGGTCCAGACCGCGATCACGCCGTTGGGCCGCAGGGCGCGCTGCACCTGGGTCCAGAATCGCGGCCGGTCGAACCAGTGGACCGCCTGCGCCGCGGTGACGAGGTCGACCGACGCATCGTCGACGCCGCTGTGCTCGGCGGGCGCCACGCGATAGCTGACGCGCGGGTGCGCCGTGGCGCGCTCGATTTGCGACCGGCTGGGGTCGGTGGCGACGACGTGGTCGAACACTCGCGCCAGGCCGACGGCGGCTTGCCCCGTTCCCGTACCGGCGTCCCAGGCCTCGTGGCGCGCCGGCGCCGCCGCGGCGAGGAAATCGAACAACGCGTCCGGGTAGCGCGGACGAAACCTGGCATAGCTCTCCGAAACGACGGAGAAGTGATCGGCAAAACTCATGGTCTCGCGCTGGGAGCGAGCGGCGGCGTCGCGCGCTGCGCATCGCGGCATTCGGGCCAGCTGCCGGGCTGCCCGCCCTGGGTCGTCGCGAACACGGTCCGTTTGTCGCGGGACATGCGCACCGTGTCCTCGGAGGCGAGATAGACGAGCATCGCCGCGAGCGCGGCATTCAGCTTCACGTCGTCGAAGCTGATCTTGTCGTAGGTATCACGATTGGTGTGCCAGGTGTAGCGACCGTAGTCCCAGTCGCCCGAGCCGAGCCCGAATCCCGGCGCGCCGCATGAGACGAACGAGGCGTGGTCGGTCCCACCGCCGCTCGGATTCCCGGGAAAGCTGAACTTGATGTTGCGCGTGATGTCGGCGGGGACGCGGGCCAGATAGCGCGCGAGACTCGCCGAGGCATCGGGGAATCCCGACGCACTCATGGTCTCGACGCGGCCCGTGCCATTGTCCTGATTGAAGAGCGCCTGCAAGCCGCTCACGATTTCCGGATGATCCTTCACGAAGCCGCGCGAGCCATTGAGACCTTGCTCCTCGCCGCTCCAGTGGCCGACCAGGATCGTGCGGCGCGGATTGGGATAGGCGAGCTTGAGCAGCCGCAGCGCCTCGAGCATCGTGAGCGAGCCGGTGCCGTTGTCGGTCGCGCCCGACCCGCCGTCCCACGAGTCGAAATGCGCCGAGAGCATCACGTACTCGTTGGGAAGCTCACGGCCCTTGATTTCGGCGACCACGTTGAACACCGGCTGTTCCCCAAGAGCCTGCGACTCGGCTGTCACTTCGACCATGGGATTCTGATTGTTCTGTGCGAGGCGATACAGCAGGCCGTAGTCTTCGCATGCCACGTCGAGCACGGGAATCCGATCGGTGTAGGCCTGGAAGATTTTTTGTACGCCCCAGCCTTGCGACCAGACGCTGCTGATCACGCCGACGGCGCCTGCCGCCTCGAGGCGTCGAGAGAGCGCGGCCGCCCAGGCGACGCCCGTCGAGGGATAGCCGAGCCGCTGGAGCTTGGCCTGGAACGCTTGTTGGAGCGCGGTGCGGCGCGCCTTCACCGAGTCGACGGCGGTCTGTGTCGCCCATTTCTCCCAACTGTCGTCGGGGCGGCAAGTCGGCTGCATGAAGGAAATGAGGACGAACTTGCCCTTCGCCTGCGGCAGCCATGCGACGTAGGCTGCGCTGTCGGCGAAGTCGGGCATGATGACCGCGGGCGCGCGCACCGGACGGCCGCGCGGCGTTCCGGGACTCCACGCGAGCATCGTGCCTTCCAGTGTGCGAGCGCGAGGCGCCACGAGGTCGATGTGTGTCTTGCCGCGCTGCCAGCTGCGCCACGTGCCGTATTGCTCTTTGCGCGCCGTCACACCCCAGCCCGTGTACGTGGCGAGCAGCCAGTTCTGGGCCGCGGTCATCCCGGGACTCGCCGTGAGACGCGGGCCGAGCGAGTCGAACAGCTGCTGCGCGAGCTTCGGGAGCTGCGAGCTGTCGGTCTCGAGGGCCCAGATGCGGCGCAGCACGGGGTCGTCGGTGGCGAAGCCCGTTGGCTGCTGGCCGAATTGCGCGTGGAGACGCAGCGAAGTGAACAACGTGAGGAACAACGCAACCGACAGAATGCGACGCACGATGCAGCTCCTAAACGGGAAGGTTAGAAAGTCTAGCTACGTTGTTCGGCGTTAGACAACAGAATGCGGTACCTCACCTCGGGGACAGTCGTCTTGGGATAGCGGCGCGTGGCGGTATCCTGACGGAAGCCGTACCGCTCGTAGAACCTGCGAGCCGGCCGGTTTTCCTCCAGTACCCACAGTGTCAGCGCCGAGAATCCACGCGTGGCGAACTCCCTGAGGACGTGGTCCATCAGGGCTCGGCCATGACCCTTTCCGCGGAGCTGGGGCAGCACATGGATTGACGTGATGTGACCGACCCTCTTCGGGTCGTCGTCGGGGTCACGGGAGGGAATCATCTGGCAAAACGCGACGCACTCTCCCTGTTCTTCAATAACGAACACGGGCCAGTCGCGATCCGCAATCCGCTCGGCCCAGAACCGGGTGCGATAGGCAAGATCGGTTCGGGCGATCACGTCATCGGGCATGATGCCGCGGTAGGCCACGTTCCACGACTCGACGTGAATGCGCGCGACGGCTGTGGCGTCGGCACTGCTCGCCCTGCGCAGCGTCACCGGCGTCCCGTCCCGCCGACCTTCGCTTCCCAATCTTCGAGGGAGCGCGGCCAGTCATCCTTCAACAGCTTGGAGAGCGATCGATCGGCGAGCACGCGCCCGCCCGTCTGACACGTGGCGCAGTAGTTCGCCTCGTTGCTGGCGTAGCGAATTCGCTGAATCGGTGAGCCGCACACGGGGCAGGGCTCCTTGTACTTGCCGTGGACCGCCATCTCCTTCCGAAACGCCGTGACCTTCTCGGGAAAATCGTCGCCGGTCTCGGCACGTAGCCGCGCGATCCACAACTGCGTGGTGGCGCGCGTGGCGTCGTAGAGCCGCTCGATCTCCGCATCGCTCGCTTTTCCCGTGAGCTGAAATAGCGACAGCTTGGCCGCGTGCAGGATCTCGTCCGACAGCCAGTTCCCGATGCCGTCGAACAGATGGGGATCGGTGAGCGCGCGCTTCAATGTGTGCGACTGGGATTGCAGCCGCTCCTTGAACGTCGCGAAGTCCGCTTCGAGCACGTTGAGCCCGCCGGGATCGTGCACCTGGAGCGCCGCCTCGCCGGCCACCACGTGCAGCGACGCGCGTTTCTTTGGACTCGCTTCGTTGAGGAGCAGCGTGCCGGTGGGGAAATCGAACGACGCAAGCCCGACCTTGGCGGGCGACTTTGTCCCTTCAGGCCGCCACTTGAACCGGCCGGCGATCATGAGATGGAACACGAGAAACAGCTTGCCTTCCATCTCCCACACGATCCGTTTTCCAATGCGCCGCAGGCCGGCCACCTTGCGGCCCTCGGCCGCCGACAGCGGCGGATCGACCGTGCGGAGCAGGGACGGACTGACGACGCGCGCGCGCTTGAGCGGCTGGCCGACGATGCGGGGGGCCAGCGCGTCGAGATAAATCGTGATGTCGGGGAGCTCCGGCATCGCTAATCACTAAACACTTGCAGCGCGACTTCCACGCGCCCAAACGGCGCACTCACCTGCACGCCCTGCACCATTCCCTTGACGCGTACGAACATCTCACGCGCGATCGCGACACCCTCGGCGAGCGCCGCTTCCTTTCCTTTATCCTGCGCCTTCCGCATGCGCTGCAGCACCTCCTCCGGCACTGACACGCCCGGCACTTCGTTCGCCAGGAATTCGGCGTTGCGCAGGCTGATCAACGGCCAGATTCCCGCGACGATCGGCGTCTTGAACTGCTCGACCTGCTTGAGAAACGTCTCGAGCTGGCGCGCGTCGAAGACCGGCTGGGTCACCGCGAACTCGGCGCCGGCGTCCACTTTCCAGGCGAAGCGCGACAGCTCCCGGTCCTTGTCGCCCGCGCCAGGATTCACGCCGACACCGATCGCCCACTGCGTGGCGCCGCCGAGCGGGTTGTTGCCGGGATCGAGCCCGTGATTGAGCCGGTAGACGAGATTCGTCAGTCCGATCGAATCGATGTCGAACACCGCCGTCGCTTCCGGATAGGGGCCCATCTTCGGCGGATCGCCGGTGATGATCAGGATGTTGCGCAGCCCGGCGGCATGCGCGCCGATGATGTCCGACAGCATGCCGAGCAGATTGCGGTCGCGGCAGCAGTAATGAATGACGGTCTCGATCCCCACTTCACGCTCGATCAGGATCGCCGAGGGCAGCACGCCCATGCGGCTCTGCGCGCGCGGGCCGTCGGGCACGTTGACCGCATCGACGCCCGCGGCTTTCAGCGCGCGACACTGCGCCAGCATCGCCGCCGGATCGACGCCTTTGGGCGGAACGATTTCGACGCTCGTGACCAGCTCGCCGCGCGCGATCTTCGCGCCCCAGCGCGAGCGCTCGGCGAGCGGCACCGGCGTCACGCCCGCCGGCGCCTGCACCTGCGCGCGCGACACGACGACGCTCGGCTGGCGCGGCACGACGCTGGCGACGTAGTCGCGGATCTTCTTGATGTGCTCGGGCGTCGAGCCGCAGCACCCGCCCACGAACCGCGCGCCGGCTTCGATCATGCGGCGCGCGTAGCTCGCCATGTATTCGGGCGAGGCGAGATAGATCTTGCGGTCGCCGACGTCTTTGGGCAGACCGGCGTTCGGCTGCGCGGAGATCGGTGTGTCGGTCGCCTTCACCATTTTCTCGACGGCTTCGAGCAGGCCGGCCGGTCCGACCGAGCAGTTCACGCCGATCACATCGGCGCCCCACGCCGTGAGCTGCTTGGTGAACGTCTCGGGATCGGTGCCGTAGTAGGTGAGCCCGTCGGTGCCGACCGTCATTTGACACACAATCGGCAGGTCCGATGCCGCGCGTACCGCGCGCAGCGCCGCATGGATCTCGTCCAGATCGCTGAAGGTCTCGAGGATGAATCCGTCGACCCCGCCGGCGAGCAGGCCCTTCACCTGGACGGCAAAGGTCGCTTCCGCTTCGGCGGCGGACGTGGGGCCGAACGGCTCGATGCGGATCCCCAGCGGCCCGATCGCGCCGAGCACGCTGGCGCGTCCCCCGGCGGCGGCGCGGGCGAGCTCCGCGGCGGCCTGGTTGATCTTCTCGGTGTCATCCGCGAGACCGTAGCTCTTCAGCTTCAACGGATTGGCGCCGAACGTGTTCGTCTCGAGAACTTCCGCGCCCGCGCGCACGTATTCGGCGTGCACCTCCTGCACGAGCCGGGGTTGCTTCAGGTTCAGCTCGTCGTAGCAGACGTTGAGGAAGAAGCCCTTGGCATACAGCATGGTGCCCATCGCCCCGTCGAAGACGTGGACGCGGCCATCCTGCAGGAGGGATCGGAAGGTGACAGTCACAGGCCAAATAATAACCTGCCTCGTGCGTACTCTTAGGAGACCATGAGCCAAGTCTCCGCCGCACAGCTGCTCGCCGAGCACCAGGGCGCGCTCCAGAACTACCTGGGAGCGCGGTGCCGCGACGCCGACTTGGCCGCGGATCTGCTGCAGGAAGTCGCGGCGCGGCTGGTCTTTGCGTTGCCGCGGCTGAGTCTCAACGGCAACGCCCGGGGCTACCTGTTTCGGATCGCGGCGAGTGTGTGGCACGATCACCTGCGACGCGAGCTGGTGCGGCGGCGCTCGGCCGCGCTGATGCGGGGCGAGCCCGCGGCATTCGCCCCGGCGGCCGATGCGGGACTCCTCGACCGAGAGTTACAGGACGCCGTGCGTCGAGCGATCGATACGCTCCCTGCGGTGCAACGCGACGTCGTGGAGCTGCGACAGGGACAAAGCCTCACGTTTCAACAGATTGCCGACCGTTTGGGCCGTCCCCTGGGAACCGTCCTCACGCAAATGCGCGCGGCGCTCGCGCGGATCGCCGCCGAATTGGAGAGCTATCGATGAATCATCCCCATCCCGACGAGCTGCTGTTGTTCGCGAGCGGCGAGCTGATCGAGCCACGCATGAGCGAGCTGGTGACGCACGTGACCGCGTGCGCGACCTGCCGGCACGAGCTCGCGCAGCTGGACCAGTCGCTCGTGGCACTCGGCGGCAGCTGGCCGCGCCGCTCGGGCCGAATCGCGCGCGCAGCGGTCTGGGGTGGGGTCGCCCTGGCGGCAGCGGCGGCACTCGCCGTCGTCTTCATCCGCCAGCCGAACGCGTCGCAGCCGGCTCGAACGGGGTGGAGTCCGACGACGACCTGGTCGGCCACTGCCGGTTACGTGGCCGGCGGCAAGGCCCTGGCGGATATCGACGCGCAGCTCACTCGACTTGAACAGGAGCCGCACTATGCTCGCCCGTAGCCTCGCGCTCATCATGCTGACGCTCGCCACGACCGCCCGGGCGCAGCAGCCCGGGCCGCAGATGCCCAATCCTCAAGAGATGCAGGTGCAGGTGCAGCGCATCGCTCAGGACCGGCCGCGCGAGGCGGAGGCGGCGGCGCGTGGCTGGCTCATGAACGTCGCGCCCGACCTGATTCCGGCGCTCGATTCACTCAAGGCCACGTCATTGGACCAGTACTGGATGGAAGTCGGGCAGCTCACGGTGCAGTTCGACGTGTTTCAGAACCTGTGGCGGCGCGACAGCGTGCGGGCTCAGCTCGTGGGCAAGATGTTCGGGCTGGAGGCGCAGGCGCGCGCGCAGCAGCGCGCCTATCGGACCGCGGCGGAACCCGCGCGCCCGGCGATCCGCGGCCGAATCGAGACACTGATTTCGCACCACTTCGATCTCGAAGACCAGCTGCGTGCGCTCGAAGTGGCCGACATCGAGCGCCGCCTCGCCGATGTGCGGGCGGAGACGACGCGTCGCAAGGAACGTCGCGCCGAGTTCATCAAATGGGCCGTGGACGACATCGTGAGAGACGCCATCCGTCCCAGATAGTGACCCAAATCAGTGTGACGAATGTCCAATGATCCTTCCGGGATCATTGGACATTCTTCGTTCGCCGCTCGAAATTCCCCGCATGCCAAACATCGGCGCCTACCACCCAGCCATTGTTCATTTCGCGATTGCGCTGCTGATCGTTGGCGCGGTGTTCCGCTGGATCTCGCTCTCGGGCCGAGCAGCGTTTACCGCTCCCGCCGCGGCCGTGCTGCTCCTGCTTGGAACGCTCGCGGCAGCCGCGGCGGTGCACTCCGGGGTTCAAGCGCATGGGCCGGTCGAGCGGATTCCCGGCGCGCGCCAGGCCGTCGTGGAGCACGAGGAAGCGGGGGAGTGGGCTCGCAACGTGTTCCTAGTCGTCGCCTTCCTGGAGCTGGTCGCGCTCGCGACTCGCCGCCGCCGTCTCGACGTCGCGCGCGGGGCGTTGTGGGGCTCGGCGATCGTGTGTGTGTTCGGCGTGGGGGCGCTTTATAAGGCGGGCGATCGCGGGGGCGATCTCGTGTACCGCTACGCGGGCGGTGTCGGCACGCGCTTCACCGACACGAGCGACGTCAATCGGCTCTACCTCGCCGGTCTGTACCAGAAGGCGCAGCAGGCGCGGGCGCAGCACGATAGCGCGCGGGCGGCGGAGCTTTTTGGCGAGCTCTCTCAGCAGTATCCAAACGACACGACGGTGAAGTATCTGTATATCGAATCACTGGTGCGGGACAAGCACGATGGGCGCGCCGCGCTGAAGCAGTTGGCCGGCTTCCGCCCGCCGGTTGATGATCGCCGGCTGCGTTTGCGCCACGGCTTCCTCAAGGTGGATGCGTTCATCGCCGCGGGCCGGCCCGACTCGGCACGCGCGACGCTCGAACAGCTGGCGCGGGATTTCCCCGACCTGCAGCGGATCAAGGACCGCCTCGCCGAGCTGAAATGAGCGACCTCCTCGCCGCCCGGTCGCAGATGGCGGTGTCGTTGGCATTCCACATTATCTTCGCGATCGTCGGGATCGCGATGCCCGTGCTCATGGTCATCGCGGAGCACCGCTGGCACAAAACCCGGGATTCCGTCTACCTCGAGCTCGCCAAGCGCTGGGCGCGCGGCACCGCGATCCTGTTCGCGGTCGGCGCCGTTTCAGGGACCGTGTTGTCGTTTGAGCTGGGGCTCCTGTGGCCGCGGTTCATGGAGCTCGCCGGGCCCCTGATCGGCATGCCGTTTTCGCTCGAAGGGTTCGCGTTTTTCACCGAAGCTATTTTCCTCGGCGTATACCTGTACGGCTGGGACAAGGTCTCGCCGCGCGCGCACCTCGTCGCCGGGATTCTGGTGGCCGTGAGCGGCGCCGCGTCGGGCATCTTCGTCGTCATCGCGAACGCGTGGATGAATACGCCGACCGGGTACGCCGTCGTCGACGGCATCATGCGGGCAGTCGATCCGATCGCGGCGCTACGGACGCCCGCGGCATTTCCGCAGGCATTGCACATGACGATCGCCGCGTACGCGGCCACGGGACTCGGCGTCGCGGGGATTCATGCACTGCTCCTGCTCAAGAATCGCACGAATCCGTTCAATCGCGCCGCGCTGACGATCGGGCTGCTCGTCGGCGCGCCGGCCGCCATCCTGCAGCCGATCTCCGGCGACATCGCGGCGCGCTACGTCGCCCGGCGCCAGCCCGCAAAGCTCGCGGCGATGGAGGCGGTCTACACCACTCAGGCCGGTGCGCCGCTGAAGATCTTTCCGGGGATCCAGATCCCGTACGCGCTGTCGCTGCTCGCCTTCCACGATCCGAAGGCGGTCGTCAAGGGGCTCGACTCGATTCCGCAGGACGAACACCCGAACGTCGGCCTCGTGCACTTCTCGTTCAACGTGATGGTCGCGCTCGGCACGTACATGGCGATCGTGAGTCTCTGGGCAGGCTGGCTGCTGGTGCGCAAACGTGATCTGGTTCCGCGGCGGCGGCTGCTGATGGCGCTGGTCATTGCGGCGCCCTGCGGATTCATCGCGACCGAAGCGGGTTGGATGGTCACGGAGCTCGGCCGGCAGCCGTGGATCATCTATGGAGTCATGAAGACGGCCGACGCGGTCACGCCGATGCCGGGACTGGTCGTTCCGTTCACGGCGATCACGCTGCTGTATTGCGTGCTCGGCGCGGTCGTCGGCTGGTTGCTGTACCGCCAGATCATCCGGAGCCCGCAAGTCTGATGTTGTTCTTCTCGCACACGCTCGCCGGAATCATTCTCATCGCCCTGACGGCCTACGTGCTGCTCGGCGGCGCCGATTTCGGCGGCGGGGTGTGGGATCTGCTGGCCGATGGGCCGCGCAAGATGCGTCAGCGCGAACTGATCGCGCGCGCGATCGGCCCGGTGTGGGAAGCGAACCACGTCTGGCTGATCCTGGCGATGGTGCTGCTGTTCACCTGCTTCCCCCGCGCCTTCGCGCGCATCGCGATCGCGCTGCACATCCCGCTGACGCTCATGCTGATCGGAATCGTGCTGCGCGGCTCGGCGTTTGTGTTTCAGACCTACGGCGGCGGGGGCGGCCGGGTCTTCGCGATCGCGAGTCTGCTGACGCCGGTCCTGCTGGGCATGTGTGTGGCGGCGGTGGCCGCCGCGGATATCGGGCAGGCGGCAGGGATACCCGGTGGGACGTTCTACGCCGTGTACGTGGCGCCGTGGCTGACGTCGTTCACGCTCGCGGTCGGTTTATTCACGCTGACGTGCTTCGCGTTTCTCGCCGCCGTGTATCTCACGCTCGAGACGCGAGACGCCGAGCTCCAGGCCGACTTCCGGCTCCGGGCGATCGGGACGGGTGTGTGGGTCTTGCTGATGGCCGGACTGGCGCTGGCAGTCGCGCCGCATCGCAACGTCGTCGATCACCGAATGGCAGCGCTCGTCGGGATCGCGGCGGTGATCGCATTCTGGTCGCTGTGGCAACGGCGCTATCGCCTGGCGCGCATCGCCGCCGCGGCCGAAGTGGCGTTGATCCTATGGGGTTGGGGCGTGGCGCAGTATCCCTACATGCTGCCGCCGGATCTGACGATCGCGGGCGCGGCGGCGCCGCTGCGCACGCTGGAGCTGAGTCTGGGGGTCCTCGCGCTTGGCGCGCTCGTGTTGTTTCCGTCCCTTTTTTATCTGTTCAAGGTGTTCAAGAGCCGCAACTAGTCGAAGACCCCGATGCGCTGGACCACCCACCACGCGGCGACGCCGCCCGCCACGAACCCCAGCACTCCCCCAAACGGACCGATGAGCGCGTTCCCAATGGCGCCGACGATCGTACCCACGATGAAGCTGACGAGGGTCTTGAGCAGTCTCATGGTGGTCAGGCCCCCATGCCGGAGTGGATGGCCATGCGGATCAACCAGAGGACAAACCACGCCACGAGCGGACTCAGATCCATCGCTCCCATCGGTGGAACGATCCGCCGGATCGGCTCGACGATCCAATCGGTGAGGACATACGCCGGGCGAATCCACTTCGAGTAGCGAAACAGTCCGAACCACGAAGAGATCACGCGTATCAACAGCGCATAGATGAGGATCTTGTAGACGACCTCCACGATCAGCGACGCCGTTTGCCGCGGCCCGCTGTGCGCGGCTGCTTGCGCGATCTGGAAGGTCGAGACCAACCATCCGGCCAGGGAGATCGCGACGATCCCTACGATGGCGGTGATGACGATGAGCCATCCGCCGGCATTCGCCGGATTGCCGCCCATGCGCACGAGCCGGCGCTCGACGGGCCGCATGAAGGGATCGCTCATGGCGCGGAGCGTCTTGCCCAGCGTGCCGAAGGGTGATACGCGCCGAGTGCGAACCAGCCAGGAGCACAGCGCGAGAACCGCCGACAGCGCGACGAGGCCGAAGACCGCGTAGCGGAGGACGGGGTTAGGCACCGTAGGCGGTGGAGACGATCCGCTCCTGCTCGGCCTTGTGCGCCGCGGGATAGCCCTCGGCGGGACTCGAGCGTTCGGGACGCGAGACATCGCTCAACGTGACGGCCGGCGGCAGCACTTCGCGGATCTTGGGCAGCACGAACTTGCGCGCCCCCATGTTGCGCGGCTCCTCCTGCACCCAGACCACTTCTTTCAGATTCGGATACCGGCGCACGTACTCGCCGATTTCCGCGGCGGGGAAGGGATAGAGCAGCTCGACGCGTCCGATCTTCACGTTCGTCTTTTCTGAACGCAGCGGCGATCCGACGATGTCGTAGTAGATCTTGCCGCTGCACAACAGCAGCCGCGTCACGCGTTCGGGCCAGGTACGATCGCGGTCCCACAGCACCGCGCGGAACTTGCCGAGCACCAGATCGTCGAGCTGCGAAGTCGCCGCCGGCAGCCGCAGCAAGCTCTTGGGCGTCATGACGACGAGCGGCCGGATTTCCTGATGCAGCGCCTGGCGCCGGAGCAGATGGAAGTACTGCGCCGGCGTCGTGCAGTTGGCGACGCGGATGTTGCCTTCGGCGCCGAGGGCGAGGAAGCGCTCGAGGCGGGCGCTGGAGTGCTCCGGCCCCTGGCCTTCGTAGCCGTGCGGCAGCAGCAGCGTCAGCCGCGACGTCTCGCCCCATTTCGCGAGGCCCGCGATCAGGAACTGATCGATCACGACTTCGGCGCCGTTGGCGAAATCACCGAACTGGGCCTCCCACAACACGAGCGCTTCCGGCGCCTCGACCGCGTAGCCGTACTCGAAGGCGAGACAGGCGTATTCCGACAAGGGACTGTTGTAGAGCTCGAACGGCACTGCGACGCCGGGGAGATGCTGAATCGGCGTATGGATCTTGCCGGTGTGCACGTCGTGCAGCACGAGATGCCGCTGGCTGAACGTGCCGCGCTCGGAGTCCTGGCCGGTCAGCCGAATCGGCGTACCGCCGGTCAGCAGCGACGCGAACGCGAGCGACTCCGCGTGCGCCCATTCGATCCCTTCCGGAGACTTGAGCGCGTCGCGGCGCTTCTCGAGCTGCTTCTGCAGCTTGGGATGCATCGTGAAGCCTTCGGGCACGGCGAGCAGCTCGTCGTTCAGCTTGACCAGGTCGTCGGCGGTCACCGCGGTCGCGGGCTCGGGCGCGCTCTTGGGCGTGATACGCTGCGTGTCTTCCGTGCGCTGGCCCGACTTCACCTTCTGCTGGACCTCGACGAGCCGCTGATACGCGGCCTCGAAATCGGCATCGGCCTGCGCGGCGTCGATGACGCCTTCGCGCGCGAGCTGGGCGGCGTACTTCTGCCGCGCGGTCGGCGCGTTCTTGATGTGCTCGTACATCATCGGCTGCGTGTACGCGGGCTCGTCGGCTTCGTTGTGCCCGTAGCGCCGGTATCCCACCAGATCGATGACCACGTCGCCGTGGAATTTCTCGCGGTACATCATCGCGAGCCGCACCGCCGCGAGGCACGCTTCAGGATCGTCCGCGTTCACGTGCACGATCGGCGCATCGAAGCCCTTCGCGAGATCGCTCGAGTAATCGGTCGAGCGCCCGTCGCGCGGATCGGTGGTGAAGCCGATCTGATTGTTCATGATGAGGTGATTGGTGCCGCCCGTCGTGTAACCGCGCAGCCGCGCGAGATTGAAGGTCTCGGCCACCACGCCCTGTCCGGCAAACGCGGCATCGCCGTGCAGCAGCACGGGCACCGCGATCGTGTAGTCATGGGTGCCCTCGGGCGTGTGCCGGTCGGTCTGATCGGCGCGCGCGCGCCCTTCGACCACCGGATTGACCGCCTCGAGATGGCTTGGGTTGGGCGACAGCGTGACGGCAACGTCCTTGCCCGTCGACGTGTGGTACACGCCCTTAGCGCCGTGGTGGTACTTCACGTCGCCCGTGCCGGCGGTGCCGCCCTCGGTCTCGGGCGACTCCTCGCGACGGCCGCCCTCGAACTCGGCCAGGATCGTCTCGTACGGCACGTTCACGACGTGCGCCAGCACGTTGAGGCGGCCGCGATGCGCCATGCCGATCGTCGCGGTGCGGGTGCCGTGCGCGCCCGCCAGCTCGATCGTGAAGTCGAGCATCGGCACGGTCATGTCGAGGCCTTCGATCGAAAAACGCTTCTGGCCCAGGTACG
>Ga0207660_10002205_pt1 | contig 12890 bp, 9 predicted proteins | sample KBSC73BmetaG_FD_184335 | JGI IMG/M metagenome (GOLD analysis project Ga0207660, IMG submission 184335) | Corn rhizosphere microbial communities from Kellogg Biological Station, Michigan, USA - KBS C7-3B metaG (SPAdes) (version 2) | ecosystem: Host-associated > Plants > Roots > Rhizosphere ... | reverse complement strand
TTCGACATGCACCGGTATTTCCCGCCGGTGCAGGCAGCAAGGGCCGGTTTTGCGTTTGTCATCCAGGACATCCGCGGTCGCTATGCGTCCGAAGGCGAGTGGAACTTCGGGGACCTGACGTCGGCCAACGAGGACGACGGCTACGACACGATCGAGTGGGTCGCGGAGCAGCCGTGGTGTGACGGCCACGTGGGCATGGCCGGCGGTTCCTATGTCGCCGAGACGCAGATGGCCGCGGCCACCGCCAACCCGCCGAGCCTCGACTGCATCGCGCCCTCGCTGATGGGGGCGGGTCGTAGCCGGGCGCTTGCGCACGGCCTGCCGCTCGAGTCGATGACGATCGGCTGGATGGCTGGTCTCGCGATCGACCGGCTGATGAAGCTCCTGCCCACAGGCCAGGCCGACTTCGGCGACATCCAGCTGGTGCTCGAAGCGATGAGCCGGCCGGACCTCACCGCGCAGACATTGCCGCTCAAGAACTTGCTCACGCTGAAGTCGCACGGCATGCCGCGGTTCGAAGACACGGACGACCTGGTTGCCAACACCGCGCGACACAAAGGCGTGCAAGAAGAAGGGTGGGCGGTCCCGGCGCTGTGGACTGCCGGTTGGTATGACAACGCGGGCGGCGCCGAGCAGTTCAACACGATGCGTATGAAGGCCGCGACCGAGGCCGCGCGCACCGGCACGAGGCTGATCATGGGCGGCTGGACGCACAACTACGCGATGTCGTTCGTCGGTTCGTTCGGTCTCGGCGGGCTCGGCTCCGCGGAAAGTGCCGGCATCCCGGTGCTGCATCGCCAGTTCTATGACCGGCACCTGCGCGGCGGCGATGTCGACCTGCCCGCGGTTCGCTACTTCGTCATGGGCTCGAACACCTGGCGGCAGGCCGACGAATGGCCGATCCCTGGGACCGAGGTGCAGCGGTGGTACTTGCACTCGCGCGGCAACGCGGCGACGAGCGAGTCCGACGGCGAGCTCACGCGGGGCGAGCCGTCAAGCAGCGAGTCGGAAGACTCCTTCACCTACGACCCACATGATCCGGCGCCGTCGTGGGGCTTCCGGGTGATGTACACAGGAGGTACGACGGTCGCCGGCCCGTTCGACCAGCGTCGAGTGGAGCAGCGTGACGACGTTCTCGTCTACACAAGTGCGCCGTTCGAGCAGGGCGTCGACGTCGTCGGTGACATCAACTTGCACTTGTTCATCTCGTCGAGCGCGGTCGACACCGACTTCATCGCGAAGCTGTGTGTGGTGTGGCCGGACGGCACGAGCATCAACCTCGCCGACGGTCGGATGCGTGCGCTGCATCGCGACGGCTACGACACGTCTGCGCCGCTGACGCCGGGCGAGGTCTACCCGTTGACGATCGAGCTGGGCCCGACCGGCTATCACTTCGAGGCCGGCTATCGCGTGCGCGTGCAGATCACCTCGAGTGCGTTCCCTCATCTCGCCCGCAACATGAACACCGGCAACGCCATCGGCGAGGACGCGTCAGGTGTGGTGGCGCGAAACAGCGTCTTCCATGACTCGCTGCGCGCGTCATACCTGGAGCTGCCAGTGCAAGCGGACCCACCGCCGATGTCGTTGCCGCCGATGGAGTTCTGACCGCCAGCCAGGTTGAGCCCCAATCCACCGGCGCGTAATTGGTGGCGGCGGTTGGTTGCCGGTCAGTGAGTTGGGGTCTTGTTGTCGTGGTTGTCCTGCCGGTCTGCCCGGCTTTCCAGGTGTGGTGAGGTCGGGGCCTGCGGGCCGGTGGTGGGTTAGGCGTTGGCTGGGGGCGCGTTCGCGCCGGTGAGCATCTGCATCCAGTCGGTGGCCCAGGGCCAGTGCAGCGGCATATGCATGGTGAGTCGCCGGGCGGAGGAGGCGAGCCGTGCGGGCACTTGGATGAGTTGGGTGCGTAGCGTCGCGGTGGTCGCTTTCGCGTGGGATGGCGAGGCGAGTGCGCCGGCGGCGCGGGTGAGGTTGAAGGCGATGCCGGCGCAGGCGAGCCAGGCCGCGTTGGCGGCGAATCGCCCGGAGGGTAGGTGCGCGAGCGGGCCGGCTTTGAGGTCGGCGAGAACTTGTTCGATGACGGCGTGCTGGCGGTGGCAGGCTTCGGCTTCGATCATCGGCATCGGGGTGTTGGTGAACAGTGCGTGGTAGCGGTAGCCGGTGAACAGTTCGCCTTGTGCTGCTGACACGGCCGGGTTGAGCGCGCGGACCCGGCGCACGATGAGCCGGGCGGTGATCTGCCCGTGTTTGCCGTGGTTGCGGAAGGCGGTGAACGGCATTTCGGCGACCTCGGCTTCGGAGATCCAGCCGCCGTCGGTGTCGTCCCAGACCGCGTTCGGATAGCGGATCCCGACCCAGGCGTGCTCGGGAATCGAGGTGATAGCACCGATGATGTTGGCCGTGTGCTTGACGGTGAGGGAGAAATAGCCGCCGGCATCTACGACGGCTGCGGCGACGTCGCGGCTGAAGAACGCGGAGTCCGCCCGCATGATCACCAGTCCGGTCGCGCCGGCCCGCCGAGCGGCACGCATCGCGGTCTCGACGAAGCTCGCCGCGCCACGACCAGAGCTTGCTGACCCGCCGCGCAGCCGGGTAGTGAGGATCACCGGCGGCGACATCGGTGTAGTCACGGTCGCGAGCAGAGCGTTGAGTCCTTCGACACCGGTGTAGCCGAACCCGACACCCTGCTTGTGCTTGCCGTGGGTCGCCCGGACGGTGTCGTCGATGTCGACGAAGGCGACCTGGGTGACACCTCTGAGCACCGGTGTCACCTCGGCCAGGTTGGCCAGCAGCCGCGACGCTGCCGCGTCGAGCTGACCGACATGACCGAAGGTGAACGCCCGCAAGAACGTTCCCAACGTCGACGGGCCCGGCCATCGGTAAGCACTCGTGGCAGACCGCCGTGACGGAGCAGGTCCATGTCATCGATGCTGTCCGTGCCCGCGGCCATTCCGGCCACCAACGTGGCGACCTTCACCGCAGCGTTCGCGCCACCGGGGCGGCCGAGATGAACGTGCTCGTCGATCAACCGATGCAAGCCAGCCCGTTCGGCCAGCCGCAGCACCGGCACCAGGCCCGCGCACGACACGAGGTTCGGATCGTCGAACACCGCGGAGATCTTGTGCAAGACTCGCATTTACGAGATGCCCTTCGTGTGCGGCGAAATGGTCCTTAGACAAGCCCAATTCTGTTGCCACGCAAGGGCATCTTGCTGTTACGACTCGCTCAAGCAGTCAACGAACGGTGGATCAGGGTTGAGTGTGACGAAAATCGTCGTTAGGCGTCGCCTAACGACGATTTTCGTCACACTCAACCGGCTCGGCGGCGGCGGCGGCGCCGCGCCGCCAGTGCTGCTAGCGGTAGCGGAAGCGCCAGCCCCGCGAATACGCCCGCGTCTGGGTTGGTGCCGTGTTCGACGTCCGCGCGGAAGTTGAACGTCTTCGTGCCGTCGAGCTCCAGCGGCACCTGATCGACGTCGCTCTGCGGCTTCGAGTCCTGCACGCTGCCGGGCACTGCCGCCGCGAACACATATGCCGACACCGACTCGAGCCGCGAGTGCCAGGTCGGGTTGCCGATCGCCGACACCGGCACGCGCAGCTTGTAGACGGTGTTCTGGCCGACCTTGTAGCGACCCGGCACCGCTACTGCTCCGGCAAGCGGTGGCGCGACATAGTCGAGCGTGTGCGGGTCGCACGCCGACACCGAGCACGAGTCGGTGCTCTGCGTCTTGCCGGCGTAGAACGCAGGCGTGTCGCCGGCGGCGTCCTGGTCGATGCCTGCGTGATAGAGCGTGTTGCCCATCTGCCAACGCACGACCAGACGGCCGTATGGCGCCGCCGCGGCTGTCGCCGCGTCGGCAAGCGTGCCGTGTCGCAACCAGACGAGGATGTCGAGCGTGTTCTTGTCGCGCTCCATCATCACGCGCTCGATGTCCGCCCCGGCGACACCGCTGCCGCCGATGACGGGATACTTCGCGTCACCCGTCGGGTCGGTGATCTGCAGCCGCGGTGCGCGTGACTCGGCAGCCTTGAGCGGCTTGCCCGTCCAGGCGTTGAGACCGGTCTGCTGCGTCACCGTCGTGACGACGGCCGCACCGGAGTGGTCGGCGGCCGGCACTGCGCCGGTCGGGCCCGCGAGATTGTTCGACGTGTCGGTATAGACGATGCGGGCGCGGCCCTGGTTGTCGATCGTCACCTCGAAGAAGTCCGCGAGGTTACGGTTGCCCTGCGCCGTGATGCACCCAGTGCCCAACATGCAAATGTCGTTGTAATGCATGGGATGTTGGCTCGCTCGTGACTGCACGATGTGCGGCTTCGTGTTGGCCGCGTTCGAGATCTGAGCGAACCATGCCCACCACGCCTGATGCTTCTGCGCCGACGGCCCATCGGGCCCGAGCTGCTTGAGCGTCATGTCTGTGCCGTACCAGACGACGTCGAGGATGCCGTTCTTACCGGCCTGGACCCACGGCATCAGGTTCGTTGCGGACGGGGGCGTGTTGATGTGGATCGGAGCGCTCCACTTGCCCCAGTCGGTGCCGCTCGTGTTCGGCTTCGCCCACGAGTAATAGACCTGGTAGTCCTTGTCGTCGACCCAGACGACGTAGAGGTTGCGCGCCTTGTCCTCGGTGAAGCCGGGAAACAACGTGCTCGGGTTGCCCGGCAACGTCGGGATGATCGTCTCGTAGTGCGTGACGAGATGCGCGCTGCCGTCCTTCGCCGGCTCGCTGACTGCGAGCGCGAGGCCGGTGTTGCCGGTATTGACGATGTTGAGCCCGTCGCCGGTGTGCTGGTCGACGACCATCGGCGCATCGGTCGGGGAGTACGGCGACTGGTCGGCGATGACAGCCGCGCCGTCACCCTGATGCCAGTTGGTCGGGTCGTCACCTGTCGTGTAGTCGATCTTCGAGCCCGTCGTACCGGACGTGTACTTCATGTACACGATCGGCTTCGCGCCCTTGTACGGCGAGATCGTGTGGTCCGACGGCGCCGGATCGAACATCGCGAACCACTGCCGGTCCGCGCCGGCGGACGAGCAGCCGAGCGGCGTCGACTGGACCGTCTTGCCGTTGTCGTGCGAGTAAGCCGTCGTGAAGCACGCCAGCGCATAGAGGTCGGCGTAATAGATGTTGTTGTGCCGGTCGATCGCGATCTCGGTGTCGCCGCCGCCCGGACCCATCGTCGACTTCGTCGGGGCCGTCGCACTCGGCGGCGCCGAGCCCGTCTTGTTGTCCTGGACGAGGCGATAGGAGTCGCCGCCGTCATACGAGGCGTTCCAGATCGAGCGCTGCACGCCCGTGCCCTGCGGCCCGGAGACATAGATCGTGCCGTTGGGCGCGACCTTGATGTCCGGCTCGCCGTAGGTGTGCACCGGGTCGACGATGCGCGGCACCCCGAACTTGATCGCGCTGACGTTGTTGACCGTCTTGGCGCCGGACGCGGGGGTGAGCCCCAGGCCGAGACCGGTCAGACCGAGCGCCGCGGTGGCGGCCAGAATCACGGAACGCTTCATCCTGCCCGCTTCGACGCCAGATGCCCGAATCCCTGCGGGAACTAGGCTCGAACAGATGTCTGGGGACTTGTTCGAGGACGCAGCGCGGGAGGCCGCAATGGCGGTTGCCCCGCTTGCGGCCCGGATGCGTCCGGCCACGCTCGACGAGGTCGTCGGCCAGGACCATCTCCTCGGCCCCGGCTCGCCGCTGCGCCGCCTGGTCGAAGGCGGGGGTACGACGTCGGTCCTGCTGTGGGGCCCACCCGGGAGTGGCAAGACCACCATCGCGCGGCTGATCGCCTCCGGCCGCCGCTTCGTCGAGCTGAGCGCGGTGACCGCGGGAGTGAAGGACGTCCGCGCCGCCATCGACGAGGCCAAGGACCGGCTCGGCATGGGCGGCGAGCGCACCGTGCTGTTCGTCGACGAGGTGCATCGGTTCAACAAGTCCCAGCAGGACGCCCTGCTGCCGGGAGCCGAGGCCGGCCTCGTGACCTTCGTCGGCGCAACCACGGAGAACCCGTTCTTCTCCGTCATCTCGCCGCTGCTGTCTCGCTCGCTGCTCCTCACCCTCGAGGCGCTCGACGAGGACGACATCCGCGACCTGGTCCAGCGCGCGCTCGCCGACGAGCGCGGCCTGGCCGGCCGTTTCACCCTCGCCCCCGAGGCCCTCGACCATCTCCTCACGGTCGCCGGCGGCGACGCCCGCCGGGCTCTGACCGCGCTCGAAGCCGGCGCCGGCGCCGCAGAGGCGCTCGACAAGAGCGAGATCGACCTCGCCACGCTCGAACAAGCTGTCGACCGGGCTGCAGTCCGCTACGACCGCGAGGGCGACCAGCACTACGACGTCGTGAGCGCGTTCATCAAGAGCATCCGCGGCAGCGACGTCGACGCGGCGCTGCACTACCTGGCCCGGATGATCGAGGCCGGCGAGGACCCGCGCTTCATCGCCCGGCGCCTCGTCATCCTCGCCAGCGAGGACGTCGGTCTCGCCGACCCGCAGGCCCTGCCGATCGCGGTCGCCGCCGCCAACGCGCTACAGCTGGTCGGCTTGCCGGAGGCGCAGCTCAACCTGGCCGAGGCCACCATTTACCTGGCTGTGGCGCCCAAGAGCAACGCGGTCATCCGCGCGATCGGCGCCGCCTCGGCGGATGTGCGAGCCGGGCTGAGTGGCGCCGTACCCGCCCATCTCCGGGATGCGCACTACCCCGGCGCCAAGCGGCTCCAGCACGGGAAGGGCTACCGATACGCTCATGACTTCCCGAACGGCGTCGTCGAGCAGCAATATGCGCCCGATCCGGTCGTCGGCCGGGACTACTACGAGCCGTCGGAGAACGGTGCGGAGCGAACCATCGGCGAACGACTCGCCAAGCTGCGCCGGATCACCCGCGGTGGTGTTGACAGTGATGGGCAGGACACGTGAGGAGTAAGCAGGCATGACGGTCGTGGCCGATGGCCTCTCCGGCGGCGAGGTCGCGGGCCTCATCGTCGCCGTGTTCTGGGCCATTCTTGTCTGCTTCATCGCCTACGTGCTTGTGAAGCTCGGCAAGGTCATCGGCGAAAGCCGCAGTCTCGTACAAGGTGTCACCGACCAGACAGTTCCGCTGCTCGGCGAGGTCACGACGTCGGTGACGCACGTCAACCTCGAGCTCCAGCGCGTCGACGCGATCACCGCCAACGTGCAGACGATCTCGACGAACATCTCGGCGCTCACTGGTGTGTTCGCCGCGACGCTGGGCTCACCGGTGGTCAAGGTGGCAGCGTTCTCGTATGGCGTCCGCCGCGCCCTCAGCGAGCGCAACGAAGCCGACCTCCGCAAGCGGATCAAGCAGGAGGTCAAGGCCGAACGCAAAGCCCGCAAGAGCATCGGTAAGCACGCGGCCGGGAGCGACATCTAGTGCGACGTCTTTTCTATGTCGCACTCGGCGCCACCGCCGGGGTGCTCATCGTGCGACGGGTGACAGCAGCAGCAAACAAATGGACCCCAGACGGCATCGCCGCTCAGGCTGGTGGTGTCGGCGATCGTGTCGCGCAATGGTGGGCTGAGGTGCAGCATTATGCCGCCGAGCGCGAGGTTGAGCTGCGCGACGCACTTGGCTTGGACAACGACGAGGAGTAACCGCCATGAACTCCGCGGAGATCCGCGAGCGGTTCCTGCGCTTTTTCGAGGCGCGGGGGCACACAGTCGTGCCGTCTGCCTCGCTCGTTGCTGATGACCCGACCCTGCTGCTGGTCAACGCGGGCATGGTGCAGTTCAAGCCGTACTTCCTCGGCCAGTCGCCCGCGCCATACCCACGTGCGACGAGCGTGCAGAAATGCGTGCGTACGCCGGACATCGACATCGTCGGTACGACGACCCGCCACAACACGTTCTTTCAGATGGCCGGGAACTTCTCCTTCGGTGACTACTTCAAAGAGGGCGCGATCACGCTCGGCTGGGAGCTGCTGACGTCATCTGTCGACAGCGGCGGCTACGGCTTCGACCCGGACCGGCTGTGGGCAACCGTCTATCAGGACGACGACGAAGCGTTCGACCTCTGGACGAAGGTCGTCGGTCTGCCGCCGGAGCGGGTGCAGCGTCGCGGCGTGGAAGACAACTACTGGCACATGGGCGTGCCCGGCCCAGGTGGCCCGTGCAGCGAGATCTACTACGACCGTGGTCCCGCTCACGGGCGCGACGGCGGTCCGATCGTCGACGAGGAGCGTTATCTCGAGGTCTGGAACCTCGTCTTCATGGAGTTCGAGCTCTCCGCGGTGCGGAGCAAGCCGGACTTCGACATTGCGGGCGAACTGCCGGCGAAGAACATCGACACCGGCATGGGCATCGAGCGGATGGCGGTGCTGCTCCAGGGCGTCGACAACGTCTACGAGACCGACCTGCTGCGGCCGTTGCTCGACCTCGGCGGCGAGATCACGGGCGTTCGTTATGGCGACAGCCACACGAGCGACGTGCGGCTACGCGTTATTGCCGACCACACGCGCACGTCGACGATGCTCATCGCGGATGGCGTCATCCCCGGCAACGAAGGCCGTGGCTACGTGCTGCGTCGGATGCTGCGCCGCGTCATCCGCAACCTTCGCCTGCTCGGTGCGGATCGCGCGGCGATAACCGAACTGGTCGCGCGGACGTGTCAGGTGATGGGCGCGTCATACCCGGAGCTGGTCACGGATCAAGTGCGTATCGAAGCGGTTGCGGCGCAGGAAGAGGAGTCGTTCCTCTCCACGCTGCGCACGGGGTCGACGATGTTCGACCGGATCGCGTCGGAGACGCGGTCGCAGGGGGCGGCGCTGGTCCCGGGCGATCAGGCGTTTGCGCTGCACGACACCTATGGCTTCCCGATCGACCTCACGATCGAGATGGCGCACGAGCAAGGGCTCGAGGTCGACGAGACCGAGTTCCGCCGGCTCATGGACGAGCAGCGGTCGCGCGCGAAGGCCGATGCGCGGGAGCGCAAGACCGGTCACGTCGACCTCAGCGTCTATCGTTCGCTGCTCGACGCGGGCGGCTCGACGACATTCATGGGCTATGCCGATGTCGAGTCCGAGGGCATGCTGCGGGGACTTCTCGTCGATGGCATCGCGGTCGATCTCGCGTCCGAGGGCACTGACGTCGAGCTGTCGCTCGACCGCACCCCGTTCTATGCCGAGGGTGGTGGCCAGCTTGCCGACCACGGCACGATCACGCTCGGGAACGGCGCCGTCATCCAGGTCTATGACGCGCAGAAACCGCCGGGGATCAACGACCTGACCGTGCACCGCGGGCGCGTCCTGACCGGTGAGGTCGTCGTGGGTTCGCCGGTCGTGTCGGTCGTGGACGTCTCGCGACGTAAGGCGGTGTCGCGTGCGCACACCGCGACGCACCTTGTGCACCAGGCGATCCGTCGTGCGTTGGGTGAGCAGGCGGCGCAAGCGGGCTCGCTTAACGACGCGGGGCGGTTCCGGTTCGACTTCTCCGCGCCGACCGCGGTGCCCGCGTCGGTGCTTGGCGATGTCGAGGCGGAAATCAACTCGGTGCTGCTCGAGGACCTGCCGGTGCGCGCGTTCGTCACGACCCAGGACGAGGCGCGGCGGATCGGCGCGATTGCGCTATTCAACGAGAAGTATGGCGACGCGGTGCGCGTGGTCGAAGTCGGCGAATACGCGCGAGAGCTGTGCGGCGGGACGCACGCGGCGCGGTCGGCGCAGCTAGGGCTGGTGAAGCTGCTGGGCGAGTCGTCGATCGCCAGTGGCGTGCGGCGGATCGAGGGCCTGGTCGGCTTCGATGCGTTCAACTTCCTTGCACGCGAACACGTGCTGGTGTCAAAGCTGACTGAGGCGCTCAAGGCGCGGCCGGAAGAACTGGTCGAACGGGTGTCGACAGCAGTGGCGCGGGTGCGCGAGCTGGAGAAGGAGCTCGAGAAGCTGCGCGCCGCGAGCGTGCTCGAGCAAGCCGGAGATCTGGCGGCAAAAGCATTGGACGAGTACGGCGTCGCGGTGGTGGCGCATCACGCGCCGGACGGGACGCCTGCGGACGACCTGCGCAAGCTCGCGCTCGACATCCGCGGCCGGCTGGGTGCGGACAAGCCCGCCGTCATCGCGATGGCTGCTGCGTCCGACGGGCGCCCGGTGGTCGTCGTCGCGGTCAATGACAAGGGCCGCGAGCGGGGCCTGGCGGCGGGTGACCTGGTCCGGGTGGCAGCGCAGATGCTCGGCGGGGGTGGCGGCGGCCGCGACGACGTCGCGCAAGGCGGCGGGTCCAAGCCCGAGGCGATCGACGAAGCCCTGCTCATCGTCCGTAACCGCATCGGCGAGCGCGTCACGTCGGGCGGATGAGCGGCCAGGGCGGTCGGCGTGCGGTCGCCTCCCTCAGCGATGCGTGACGGCGTGCGCGTGGGGGTCGATGTCGGGTCTGTTCGCGTCGGTGTCGCTGCTTCGGATCCGTCCGGGATCTTGGCGTCTCCGGTCACTGTCCTGCGGCGTCGGCGGGACCTGGGGGAGTTGGGAGAGCTGGTGGCGCTTGTTGCCGAGCGGGAGGCGATCGAGATAGTGGTGGGTATGCCGCGCACGCTCGGGGATCGGCACGGGGCTGCGGCTATCGCTGCACGCGACTACGCCGGGTTGATCGCCGGCCGCGTGGCGCCCGTTCCGGTGCGACTCGTCGACGAGAGACTGTCGACCGTCAGCGCGCAGCGGTCACTGCATGCGTCCGGTGAGTCGATCAAGTCGTCGCGTGGTCGCATCGATGCCGCGGCAGCTGCTGTCATCTTGCAAGCGGCGTTGGACGGTGAACGCTCAACGGGGGAGCCGACTGGCGAACTCGTGGAGGTTTCGTGACCGACCAGCTGGGACTGTCGCATGAGGACGAGGCGACGCCGCGGCCGCCATACGGTCGTCGTCGGCTCGTCATCGGTGCGGTCGGCCTGGCCGTCATCGGGATCGTTGTCGCCGTCATCTTGGTCGGTTCGCACATCGTGCATTCGCTGTTCGGGTCGGCGGACTACAGCGGCAACGGCTATGGGTCGGTGCAAGTGCAGATCAACCCGGGCGACTCGCTCACCACGATCGGACAAGAGCTCGCTGACGCCAATGTCGTCGCCAGTTCCAGCGCGTTCACGGATGCGGCGAGCAGTAACCCGCGGGCGGCGTCGATCGGGCCGGGCTATTACAAGCTGCACCTGCACATGAGCAGCTCGGCGGCGTTGGCGTTGCTGCTGGATCCGGCGTCGCTCGTGCAGGCCCGGGTGACGATCCCGGAGGGCCGACGGCTGCGGGACATCATCGCCACGATCGCGGCGAACACATCGATCTCGTCGGCGGACCTGGAGACGGCGGCGAAGAACCCGTCAGCGCTCGGTGTGCCGTCATGGGGTGCGGGCCATCCGCTCGAGGGGTTCCTGTTCCCGGCGACGTACAACTTCCCGCCGAAGACGACAGCGGTGCAGGCGTTGAGCGCGATGGTGACGCGGTTCAACCAGGAGGCGACGTCGATTCACCTCGTCGCGGATGCGAAGGCGACGGGGTTGTCGCCATACCAGGTGTTGACGTTGGCGTCGATCATCGAACGTGAAGGACGCGTGCAGTCCGACTTTCCGAAGATTGCCGAGGTCTTCTACAACCGGCTGCATCAAGGGATGGCGTTGCAGTCGGATGCGACGCTCTATTACGTGCTGCCGCCGGACCATGGCGGGCTGACGTCGTCGGACCTGCAGCTGGACTCGCCATACAACACGCGGATCAATGTCGGGTTGCCGCCGACGCCGATCGCGTCGCCGGGTGAGACCGCGCTGAACGCGGCGCTGCATCCCGCGCACGGGCCGTATCTCTACTTCGTGACGATCGACAAGGCCGGGCACGCGGGCTTTGCGAAGACGTTGGACGAGTTCAACGTGCTCGTCGCGCAGAGTCGGCGCAACGGCGTGCAGTGAGGGGCAGCTCGCGCCGCGGCGCGGCGGTCCTGGGGTCGCCGATCGCGCATTCGCTGTCGCCGGTGTTGCACCGGGCCGCCTATGAGCAGCTCGGCTATAGCGACTGGTCCTATGAGGCGGTCGAGTGCGGCGAGGACGCGTTGCCGGAGACGTTGCGGTCGTTGGAAGCCGCGGGGTTGGCGGGCGTCTCGCTGACGATGCCTCTTAAGCGTGCGGTGATGCCGATGCTGGCTCGCACCGATCGCGTGGCAGCCGATGTGGGCGCGGCGAACACCGTGTTGTTCGGCGGCGTCGAGGGCGATTGGTATGGCGCCAACACCGACGTTCCCGGCATGGTTTCCGCATTGCGGGCCGAAGGCGTGATGGCCATCGCGTCGGCGATGGTCTTGGGCGGGGGAGCGACCGCGGCGTCAGCGTTTGCGGCGCTCGCGCCGTTGGGTGCGGCGGTGACGGTGTATGCGCGCCGGCCGGAGCCGGCCGCTGCCGAGCTGGCCGAGGTCGCGATGCGCGTCGGGGTGCCGGCGCCGGACGTGCAGCCGTTCGAGCTTGCAGCGCCGCGGCTGGGCGAGGCGGAACTCGTGGTGTCGACGACGCCGGCGGGCGCGACGGACGGTTTGGTCGTCGACCTGCCCGGGTCCCTTCCGGGAGTGCTCTTCGACGTCGTCTACGCGCCCTGGCCGACGGTCCTGGCGGCGGCGTGGTCTGCGCGCGACGGAGTCGTGATCGGTGGGCTCGACCTGCTGGTGGAGCAAGCGGCGTTACAGGTAGAGCTGATGACGGGTCACATGCCGGACGTCGGCATCATGCGCAACGCCGGCATGCTCGCCCTCGGCGCTTGATGATCAACCGTGGCTGACGAGGTGGCTGCGGGCTCGGTCGACGGTGAGGGTGAACGGCTGGGTGCGGGTGACCGTGCCGGTCGCGTTGAACGGGCCTAACGTGCGGCCACCGGCCGTCACCGTGTAGGTCGCCGTCCACTCCGTCGTCAGCGTGCCGCTGACGTGCGCC
>Ga0207660_10002202_pt1 | contig 12895 bp, 12 predicted proteins | sample KBSC73BmetaG_FD_184335 | JGI IMG/M metagenome (GOLD analysis project Ga0207660, IMG submission 184335) | Corn rhizosphere microbial communities from Kellogg Biological Station, Michigan, USA - KBS C7-3B metaG (SPAdes) (version 2) | ecosystem: Host-associated > Plants > Roots > Rhizosphere ... | reverse complement strand
CCCGCTGTTCTCGGCGCCACTCCGCAAGTTCGTCCTTGGTTTCGCGCCTCCGGTGGCGGCCGGTGCCGTCCTGACGCTGGCGCATCTGCGACTGGAGCTGACCGCACTCCTGCCGGGCATCTGGCTCCTGCTCTATGGCGCCGGAACGATGGCGGGTGGCACCTTCTCCGTGCGACCGGTGCCCATCATGGGTGCCTGCTTCATGGTGCTCGGCGCGGTCGCGCTCCTGGCGCCTGCGCCGTGGTCTCCGTGGCTGCTGATCGCCGGCTTCGGCGGACTCCACCTGGTGTTTGGAGCGATCATAGGGTGGTGGTACGGTGGCTGACTCCGGAGCCGCGCGCCGCCGCCGCACAGGCGAGAATCCTACGACCGGCGATCCACAGACGCCGCCTCACCGGCGTCACGCCCCGGGGCTCGTGGAACTCGATTCGCTCATTCACCACCGGATGCGCCTGGGGATCGTGAGCGCGCTCGCGGCCGATGCGTCCTTGTCGTTCAATGAGCTCAAGGCCCTGCTGCACACGACCGATGGCAATCTGAGCGTGCATGCGCGCAAGCTCGAGGAAGCCCAGTACATCACGTGCACCAAGCGCTTCGAAGCGCGCCGGCCGCACACCGAATACCGGCTCACCGCGACCGGCCGGCGTGCACTGCAGCGTTATCTCGATCACATGGAAGCGATCATCGATGTCACCCGGCTCGGTATGGACCGCTGAGCGCGCCCTCTTTTTTTTCACCCAATACTTTATGTCGCCAAGTTCTTTGAGCAACTCCGCGAAGCCGCTGCCGAACACGCTCCACATCGCGATCATCATGGATGGCAACGGGCGGTGGGCCACGGCGCGCGGGCTGCCGCGCTCCGCGGGACATCGCCAGGGCGCCGAAGCCGTCCGACAGGTCGTGGAGGCCGCACCCACGCTCGGCGTCCACACCCTCACGCTCTACGCCTTCAGCTCCGACAACTGGAACCGGCCACCCCGCGAGGTCGGCGCGCTCATGCGACTGTTCCGCGCATACCTGCGCTCCGAAAGCGCGCGGCTCGCCGAGCGCGGTGTGCGGCTCAGCGTCATCGGGCGACGTGACCGGCTCACGCTGCCACTTCGCGTCGAGATCGAGCGCGCCGAGCGTCGCACCGCCGGAGGATCGGTCCTGCACTTGCGCCTCGCGATTGACTACTCGGCACGCGATGCGCTCGTGCGCGCAGCCACCGCCCTCACGACGCGGGCGCCACTGTCACCGCATGCACGGGCGCGCGCACGCGACTCGCTGACCCGCGAAGAATTCGCGCGCCTGCTCGCCGCCGCCTACGCGGCGGATGCGGGTGCTGTGGGTCACGCTTCGGCTGCGCCCGATGTCGATCTCATGATTCGTACCGGCGGAGAACATCGGCTCAGCGATTTTCTCCTCTGGGAATGCGCCTATGCGGAGCTATACTTCACCGACCGCATGTGGCCCGAGTTCACGGCGGCGAGCCTGGCCGCCGCCGTCACCGAATTCCACCATCGCGTCCGGCGCTTCGGCGCGCTGCCGGCCGCCGTCGCAGCGGGGTGAACCATGATACCGGTCAGAACGGATACAGCAGCGACGTCCGCGCAGAGCGCGCAGGATCCCGCATCTCCCGCGGCGACGAGCGGACTGTCGGCGGCTGTTGCCGGGAGAGGCATTGGCCCGTCGGCCGTGGGACAGCTCTGGCTGCTCGCGGCCATCGCCGGCGGGGTGGGAGCCTGGATCACATTTGACGCCCATCCCGGCGTGAACTGGACGATCTGGACCGTCGTCGCGGCGGCTGCACTTGCGCTCACGACACGGCGCGCGCACGGACGCCTGCCGCGTGACATCGCCGTGCTGCTGCTGCTCGCGTGCGCGCTCGCTGGAGGCGCGGCCATTACCGCCGATCCGGCTTTCCAGTTCCTGATATTCGCCGGAGTAGCGACGCTGCTGGCGCTTGCGACGCTCGTAGCCGGCGGCGCACCTCTGGAGCAGGCCGGGCTGCTCTTTCTGGTGCTCGCTCCGCTGTTCGCGTGCATTCGCACGGGCGTCGAAGCCATCCGCCGCCTGTTCGAGGGCGCCGGGCTGGTGGCCCGGAACGGTGGCTCATCAGTGCTTCGCGGTGCACTCATCGCGCTGCCCGTGGTTGTCGCGCTGGCGCTGCTGCTCTCGCAGGCGGATCCGCTGCTCGCGGTCGCACGGGACGACGTGGCGCGCGCCATCGCCGGGTGGACCTTTCTCCCGCGCCTCTTCTTCTTCGTCATCGTTGGCGGCATGACGCTCGGGGCGTGCGGCCTGGCGCTCCATCCGCGTGCGGAAGGACCGCCGGTCACGATATCCGACACGGGGGTCAATCTGCGTCTGGGCGACACCGAGCGACTGATTGTCCTGGGCTCCGTTGCGGGGCTCTTCGCACTCTTCGTGCTGCTCCAGTTTGCCTACTTCTTTGGAGATCTCGCGGGCACGCCCGGAACCGGCATCACCTACTCCGAATACGCGCGACGCGGATTTGGTGAGCTCACGCTGGCGGCGTCGCTCGCGACGGGGCTCATCGTGGGGCTCGATCTGGTTGCCGCACGGGGCACCCGGGAGCGCGCAGTTCGCATTGTCTCGCTCGTTCTCATTGCGCTCGTCCAGCTTCTCCTCGACTCGGCGTACCATCGCGTGTCACTCTACGAACAGGCGTACGGCTATACTACGGCACGCGTGTACGCGCAGGTGTACATGGTGGCGGTCTCGCTGTCGCTGGCGCTGCTCACCTACGAGGTATGCACGACGCTGCACGTGAAGCGACTGGTGCGCCGGGTGGCGCTGCTGGCGGCAGGTGCACTCATGGCGCTCACCTACTGGAACCACCAGGCGTGGATCGTGCAGCGCAACGTCGCGCGCTACGCGGCGGCCGATTCGGTGAGCCGGCCCGATCTCGCGGTCGCCGCGGCAGTCGAGCCGCTGAACGCCATTCCGGCGCTGGTGGAGGCGCTGCCGCGGCTCGATCCGGCCACCCGGGCTGGCGTGCGCGCGTGTCTGCTCAAGCGTGCCACCAACCGGGATGTTCTCGCCACGCGCGAGGCGCACTGGTACGAGTGGAATCGTGCGCGCCAAAGCGCAGCGATAGCGTTGCTGGAGCTGCAGCAGGCGAGCGGCGCTGCGACGGTGGCGCCGGGGATGTGCGCCGCGAAGTAACAACGCCCGCTGGCGCCGAGCACGCGATACGCCCCGAGCACCTCACGGTGCACGTGGCCACGCCGCCCGCAGCACGCAGTTGGGTGTACATTTCCAGTGCACTTCTTCCTCTCAGGTTCACTGGTCATGGATCACATCGCTTATCCCCCCGAGACGGTGGAGGGTTGGTATGCCCTCCACCAGCTCTTCACTCTTCCTCCGGATTTCTCCGGGCGTGCAGCCGAGCGCGAGAGCGCGATCGCGGCGCTCTGCGAACTGTCGCAGCCATCGGAGCAGGGCTGGACCGCGGCGGCCGGTGTCATCGGGTCGCGCGCCGACATCATGCTCATGCACTTTCGTCCGACGCTGGACGACATTGGCGCGGCTGAGCGCCGACTGCGAAGCGAGCCGCTGTTCGGGCGATCCACGCTGGTATGGTCGTTCCTGAGTGTGACGGAGGCGGGACTCTATCACATCACCGCCGCGCTGGCTCGCGAGGCGAAGACACGCGGTGGACAGGTCGGGGACGATGCGTTCAGGGCAGCACTCGCCGAGCGCGTGCAGGCGGAGACGAACACACCGCACGTGCAACGGCGTCTGTACCCGCGCCCGCCGGCCGACATGCCGTACGTCTGCTTCTATCCGATGAACAAGCGGCGAGCGCCCGGGGAAAACTGGTATACGCTCACGCTCGAGGAACGCAGCCAGCTCATGTTCGGCCACTCCACCATCGGCCGCCGCTACGCCGGTCGTGTCCTTCAGATCATCACCGGCGCCATCGGCTTCGACGCCTGGGAATGGGGTGTGACACTCTTCGCGCGTGATCCGCTCGAGTTCAAGAAGCTCGTCACGGACATGCGTTTCGACGAAGTCTCGGCCAGATACGCGGAGTTCGGGGACTTCTACGTGGGCAGGATAGCCGGGCCGCAGCAGTTGCTCGGTGACGGTCGCTAGTCGCTCGCCCGCACTCCTGGCGAGTACCGGCCACCCTCAACCAGCAACCAGCTCTCGATGCTCTTCCTGTCCAATCTCGATACCACCGATGCCGCCGCGAATCTCGCGCTCGAGGAGTATTGTCTCCTCCATCTGGACATCGCCGAGACCTACCTGCTGTTCTACGTGAACCGCCCGGCGGTCATCATCGGCAAGCACCAGAACACAGCCGAGGAAATTGACACGGATTTCGTTCGCGAACACGACGTCCAGGTGGTCCGCCGGATTTCCGGCGGCGGCGCTGTGTATCACGACCTCGGCAATCTGAATTTCAGCGTCATCACGCGTTACTCGCGGCAGCGCTTCAACAACTACCGCGAGTTTACCGGACCGGTGGTGAGCGCCCTGCGCGAGCTGGGTGTGCCGGCCGAAACGACGGGTCGCAACGATATCGTCGTGGAGGGACGCAAGATCTCGGGCAACGCGCAGGTGGTGCGCGGTGAGCGCATGTTCAGCCACGGCACGCTGCTCCTGGACTCCAATCTCGACGATGTCTCCCGTGCGCTCCGCCCCAAGGCGGGAAAGGTCGAGAGCAAGGGCATCCAGTCCATCCGCAGTCGCGTGGCGAACATCAGCGAGTATCTGCAGCAGCCGCTTGCCATGGCGGACTTTCGCGCGGCGCTGCTCGCGCATCTCTTCCCCGGCTCGTCCACGACGCCCACGTACGAGCTCACGAGCGCCCAGCGGCAGGAGGCCAGTGCGCTGGCCGATTCAAAATACCGGACGTGGGAGTGGAACTACGGCGAATCGCCACCATTCAATCTGCAGCGCACGCGGCGTTTCCCCATTGGCGAAGTGGACGTGCGCCTGCAGGTGGAGGACGGCATCATCCAGAGCGCCCGCTTCACCGGCGACTTCTTTTCCGAGCGCGAGATCACTGAGCTCGAAGGGAAGCTGCACGGCATTCGCTATGACGCGGCCGCGCTCGATACCGCCCTGACCAGGGCGGAGGCGTCGAGCTATCTGGCCGGGGTGAGCGTGGAAGAGCTGGTGCGGCTGATCTATTAGCGCGCCGGCAAGAGTGCCATGGAGCATGGCAGCGTCACGGCGGCCTTCTTCGCGCCACACGCTCCACCATGGACGGAAACGCAGTGATCACATCCAGCACGCGTGCCTGGCGCGCCGGGCTGTTCAACAGCACGAGCAGGCGGCCATCGGGACTCATGGCGTGATTCCACGCGAATGTCGAGAGGAAGGAACCCTCGACCAGGAGTTGAGGCTTGCCGGCGCGTATTCCGCCAGCGGTGGAGATGCTGACACGGTAGTAGCGGGAGCGGTCGCGATAAATGATCGCGTCGCCCTTGGGCGTCCAGAGCGGCATGTCTCCGCGCTCGGCGATGTGGTAGATCGCTCCGGTGGGCGGCACCGGAGAAACCTGCACCGATCCATCGTCGCCGCCCCAGGAGAGCCAGCGACCATCCGGAGAGAAGCTGCCGGCAATGCCGACCCCGCCGGGAATGGGTGTACTCGTCGTGTCCGGCCCGAGCAAGCGAATGTACAGATCGTGCTTGCGCCAGTTCGAAAAGACGAACGACTTGCCATCCGGCGACACGGTCATGTACGAGGCGTTCGCCAGATGCAGGTCCGTCCACCGGCCTGTATCGAGCGACTGGATCCGCGCGCCGTAGTTGAGAAACTGCACCGGATCGAACAGGCCGATCATGATCTCGTGACCGGAGGGCAGCCATGATGCAGGAAATGCACGGTAGTTCCCGTCCACATGCACCTGCTGGCGTACCCCGGACGCAATGTCCATGAGCAGCACCTGCCAGCCCCCCAGCGGATTGCGCACCTGAACCGCCAGTTGCGAGCCATCAGGCGAGACGCGCGGCTGCGTGTATGGATCGCGCGGAAAGGGAAGCGTGTCGAGCTGTCCAGTCGGCGACACGAGCGCCACATTCACGTAGAGCTGGTTCGCCCCCGGTACGTAGATCAGCGTGCCGTCATTGGCGATCGCGTACTCCGCCGCGCCGAATCCGGCTTCCATGCGCATTCCGGTAATCACCGGCACCGGCTCGCCAAGTACCGTGCGCCGCGCGCCGTCGAACGGCATCGCGGACAGTTGCCCATCGCCCGTGCCGTATACCAGATACCCCGGGCGAATCCAGTGCGGGCTGGCGCCGAACAGCAGGTCCGACTGGCGCACGGAGTCGAGCGGCAGCACGCCGCGCTGTGTGACGGCGAGTTCGGCGCCATTGTTCAGCGACAGCAGCGCGAGCTGGCCCGAACTGAGCTGTCCCACGAGCCAGCCGCCGCCAGGGAGTGCGGCTGGCGTTCCGAACTGCGTCGTGAGGTGCACGATGGAGTCGGCGCCGCCACCAGAGGCAGGGATGCGATGGAGTTCGAAGCCATTGCGCTCGAAGACGAGAATCTGCTCCGCCGTGAGCCATACGGCTCCGGTGACGTCGCTCACTTCGGCGACGGTGATGGGATTGCCGCCGTCCGCCGACACCTTGCGCAGGAGATTGCCGGCTACGAAACCGATCCACGCACCATCGGGCGAATAGAAGGGATTGGACGCACCCTCGGTACCCGGTAGTTCGGTGACGGTACCGCTCTCTGGTGCGCGCACCATGAGCACGGACGTGCTGCCCCGCGGCGCGACGTACGCAAGCTGATTGCCGCTCGGAGCGACGGCGATGGCGCTGTACCACCCGCCTGGCTCGGATGGTCCATCGAGCGCGACCGGCGCATCCGTGGAGAGGTCGAAGTTCCAGTGTCGCGCGGCGACAGGCGCGGTGGCATGCGCCAGCGGGCGCACGAAGTATCCGGTGAGGAGTCCGGCCAGCAGCCCCGCCGCGATGCCGATCGCGAGCCCCAGTGGAATCCGGCGGCTCGCCTCGTGTCGTACCGTGACCGCTGGAGCGGCGCCAGCCAGGGCACCGCGAAAATCACTGGCGGAAGTGAACCGGTCGGCGGGGAGCTTTTCGAGCGCCTTGCGCACCGCGGCGTCCACGCTGGCCGGCACGGTGTGGCGTTGCGCGACGAGCCTCCTCGGCTCCTCCGTCATCACACGCGCGACGATAGCCTGGGCAGTCGGGCCCGAGAACGGCGGCTCGCCGGCGAGCATTTCGTACAACACGCAGCCCAGTGCATAAACGTCCACACCCCGCGTGAGCGCGCGTTCTCCCATGGCCTGCTCGGGCGCCATGTACGCCGGCGTGCCAAGGCTCAACCCGGTTTCCGTGATCCGCGCCGCCGCCTCTCCATGGCTCGCTGCCAGCGCAATACCGAAATCCGCGACGAGCGCATGCCCGCCGTGGATGAGAATGTTTTCCGGCTTGATGTCGCGGTGAATCACACCCTGCTCATGGGCATACTGCAGTGCATCGGCCACTTCGCTGGCAATGCGGAGCGCTTCCTCCACGGGAAGCTGTCGTTCGCGCGTCAGCCGCTCCCGCAGACTTCCACCCTCCACGAACGGCATCACATAGAACACCGTCCCATTCACTTCACCGGAGTCGTGGAGCGGGAGGATGTGCGGGTGCTGGAGATGCGCGGTGGTTCGGATCTCCTGCAGAAAGCGCTCTGCGCCCACGATGGCGGACAATTCGGAGCGCAACACCTTGAGCGCGACGCGGCGGTCGTGCCGAACGTCGTGGGCCAGATACACGGTAGCCATCCCGCCGCGGCCGAGCTCTCGCTCGACCCGATAGCGTCCGGCCAGCGCGTCGGAGATCCGGAGCACAGGGTCCTGAGCGGACACGCGGTTAAGATGTGGTCGGCCGGCGGCGCTGGCCAGAGCGAACCCGGCCGGCGGGGAGCGCGGGGAGCGCTCTCCGGCGCGTGGCAGAATTCACCCGATACGACTGACAGTTGTTACGCCTGGACAGGATTTACAGCATGGGCAGGAGGGACAGGATTCCCGCGGTGCCCGTGATCCCAGTAACAGCTGGACAGGATTTCAGGATTTACAGGATTTACCCGGTGCTTTCCCCAATGCAGTTGCCGTCGTTCAGCGACGGGACCGGCACTGGGTCATGCGGCTTCCCACACTCCTGTGCATCCTGTTCATCCTGTTCATCCTGTAAATCCTGTCAATTGAATCCGGTCCGCACTCCGAGCCCGCTACCGCCCGCCCCGTGACGCCGCGAGCATCATGAACGCGGAGACCTGAAGAGCATCAGACGCTCTTCAGTGCCTCCGCCAGCGCCGACAGGCTCTTCTTCGCATCACCAAACAGCATCCGCGTCCGATCCCGGTAGAACAGCGCGTTGTCAATGCCGGCGAAGCCGTGTCCCATGCTGCGCTTGAGCACGACGACGTTGCGGGCCTTGTCCACGTCAAGTATGGGCATCCCATAGATCGGGCTGGCCGGGTCCTCACGTGCGGCGGGATTCACCACGTCGTTCGCGCCCACGACCAGCGCGACGTCCGTGCTGTCGAAGTCGCCATTCACCTGCTCCATCTCCACGAGCTGATCGTACGGGATGTTGGCTTCCGCCAGCAGCACATTCATGTGGCCGGGCATGCGGCCGGCCACCGGGTGAATCGCGAACTTCACATCCACACCCCGTCGCTCCAGCTCCTGCGCCAGCTCGCGGACTGCGTGCTGCCCCTCGGCCACCGCCAGTCCGTAGCCCGGCACGATGATCACCTTGCGCGCGTACGCCAGCGCAATGGCGGTATCTTCGGCCGTGGTCTGCCGTACGGTCTTCGGGATGCCGCCGGCCGTCACCACAGCCGCCGCGTCGCCCGCCCCGAACGCGCCGAACATCACGTTGCCGAGCGACCGGTTCATGGCCCTGCCCATCAGGATCGTGAGCAGCGAGCCGCTCGCGCCAACGAGAATGCCCGCCACCACGAGCATCTGGTTGTGCAGCACGAGCCCGGTGAACGCCGCGGCGCAGCCCGTGAGGGCGTTCAGCGTGGAGATGACCACCGGCATGTCGCCGCCGCCAATGGGCAGCACGAGCAGCGTGCCCAGCACGAGCGCGATCGCGAAGATGATCCACACCGTGGAACTCGTCCCCGGACCCGCAACGACCATCAGACCGAGCACGATGATGGCGAGCAGGAGCAGTGCGTTGACCACGCGCTGCAGCGGGAACTGGAACGGCTTGCCCGACATCAGCTCCTGCAGCTTCGCGAACGCCACGACGCTGCCCATGAAGGAGACTGCGCCAATGGTTGTCCCCAGCACCACGCTCGCGCCTTCGCCAGCACCGACGTGCGCGGACTGGGAGAGCCGCAGGTATTCGGACACGGACACCAGCGCCGCGGTTCCCCCGCCAAGACCGTTGAGCAGGCCGACCATCTGCGGCATGGCCGTCATCTGGACCCTCCGTGCGGACACGATGCCGATCGCGCCGCCAATCACGATGCCGACGGCAATTTCCCAGTATGACACGATGTGGCGGTCGAGCAGCGTCACCGCGAGCGCCATGAAGACGCCGATGCCCGCGAGCATGTTGCCCGAGCGCGCCGTGGCGGGTGAGCTGAGCCGGCGCAGCCCCAGGATGAGCAGAACGGATGCGACGATATAGGTGAACGCGATGATGCTCGCGCGCGTATCGAGCATCACGGTTTCTTCACCGTGGGGTGCTTGCGGAACATTTCCAGCATTCGGTCGGTCACCACGAATCCGCCGAACACGTTCGCGGCGCCGAGGACGACGCCAATGAAGCCGAGCACGTGGAGCAGATGAGTGTCCGCCGAGCCCAGCACGATCATGGCGCCCAGGAGCACGATGCCGTGAATCGCGTTGGTGGCCGACATGAGCGGCGTGTGGAGAATGGACGGAACGCGGGAGATCACCTCGTATCCTACGAAGATGGCGAGAATGATCACGTAGATGGCGAGCACCAGCGTCTCGGTCATACTCTGGCCTCCTGGGGCCGTGGGGCAGGTTCCGTCGGAAACGCGGCCGGCGCGGGCCGGTCGAGTACGACCTCGCCGCCGGTGGTCACGCACACGGCGCGGGTGATGTCGTCGGCGAAGTCCAGCACGAGCTCCCCTTTGGGTGCGAGGTGGCGCACGAGGGCGGCGACGTTGCGCGAGTACATGGCGCTGGCGTCGAAGGCGAGCTCGCTCGTGAGATTCTCGGGCGCAATGATGGTCACGCGATGCTTCACGATCGTCTGGCCGGCCACCGACAGCTCGCAATTGCCGCCCTGCTCGGCGGCCAGATCCACGACCGCGGAGCCGGGCTTCATGGCACGCACGGTATCTTCGGAAATGAGCAGCGGCGCGCGCTTGCCGGGCACGAGCGCCGTGGTGATGACCGCATCCGCTTGCGTAGCGTGCGTATGGATGAGCTCCTGCTCGCGGCGAATGTGATCCGCGGAGAGTTCGCGTGCATAGCCGCCCGCGTCCTGCGCGGCGTGATCGTCCACGTCGAGCTTGACGAACCCGGCGCCCAGCGAGCGCACCTGTTCCTCCACGACGGGCCGCGTATCGAACGCTTCGACGACCGCGCCCAGCCGGCGCGCGGTGGCGATGGCCTGGAGTCCGGCGACCCCGGCCCCGATGACGAGAACCTTCGCGGGGCGAATCGTGCCGGCGGCCGTCATGAGCAGCGGAAAGAAGCGCCCCACCGCATTCGCCGCGAGGAGCGCCGCCTTGTAGCCGGCCACGGTGCTCTGTGAGGAGAGCGCGTCCATCATCTGCGCGCGTGTCGAGCGCGGCACCAGCTCCATGGCGAACGCGTTCACGCCGCGGCCGGCGAGCAGGTGCAGCGTATCCGCGTCGCCGCGCGGATTCAGAAACGCGATGAGCGACGAGCCCGGCGCGAGCAGGTCCACTTCATGGGTGCCGAACGCTTCGTTGAAGATCGGCGCGCGCAGCTTGAGAATCAGGTTGGACGATGCGAAGAGCGCGGTCGCATCGGCGACCATGGTCGCACCCGCGCCAGCATAGCCGCTGTCGCTGAATCCGGCCTGGTCGCCCGCGCCGGTCTCGACGGAAACGGCGTGGCCGTCCTTGATCAGTTTGGCAACGACTTCGGGAACGAGCGCAACACGCTTCTCCCCGGGGACAATTTCACGAGGGACACCAATATGCATGACTTCACCAGAGGGGCAGGGCAGCGCCGCCGCGACTCCAACGGCGGGGCGGAAGTGCGGATGACAGATGGAGATTGCGCACGTGGCCGGAGTGGCGCAAGGCGGCGCGCGGCGGTGTATTGCCAAGTGGGGTACACGCGTCGCATATAGTGGGCATGCCGGACGGGGCAGCAGCGACCGTCGCGGCGGCTCTGACGGCCAAGGGGGATATCGCCATGCGGTTGCTCCTGAGATTCGTGACGGTGATGGCGGCGGTGAGCGTCGCCGCCACGAGCGCATGCTGGCATTCGAAGCGAGCCGCGACGCCGCAGGCACATAAGGTGGTCCGGGGCACCGGGCCGATCACCGAGAAGGAGCTCGGTCCCTTCGCCGGTTGGGATACGTATCAGGCCGTCAAGCTGTTGCGCCCGCAGTTCCTGCAGAATCGGGGCGCGACGAGCATCGTGCTGGATTCGCCCGCGCAACCCGAGGTGGCGATTGATGGGGTGATGTATGGGCGGGTGGAAAGCCTGGCCCAGTTGCCGGTAAGCGAGGTCGCCACGATCACGCTGTTGAATGTGGGCGACGCGGTGATCAAGTACGGGCCGGGGCATCCGGCTGGCGTGATTGACATCGTCACGAAGCATTGACGCTGGATTGAGCGGCACCCCATAGGGCACTCCCTGACAACATCTGGTGGATATTCCCGACACCGGAAGCATCGCGCGAAGCCTATCATCCAGTCGGAACATGGATGAACCTCTCAATCGCGCGACCATCGGCGCCTCGAGGTGATCGGAATGCAGGACACACTCATTCACACAGTGGAACGTGAGCGTGCCGGCCGGGCTGGTGACACGGCGGCGCTCTCCCGGGCCATGCACCGGAGGCTGCGCTGGCGGCTGCGCCGTCGCGCAGGGAGAACCATGGCAAGTACGGAGCTCGAGCTGGATTGCAAACTGACTGTGCACGAAATCGTCCACCGCTATCCCGCGACACGCGAGGTGTTCACGCGGTTTGGAATGGATACGTGCTGTGGATCGTCGGCGAGCGTGGAGGAATCCGCGCATCGCGAGGGGGTTGATCCAGCGACGGTGTGCGAGGCGTTGCGCATGGTGGTACAGAACTGACCGGAGTGGTGCAGGTGTCGAGGTGACGGCCGGGCGCGTTGCGGCTGCTGACAGCGGGTGGCGCTTCGATTCGCTCGGCCTTGGGTACACGGCGCAGGGTGGTCGCATCGACGTGCACTACCCGGCGAAGGAGGCCGAAGGGTCGGTGCAGGGCAGGTACGGCGCGAGCTTCGATTTGGGGCCGATTCCCCGGAGCTACTGGAGCGATCCGCCGAATGCGATCACCCGGGAGCGGGTAGCGCTGTGGCGGGAGCTGCTGGATGCGGATTCCGGGCGGGGGTGAGTCGTGATCGGCGGCATGCGTGGTTCGCGTCGTTGATTGTGGGGTGCAGGTATTCCGTAGCTGTCGAGCTGGCTGGGGTGGCTGATCGAAACAGTATTCCATCTTCCGAGGCGTGCGCGTAATCTTATAGGTTCCGTCCAACGCTGTGACGTGCCCCCGCCTCGTGGCCATGACCAATGGATGTCGCGCGCGTTGCGTGTGTCGCAGCGATTCCCCGGAGGTGCCATGCCCACGCGCTGTCAGAAGGCTCCGTTCCTTGCCCGCGGCTCAGCCCCGCGAAACGACGATGCACCGTATTGCGCCAGCGTGGCGAGATTCGCGTGGATCTGGACAACGCACCCGCTTCCCGCACGTGA
>Ga0207660_10002200_pt1 | contig 12905 bp, 13 predicted proteins | sample KBSC73BmetaG_FD_184335 | JGI IMG/M metagenome (GOLD analysis project Ga0207660, IMG submission 184335) | Corn rhizosphere microbial communities from Kellogg Biological Station, Michigan, USA - KBS C7-3B metaG (SPAdes) (version 2) | ecosystem: Host-associated > Plants > Roots > Rhizosphere ... | reverse complement strand
TGAAGAATACCGCAGCCAGAACGATGGGCAGAGAACCAACGCCGATCAGGTTGGCCTGTTCGATCATGTCAGAGACGTACAGCGGGCGGCGGAAAACGTTAATCAAGGAATTCCAGGAAAGGAAGGCATACTCCTGGACGGAGTGAACTTTGCCCTTCACAAATTCCACCGGAGATATGAACCGTATGCCGGTCAGGTCGCCAGCCGCCATTCCACGCGCCTCCGAGGTGCCGAACAGTAACTATACGATGAACGCTGGCAGGTTGCGAAATGCGGAAACAGTCTCTCTAAGCGAGGCAGGCCGGTCGCCCGCTGCTCTGATAAACGCGAAAGGCGTGGCCAGAAGCCACGCCTGCACTGACTGCTTGATTCGCGCTTGAGTTGCTCACCAGTAGGTGAGTGACACTTTATCCAGCCAGGCGGAGTACGCGTCCATGTGCGAGTCGCCATCAAGCTGGAATGCGACGTTGATCTCGCTCGCCGTGGAAGCCCTGGCGGGGTACGTCTTATTAATGTAGTGGGTTACCCCGTCAAAGGTGAAACCGATGTAGGTGACATTTGATGCATCCCGCTGGAATTCCCACGTGAGATGGTGCCACGTAAGCGCAGCGGGCGCGGAGCATGCAACTCCGGTGGAAATCCAGTTTCCTGCTGCGTTCCCCCACACGTCCCAGTGTCCTCCGGCGCCGTCATGGATGTTGCATTGCGTGCCAAAGATAAATTTATGCGCTTTGTCTGATTGATTAACGTCAAACTCCAGCGCCTGCGCGTACTGCGGCGACTTCAAATAGAAGTACAGGTCGTACTTGAAGTGGGTAATCGCGGAGTTTGCGCCCAGTTGCTTCCACCAGATAGCGTCTGAATAGGGCGTGCTGCCGCTGATATTAAACTGCGCCGATTTGGAATCGAGCGAGGGAGACAGCACATTCTCCGCCATCGAGAATATGGCTACGGGGCCGGATCCGTTGGAACCGGCGCACACTGTGCAGCTCTCCCATCCTGTCATTTGATCGATGTCGCTCTTCACGATCGCAGTTCCGGGCGGTGTGGGCAAACCGCCCGATGGCGTCGGCGTAGGCGAAGCCGACGGAGTAGGTGAAGCGGATGGCGTGGGCGAAGCTGACGGAGTAGGAGTAGCCGACGGAGAGGGCGAGGGCGACGGAGTGGGTGATGGCGTGGGATTGCTTGTGGCAACAGTGAATGAGACGGTCTGCTGATAAGACACGCCGGTGGAATCCCAGGCCTTGATCACGGCCGTGTGCTTGCCGGGAATAACCGCCAGCGTGGTATCAATGTGGCTCGTGGTTACGTGAAACACGTCAGTGTTATCAAGATAGATTCTCATCCCCGTGATGGGATGGGACGCGGTGGCCGAAGCGATGAAATGAACCGGCGAATTGGTCGTGGATCCCGCAGTCGGGCTGGTGACGGTGACTCCCGCAAATCCGAAAGCGGTAAGCACACAAGACACACAAAACAGGCGCGCAGTATTCTTCAACAATCGATGCAAGGGTTAAGACTTCCTGAGGTGAGAAACTTGCGTGAGTCTAGTGGGGCATCTACTCTGCCTCCACAAGAAAATGCTTGTAGTACCTTCGGCGCCAGAAACATAGTCCGAAATGATCACCCTATGTAGCACTGCCGGCGCGCAGAAAATAGTCGCATTCCGAAGTTCGACAGATTAGAATAGATTCATGTCCTCAACAGTTGATCCGAACGTTTTACTCCTGTCCAAAACTGCTGATTTTTATCGCCGCTCCATTGAAAATTACACCGAATATACAAAAACGGAGCGGAAACCGCGGACGAAAAGACAGCTTCAGGCCCGCCTCAAGGTGATCCTGCAGGAAATTGAAAGCCACCAGACGAAGTCGTAGATTGGAAGCCCGTTTCGGGGCCTTTTTTATTTGCGCTTCAGTTTACCGCGTGCGGTTCCTCCCGCCGCGACCCGAAAAGATCGACCGCACGTTCAGCCTTCAACGCCGGCCCGCACGGACTCTGGCCTGAGCTGCTCGCGTGTGTAGCTGTTCCAATTCGATCCTCGGAAGTGAACGACGAACCGAAGTTTTGCACCCGGCTGTGACTCCGCCGCATCGATTAGCGGATGGAGGTCACCATGTACGTAGTCACGGGTGCAACCGGCAATACGGGACGCGTCGTCGCCAATCGCCTGCTGGACGCGGGAAAAAAAGTTCGAGCCATCAGCCGCAGTGCTGAGAACCTGAAGGCGCTGGTGGCGCGCGGCGCTGAGCCCTTCACCGCCGACCTGCACGATCAGGATGCGCTCACTCGGGCGTTCACCGGCGCGGAAGCGGTGTATGCCATGATTCCGCCCAATCCTGCCAGCAAGGACGTTCCGGCAGAGCAACGGCGCGTAAGCGAAGGCATTGCAGGCGCGCTTGAGGCGGCAGGCGTGAAGCATGCGGTTTCTCTTAGCAGCATCGGCGCCGACAAGGAAGCAGGCACCGGGCCTGTGGCCGGGCTGCATCAGTTTGAGAACAGGCTGAACCGCATCTCCGGACTGAATGTCATCCATCTGCGCGCCGGGTATTTCATGGAGAACACGCTGGGGCAGGCACAGGCGATCCGCGCCATGGGAAAGGTGGTTGGCCCGCTCAAAGGTGACCTGAAGCTGCCCATGATTGCCACGCAGGACATTGGCGCAACCGCGGCGGAGTGGTTGCTGGACCTTAGCTTCACCGGCAAGCAAACCCGCGAACTGCTGGGCCAGCGCGACCTGAGCTACAACGAGGTGGCGTCCGTCATCGGTAAGGCCATTGAAAAATCGGACCTCCAGTATGTGCAGCTTTCCGCTGAACAGATCAAGCCGGTCTTCATCCAGCTTGGCATGTCCGCGAACATGGCGGACCTGATCCTGGAGATGTCAAACGGGCTTAATTCAGGGCACATGCGCGCTCTGGAAGCTCGCACCGCAAAGAACACAACGCCTACATCGTTTGAAACATTTGTGCAGGAATACTTCTTGCCGTTATACCGGGGAGAGGCCAGCGCGGCATAAGGTTGCGACTTACTGCTGTAAGGATTTTGGCATAGAAAGGGTTATGCCGCCTCTCCAATGGATTTGCCAGAAAAGAAGAGCCCGTTCGGTCAGGAATCCGGGCCCCTTCTAATGATAATAATTGACCTTATGAACTCTGTATCGTTTACGCCGGGCACCGAGGCAGCGGGGTGCAAACTCCGTCCATGGCACAGGTCTTTGGATCGAAGGTGCAGGTCGGAACTACGGCGAAGCCTCCGGTAACGCCGTCGAGCTCAACTTCACTTAGAAGACGAGCGCCTGTCCGCGCTAGAACACGATTGTCGTTTTCCTGATTTGACATGCAAAAGCTCCTTTCTATGCAGTGTCAACGCGTATCAATTGTAGTGCCGCATGAACTGGGGAGAGCAGTGGTTTGCGGCCGATTTAAGCGAGTTTCCCAAAATGGGAATGGGATGCACGCGAAGTGTGGCAACCTGTTGCAAGCTCCGCTTAAAGCCGCTTGCTCTTGCGTGCTTACAGAGGCTTTGCCATGTGCACAACGCGGAAGCCGCTGCGCATGGACCATTCCGCGGGACCGGGCTCGGTGCCAACAACTCGGTAACCGGCGCGAGTGTAATAAGGGACGAGTTCCGTGCGGAAGTCGCCGGTGGTGAGCGTCATCTCCGAACAGCCCTTTTGTCTGGAGAATTCTTCCGCGTGCTCGCGCAGGGTGCGTCCAACGCCGCCGCGCTGCAGCGCGGGATGCACGGAGAGCATCCCGAAATATCCTGAGTGGCCGGTGATCCGGACAAACACCGCGCCAAGAATGCGCCCGCCCTCTTCAGCGACAAAGAAGGTATTGCCATCCATCATCAACTGCCGGATTTCTTCAGCAGACGTCCGCTCGCCATGCAGGCGATAAGGACGTTCGACTTCAAAGGCGGCGTTAATAATGCGAGCGATTGGGTCCGCTTCTTCGGGACCGGCAATACGAATCGTGGACATGGTTCGTAGATTCGCGAGAGCAGGCAATCGATTCAATCCGGGATCGCGAAAAAAGAGCCCGCCAGGCGGGCCCATTCAGGTGACTCTGCCATGAGCTACTGGCCGCCGCAAGGCGGTGGGTTCTTGCTGCAATCTCCGTCCAGGTAAACACATCTCACGCTATCGTACGTGCAAGCGCCCGTTTGAAATCCGCCGGTGATTCTGTGGAGTTCCTCTTCACTCAGAAGGCGGGCGCCGGCCCGGCCCAGTACACGGTTGTCCTGCGAGTTTGCCATCCCTAAACTCCTTTCTTGCAGGTTGCAGGGTGCCATTGTAAGGCGCGACGAGCGGGGCGGAGCGGAACAGGAGAGGAACACAGGAAAATGGAACAAGACTCAAAAACAGGGACGTTGGCCTGCGGGTTCGTTATTGTAAGGTCCCTTCGTTGCAGGTTGCGACCATTAGACGCTGCGCCATGCTGATTCTGATCGAACTGATTCCCCGCCATCGAAAATTGGGGGCACACAGGAGTTCCAGGTTGACTTAGCGAAAAATGCAGAGTCTAAGCAGAGGAAGTGAATCGACCGGGGGCGCTGCTGACAGCGGGCAAAGGGAACGCGCGAGCCATTCTGCGCCCATCGCTGCAGGGTTTATAAAGATTCGGAACGCTTCCACCTAATCGAAAGGAAATTGCCAATGAAGAAATGGATGTTGTGGCCAGTCTTGTTTTTCGCTATCAGTTCCTTCGCACAGCAAAGCGGGACTCCGAAGCACCCGGCGGAACTGAGGAAGTTTCTCCTGACGCAACTGCAGGAAACCCATAATCAGAAGAACTGGTTTGTTTCCGAGAAAGAGGCCACTGCGGACCTGACGCCGGAGCAGGCCGCCTGGTCGGACGGAAAGAACCATTCCGTGGGCCAGTTGGTCCAGCACCTGAACTTCTGGAACTCCAACAATCTGGCGGCTTTCAAGGGCCAGCATCCGCAGGGTCCGGAGGGCAACGACAACAGCAACACCTTCAAGTTTGACCCCAAACAGTGGGACGCCGCGCTCAAGCAGTTCGATAGCGTGATGAACGAATGGGAGCAGACGGTGGAAAAAGCAGACGACGCAACCCTGGCGAGGCTGGCTCCCCTTGTGGCTCACATCGCGGAGCATAACGCCTATCACATTGGAGAGATGATCGCGGTGCGCAAAGGGCACGGAATGTGGAATCCGGAGCTGGGGGTGAAATAGGCTGCTTTTGGTACCAGAACTTCTGTTGGAACGGCACGGGAACGACCAATTAGTGCACGTGCACGCTCGCGGCTGCGCTTGGGACGTTGTGGCACAGCGGGGTCCCCGACATGCGCTTCGCGTGACGGGGTGGAGGCCCCCCGGCTGTGAGCCCTTGTTTTTTCATGAGGCCAGCGCATGAGCAGACCTTTTCCCAAAGCATCCGATTTCCACTCCGCGCATTCAGGAGGAGTGAGTGAGGGCTACTGTACCGATTAAACATCTACTCGTCTACCTCTTCGTAGCAAGAGAAATTTGGCGCTTTTGCCCGTTAGGTGATTGCCGGATTCAGAAGGATGTAGCGAATTTCTGCACAGCCCGGGCGGCTGTGCCACACTCTCTATTATCAGCAAAGATCATCTTGAATTCATGCAGGTGACCTCGGCCAGATTCAAAAGTCTAAGCAAGGGAACCGTCTGCCCGCGTTCTACGTACTAACAATTACCCATGAGAATGGCCATGGACATCTTCGGCCAGGCGTTGCGCACGTTGTGGGCCAATAAGCTGCGCTCCTTCCTGACCATGTTCGGGATCGCCTACGGCGTTTTCTCGCTGCTCATGCTGATCGGCGTGGGCGAGGGCTTCCGCTCCGGCCAGCGCAAGAACATGGCCGACATCGGCGAAGACGTGATCTTCATGTGGCCCGGCCAGATCCCCGCGGTTTCCGGACAGCATCAGGGCGGGCGCCCCTACTTCCTTACTTACAAGGACTATCTTGATATCCGGCGCGAGGCCCCGGCGGTGAAAGATGTGGTGCCCATCATTAACCGGGGCGACCTGCGCGCCGTGAGTGATTACGCCAGCACCAGTGGCGCTTTCACCGGCGCCACGCCGAACTTCGCCCGCGTGCGCTACCTGCCACTGGGCGAAGGCCGCTGGCTGAACGAGGCCGACGAAGAACAGAAGCGCAACGTTTGCGTGCTGGGCTATCAAATGATGCGCAACTTGTTTCCCGGACGGCCCGCCATCGGCAGCACCATTTTAATCAACGATATCCGCTTTGAGGTGGTGGGCGTGCTGGCCAATTGGGGACGCCAGGAAAACAACTTCAACAATCTCCGGGTATACCTGCCGCTGAGCGCCATGCGCGAGTATTTCCCCATGAAGAACGCGCACACGCCGGACGATATCGGCGGGCTGAACCTGCAGCCGATCAGCCGCGAGAAGCACCGCGAAGCCATCGATCAGGTGCACCGGATCATCGCGCGCAACCACCAGTTCGATCCCGACAACCAGGACGCTTTTGAGCAGTGGGACACCATTGAGAGCACCGACCGCGTCGGCAAGATTTTTACCGCCATGGATTATTTTTTGGGCGGCGTAGGGCTGATTACGCTGGCGCTGGGAGCGATTGGGATCATTAACATCATGCTGGTAGCAGTGACCGAGCGCACGCGCGAGATTGGCCTGATGAAAGCTGTGGGGGCCACCACGCGCGACGTTATGGTGCAATTCTTCCTGGAAGGCGCATTCCTGACGGCGCTGAGCGGGAGCATCGGCGTGATTGGCGCGCTGGGAATCTCAGAGCTGCTGACTGTGATGTGGCCCAAGACTAACATGGGATTTGATCCGCCGCATGTCGTGCCCATGTCGGCAGCGCTGGCCGTGGCGGCGCTCTCGCTGGCGGGAATTGTTTCCGGGCTTTATCCTGCGCACAAAGCCGCGATGCTCACGCCGGTGGAAGCGCTGAGGAAGGAGTAGCCATGGTGCACGATCTCCTCGACCAAGCCTGGGGCGCCATGCGCCACAATCGCCGCCGCACCGCGCTGACCATGCTCGGCATGGCGTGGGGCATCGCCACCGTGGTGCTGCTGCTTTCCTACGGCGCCGGCTTCGGCAAGGCCATCGGCAACATCTTTTCCCAGATGGGCATGCAGATGATGGGCTTCTTCCCCGGCCGCACATCACTGCAGGCGGGCGGCTCCAAGGCGGGCGTGCAGGTGCGCTTCACCCTGGATGACGTTCAGCATATCCAGGATCTGGTTCCGCTGGTACGGCACATCAGCCCAGACGTGTGGCTGGAAGGCGCGTCAGTCCAGAACGACAACCGGTCGTATTCGTTTCAGGTGGACGGCTTTTATCCTTCCATCCAGTACATACGCTCGCTGGATCTCGATACGGGACGATTTTTTAATCCGGACGATCTGACACAGCGCGCGCACGTGGCCGTGATCGGCTCAGAGGCTAAGACCAAGCTTTTTTCCGGCCAGTATGCGGTGGGAGAAACAATTCGCATTAACGGCATCAGCTTTGAGGTGATTGGCGTGCTCGCGCCCAAGATGCAGGAGGGCGATGACAACATCAATCGGCTCGTCTACGTGCCCTTCACCACCATGAGCGACCTCAAGGACACGGAGTACCTGAGCGCGATCTGGCTGAACTATGAAGGTGACCAGTTCGAAAAGATTGAAGGCAACGTGCGCAGCGTGCTGGGCAGCTTTCATAACTTCAATCCCAAGGACCCGCGTGCGGTGTTCTGCTGGAACTCGATGAAGTCGCTGCATAACTGGCAGATCTTTACGATTGCGCTGGAGTTTCTGCTGTCCTTGATTGGCATGTCCACGCTGGCGGTGGGCGGCGTGGGGCTAATGAACATCATGTTGGTTTCCGTCACGCAGCGCACGCGCGAGATCGGCGTGGAAAAAGCGCTGGGCGCGCGGCGACGTGACATCCTCTTTCAGTTTCTGGCGGAAGCGATGGCCATCACCTTTGCCGGAGGTCTGCTGGGAATCGTTGTGGCCTACCTGATTTCATTCAGCGTAGGCCGTATTCCGCTCTACAGCTACATCGCGCAAAATGCGCAAGGTGGCGATATACGCTTGGTCATCTCGCCGATGAACCTGGCCGTTTCAACCAGCATTCTCATTTTAGTGGGAATCGTGAGCGGCATGCTGCCGGCCATCAAGGCCTCGCGCCTGAATCCGATTGAGGCGCTAAGGTATGAGTAGAGCCCGCAGTAGCGTTTCTGGTTGCGATGAAATTTGATAGCTGCAGATTAAGAGAAGATATGTGTGCACAGCCGAGGGCGGCTGTGCTACCTCATTTTCTGTTTGGTCTTTCACCTTTTCTAACTGCGAAAGCTAAATCGTTCCGTCGCTTTGCTCTTAAGAAGCTTTACCGTTCAGCTTTTCCGCCGCTAACGTCATCTCACCTGTGACGAATCTCACCGAGACAAGCCGCCCGCTCTGAGTTAAAATATCCAAGTTGAAATTGAAATTCAATTTCATTTTCAATTAGCCCAATCGCCCCGAATTCATTCTGGAGAAAAACTGCCTGTGTCGCGGCTGCAAGCAAAGCTCGCTGGGATTTTGCCGGCGCTGTTCCTCGTTTTCATCTACCCTGTTCTCTGCCATGCGCAGGAGAATTACTTCATCACATACACGCACAACATGGAGGAGCCGGGAACACTGGAGCTCTCCAGCAAATCGGTCAGCGGCATGCCCCGCAACGGCAACAGTTTCATTGGCAATGCTCTCGAGTTCGAATACGGCGTGAAAACCTGGTGGACCTCAGAACTTTATCTCGACGGGCAGACCACGTTCGGCGAAAGCACGCTGTTCACCGGATGGCGTCTTGAGAACCGCTTCCGTCCTTTACTGCGCGAGCACTGGATCAATCCGGTGCTTTACTTCGAATTTGAGAACATCAACAGCGCGGACAAATCACTGCTGGAAATCGTCGGCCACGATGGCATATCAGATTTTCTCAGCCGCAATGACCGCAGTGAAAAGGAGCGGGAAGCTGAGCTGCGGCTGATTCTTTCCAGCAACGTGAAGGGCTGGAACATCTCGGAGAACATGATCGCGGAGAAGAACCTTGCCGCCGAGCCCTGGGAATTCGGCTACGCCGTTGCGGCCAGCCGCCCGCTGTCACTGATAGCGAGCCCGAATCCCTGCGTTTTATGCCGGGAGAATTTCAGCCTGGGCGCGGAACTCTATGGCGGACTGGGCGACCGCTATAGCTTTGGCCTGAACAACACATCGCATTATCTCGCGCCGACTCTGGCCTTCCGCATGCCCAATGGGCCATCTTTCCAGATTTCTCCCGCAGCCGGCCTCAACAAGAACAGTCACGGCATGCTGCTGCGCTTCGGGGTTTCCTATGAATTTAATCAATTCGCAAGCCTGTGGAGAAGTAGATGAAACGGGCCCGGATCTTTCTTCTCGCGCTCTGCGCAGTGCTTTCCGCCACGCTTCTGCTGGCTGCCGCCGGTGACGGTCTGTGGGTAACGCGAGTGCCGGAGAAGGACCGCGCTCGCGCCAATCCGTTTGCGGGCAATGCCTCAGCGCAGGCCGCCGGCGCCAAGCTGTTCAAGCAGAACTGTGCCTCATGTCATGGCGATGACGCGTTCGGGAAAGACCACCATCCCAGCCTGCATAGCGACCGGGTACGCAACGCCACACCGGGCGAACTGCAATGGCTGCTCAGCAACGGCAGCATGAAAAACGGAATGCCATCATGGTCGCGACTGCCGGAGCAGCAGCGCTGGCAAATCGTCAGCTTTCTGAAGTCATTGCAGAACGCAGATGCGCAGATGGCCATAAAATCGGACAAGTAATCTCACGAGCAGGCCACCCAACCATCGCTTAGCTCAGCGCATTCTTTGGAATGCGTTCACAACGTCGTTCACGAACTTAATGAAGCCCTGCGCGTTGGCCGCCCAATCCTGCGCAAAAGCCCAGTGAATCACGCTCAGCCAAAGCGTCAGGAAGAGTAGATTCAGGCCGATCATCATGGCGATCACAAACAGCATCATGGCGCCCACAAACGCGAAGGCTACCGCGCCGACGGCGTAAACCAGAACCATGACTGCTGTCATTACCGGACCCCAGCGCCGTCCCTGAGTCACCAGCTTCGCTCCCATCTTTTGCAGGCGTTTGGTCCGCTTGTTCAACGGAGGATGGAAAGAGAGGAAGCTATATGTCTGCAGCCCAGTACGTCCTTTCCCCGTTGATTGTTGTTGCTGATGCTCCTGCCGCGCGGCGCGCATCCGAGCGATGGCTGCCCGGTCGCCCTTCTGCGCCAGCACAAGATCATTGAGGTTGGGGATGTTGTGCAGGTCCAACTCCGCTTGCCCGCCCATTGCCTGGGCAAAAGCCTGCATACGCGCCATAGCCGCGGCATCGCCTCGCATCGCAGCCATGCCCGTTACCATCATCTCCTTGCGCATGCGCAGATAATCGTCACTCGCAGGCTGAACGGCAATTGCCGTAACGCCGCTCGCGGTGGTCGTTGCTTTCCAAGCTTCTATCGCTTTGCGCTTCTGCTCGTCTGATTGGGGTAGCCCACGCAGGCTGCTGTCGCCCTTCGGGTTCACCACAAACAGGTGCGACGCCCAGGCGCCGCCCGCGATCGCGGTGTTGTCCTGGCTCAGCCGCTCCAGCGCTCGGGCCAGCGCGTCCGGATTGCGCGTGAGTTCCACCGAGCCCGCGTCGGCCAGGTAGCGGCGCGTGCGCCACAGCAGCGCCATGCACGGTCCCAGCAGCGCGTTCAGGAAAAACCACAGAGTGATCTCTATGGCGATATTGGTAAACTGAAAAGGAAACAACACCAGTCGCAACGCCTTGCGGATGAGCCCCGGATTCCTCTGGTTGAAAAACTTGTCGATGTCCGAGTCACTCGTGTCCAGCGTGTCGCCCAGCAGCTCCGCCACTTCTTCCGCGTCCGCGGCTTTCTTCAATGCGGAGCCGCCGGTCAGCGCATAGCGGACCAGCCGCCACAGCGCCGTTCGCGAGTCCTTGCCGAACGGCGCATTAATCATGGTGAGAATCAACCCACAGGTTTCAAAGACGCTGGTGACTTTGAACGCGATCTTCAGGTCGCCATTGCCGGCCGAAGCAATGAGGTGTGCCAGCAAGGCCTGCAATTGGTCGCGATCAAGGTCATCGAGCAGCCGCCGCGAAATCACAACGCGCGCGTCTTCCGGCGAAGTTCCCACGACGGCGGCATTCGCTCCGGGCGAGTCAATCAGCATTACCTTGGGCGCGGCCAGGCCGGCGGCAATCGCCATTTCCTGCACTACGTCGGCAAGTTGCAGCTCTTTCAGGTCTGCCTGATTGGGCTCGCGCGCGTTCATGCTCGCCAGCGTCCCGCCCACACCTCCGTGGCGAAACAGCAGCAACATTCCAGCCCAGAGCACAACCGCCAGCACGATTCCGGGTCCCAGAAAAAGGAACAAAGCCAGAACCATATCCCGCGTTTCCAGGGCGCCGCGCTGATTGAAAACAAAATCCGCCACCCGCACTCCAAACCGCGAGAGATCATTGGCTGATTGCCAGAATTCCGGCGGCAGCGGCGAAACGAAGCGGTTGATCACTTCAGCCGTAAACAGCGCAACGGCATACAGTAGCGGCGTGAGCACCAGCGTGAGCGGAATACCCATGACAAATGCCGAAAAGGCCGTCAGGGCAGACATGCGCCAAGTGGCCCGCCGATTACGTTTTTGCGCTTTAAAGAATGTCTCCGGCGCGCGCTGAATATCCTGACGCGGGACTGCAGGTGAACTCATGCCGGGAGAGGTTAGCACTGCTGCGGGAAAAATTCCAAAGCTACAGCCCGGACCAGCAATGCTGCGGGACTTGCCCTCTCACCAGGCGTGAATCAGTGCACGGGCTCATTGAAGCGGATCATATTCCCAAACGGATCCAGGATGCTGAGACCCAGGGTATGCCACGGCGTCTTTTCCACTCCGGGACGCAGATAGCCATAGTTCTTCTGCGTTAGCTCGCGATGGAACTCTTCCACGCCTTCCATCTGCACATAAACTGCTGATCCTGGTGTACCATCGCCATAGTGTTCGCTGAGGTGGAGAATCAGACCGGCGCGCGAAACCTGCATGTAAACCGGCGCCACATCCGGAAACTTGTGTTCCCAATCCACGTGAAATCCCAGGTAGCCGGCGTAAAATTCTTTTGCCTTCTCCACGTCAAACATGCGCAGGATGGGAATGGTGCGGACGAAGCTGATGGCCATGCTGGCTCCTTTCAGCAACACAAAATCTACTCAGGTTGCGGGTAATTTAATCGTGACAAATCGAAAAACACAACCCGCCTTCGTCGTGATCGCATTGCTGGTTCTTATACCGGCGCTGGTTGCGCCCTGCCGCGGTCAATCGGGCAAGGCTGATTTTCAAAGCCTGGCGGCGCATTTCGACTATCCCGAACGGCTCGGGCTTGATTTCACTGAGATGGGCGTGGAGCAACGCGGCAAAGCGCTGGTCATCGACTTGCAATATGCAGGCACCAGCGAGAGCGACCATGTCCCCGCCTATCTTGTGCTTCCCGAAGGTGACGGCCCGTATCCAGCCATCCTATGGGGACACTGGATGATGGATGGATCGCCGTTGCGCAACCGTGACGAATTTCTTGACGAAGCGCTGGTCCTGGCGCGGTCCGGCGTCGTCTCACTGCTCATCGATACGCCCATGGTCCGCCCTGGCTACCAGGAGAAGTCTGTGAAACAGGATCCGCTGGGCTGGGCAGAGCAGGCGGCCGAAGACGAGCACCAGGAGATCATTGATCTTCGTCGTGGTGTGGACCTGCTGATCAGCCGGCATCAGGTGGATCATCACCGCATCGCTTACGTGGGACACAGTTTTAACGCGCATGTAGGCGCCATCCTGGCCGGAGTGGAGAAGCGGATCTGTTGCTTTGTTCTTATGGCCGGT
>Ga0207660_10002195_pt1 | contig 12917 bp, 10 predicted proteins | sample KBSC73BmetaG_FD_184335 | JGI IMG/M metagenome (GOLD analysis project Ga0207660, IMG submission 184335) | Corn rhizosphere microbial communities from Kellogg Biological Station, Michigan, USA - KBS C7-3B metaG (SPAdes) (version 2) | ecosystem: Host-associated > Plants > Roots > Rhizosphere ... | reverse complement strand
CGCAGTTCGCCCGATGAGGTCAAGGCCGTGCTCGGCCACGAGATGGGCCACTACGTGCTGAACCACGTCTACAAGGGCATCGTGTTCTTCGGCATCATCATCGTGCTCGCCTTCGCCTTCGTGCGCTGGGGCTTCGGCTGGGCCGAACGCCGCTGGGGCGAACGCTGGGGACTGCGCGGTGTCGGCGACGTGGCCGGGCTGCCGTTGCTCGCAGCACTGCTCGCCATTTTCATGTTCTTCATGACGCCGGTGACCAACACCATCACCCGCAGCATGGAAGCCGAGGCCGACGCGTTCGGCCTGAATGCCGCACGCCAACCCGACGGCTTTGCCCAGGCGGCCGTGCAGTTGTCCGAATACCGCAAGATGCATCCCGGCCCGGTCGAAGAATTCCTGTTCTTCGACCATCCCAGCGGCTGGCAGCGCATCCATCGCGCGATGATCTGGAAGGCCGAGAACCTGGACGATCCAATGGTGCGAAGCGGCGAGGCCATCACGCCGGCGGGCGCGCGGTGAACGACCGGCTCAAAGTGCACCAGGTGTGATCGAACGCCAGTGGGGGTGTTGGCGATGACCAACACCCACAGATCAATGTGCCGACGGCGGAGTGACCCCTAGCGCAAGATCAAAGCACGACTCCACGACCTTGTTCAGCTCGGCGGCTGTGAGTCCTCCCAAATCAAAAACCTCATTTCTGAGCCTAAGCAACTTCGTCGCACGCCTCATTACCGGCTCCATGGATGCGCGACCAATCTTCTGGGCCATCCTGATCCAGCCCTCTGCCAATCCGATCGCCAAGGCCTTGTCGCTGGCGATCGAGGCCCGCTCGAAGATCTGCACGGCGGCATCCTCTGTCAATGCCCGTACCAAGTCCCATCGCCCATCATGAACCTCTCCGCGATCCAATACGACAGCGCGGTTCCACAAGCGCTGCAGAGTGTTCCTGACCCCTCCCCTGAAACGCGGCATTGCGCGATCCGAAAAGCGCCATGTCACCACATCAGGCAGGAGTACCGTGCAGATATAAGACCAAGTGTCATCCCGAAGAAATTCGCCGGTGCGGAGACGCGTATCCGAGCCCAACCAAACGGCAGCCTCCAAATCAAACTTGGATCGGGCCACCTGACTTGTGTTGTCGGGAAATCCAGTTCTGACTGCAATCTCCCTGATTGCAGCCTCAAGGTCATTCGCGAGCGCGGAACGGTTTCCGCCGCTTGCAGCGAAGGAGAGGATTGATGATTTGTCCGCAAGCACCGCCTGAGCAAGCTCTGGAGTTGGAGGACGCTCGCCTGCCTCGTCTAGTATCAACGAGACGCCAATGGCGGTCAGGCGAGGCACGAGAAGGACACTCATGCTTGGGATTCCACCATCTCTGATGCGGCAAGGATCGCAGCCCGAAACGCACCAGGGTTTTGCGACTGCTGCGCGCGGACAGCTGCCAAATTCTGGCCCGGAAAGGCATAGTCAAGCCACTTCTGGATCTGTCGCCCTACGGAACCTTCCTCGCAGTCGTTCAGTACATCCTTCAAATCATCGCGATCAAGCGCTACACCAATCATTTGCGACATGACATCGCCCATGATTGCCTGCAACGTTGGTCTGTCCCCTTTGGCAAAACGTTGAAGGACCTCCGCAACATCCGAATTCACATATAGCCTGACGTTCGCGCCGAAATCGGCGTGCAATTGGCCCGGCTGCCAAAGCAGGACCCATGGTGAGCGTTCCTGAGGTCGTCCATGAAACACTTGTGAGAAGCTGGCGGTTTCGACAGGGAATCTCGAATCACCGCCATCCTCCAGCAGTACGTCACACCGAGACTCCCACAAGCGCGACCCGCGGGACCTGGGCGAAAGCACATCGCCATCCGCACCGGCTTCCAGGTTTATCCGCATGGACAAGGAAAGTCGGCCAGACAATTCACTGCCACGGACTACGCCGACGAGTTGTATCTCACTCGATCCTTGGTCGACGATTCTGGTACTCAACCGGTGCTGACGGCGTGGCAGTCCCCCTTTCCCGGTCCCGGCTACAAGAGAGAATTCGAGGCGCAACCGATCCAGCGGAAGCTTCAACGCCGATGCCGCAGCAGGCCAGTCAATCGATACCGTCACGCGAGTCTCTAGATCACGTGTGTAATCCCAGTTCTCCAGCAGAGGCGCCACAGGCTGAAGGGGTTGGCCCGGATCTCCGATCATCCATCCACCGAACCTGATTACCTCATCAGGCAGCACAAGAAATGGTAATGCAACCGCTCGGTTCACTTGCCACCCTCCGAGCACAACCTTAATCGCACGCCCACAGCTGCGTCGGGAACTGTCCGAACAAACACTTGGACAGGCCCAGCATCCTTCCCGACAGATATGGATGAGCTGTTGATTGCCCTGCCGGTTCTGCAGAGCTCAATGCGGGTTACGACGGGATCGAAGTCATCCGGCAGGTCCTGATTGTCCGTCGAACCACCATCAACAACTAGGCACGCTTCAGCAACCAGGCAAAGATCTACATTTGATCCGTCGTTCTCGAGCTCTGCCCGAAAACGGGCAACAGGGTGCCCTTGTGTGTCTACCTGCAGCCCATCAAAGCGAGCCGCAGAAATGCGCAAGGACCGGTGTGGCGCAGGCCCCCGTGGACCGGATTGCGGTGGGCCCGGGCCAGCCGCCGGTGTCGCACCCAGAAATACGCCCATCTTCGCTGCAGTGGCCGCCAGTGACAGGCCACCCTCAGCTGGATTCACCTCGGCACCGACCAGGTTGCGCACCGGCTTGGCAATTTCTTCCAGCCTGCGCAACGCTACCCGAACAAATGTCTTCGCACGCCCCTTCTGCAGGTTTTCGGGAACCCAATCGTCATGGGCAGGTGGTTCCGCATCGGCAAATGCGCCCTCTACTTCTTCGTCTTCCGAGCATATGAACGCACCCACCCACTCGAAACGTGAATCCGGGAGAGGGTCCCCTTCTATGTACCGAACAACGAGTTCAACTGGGCGCATCAATGCAATATGGTGTGCCTGTTTCGGAATGATTGATCCCTCGCGCAAAGCAGGCCCAGATCTGTCAGCGCACAACCCGCGCTGTACAGCAAGCGTACCAACCTGCGTACGCGGCTTTAGGCACCAGATGGGTTGGAGATCCTCTGATCCCATCCTGTGCTTCCCAATTGCAGCAGCAAAGAGATCCAAGGGCGGGAAATCTTCGGGCGCGGGAACGGGAACACGCTCGCCATCGAGTTCCACCTCCACTCGAAGCGAACGGGCTGCAGGGGTCGATGCAACCATCCTGGGCCAGAAGTTCCACAAAGCGGCCTCAACGATGTCATAGGGCATCGATTCCACGCCATCTCCATTCACTACCGGATCGACAATCAATATCGAAGTACCGGTGTCGGCCACGGTCCGGCTAGGCATGCCGAGTGCATGTGAAACTTCGCGAGCCGCATCGCCGGTGACCGGCTCAATGGGGTTCTGCCCTTCGAGGACTCCCCACCAGTGCCGGCCTGTAAAACGACTGCGGAGCCCCTTGGCTGACACGCCATCGAAAGCCGGCCCCAAGTGGGAAGCCATGAACCGGCGAACCGGGTGGCCACCATTTGTAGTCTGACTGTCAACAACGATCGTTGCGCAACGACTCATTTCGTATAGGGAGCTTTTCCCGAAGCCATAGGTTCCGCCACCCTGGTATATATCCCTGGCGGCACCAACGTTCCTCAGGAAGTCGACGAAATTGGGGGGCTCCTCTCCGTCACGTGGCGCATCCGCATCGGTTGGGCCGGACAACCCTTCAGTCCCGAAATCGCACAGTTCGAGTACACGAACACTTTGTTTTGCAAGCGAGGCTTCCAATTCACGTCCTGTTGCATCCGAATTCGCGTACGGGCGTTTCAGCAACACCACATCCCGCAGAGCACCGCACTGTGCAGGGGTGAGTATCCTGACCCGAAATTGCACCGTGATCCCTTGGTTGCCCAAAGCGGCATCAAGTGAGTTCTGTATCCCTTCGCGAACAAACGTCTGCAACAGCCCAAGCGCCGGGCGCCCCAGCAGCCGCCTGATACCCCCTGCATTCATGTTGCCGGTCTTGGCAAACGGTTCACTGTAAAGGTCGAGCACCTTCACGAAGCGAACTCCACCAGAGCTGCATCCAAGTCGCCTTGCGCGAGACGAAAATCACGCGCTGACCGCAGATCAACGGAATAAGCCAAGGACCGTATGCCATCAGGCAGGCGGCCATCTGCAAACTGGCCGGGCGTAATGCGCGGGAAGCCCGGTTCAACGCGGTACCCACTTATGGATTCAAGTGCATATGACAGCCTGTTCCATTCGGGTGCGGTTGCGTCCTCACAACCGAGGGCAGCTAGTGCGACTTTTAAAACAGAGGACTGAGCGCCGTGGTCAGCGATATTGGAAACCAGCTGCTTGACGTTCAGGGCGCCGCCATCTGCGCGTTCAATCTTCACATGCACCAGCAAAAGCGATCCGCCATCAGGTACAGCGAGTTGCTCACTGCTGCTGATCGTGACCAAGGCGGCATCTGCACGGGATGACGTCTTCACCTCAATGGCACGATTCCCTCGCCTGAAGTCATGCCGCTGCTCATGCGGCCCGGTCCAACTCTCGACCGCACGTGGCGATACACCAACAAGCCGCTGAAGCACCAGCAACTCACCAATTAAGCCGACGATGCGCTCGTCGGGAATTTCTGGAGATGCCGGGTTCTTGAGCAAATCTCGAAAGTCCGCGATGGTTCCGTCCACCGCGTCAGCCGGCGCGCGTCCGTCGGCGATACGGTGAACGACTTCATTGGCGAGTTCCGCAAATACTGTGTCCAGGGCACGATTGATGCACATGACGTCTACAAACAACACCTTGCTTCCAGATACGTCATACCGGGACAGGGTCACGGAGAGATTCCCGTTTGCCCTCGGCCCATGCACCGCTGTACCCGTCCCGCACGGAACCATGAGACGTGGTTCACCGCGCGGACCGATTGCAAATCTGATGGGGCCGAAACCTGTTTCAACCCCGGACGACAGACTGGGAACCTCCAAGGCCCCATCGCCCTCACCGACTCCGCGGAGACGGTTCCATTGGTCGATCGGACGTTCAACCACCTTATTGCTCCTCTTCACCACCATCGAGCTGCTCGGGTGTCGGAACGTCGAGCTCAACCGAGTAATAACCTCCTGCCCGGTCCGGCGATCCCGGGAAAACGAGACCGATTCCGATGAGATCGCCGACCGCGTCAAGCGGGACGCGGGTGGGCCGGCCATCGCGCGAGGTACCCGAACGCATTGGAGCGGATTTCGCCTCTATGGGATAAAGCAACAAGAGAGGCACTTGCGGGCGCCTTGTCTTGAGTTCCGGCCACGATTCGCCTTCTGCCATAGTCCTGTTGTCTGCATCAAGCAGGATGTCGCGTTTGGACATGAGAGCCTTGATGTCGGCGTAGTCCTCGGGCTCCGGCAACCTTGAACGCTTGTTGGTATGAACACGACCCAAGAAGCCCAGCTCACGCGCGGAAAGGGTTCCCTCTCGCGGTGCGACAACACCCGCATTCCACCATTTGAGATCACTGGCCGCCTGGTCCAGATATCCGAGAAGCATGTCTCTTTTCAGATCAAGATGCTGATCACATATGTTGAAGCTGACGAGAAATTGTCTGACAACAGCAAGCGGGACGGAGGCAAAAATACCGATGTCTGGGTTGTATGCACCTTGTTCATTGGACTCGTCTACGAAGCGGCTTGCCGCCGACCAGTTGTCGGCTACCGTGCGGGTGCTTCGATGATCGAACCGGATTGTCTGGACGTGCTTCCCTTCGAAACTGATACTCGTCCGGTAAGCGTGCCGCATCTTGGCGGCTGCAGTGATGGCCATGCCTGGGATCGATCTCACGCGAACGGCAAAATCCAACGGCGTCGCATTCCGGTCACGATACACAGCAATATCTTCCCTTATCTCCTCCTCGATCCGCGCTAACGCGCGGAAGTTCGCAGCCAAGTTGCTCGTAGTCCACAGCCTTGGCAGGTCCGCATAACCCTTGCGGAACCCAAACCAACGGCCCATTTGCAGCAGGGTGTCGTACTGTTGGGAGGTACGCAGAAAAAATGAGACTGCCAGCCCTTCCAGCGTCAATCCTCGTGCCAAAACCGATCCGCCCACGACAATGTAGGTCTTGGCAGTCTCTGCGTACTCGAGCCGCTCAACGCTTTGTCCGTTCTCCACAACCACTTCCAGCGCGTCGATGACTTCAGAAAAAAACGGTCGCAACTCTTCCAAGGTGACTTCACCATTGTCCGCCAGTGGAACGCGCCCGGTTTCTTTCTCCCAAACATCCGCAAGCACATCCCATGCTGTACCAGTGCCGGCGAGTAGCGAGCCGTTGTTCTCGCCCAGCCACCCCTTGATCGCGCTCGCCATTCGGTCGTGCTGCACTACATACTGCGATGTGTGTACCAGCATCGTCATGTGCGCGTCACCCTGCCCACGACGACGACGTATTGCGCAAGTCACCAGGAACCACAGCACCGCACGTTCGAGTTGCGGAGTTATCTCCGGCAAAAACGTTGCTTGGGCATCGCGTTTTGTGGAACGGATCAAGGCAACCTCTTCGATAGGAATAATGCGGATCATGTCGAGACCTGCCGCCCCACCCTCCTCGCTCTCCGCATCGTCAGGATCGAAACCAAATACTTCCCGCGCCCCAAAATAGTCTGCGGGCCTTGGAAGGTCCGTTATGAAATCTTCGGGATACAAGTCGTCGAGTTCGTCCTTGTTGTGCGGAAATGGTTCTATGAATACATTGGCGAAAGGCGTGGCCGTGTATCCCACGTACGAAACCGCGAGCAGCGCCCGGATGATCTTTCGTATCCGTTCATTGATTCGCGTGATGTCATCGTCATTCGACGCTGCGTTGACCGAGGCCTGATCGCACTCGTCGTCGATGATCAGCGTCTTCAGGGAGCGGAGCACCATGGGCGGCGTATGCTGGATCGTTCCGAGGAACGCCGTCAGCCGGCGGGTCTCCTTTTTGATGACGGCCAATTGCGCCCTGCCCTGAACAGGCATGGTGAATTGACCGTTGGCTGGCCGCGAGAAGTCCCCGCCTTCCTTGGCCTCCGTATAGAGCTGCCACAGCTCCCGATGACGATTGACAATATCGTTTTCGATGCGCCGCTGCGTCTGTACCCGAAGCTTTTTTGTGACTCCGCCCAGCAGCACGATGAAGTTGTATCCGGCGTCTACTGCCTTGGCGATCACCGCGGTCATGTTGGCCGTCTTGCCTGACTGCACATAACCGACGACGAGCCCGCGACACCGGAACTGGGTACGCGCCGGGTTCGCGAGTAGCGAAACAATTTCAGTCGAACTGGCGTCGATCGACTGTATGGATTCATGGTCCCAGTTCTTCGTGTTTTCCAGGAACCCCTTCAGCGCCGGCCAGTGCCGATCGGTTGCCTTCGGACCGGTGTACCAGTCTTCGCTTATCTTGGCCAAGGAGTTGCGGCGGAGAATTTCGATTTCGCGCAGCGACTTCTCCACTATCCGAAGTGCGGTTGCCAAATCTGCCTCCATCTCAGGAGAGATGGATATAAACCCGATGATGTCGTCCCTAAGCGCCTCGGCTGCCGCTTCGGGTGAGCCGTAAGTCGGCAGCTTCTCCCTGATCAATCGCTCGAATTTGGCGACCTGTGGAGTCATTGTTTCCCCCTTCGTTCTTCACTGCTCTTGTCGACCGAAGTGTCGGCCGACTCTTCGTTTCGAAGCGCGTCGCGTTGAGGACCCCCCACACGACTTGTGCAATCTGGCGCGCCACCAATGGCGGCACTGCGTTGCCCACCTGAATGTACTGCTGAGTCCGGTTGCCCACAAACAAGTAGTCATCTGGAAATGTTTGCAACCGGGCTGCTTCACGTACAGTCAGGCTCCGGCACTGTGCCGGATCCCAGTGGATGAACGCATGCCCATCCTTGGAAAGGTGGCTTGTGACCGTACTTGCGGGCCGACTTCGCAATTGCACGCGGAACCGGTCGGCAAAGGCGCCTGTGCCCCAACTCTGGTGATGGGGTGCGAGTTGCCATGGAAAGGCTTCGCTGGAGGGCGATTGGCCATGGACGGCAGCAAATGTGGCGCAAAACAGATATCTCCCAAGGTCACCTTGCATGTGCCCACGGGTTTCGTGATTCAGCACAATGTCCTGATCAGGGCTGCGTAACGACTTGACGAACGTATTGGTGGCGCGCGTATAACGAGTTGAAGTGCGAGGCAACCGACCACCGGGAGAAAGAGAGTCGACGGCTTCAGCCACTTCAGGCCTCGCATGCCGAAGAACTTTCACCAGCAGTTTTTTTTCGGATTCCACTGCTTCGACCCACGCCGTTGGATCGTCTGCTTGGCGGCTGAGTCCGCTGCGGAGCTTGGGCAGATCCTCCAGCGCGTGCTCTGCCGTGACTTCATCCACCTGCCGCAGCCCCGAGACCTTGACGACACCGGAATTCATCAAATCACCCCGAACTCCCATGATGACCACACGATGCCTTGCCTGGGGCACTCCGTGCCGTTCACAGCGAATCACAAATCGGCTCGGATCACTCATCACAAGGTCTTGCGTCCGCTCTTCACCTTCATCCACATGGACCGGCAGAAGAACGTACCTGTCTCGGCTCGTGCCACCAGCCACGGATCCTGATAGCGCAGTCGTAGGATTTCCCAGATCCCACATGATCGCGGCCAGCATTGCGTTGTCGCCCACTGTCGACGTGAGCAAGCCCTTCACGTTCTCCATGATGAATATGGCAGGCTTGAATTCCGCGAGAATCTTCAAATACTGGCGGTAGAGGAAATGACGTGGAACGCCTTTGGTCCTGAATTCCTCTTCATTGGCCCGCCGCGCCCGACCAACCAGAGAATAGGCTTGGCAAGGTGGCCCGCCAATGAGGACAATTTCGTTGAACCTTCGCCGAATCGCGCGAATGCGTTCGTACAGGACGGCGTTGTCGGCTTCGTTGCCCAGCGTCAGGTTGAGGGCATGCTGTTCGGCTTGTCCCCATAGATGCGACCACTTCCCTTCACCGAACCAGGCAGAAGGTTGGACTGCACCGCCCTTCGCAATTTGCTCACAATAGGCGAAATAGTCGCGTGGCAGCCCGCCTTCATGCCGCATCAGCAAGCGCAGGAACGCCCGCAGCTGCAATGTCTGATGAGCAGATTTCTCCATCTCTGCAGAAACGGCCAGTTCGAACGGATATCGCCCGGAAGACATGAAGCTACTGAACCCCTCACCCAGACCACCCGGCCCTGCGAAGATGTCGATTACCCCGATCGTTCTGCGACTACGTACTGCAGACAAGGCTAGGACCCTTTCGAAATGGTTGATGTAATGAGCTCAGACAAGCGCTCCGCGCTCATGTCACGCATCCGGGGCAAGAACACGGGCCCGGAGCTCCTCATACGGAAATATCTGTGGCGCGCCGGCTTCAGGTATCGCCTTTACAACAAGCATCTGCCGGGAAAACCTGACCTGGTATTGCCGAGCTGGAATGCGGCCGTGTTCGTACATGGGTGCTTTTGGCACCGCCACGCAGGATGTTCTTATTTTCGTCTGCCCAAAACCAGGGCGGCATTCTGGGACGCGAAACTTGCGGGCAACCAGGTTCGAGACTCCGCGGCCATAGCCGCGCTGACCGATGATGGCTGGAGGATCGCCGTCGTCTGGGAGTGCGCCGTGCGCGCAAGCGCGGACGCGACTGGACGAAAACTCGCGTATTGGCTGCAGCGGAATTCGCCCAGCATCCAACTCATCGGAGTGGGTCGCGCAGTCAAAAGTCGCACGCTTGACAAACCCGGCACTTGATCTATGCAGGCAAGTTCCATCCCTCTCTCTCGTCGCCCCTTTCGCCGCTTTGAACCCGCGGTTCAGTTACCTTCGCCCCCCCCTTTGTAGAAAGTCGACTCTGACTCCCTTTTTCCAAAACAACCTAGAGGCCTGCCACTACCGGAACAGCGTCAAAACGATCGTCACGAACCCGCCGACAATTACAATACACCCGAATACGCACACCCAAAGTGACGTGCGTTCCAAGCTTTTGAAGCCTCTTAGCGTTGCTGACTCCATAGAATGTATGGATGATCGAGAAATATGCGCACCCACAATCATGATTGCGAGTCCAACGACCACTGCAAAGCACTTAAGTACGATGATGTTATTCATGCATAACGCTCACATTAAGCAGCCAACGCTGAACTCTTACCAAGCAATTCCAAACATATTTTCTCATATGGCGTTCGCGCATGGAGCTCAGAAGCTCTTACCTTACCAGATCTTATTGCAGTCTCCGTCTTCGCAAGCTCGAACAGACTTTGCACGCTTTGGATGGCTGGCATTTTACCGTCATCCAATCTCGCCGTTTCTACGTCAGCTATCATCGTTGCCAACTTGAAATGTCTCTCGTAAATATGGAGAGACGCAGCATAATGATGATAATCACCCAAATCGAGCCCAAGCTGCAAGGCCATCATTTCATGGAACGTTGAAAAAAGGAAAATGTCGTAAGGAACGCCCCAAATAGCGTCATTGCTCCGCATATTTATGAAAGCGTGAAGCCGACCTCTCCGAGCAATAAATTGAACCGTATTCGTGCAGGAAAGGTCCTTTGTCGATGCAGAAACATCACTTTCCCGCCGCAGAGAAATTACGGCACGCCGAGAATCCGGATCGTTCTTGAGCAAAGTGCGTACCTGCTCCCATTGGGATGACGACCCAGAAGTTGCGCAAAAAATCGACGCACCATAGCAACTACCCCGCAGACGTCCATCTTCGTCAGCAAATTCTCTCCAACGCGGCACATAGAAGGCCAGTGGATTGACTGCCTGCTCGCCGCGCAAATTCCACGCAAGCTCAGCTACAGCCAAGGACGCATTCCATTTTCGTCCAGGGATTGTCGTAAGGCGATTTCTCGGATGAGTGATCACGAACGATGCACCCAACACTTCCTTTGTATTCAAGCCCCTCGGTGCCGCATTGAGCCCGGATGACAGCACGGACCTGCAGAGCGCCACCTGAGCCTCATTGGATGAGCGATACAAGGATTCCATGGGCTTCGGCCTCCTTACCGCGGCGGCGTAGATGCCCCGCTTTGGGGAAGCTTGGCCGACGCGGGTCTCATAGCGCGAGACTGCGAAGATTGGCGCTCTACTGCTTCCAGCCGCAACTCCAACCGCCGCACCTCCGCCTGAGAAGCCACTCCGCTGCCGCCGGTTGGCACTTCACCTTTGCTCAGCAGTCGCGTCGCGAAAACACCACCAAGCGTGACCAAGAACGCAAAAACCGCCAATGAAAAAGCCGCAATTGGGATATATTTTAATAACGTACTACGTAGACGCGTATTTTCCTCCGTGGCCAGCTCTTTAACTAAATAACGAATGTTCAAAAAATATTGCCCAAACGAGTTAACGGACCTTGACTTTACGTCGTTTAAGTAGTCTTTCTCTAATGGCACCGGCTTTCCTTCTACTGGCGGAACGAAGCTCTTTGTTTTCTCCTCGTCATATTGTTGTATTTGATGAAAAGTAATTCTTATAAATGTATCTCCCTGCGACAATAATTCCGGCGTCGAGCTAAAATTCAAAATGGAAGTAGAAATCTTTCCGTTCCATCCAGGGTCTATCACCCCAATATTAAGTGTCAATAACCCGTCGTTGCATTTTCTTGTAAGTACATGGGCCAGCGCACACACATCATTAGGAAGTACAATCTTTTCCGCGGACACTAAATGCGCAATTCCTTGCGGTTGAAGCACGAGCGACTCTCGCACCTGTCCGGTATGATCTATAATGGTCCCTATAGTCAATGTTTGCCCAACCTTCCATGTCGTGTTATTAGCCCTTCCACCGAATTCGGCGTTGCCAGATTGGAATTTAGGTTGAAGCACATTGATCTCCTATAAGCACGTCACATATTCCGCCTGTACTCCCCACCCACATCGTACAACGCATGGCTGATCTGCCCCAGCGAGTGGGTCTTCACCGCTTCCATCAGCGCTTCGAACACGTTGCGGCGTTCGCGGGCGGTGTCCTGCAGATAGCGCAGGCCGTGGCCGTCGTGGACTTGCTTGACGGGTGCGTCGGCGGAATCGACTTCGTGCGTCCGGTCGGTTTCGCCTGAGGGCGCCAGCGGGTTGCGGGCTTTCTGGAAGGCCTGCACGTTGGTGATCTGCTGGCCCTTTTCTTGCTCGGTCGAGCGGATCAGTTCGATGGTGGTGGCGGTTTCGCCGGCGTGTTCCTTGGGCAGGAAGGTGTTGACGCCGATCAGCGGCAGCGAGCCGTCGTGTTTCTTGTGCTCGTAGTACAGCGATTCTTCCTGGATCTTGCCGCGCTGGTACATGGTGTCCATCGCGCCCAGCACGCCGCCGCGGTCGCTGATGGCTTCGAACTCCTTGTACACGGCCTCTTCCACGAGGTCGGTGAGCTGCTCGATGACGTAGCTGCCCTGCCACGGGTTCTCGTTGAAGTTGAGCCCGAGCTCGTGGTTGATGATGAGCTGGATGGCGACCGCGCGGCGCACCGATTCCTCGGTGGGCGTGGTGATGGCCTCGTCGTAGGCGTTGGTGTGCAGCGAGTTGCAGTTGTCGAACAGCGCGTACAGGGCCTGCAGCGTGGTGCGGATGTCGTTGAACTGGATTTCCTGCGCATGCAGCGAGCGGCCGGAGGTCTGGATGTGGTACTTCAGCATCTGGCTGCGCGGGCTGGCGCCGTAGCGCTCGCGCATCGCGCGCGCCCAGATGCGCCGGGCCACGCGGCCGATCACGCTGTATTCCGGGTCCATGCCGTTGGAGAAGAAGAACGACAGGTTGGGCGCGAAGTCGTCGATCTGCATCCCGCGCGCGAGGTAGTACTCGACGATGGTGAAGCCGTTCGACAGCGT
>Ga0207660_10002190_pt1 | contig 12928 bp, 9 predicted proteins | sample KBSC73BmetaG_FD_184335 | JGI IMG/M metagenome (GOLD analysis project Ga0207660, IMG submission 184335) | Corn rhizosphere microbial communities from Kellogg Biological Station, Michigan, USA - KBS C7-3B metaG (SPAdes) (version 2) | ecosystem: Host-associated > Plants > Roots > Rhizosphere ... | reverse complement strand
GCAACGCCGCGCTTTCGTCATCGCGCGGATGCACCAACTGCACATCCCGATCCGCTCGATCCAGCCAGGTCAGCACGAGAATGGCGCTGCCGACGCGCAGATCGCGAGCCGCGTCTCGAAATTCGCCCCGAATCTCCATCCAGGCCTCCGGCGATCCTTCGCTGCCTTGTTTGGGTGCAGCGTGCCGGTCGTGGAGTGGCGAGATGACGCGTCCAATTGGAGTGAGGTCGGGCATCACCGGATCATAACGCCGACCGCAACCGGCGGAGTCGAGAATGACGATCGCTCTCCGCGCGATGCGGTATTTGCGGTCCCCCGCTCCGAGTCGACACCCGCTGCATTCGTCCGCTCGAAAATGACTCCGAGATCGATCCGAGCCACCGGTCGCAGCACGGGGTGCACTCCGCTCGACAACCGCATTGCGGCGTCAACGGTCGTGTTCCACGACACCACGGCCAACTCGGGGTGATAGTGCGCAATCACCGCGTCGAAGACGCCGGCGCTCGGGTCGACGTTCCTGCCGTACGCCGCCGCGTTGAATGTCGACGCGGGCACGCTGAGCCGGCCTGTATAGAGATAGATCGCGGTTTCGTCATCGCTGGCGACGACTGCCTCGCGACTCGCGTGCTGCTGCACCCAGGCCACCGCGGGAACGATTCGCCGCGCCTGACCCGCCGCGATCGCGCGATACGCACCAGTCCACAGCATGATCCCGGTCAGCGCCGCCGCGGCGATCCCGAGCAGCGTACCGTCGACCGCGATCGCCGCCCGTGCGACACGCCAACCCGGACTCGGGCCCGTTTCGGACATGCGAGCGCTTCGTTGCGCGAGCATCGCGGCCAGCTCGACGAATCCTGCACCAATCCAGAGCGTGAGAAACGGCCAGCTCGTCCAGATGTAGCGTCGCGGCTCCCACGGCAGAAGGATGATGATCGCGGTGTGCGCGAGGAGCATCACGAACAACACGGGCGCGCATCGAGCCAGTCGCCGCGCTCCTGCAACGGCGGGCCCCGCGAGCAGAATGACGCCGATCCAGCTCGCGCCCGGTGGACCAAACATCGCACCGACGATGTCCGCGCTGGATGCAACATTGTGGACGAACGCGGTCAGGATGAGTGCGGGTCCTCGATCACGCAGGCCATCGAGCAGCCACGTCGCGTATGGTCCATACTTGCCGGCTACGGCGGCCGGAATTCCGGCGGCGTGCCGAGCGACCCAGATCTGCCATGGACCAAGCGCGAGCAGTGCGCCAAGCACGGTAAGCGCGACGAGCTTCCACTCTTTCCGGATGGCGAGCACGACGACGATCCCGAAGACGAGTGCCGCCGCCTGCGTGCGGACGAGTGCGATGAGACCCGCGGATAACCCGATCGCAATCGCAGTGGACCATCGAATAGAGCGTGGGCGCTGGATTGCGGACTCGATCCACACGAGACACCAAATCGTCAGCGCGAGCCAGAGTGGCTCGGAAAGCAGCGCGGTCCCCATCCAGAGCGCCGGCGGCATCAGGAAACCCGCGAGCGTACAGGTCGCGGCGTACGGCGCGGTCAAACCGAGGCGGCGGCAGAACACGAACAGGCCGGCCGCGGCGACACCGAGCAATACGATATTCGCCAGCGCAAAGATCACTGTGTTCGCCGGGAAGTTCGGTGCGAGCTTCCACAAGGCAGCGAGCAGCAGCGGATAGCCGGGCGGAAAGTGCACGCCGGCCGGCGCGCCCGGCAGATTGATCGTTCGAAATCCCCGCCCCGTCGCCAGTGCCTTGGCGAGGATCATGTACATGCCGTCGTCCTGAGCGATGCCGACCGGAAACGGATACCGGACCAGCCACAGTACGCTCATCACGATCGCGGCAATGATGCACGGCGCGAGCTTCACGAGGCGCGATGGCGAGCGGGCTGCGCGTAACGGCGGGATCACGGCCGGCGCGAAGTGCGTGGATCGCTCGGACGTCGTAAGGAGTCTCATATGGGAAGTTCAGCCGCGGCGTCCAACGCCAATTCTGGTTTGGTGAGCGCGTTCCCGTTCTCGAGAGCACGCGGCCCATGATCAGACGATCCGAGGGGGCCCCATGGCACCTCGTTGCGTGCCGTCGCGCCATTCATGATCTTTCGGTGCCGGGAGCGCTGGCAGAATGGCTATTGCACCGGTCTTGAAAACCGGCGTCCGCAAGGACTTGGGGGTTCGAATCCCTCGCGCTCCGCTCCCCCGACCCCGTCCTTCACCTGACCAGAGGTTCCGTATGCGCCAGCGTTCCCTCGTGCTTGCCACGCTCCTGCTCATCCCGTCCGTCGCGGTGGCCCAGCGCGGCAGTGGATCTCAAGCCGCCAAGAAGACCGAGTTGTTCGACAACGACCCGGTGCCCCAAGGCCCCACGCTCCGCGCCCGCGACATCGCGGATCAGAGTCCTCTCAAGCTCCTTCTGGACAAGCACAAGGACGTCAAGCTGACCGACGCGCAGACGCAGCAGCTCAAGGACGCGCAAAAGCAGCTCGAGGAGAGGAACGAGCCCTTGCTCAAGGCGGTCGACTCGCTCGTCCACACGATGCGCACCAACGGCAGCCCGACACCGGACGAGGAGAATCGCATCCGCACTTCACGCGTCGCTCTCATGAGCGTGCTCGAACAAGTGCGCACGAGCTACGATTCGGCCGGCAAGGCCGCGATCACCAGCCTCACCACCGACCAGCAGCCCAAGGCGACGGAGCTCGTGACCAAGCAGCGCGACGACGCATCGAAGACGATTCGGCAGAAGCTCGGCGGCGGCCGCGGCTGATCGCCAAACGCCGCTGATCGCCGGCGATCAGCGATATCCGGCGGCCTGCATCGCGAACAGCTCGGCGTACAGGCCGCCGGCGCGCACGAGCTGCTCGTGCGCGCCTTGCTCCACGATCTCGCCCTGCCGCAATACGATGATGCGGTCCGCCATGCGCACGGTCGAGAAGCGGTGCGAGATTACGACCGCCATCCGTCCCGCCATCAGCTCGTTGAAGCGGACGAACACATCGTACTCGGCGCGCGCGTCGAGCGCCGCCGTGGGCTCATCGAGAATGAGCACCTGCGCGTCCCGCATGTAGGCGCGCGCGAGCGCCACCTTCTGCCACTCGCCGCCGGAGAGGTCGACGCCCTCCTCGAACCGACGGCCGAGCATCTGGCGATACGACGCCGGCAATCGCGGCAGGAGCGACGCGGCCAGGGATTTCTCGGCGGCAACGGCGATCGCCATCGGCGGCGGATTGCTGTGCTCCGTCGCCGTCTCCGCGTCGAGATATCCGCGCACCGCATCGACTTCGCCGACGCCGACATTCTCGTCGAAGCGCATGTCGTAGCGCACGAAATCCTGGAAGATGACGCCGATCGTGCGCCGAACATCGGCGAGATCGTACTCGCGCAGATCGACGCCGTCGAGCAGGATGCGGCCTTCGCTCGGATCGTAGAGCCGAGCGAGCAGCTTGGTCAGCGTCGTCTTCCCCGCTCCGTTCTCACCGACCAGCGCGACGCGTTCGCCGGGGGCGATCGCGAAGGTGAGGTGCCGCACCGCCCAGCGCTCGCTGCCGGGATAGCGGAAGCCGACGTTCTCGAACTCGAAACCGGTTCGGATCGGCCGCGGCACGCGTCGCGCCTCCGCTGCGGACTCGATCGTCGGCCGGATGTCGAAGAAGTCGAACAAGTCCTTCAGGTAGAGACTCTGCTCATAGAGACTGCTCGCCGACATGAGCAATTGCTGAATCAGATCGCGACTCTGGCGAAAGGACGCCGCGAGAAAGGTCAGCATGCCGATCGTGATCAAGCCCTCGATCGTCTGGAGCAGCACGACGACATATGCCGCGTAATAGCCGAATGTGCCGAGGAGAGACAGGGCCGCCCCCACGATGGCGCGGCGCGTCGCGAGGGAGGTGTTCTCCTCGTAGAACCGGTCGGACAGCGCGCGATAGCGCTCGATGAGCCACGGCGCGAGTCCGAACATCTGCACTTCCTTCGCCGTCTCGTCGCTGGCGCCGACGTACCGCACGTAGTCGAGCTGCCGACGCTGCGGCGTGCGTCGGAAGAGCATCGAGTACGACAGCGCGGCAAAGTGCGTCTCGCCGAGGAAGGCGGGGAGCACCGCGACGGCGAGCAGCACGAGCAGCCACGGCACCTGCGCGGCGAGCGCCGCGCTCAACGAGATGAGCGTCAGCGCACTCTGGCCCATGCCGAGCAGTTGCGCGAGCAGCGCCAGGCGCCCGGTCGTGCCCTGTCGCGCACGCTCGAGATGGTCGTAGAAGCGTGGATCCTCGAACTGATGCAGATCGAGCGTCGCCGCGTGCTCCATGATCCGGATGCTGATCCGGTTCGTGAACAGATCGCCGAGCAGACTCTCCACGAGGCCGGACGCTCGGGCGAGCAGCTCGCCGGCGACCACCGTCGCCAGCTCCAGCGCGACGAGCAGCCAGAGCTCGTGCGCCGGACCCCGCGTGCGCGCGAGCAGGATCACCTCGTCGATGATCAGCTTCGCGATCCAGAGGTTCGCGACCGGCACCATCGAGCGCGCGAGCCGCAGAACGACCATCGCAAGCGTAAAGCCGCGGTGCGTCCGCCACACGAGGCCGATGAGGCGCGGGATCATCCGCATGGCGGCGAGCCGCTCGCGCAACGGTGGACGCGTTGCATTCGGATCTTCGCGGCGGCGCAGTGCGGCGGATCGGGCCATGGCGCGAAAGCTACGCGCAGGTGAACCCGCTTATGCGCTCCAGGGCCGAGTTGCTATATTGTTCCAGCAGCGTGCTGGGGAGGTGGCCGAGAGGCTGAAGGCACCGGTTTGCTAAACCGGCAAGCTCCGCAAGGGGCTTCGAGGGTTCGAATCCCTCCCTTCCCGTTCCAGGGTCCATCTCTCGCAGATGGACCCGTTCTTTTTCCGATTGGCCGCATGCCGTTCGAGTCGTCCACCGAGCCACGCCTCCGTTTTGCTCCATCGCCCACGGGCTATCTGCACGTCGGCGGCGCGCGCACGGCGTTGTTCAATTGGCTGTTCGCGCGCCATTACGGCGGTCAGTTCCTGCTGCGCATCGAGGACACCGATCGCGCGCGGAGCACGGACGCAAGCACGCGCGCGATCTTCGAGGGACTGGAGTGGCTCGACCTCATCTGGGACGAGCAGGTCGTGTATCAGGGCGCCAATCTCGCGCGACATCAGGCCGACGCGCGGCAGTTGCTCGACGCCAACAAGGCGTATCGCTGCTTCTGCACGCAGGCCGAACTGGATGAGCAGCGCAAAGCCGCCGAGGCGCGCCACGAAGCGTTCCGCTATGACGGACGCTGTGATCGCCTGCCATCGGACGAAGTCGCGCGTCGCGTGGCGAGCGGAATGCCGTTCGTCATCCGCTTTCGCGTGCCGCCCGGCGAGACGTCATGGACGGATCTCGTCCACGGGGCAATCACTTTTCCGAACCAGGACATCGGCGAAGGCGACTTCATCATTCTGCGCTCGGACGCGACGCCGATCTACAATCTCGCCGTCGTGTCCGATGACATCGCCATGCGCATCACCGTGGTGATGCGGGGCGACGATCACATCTCGAACACGCCGAAGCAGATTCTGCTCTATCGGGCGCTCGGCGCACCGCTTCCGCAGTTTGCGCACCTGCCGATGATTCATGGCCTCGACGGCAAGAAGCTGAGCAAGCGGCACGGCGCCACCGCCGTGGCGGACTATCAGCACATGGGCATTCTGCCGCAGGCGATGCTCAACTTCCTCGCGCTGCTCGGCTGGTCTCCCGGCGGCGATCTCGAAGTGATGACGGTGCCGCAGATGATCGAGCTGTTCACTGTCGACGCACTGTCCAGGAAGGCAGCGGTGTTCGACACGAAGAAGCTCGAGTGGATGAACGGGCAGCATCTCAGCGCGACCCCGGCGGCCGAGCTGGCGCCGATCGTCGCGCGCGGAATCGTCGCCGCGGGGCTCGCGACCGCGCAGTGGCTCGACGAGCACGCGGCGTGGTTCTTCGCGCTCATCGATCTGCTCAAGGTGCGCGCGCGGACGACGGACGACATCGAGCATCAGGCGATTCCCTACCTGCGCGACGAGGTGGACTACGATCCCGATGCGACCGCGAAGCAGTGGAAGGATCGCGCATCGACCCGTGCGTTGCTCTCGGAAGTCCGCGATGCGCTCGCCGCGACGCCGAGCTGGGAACCCGGCCCGCTCGAGGAGTCGCTACGCGCGCTGGCCGAGTCGCGCGGCGTCGGCGCCGGCAAGCTGTTCCAGCCGCTGCGCGTCGCGCTCACCGGTCTCACCGCGAGTCCCGGCATCTTCGACGTGCTCGTGATGCTGGGGCGCGATCGCTCGCTGGCGCGAATCGATGCTGCGGTGAGTTGGCTGGCGTCAGACGTCTGAAGTCTGACGGCTGATATCTGACGGCTGACGTCTGGGTGGTTCGCGTTCCTCCGTTCATCCGTTCCACCATTCATCCGCATTTGACCTTCTCCCCCGGCCGGGAATACATTATCATCGTCCGAGACACGCCGGGCTCTTCAGCAAGTTGAGGCGCCCGGCGCGCTCATTTGGGAGAGGGGTCCAATGCCGGAACCACTCACGGAACTCGAGCGTCGCGTCTATCACTATCTGATCGACTTCCTCTCGGAGAACACGTTCCAGCCCAGCATCCGGGAGATCGCTCGCGAGCTCGGCATCAAGTCGACGAAGACCGTCTCCGATCTGCTCCGCGCACTCGAGCGGAAAGGATGCATCGAACGGGATCAGTCGCGATCGCGCGGCGTGCGGCTCGTCGGCTATGCGGTGGGCGGAAAGACTCAGCCGGTTCCGTGCTTCGGCACCATCACGGCCGATTCGACGCCGGCAATTCGCCCCGACCAGCGGCGCGGCTTCATCACCATGGACCGTCGCTTTCTGCCCGGCGATGATGTGTATTTTCTAAAGATCGCCGGCAACGGGCTCATCGCACGCGGCATTCTCGACGGCGACTACGTGCTCGTGAGCCCGCGCGCGGGTCGGCACGGCGCCGCGGCCCCGCGTCTCCCGGAGCTGGGCCAACTCGGCGTCATCTGCGGCGTCTTCCGCGCGCTGTGGGACGAGGAGCCCGCCACACTCGAAACGCCGGTCTCTTAGCTTCCGCCGCTCCGCCGCTCCGCCGCTCCGCCGCCCTACGGCTGGACCCGATCCTTGGCTTTCGCGTCCTGCGCTTCCTTGCGCTCGCGGTCCTTGCGCTCGCGGATCCGCTTGATCGCCGCCTTGAAATCGTCCTCGCTCATGCCCTGCGCATGCGTGTAGATGTCGTTGCGAATCCACTCCGCGTTGCGATTGGCGATGACGCGGGCGCCATCCACACCGCCGGGATTGAGCGGTAGCGCCGCGAGAATCGCCGACGGCAGCTTGAAACGTCCGAGATAGATGTACTGCGAATCGAGGCCGTATTTCTGGCCGTTGCGATTGAACGTCCAGTCGCGCGGACTCCGTCCGCGGTTCGCCTCGGCCGCCAGCTCCGCCTCGCGGAACACCTGGAAGATCGCCTTCACTGCACTGTCGTTGCGCTCGGCGTTGGAAAGCGGCACGCGCAGAGTGATCGGGTTCAATCCGATGCGCGAATCCGGGACTGCGGGCTCGAGTCCGGTGGCCGCGCCGACGCCGGAGCCCGTGCCACTTCCGGTTCCATTTGCCGTGCCGACGCCGGCGCTCACCGTCGGCGGCGGAATCGGCGGGAGCGTCGACGGAATCACCGATGGCGCCACGAGCGGCGGCGGCGTCTCAGCCTTCGTCGGTGGCTTCCTGCGATTGCCGGTCGAGCCGCCGGAACGTCCGGCAGCCCCGGATTTCACCGTGACGTACTGCACGTGTTCGGCGCGAATCGGCTGTTCGCGCGACGAGGTGCCGAACTCGTAGTGGAACGTGATCGAGCCGAGCAGCAGAACGACGACGACGTGCACGGCGATCGATACCAGGATCGGCGCACGTTTGCCCTCGCGCTGCTCGTACGGCGATCGCATCAGACGCTCGCTCCGAGGGATGCGAGCACGCGACCCGCCCGCTCCGCCGCCTGCGCGATGCGTTGGGGCGACGTAATGAACGAGATCCGGAAGAACCCTTCGCCGCCCGCGCCGAACGCGGAGCCGGCCATGACGACCACGCCTTCGTCCTCGAGCAGCCGCTCGGCGAACAGCGCGCTCGGCACGTCAGGCGGAAGCGGGATCCAGAGATACATCGTGGCGGGCGGCACGTCGCACGCAAACCCCGCCGCACGGAACGCCTGCACCGCGGCGTCTCGCCGCGACTTGAACGCGGCGACGTTCCCGGGCACGAATGACTCGTAGCTCTCGAGCGCCGCCACACCGGCCGACTGGACGGCCATGAACTGGCCCGTGTCCGTGAACGATTTCACGCGACTCAACACCGATGCCAGCTCGGGCGCCGCCGCGGCCCAGCCGCAGCGCCAGCCCGTCATGTTGTACGTCTTGGACAGCGAATGAAATTCGATCGCCACCTCGCGCGCACCGTCGATCTCGAAGATGCTCGGCGGGACGTAGCCGTCGAACGCGAGCTCGGAGTACGCGTTGTCGTACACGAGCAGGATGTCGAGCTCGCGGCAGCGCGCCACGACCCGCTCGAGATAGTCGCGCGGCGCGATCGCAGCCGTCGGATTATTCGGATAGTTCAAATACAGAAGTCTGGTGCGGCGCAGCACGTCGGTCGGAATCTCGTCCAGCTCGATGAGAAAATTCGTGCGCGGCCGGAGCGCGTACCGGTAGGGTTCGCCGCTCGCCAGCAGCGTGCCGCCCTGATACGCGTTGTAACCCGGCTCGGGAATGATGCCGACTGCGCCCGGCTCGAGATACGCCAGCGCCAGATGCGAGATGCCTTCCTTCGATCCGATCAAGGGCACGATCTCGCTGAGCGGATTGAAGCGGATGCCGAACCGCTTCTGCATCCAGGCGGAGATGGCCTCGCGATACGCCACCAGCCCGAGGCCAAAACCATAACGGTTGAGCGCCGGCGTGCGCGGCGCGGCAGCCAGCGCCTCGATCGCCGCCGGCGGCGGCGCGAGGTCCGCGTCGCCCGCACCGAGATCGATCACGTCCACGCCGCGCGCAAGCAGCTCGCGCTTCTTCTGCGGAATGGTCGCCAGCGGATATTCGGGAAGACTCTGAAAACGACGAGCGAGCTGCGGCACTAGGCGACCACGGTCACAGGGTTTCGCACCCGGCTCACGCCGAGGACTTCCACTTCTACCTCATCGCCGGGGGAGAGGGTCCCGACGCCCGCCGGACTGCCGGTCAGCACCAGATCACCGGGCTCCAAGGTCATTACCTGCGAGATGTAGGCGAGCACGTCGGGAATCGGAAAGACCATGTCGCTGGCGCGGCCGCGCTGGCGCTCGGTGCCGTTCACCTTGGTCACTACGGTCAGCGTCCCCAGATCATTGGGCACCTCGCCCGGCTCGCCGACCGGACAGAACGTATCGAACCCCTTGGCCCGCGTCCATTGCGAGTCCGACCGCTGAAGATCGCGTGCCGTCACATCGTTGGCGGCGACGATCGCGCGCACTGCTGTCCGCGCCTCCTGAGAGGATACGCGGCAGAGTCGCCGACCGATGATCACCCCGATCTCTCCCTCGTGCTCCACCTGCTTCGACTGGGGCGGCAACTGCACGGATTCGCCGTTGGCGATGACGCTGGATGGCGGCTTCAGGAAGATGAGCGGCTCCTTCGGCACGTCGTTGCCCATCTCCTTGGCATGGTCGCGGTAGTTGCGGCCGACGCAGATGATCTTTCCCGGACGGTTCATTGCTGGTAGAACGATTGAATGGTCGAAAGGAGGACGCTCCATCGGCCGACGACACGCCTCGCGGGGGGCAACCCCTCGAGTAATCCGCGGCCGTAGCCTTTCGTCACCACACGCGAGTCGGCGATGACCACGACGCCGCGATCGGCGCTGCTGCGAATGAGCCGCCCGAAGCCCTGCTTGAGTCGCAGCGAAGCGTGCGGCAGCATGTACTCGCGGAACGCGTCGCCGCCGGCGGCCGCGATCGCCTCGCAGTTGGCGGCCGTGACCGGCTCGGTCGGAACCCGAAACGGCAGCTTGGCGATGAGCAGCGCCCGGAGCGCGTCGCCCGGTACGTCGACGCCTTCCCAGAACGACGCCGTGCCGAGCAGCACGGCGTTGCCGGTATCGCGAAAACGGGCGAGCAGCACGTCGCGCGATTCGTCGCCGTGCACGAGCAGCGGCCAGCGACGGTCGATGCCGCGCGCGCGCAGCTCCGCCGCCATCGCGCGCACGTCGCGGTGACTGGTGAACAGCACGAACATGCCGCCGTTCGCCGCGGCCGCGACGTCCATCGCGATCCGCGCGACCGCGCTGGCATGTCCGGCGGCGTTGACGTTCGGGGCTGGCACCTCGCCGGGGATCGCCAGAATCGCCTGCTCGCGATAGCGGAATGGCGACGGATAGATGCCGGTGTGCGGCTCGAGCTCGGGATCGTTCAAGCCAAGCCGATTGACGAGAAACTCGAACTTGCCGTCGGCGGCGAGCGTCGCGCTCGTAACGACCGTGGTTGCGGCGCGCTTGAACAAGTCATCGCGCAGAATGGGCGCGAGATCGAGCGGTACCGTCGACACGCTCACCGCGCGCTCGCGACCGCGCGCTTCGATCCAGCGGACCGTCGCCTCCGAGCCTCGCGGATCGAGCGCGCGACGCAATCCGTCGCCCGCGAGCTGCAGGCGTCTGGTGACGGAGCGCATCTCGTTGAGCAGCGGCATCACGGCGTCGTCGGTGCGTCCGCCGCCCTCGAGGCGGTCGCGCACGAGCTGCAATCCGTTCGCCAGCATCTCGATCTCGCCGAGTGTGTCGTCGAGCTCGCGCCGCAGCCCGGCGCGCCAGATCGGATGCGTCGCGAACTCCGCGGTGAGCCGCAACACGGTCTCGCCGCTCTCGCGCAACACGACGTCGAGCAGCTCGAACAGGGTGCCGCTCTTCTCTCGAGCCGCATGCACCGACGGCGCGAGCCGCGTGTGCACGAGGTCGAGACTCGCCGTACTCAGGAGGTCGTTGCCAACCGACAATCGCGCGGCGAGCGCCGGCAGCAATCCCTTACCGCGTCGATCGAGCCGGTTGAACAGTCGTTGCAGCGCGCGACGCGACACCGTCGCCCCGAGGTGGGCCGCCGCGGCATCCTCGAGGTGGTGCCCTTCGTCGATCACGAGTCGCGTGTACGCCGGGAGCACTGCCGACTCGCCCCAGTTTCCCGAGGCGCGGCGCACGGCGACATCCGACAGCAACAGATGATGATTGACGACGATCACGTCCGCCTGCGCAGCTTCCTTCCGTGCCTTGAACAGAAAGCACTGGTCGTACGCGGGACAGCGCGCGCGCTGGCAGAGATCCGGCTCCGCGGCGACTTCGTCCCACAGCTCGGCGCGGGGCGCCACCGGCAGGTCGCTCAACGAGCCGTCGTGCGTGCGCTCCGACCACGACTGCAGCATGTCCAACTCCTGCTGCAAGCCGTCCTCGAACAATGCGTTGCCCGACGAGCGCGCCTGCTGGAGACGCACGAGGCAGAGATAGTTGCGCCAGCCCTTGAGCAGCGCGAATCGGACTTTCTGATCGTCGAGCGCGCGAGCGAGAAACGGCAGGTCCTTGCCGACGAGCTGCTCCTGGAGATTGATCGTATTCGTCGAGACGATCGTGCGCTCACCGTTCGCCGCCGCCCAGCGCAGCGCCGGTACGAGATAGCCGAGCGATTTGCCGACGCCGGTGCCTGCCTCGAGCAGCCCGACGCCGCCGTCGTTGTACAGACGGGCGATCGCCACCGCCATCGCGCGCTGACTCGGGCGATCCTCGTAGCGCGCGTGCTGCGCGGCGATGCCGCCGGCCGGTCCGAGATCGGCGTCAATGTGCTCGAAGTCGAGCGGCACGAACTCGGCGCGCGCCGGCACTTCCACCACCACGTGCAGCTCGGTCGCCATGTTGTCGACGATGCCGAAACCGATGCCGTCGTCGTGCAGCCGCGCCGCGATCTCGAGATCCTGCGGCGACGGATCGAGATTGCCGGAGGGATGATTGTGGACGAGCATCTCGCCCTTCGCGGCGAAGCCGGGCAGCGCGAGCACGCTCCGCACGTCGCCTCGCGCGACTACGCGCGCCGTTTCCACGATGCCGCGAGAATCCAGCGTGCAGACAAAGCACACCTCGCGACCACCGGCTAGTCGAATCGCCGCGCGAATCGCCAGCGCGACGGACGGCGCCAGGCGCGCACCGGTCTGCTCGGCGCTGGGCGCGCCGGGCAGCGCGGCAGCCGCGTCGGAAGCGGTGGCGGTAGGCATCGCTGAAATCTATCCCGCGCGCGGGTCAGGACCGCCCGGGATCGGTCAGGTCTTGAGCGGCTTCTTCTTCGCCGCCGGAAAGAGCACGTTGTTCAGGATCAGCCGGTACCCCGGCGAGTTCTTGTGCAGCGACAGGTCCGTCGGCTGATCGCCGATGCCGTGCTGCGGATCCTCGGGATCGTGTCCGCCGTAGAACGTCCACGTCCCCTTGCCGTAGTCGCCATGGATGTACTTGACCCACGGCGCGCCTTCCTCGTTGGCGAGAATCGTGACGCCCGGCTTGAGCACCGACTTGTTGAAGCTCGTCGTGACGCCATAGAAATCGTTGATCACGGCCCGATGGTCCTGCACGAGCATGCTGGCGACGGGATCGAACTTCGCCGAGAAGTTGAACAACGTGAAGGTGCCGAGCGGCTGGCGGCGTCCCGGCACGTTCACCTGATGACCGTCGATGTCGCTCATCGAGCTGACGAACGGCGACATCTCGAGATGCGCATTGCGGAAGGCAAACGTCTTCGACCAATCCATCTTCGCATCGGCATTCGGGTCCATCGGCGTGCCGTCGATGTACGTGTCGGCGATGTCGACGTTGTGCGCGGCGATCGCGAGATCGAGCGTT
>Ga0207660_10002183_pt1 | contig 12956 bp, 9 predicted proteins | sample KBSC73BmetaG_FD_184335 | JGI IMG/M metagenome (GOLD analysis project Ga0207660, IMG submission 184335) | Corn rhizosphere microbial communities from Kellogg Biological Station, Michigan, USA - KBS C7-3B metaG (SPAdes) (version 2) | ecosystem: Host-associated > Plants > Roots > Rhizosphere ... | reverse complement strand
GACCTGGTCGACGGCAAGCGTCACGTGACGAAGGTGCCGTGCTTCGCCGACCCGCACGGCCCGAAGACGATCGCCGGCTTCCGCGTCACCGAGTACACGGTCAACCAGGACGCCGACCAGTGGCACGTCCTCTACGCCTGGCGGCACAACGGGTCGCTGTACACGATCAGCCAGCACGTCGCACCGCCGCTGACCTTCCCGATGGTCGTGCGCAATCTGAACCGCGAGCTGGCCTCGCTCGTCCTGGTCGAGCCCCAGCAGTAACCGGCGATGCGCCTGACGCGACGGAAGCTGCTCCTCGCCGGCGGCGCCGGTGCAGTCCTCGCCGCTGGCGGCGTCTACGAGCTGGTCGACCAGCTGACGGGCGCTCCGTCGCGCGCGGCGGCGGGCGCAGGGGGTCTGCCGCCCGAGCAGCACGTGCTCCGCGGCGTCCGGCTCGTCGAGGACAACGGCGTCGAGGTGGTCGTCCCGCCGCTCCACCACCAGCTCGTCACCGCGACGCTCTCGGTCCCGGACCGGCGGAGCGACCTCGTCGATGCCCAGTCGGGGCTCGAGCAGGCGTTGCAGAAGCTGGAGTCGCAGTTCGAGCCGAGCGCCGCCGGGCTTGGGATCACGGTCGCGTGGGGCCTGCCGTACTTCCGCGCGTACGTCCCGAAGCTCGCCGGGCGGCACATTCCCGTCGACCGCCGCGCGACGAAGACGGCGAGCAAACCGGTCCGGGTCCTGCTCGACTCGAGGCGGTTCCCGAGCGATCCGCCCGAGCTGATCCTCGAGGCCAACGACGCCGCGGTGCTCCTGCGCAGCGACCGGCTCGACCACATCGCCGATGCGTCGAAGGCGCTCTTCCAGGATCTCGACCTCTTCCGGGTGACGAGCATCCGCAAGGGGTTCGCGGGCGGAGGGTTCGACGGCGGCCGCAGCCTGCCGAAGCGGATGGCGGTTGCGGCCCAGGTGCCGGGCTCGTACCTGATCCCCGACGAGGCCGAGCTGTTCCTCGGGTTCACGTCGACCCAGAGGGCCGGGCTAGGGCCCGAGAAGATCGCGAACGTCGAGGAGCTCGGGTTCGGCACGCCGGGCTACTTCAGCGACGGAACGCACCTCGCCGTCTCGCACATCGCGGAGGATCTCGAGGCCTGGTACGTCAACTTCCCGCACGAGGAGCGGGTCTCGACGGTGTTCCGCCCGGGGCTGAAGGTGTCCGAGGACGTGCTCACCGTTCCCCAGGGCCCGGACGAGGTCTCGAGCGAGGCGAAGGTGAAGCGCGACTTCGTCGCCTCGAAGCAGATCGGCCACTCTGCCTCCCTGCAGACGGTCTCCCGGCTGGCGACGACGGCGGTGGGCGCGAGCGGGGCGGTGTACGGACCGGGCACGGCGATTCCCCACCGCGCCGACTTCAACACGCTGGACAACCCCTTCGCGTGGAGCGCCGACCCGGAGCGCGACGGTATGGCCGAAGGAGCCGCCGCGGGTGTCCACTTCGTCGTGTTCAACCCGTCGAGCGACGACTTCAACCGTGGGCGGCTGGCGATGGACGGGGTGCTTCCCGACGGCACGCGGTTGCCGTTCGCTCCACGCGACCGCGGCCAGGGCTTCAACTCGATCCTGCGCACGACCCACCGGCAGAACTTCCTCGTTCCTCCGCGGCGGCACCGGTCGTTCCCGCTGGTCGAGCTGTTGTCCTGATCCTGTGGACGAGTTTCCCCAGTTTTGTTCCAGCCCCAGTCTCAGAGACTGGGTGTGAAACGCCACGAGCTCGGACACGGCTTGATCCGGCAGGCGACTCCGGAGGACGCGGAGGCGGTCGCGCGGATCTTCCGCGAGTCGCGGGCCGAGGCGATGCCGTGGCTGCCCGTCCTGCACACGGCGGAGGAGGACGAGGCCTGGTACCGCGAGCGGCTCGGCGGGGAGGCCTGGGTCTACGAGCTCGACGGCGCGATCGTCGGGTCGGCGCTCGTGCGCGAGGACGACCTCGACGCGCTCTACGTCGCACCGGGCGCCCAGCGGCAGGGCGTGGGGGCGGCGCTGTTCCGGTGCGCGCAGGAAGCACGCCCGCACGGATTCGGGTGGTGGGTCTTCCGGGACAACACCCGTGCGCGCCGCTTCTACGAGTCGCTCGGCGGCCGGTGCCTCTACGAGACCGACGGGGCCGGCAACGAGGAGAAGACGCCGGACGCGCGCTACGAGTGGCGGCCGGGCTAGCCGAAGAAGGCGCGCGCCACCTCGTACCAGTCCGGCGGCACCGTCTTCAGCTCGGCGGTCGCGTCCGCGAGCGAGACGTCCACGATCGCGTCGCCGTGCAGCGCCGCCATCCGGCCGAACCTCCCTTCGTGGACGAGGTCGGCCGCTTTCAACCCGTAGCGGGTTGCGAGGACCCGGTCGCGGGCGGTGGGAGACCCGCCGCGCTGGACGTGGCCGAGCACCGTCACCCGCGTCTCGAAACCCGTCCGCTCCTCGATCTCGCGGGCGAGCTGCTCTCCGACGCCGCCCAGCCGCACATGGCCGAACTGGTCGAGCTCGGCCTGCTGCGTCACCTCGCGCTGCTCGCCCGAGTCGTACGTGAGCTTGTAGCCCTCGCTGACGACAACGATGGAGAAGTCCTTGCCGCGCTCGTGGCGCTTTTGCAGTTCTCCGCAGGCCTCTTCGACCGAGATCGGCTGCTCGGGGATCAGGATCACGTCCGCCCCGCCGGCGATCCCGCTCATCACCGCGATCCAGCCGGTGTGGCGTCCCATCACCTCGACCACCATCACGCGGTTGTGCGACTCGGCGGTCGTGTGCAGCCGGTCGATCGCCTCGGTGCAGATCGCGACCGCGGTGTCGAAGCCGAACGTGTAGTCCGTGGCCGAGAGGTCGTTGTCGATCGTCTTCGGGACGCCGACGACGGGCAGCTCGTGCTCGGAGAAGAGCCGCGCGGCCACGCCGAGCGTGTCCTCGCCGCCGATCGCCACGAGGGCGTCGAGCCCCGCCTCGGCGAAGTTACGGAGCACGTCGTCGACGCCGCCCTCGACCTTGTACGGGTTCGTCCGCGAGGTGCCGATCACCGTCCCGCCACGTGGCAGCAGCCCGGAGACCTCGCGGATCGTCAGCGCGGTCGTGTCGGCGTCGACCAGGCCACGCCAGCCGTTGCGGACGCCCACCACCTCGGAGCCGCGCCCGAACGACCGCCGCGCGACCGCGCGGATCACCGCGTTCAGCCCGGGGCAGTCGCCGCCCCCGGTGAGGATCCCGACGCGCTTCATGGTTCAGCAGTCTAGGGACTGACCCCGAACGGGTCTGTCCCTGCCGGGAACGCGAGACCTGCCATGCGGCGGGTGGGACTCGAACCCACACGTCCCCAAGGGACAGCGGCTTTTGAGACCGCGTCGTCTACCAATTCCGACACCGCCGCGCTCGAGCGATTGTAGATCGCAACCCGCCCCCCTCGTTCGATCCGACTCCCCTCGAAAACGAGACGCGAGCCGTTTAAGCTTGCCGCTCCCCGTGGCGACCCAGACGTCCGTAGACGCGCTGCCCCAGCGGCGCAGGTTCCGCGTGTCGCCGGTCCAGGTGCTCGCGTGCGTCTTCGTCGGGCTGATCGTCTTCTGGCTCGGCGCGAACCTGATCGACGATCCGACGCACTTTCTCGACCTGTTCCTCGTCGGCCTGACGATCGGGATGGTCTACGCGCTGATCGCGCTCGGGTACTCGCTCGTCTACGGGATCCTCGAGCTGATCAACTTCGCCCACGGCGACGTCTTCATGCTCGGCGGGATGATGACCGTCACGCTCGTGGGCGCGTTCGGCCTCGGCGCCTCGGGCAACGTCCTCCTCTGGATCGTCCCGATGCTGGTGATCACGGCCGCGTTCACCGGGATCATGAACACGACGATCGAGACGGTCGCCTACCGGCCGCTCCGCAACGCGCCCCGGCTCGCCCCGCTGATCACCGCGATCGGCATCTCCTTCATCCTCCAGACCGTCGGCCTGGTCTGGAAGGGGCCGGCGCCGGTGTCGATCCGCGACGACATCCTGCCGAACAGCGAGATCTTCCACATCGGCAAGGCCGACATGACGTGGAACCAACTGATCGTCTTCGTGGTGACGATCCCGACGCTGCTCGCGCTGGTCTGGCTCGTCCAGAGGACGAAGTCGGGCAAGGCGATGCGCGCAGTCGCCCAGGACAAGGACGCCGCCGCGATGATGGGCATCGACGTCAACCGGACGATCTCGTTCACGTTCCTGACCGCGGGCTGCCTGGCCGGCTTCGCCGGTGTGCTCTACGCCCTCTTTGCGACGAACGTCCAGTTCGACACCGGCTTCCGCCTCGGCCTCTTCGCCTTCACCGCTGCCGTGATCGGCGGGATCGGCAACCTGCCCGGCGCCGTCCTCGGCGCGATCCTCATCGGCCTGATCGAGAACTTCAACGACGGCCTGACCAGGTTCACGCCCGGCTCCGACTGGAAGTCGACGATCATCTTCGTGATCCTGATCCTCACCCTCGTCTTCCGCCCCGAGGGCCTCCTCGGCGAGCGGACGCCGGAGGGAGGCTGATGCCCGGGCGCTTCCACCTGGGCTCCGAGGTCAGCTCCGCCTGGTGGCGGTTCCTCTCCACCTTCGGCCTCACGCCGAAGCGCTTCCACACGTTGCCCGGCTGGCAGCAACGCCTGGGGAAGCTCGCCGTCGGCGGCGTGATCGCGTTCCTGATCGCGATCTTCGTCAACGTCCTCGAGGCCTCGTTCGGCGCGACCGGCTCGACCTCGATCTTCACCTTCGACAGCACCGCGTATCTCGCCTTCCTCGTCCTCGGGCTGATCTACGTGCCGGAGTGGAGCAAGGTGCCGCTGATCGGCAAGATCGCGATACCGCTCTCGGCCCTGGCCCTCGCGATCACGTTCCCGTACTGGGCGGGGCACATGTTCACGATCCCGATCTTCGGGGAGTTCCCGTCGACCGAGACCGGCGTGGTGATGCTGGTCTTCGTGATGATGGCCGTCGGCCTGAACATCGTCGTCGGCTACGCGGGTCTGCTCGACCTCGGCTACGTCGCCTTCTACGCGATGGGTGCGTACACGGCGGCCTGGCTGGCCTCGACGCAGTTCGCCGGGGCGAAGTGCCCGAAGCCCGGCTTCGGGATCGACAACTGCCCGGTCGCGACCGTGCCCGCGGTCGACTTCAACCTCGGCGGCGTCGGGATCACACCCGGCATCGGCGGGATCCACGTCTCGATCTGGCTGATCCTCGCCGCCGCCGGCCTCCTGACCGCGCTGATCGGCGTCGTCATCGGCCTGCCGACACTGAGGCTGCGCGGCGACTACCTGGCAATCGTCACCCTCGGCTTCGGCGAGATCCTGCCGCAGATCGCGCGCAACGGAAACGACCTCGGCGGCTTCAACCTGACCGGCGGACCGCAGGGGATCACGCCGGTCGACTCACCCGGCTTCGGCAACAACCTCTCCAACTGGACGGGCGGCTTCCTGCCCGCGAACTACCTGACCAGTCCGAACAGCGCGCGCGTCTTCTACTGGACCGCGCTGGCGCTGGTCGGCTTCACCGTCTTCTGCTCGATCCGCCTGCGCGACTCGCGGCTGGGCCGGGCCTGGATCGCGATCCGCGAGGACGAGGTCGCCGCGTCGGCGATGGGGATCCCGCTGATGCGGACGAAGACCTGGGCCTATGCCTGCGGTGCGTTCTTCGGCGGGATCGCCGGCGCCTACTTCGCCGCGTTCAAGAGCTCGACGTTCCCGCAGGACTTCTACTTCAACATCTCGGTGTTCATCCTCTGCATGGTCATCCTCGGGGGCATGGGCAACGTGTGGGGGGTGATGCTCGGGGCCGCGTTCCTCACGTACCTGAACCAGGAAGGCCTGGCCAACACCGGCGCCTGGCTGAACCTGCACTTCGGCACGCACGTCGACGTGCCCGAGTACTCGGGCGGGATCTACGGCGTGATCATCGTGCTCGTCATGCTCCTGCGTCCGCAGGGTCTCCTGCCGAGCGCACGCCGGAAGCGCGAGCTCGAGCTGGGTACACACGACGAGTACCTGTACGACGTCGAGACGCACGATGAGTCCCTCTACGTCGAGCCGTCGGAGGCGTGATGGCGAACCTGCTCGAGGTGATCGGCATGCGGAAGGAGTTCGGGGGGCTCGTGGCCGTCTCCAGCGTCGACTTCACGATCCCCGAGGGCGCGATCGTCAGCCTGATCGGCCCGAACGGCGCCGGCAAGACGACCTTCTTCAACATGATCACCGGCGTCTACAAGCCGACGCAGGGCGTCGTCGTCTTCGACGGGACGGACGTCACCGGCAAGCCGCCGCACGCGGTCACCGAGCGCGGCATCGGCCGGACCTTCCAGAACATCAGGCTGTTCCAGGACATGACCGCGCTGGAGAACGTCCTCGTCGGGATGCACTGCCGCCTGAAGAGCGGGATCATCGGCGGCGTCCTGCGCACACCCGGCGTTCGCCGAGAGGAGAAGGACGCAGAGGAGCGCGCGCTCGACCTGCTCGACTACTGCTCGCTCGCCGGCCAGGCGGACAACTACGCGCGCAACCTGCCGTACGGCGACCAGCGCCGGCTCGAGGTGGCGCGCGCGCTGGCGACGGAGCCGAAGCTGCTCCTGCTCGACGAGCCGACCGCAGGCATGAATCCGCACGAGACGGCCGAGTTCACGGCGTTCGTCCAGGAGCTGCGGACGAAGCGGGGCCTCACCGTGCTGATGATCGAGCACGACATGCGGGTCGTCATGGGCGTCTCCGACCGTGTGACCGTGCTCGACTACGGCGAGAAGATCGCCGAGGGGACGCCGCAGGAGGTCCAGAAGGACCCGCGGGTGATCGAGGCCTACCTCGGGAAGGCGGCGGTCGCCCAGTGAGCGAGCCCGAGGCCACCCCGGCACCGGCGCCGGCCTCGGCCGAGCCGCCGGTCCTCGAGCTCGAGGGCATCCACACCTACTACGGCGCGATCCACGCGCTCAAGGGCGTCACCCTGGAGGTGCGGGACGGGGAGATCGTGACGCTGCTCGGCGCGAACGGTGCGGGCAAGTCGACGACGCTGCGGTCGATCAACGGGCTCAACCATCCGCGCCGCGGCCGGATCCGCTTCCGCGGCAAGGACATCACCTACGACGCGCCGCACGACATCGTCGCCCGCGGCGTCGCGCAATCCCCGGAGGGCCGGAAGCTCTTCCCGCGGATGACGGTGCTCGAGAACCTCGAGATGGGTGCCTTCCAGCGCAAGGCCAAGGCCGGCCTGAAGGAGGACCTCGACCGCGTGTTCACGCTCTTCCCCCGCTTGGCCGAGCGCAAGACCCAGAAGGCGGGGACGATGTCCGGCGGCGAGCAGCAGATGTGTGCGATCGGCCGGGCCCTGATGGCCCACCCGACGCTCCTGCTCCTCGACGAGCCGTCGATGGGCCTCGCGCCGATCTTCGTCGAGCGGATCTTCGAGATCATCGTCGAGATCAACAAGCAGGGCACCCCGATCCTGCTCGTCGAGCAGAACGCCCTGATGGCGCTCGACGTCGCCAGCCGCGGCTACGTGCTCGAGACCGGCACGATCGCGCTCGCGGACGACGCGAAGGCGCTGCGCGCGAACGAGCGCGTCCGAAAAACCTATCTCGGTGAGGACTAGCTAGCCGACTCTGATCGGAAAGTACGGGGGAGACAGCAGGAAGCCGACACGATGGCTGTCGCCGCCGAGGCCGCGGGCCATCTGGAACGCGGCCGAGATCCCGTGCGTGGGGACGAAGCCGAGCTGGCGTGCGGCGGTTGCGTCGCGGCAGCCGGCGACGAGCACGGCGCCGAGCCGGTCGAGCGCCGGGCGGCAGGCGTCCCAGTCGGCGAAGGGGAGCCGGGGGTGGCAGGTGCGGCCGTCCCGGTACGCCTTGATCGCCCGGGTGTCGGCTGCGGCCGTGCGCTCGGCCTCGACCAGCGTCGCCGCGGGACGGCCGGCCCGCGTCGCCTGGAAGAAGGCGCGATACGGCTGCTGCGTCGGGTGGGCGAATCGCCGCCGGAACGGCGCGACGAGGATCACGGTGCCGCCGTCGCGTACGGGGAACGCGTCGCGCCAGAGCCGGAGCGCGTACCCGAGGCCGGTCGCTGCATTGGCGAGCGCGTTCGGGCGTTCGCGCGGCAGGGCGAGCGTCGTCCGCGGGAGGCCGATGCAGAGGGTGTCGAGGGGCTCGTCGAGGACGGCGCTGCCGCTCTCGATGCCGCGAACGAGCGCCTCGGCGTGCGCGACCGACGGGGGGCCGCCGAACGCTGCGGAGGCGGTCTGCTCGACCGACATCGAGGCCAGGACGCGCATGCGCAGGGCGCTCGGCACCAGCCCGAACGCGCGGGCGAGCCGCGAGCGCGCGATCCGGTCGACCGCCGACCGCTCGTACGGGTAACCGCGCAGCGCTCCGGACAGCTGCGGGAGGTCGAGCGTCAGCGAGGCGCCGATCAGCGGAACCCGGCGGGCGAGCGCGCGCTCGAGGGCGACGGCCAGGCTCCATCCGGGCGCCGAGTGCGCTTCGAGCAGCGACTCGGCCGAGGCTGCCCGGGCGGCATCAGGGCTCGACGCGGCGAGCAGCGAGGCCGGACCGCCGTGGAGGACGGTCTGCGCCGCGCCGACGGCGACGACCGCGTCGGTGTCGGCCAGGGAACGCGCGATCCGGAACGGGACGTCACCGCTGGAGCCGAGCTCGACGAGCCCGGGGTCCTCGACGTCGTGGACGACCACCTCGCCGCGGAAGCGCAACGCGAACTCGGGGGTGACGAGGCTCTCGATCGTCCTTCTGCCCGGTCGCCTGGCCAGCCCGGCGGCGACGAGGATCGTCTGCCGCTCGCTCGGGACGCCGACCCGTTCGAGCTCGTCCGATGCTGCGACGAGCGCGGCCTGGCGCGGATCACGCGTGCAGCCGGGGACCGGCAGCGCGGGCGGCTCGACCAGGATGGTCGCGCGACCTCCGCGCGGAACGATCGTCTCCAGCGAATCGCCTGCGAGCGGGAAGCGGAGTGCGTCCCGCACGGCGGCGCCGACGTCGGCGATCGCCTCCTCGGGCGGCGGTGGGGGTGCGATCGCGACCGCGTCCTCGCCGGCGTCGGCCACGACGAGCCGTGAGCCGTAGAGGAGCGGGACCCTGCGCATCGGCCGGGGACGATAGCGTTGGGTCATGTCCCCGAAGACGCTCACCGGGGCAGAGCTCGAGCTCGACGACGCGCCCGCCCGCGAGTGCGAGCTCTTCCTCGTCGACGGCAACAACCTCGCGTACCGCGCGTTCTTCGCGCTGCCCGAGGAGCTGGCGACGAGCGAGGGCTTCGCCACCGGCGCGCTGCTCGGCTTCACCAACATGCTGTTCAAGCTGCTGTCCGACTACCGGCCGAAAGGCGTCGCCGTCGCCTGGGACACGCGCCCGGTGCACCGGGCCGAGCTCTCCGCCGAGTACAAGCAGGATCGCCGGCCGATGCCCGATCTGCTTCGCGAGCAGTTCCCGTTCTTCCGGCCGATCGTCGAGGCGTTCGGCTACCGCAACCTCGAGTTCGAGGGCTGGGAGGCCGACGACGTGATCGCGACGCTCGCGACGCGCGCCGACGCGGCGGGCGTCCGGACCTGCGTGGTCTCGACCGACCGAGACGCCTTCCAGCTCGTCACCGAGAACGTCTGCCTGATGATGACCCCGCGCGGCGTCGCGGACGTCAACGTCTACACGCCCGACCGCGTCGAGGCCCGGCTGGGGATCACCGCCGACCGGGTGCCCGACTTCATCGGCCTCAAGGGCGACCCGTCCGACAACATCGCCGGCGTCCCGGGAATCGGCGACAAGACCGCCTCGCAGCTGATCGCGACGTACGGCTCGCTCGAGGGGGTCCTCGAGCACGTAGACGAGCTCACCCCGGCGCGGCGGAAGGCGCTCGCCGAACACGCCGACCAGGCGCGGAACTCGAAGGTGCTCGCGACGATGCGCCGCGACCTCGACATCGACTGCGACCCCGCCGAGCTCGTCCTCGCGCCGCCCGACCGCTCGCAGCTCGCGGAGATGTTCCGCCGCTTCGAGTTCCGCGGGCTGCTCCAGCGCGTCGACCAGCTCGACGAGGCCCTCCCGGCCGCGGCCCCGCGGCCCGTCGAGGGCGACCCGCTGCCGTGGCGCGAGGCCGAAGACCCAAGTAACACAGTGTTACAAGGTCAGACGGTCGGGCTCGCGGTCGACGAGAACCGCATGGCTGTCGCGACCGACGAGGGCGTGGTCGTCGGCCCGCGGCCAAGTAACACAGTGTTACAAGGTTTCTCGGCCGTGGCGCACGACGCCAAGGCCCAGCGGGTCGTGCCCACGGACGACACGTTGCTCGCCGCCTACCTGATCGAGCCGGGGCGCGCGTCCTACGAGCTCGACGATCTCGCCCTCGAGTACGGGGTCGGAGTCCGCCCCGAGCCCGAGGCCGACGAGGAGACGGCCGCCCTCCTCCGCCGAGCGGCCCTCCCTCTCCGGCTCGTCTCGCCCATGCGCGCCCGCCTGCTGGAGCGCGGGAACCTCGAGCTCTACGAGACGATCGAGCTGCCGCTCACCCGGGTCCTGGCCGACATGGAGGACGCAGGCGTCCGGATCGACACCTACCGGATGGGCGAGATCACCGCGCGGCTCGCCGACCGCGTGGAGGAGCTGGAGTCGCGCGCGCACGAGCTCGCGGGCGAGGAGTTCATGCTCGGTTCCACCCAGCAGGTCGCGAGGATCCTCTTCGAGAAGCTCCAGCTCACTCCGGGCCGTAAGGGCAAGACGGGGTACTCGACCGACACGCGCGTGCTGCGGACGATCCGCGGCGAGCACGAGATCGTCGGCGTGATCGAGGAGTGGCGGGAGCTGAGCAAGCTGATCAACACCTACCTCGGTCCGCTGCCCACCCTGATCGGGGAGGACGGACGGCTGCACACGACGATCAACCAGGCGGTCGCCGCCACCGGCCGGCTCTCGACCTCGAACCCGAACCTGCAGTCGATCCCGATCCGGACCGAGCTCGGGCGCGAGATCCGCTCCGCGTTCGTCGCCGAGCCCGGTTCGAGGCTGATCTCGGCGGACTACTCCCAGATCGAGCTCAGGATCCTCGCCCACGTCTCCGGCGAGCCGAAGCTCCGCGACGCCTTCGAGCGCGGCGAGGACGTCCACACCGCCACCGCCGCCGAGGTGCTCGGTCGGGATCCGGCTGCGCTGACCAAGGGCGAGCGGGCGGTCGCGAAGATGATCAACTTCGGGATCATCTACGGCATCTCCGCGTTCGGTCTGTCCGAGAACCTGGAGATCCCGCGCGAGCAGGCGCAGGAGTACATCGACGCCTACCTCGCCCGCTTCCCGCACGTGCAGGACTTCATCGCCCGGACGATCGAGGAGGCGACCAAGGACGGCTACGTGACCAGCCTGCTCGGACGGCGCCGGCCGGTCCCGGAGATCCGCGCCCAGAACCGCCAGACGCGCTCCCTGGGCGAGCGGCTCGCGGTGAACTTCGTCATGCAGGGCTCGAACGCGGACATCATCAAGGTGGCGATGATCCGGATCCACCGCCGGCTCCGCGACGAGGGCCGCAGCGCGCATCTCGTCCTCCAGGTCCACGACGAGCTGCTGCTGGAGTCGCCGGAGGCCGAGGTCGGCGCGGTCAAGGAGCTCGTCCGGGAGGAGATGTGCGGCGCCTACCCGCTCGACCCGCCGCTCGCGGTCGACGTCGGCGCCGGGCCGGACTGGAACGAGGCGAAGGGCTAGCCGCGCACCCGAAGGTGCGCGGCTAGAAGGTTCGCGAGCCCTACGGCTTGGGCACGATCCGGTTCAGCGCCGGAACGGCGATGCCGCCCGGCTCGTTCGCCTGGAAGTAGTCGACCAGCGCGTCGATGTCCTGGGCTCCGCCTAGAGCGTCGGTGCCCTCGTTGAAGACAGTGAAGCCGTCGCCGCCGGCCGCGAGGAAGTTGTTCATCGTCACGCGGAACGAATCGGTCGGGCCGACGAGGACGCCGTTCACGAACATCCGGCCGATCTTGCCGGCGCAACTCGTCGCGCCGGGAGCCGACTCGTAGGAGAAGGTCGACGAGACCTGCAGGAATCGCCCCTCGGCCGGGGCGGTTCCTCCGCAGCCCTGGAACTGCTGCTGCAGCAGCCGCCGGATCATGTCGCCGGTCATCGTCTTCGTGACGAGGCTGTTGCCGAACGGCTGCACGGTGAACGCCTCGCCGTAGGTCACCTCGCCCGGCGCCTCGCCGCCGGATGAGACGGCGCCGAACAGGAGGTCGGCGCGGATGCCGCCCGGGTTCATGAACGCCAGCTGGGCGTCCCCGAGCCCCGCGTCCTGGGTGGCGACGTACTGGGCGTCGGCGATCACGTCGCCGAGCGCCGACTCGCCGAACGGCGATCCCGTCCGGGTCAGGTCGCCCTGGATCCGGCCGATCACCTGGTTGGCGAGCGGTGCGGACGCGGTCACGTACTGACCGACGACGCCGGACACCGCCAGATCCTCCTTCGAAGGATCGGGCTGGCGGACGGTCGTGCTGTCGATCCGCGGGTTGAGCGCGTTGTCGACGATCGAGTTCTGCGCGCTCGCCTGGACGACGTCGCCCGACTTGTCGTCGAGTGTCAGGGTGATGTCCGTCAGGACCCGCCCGAACGACGCCGCGCTCGTCACGAGCCTGGTGACGCCCCCGGCGGTGACCGTACAGCGGTACTCGTTGTGCGTGTGCGCCGAGACGATCACCTTGATCCTCGGGTCGAGACGCTGCGCGATCTTGTCGATGTCGCTCCCGGCGAGATTGCCCGCGCACCCGTTGAGGGCGGGCGCACCGGACTGCTGGCCGCCCTGGTGGATGACGAGCACCCATGCGCCCACGTGCTTCGCATTCTTGTCGTGAACGATGGCGTTCGCGGTGTCCGCCTCGTCCTCGAACGTCAACCCGGCCACGCCGGTCGGGGTGACGATCGTCGGCGTCTCCTCGAGCACCTCGCCGATGAACCCGACCTCGAG
>Ga0207660_10002174_pt1 | contig 12993 bp, 8 predicted proteins | sample KBSC73BmetaG_FD_184335 | JGI IMG/M metagenome (GOLD analysis project Ga0207660, IMG submission 184335) | Corn rhizosphere microbial communities from Kellogg Biological Station, Michigan, USA - KBS C7-3B metaG (SPAdes) (version 2) | ecosystem: Host-associated > Plants > Roots > Rhizosphere ... | reverse complement strand
CGGGCTGCGTGACCAGCGTATTCACCACGATCGCTGCGGCCGAGGCGACGAAGAGCAATGGTGTCACCGGATAGCCCGGCACACGGAAAGGGCGCACCATGTCGGGCTCGCGCCGGCGATAGACAAAAATGCTGACCGCGCCGAGCCCGTAGAAGATCCAGCCGACGAACACCACGTACGTCAGCAGTTGCTCGAATGTGCCGGTTGCCGCCAGGCACATCGCCCACAGCGAGCTCCAGAAGATCGCCACCGCGGGTGTTCGGAAGCGGGGATGCACTTCCGCCATCTTCCGGAAGAAGACCCGATCCCGCGCCATGGCGAAGTACACCCGGGGCGCGGTGATCGTGATGCCGTTCGCGGCACTGAACATCGACACGAGAATCACGGCGGCGATCACCTTGCCGGCGAGCGGGCCGAGCAGCGACGCGACGGCGTCGGCCGCAATGCGGTCCGACTGTGCCGCGCGCGCCGGTCCCAGTGCCGCGATGTATGCGACGTTCGCCAGCAGATACACGAGGATCATCACACCGGTGCCGATGATGATGCCGCGCGGAAAAGTGCGCTGCGGGTCGCGTGTCTCGCCGGCGGAGAAGGTGGCGTACTGCCAGCCTTCGTACGACCAGAGCACGCCGATCATCGCCAGTCCGAAGGCGGAGAGCAGTGAAACGCCGGAGACCGGCGGCGCGCCGGCCGGTGGCGCGACGGTGAAATGATGTCCCACCGCGAGCAGCACGATGCTGATCAGGATCAGCGCCACGAGCTTGATGCCCGTCGTCACGTTCTGCACGTCCGCGCCCTGGCGTGTACCGCGAATGTTGACCGCCATGACTACCACGATCATGAGCACGGACACGACCTTGCCCGCCAGCGGTGACACCGGCACGATCTGACCCAGATAGCCGGTGAAGGCCACGGCCAGCGTCGCCACGGCGCCGCTGCTGATGACGAAGAACGCCGTCCAGCCGTACAGGAAGGCCGGCAACGGTCCGAATGCATCGCGGATGTACACGTAGATGCCACCGGCCTCGGGATTCGCCGCACCCATTTCCCCATACGTCAGCGCGCCAAGGAGCGAGAGCACACCGGCCACGAACCAGACCAGCAACGCGACGCCCACGTGTTCATGCGTCTGCCGGAGTACCGTCGCCGGCACAATGAAAATGCCCGACCCGATGACGGACCCGATGACGATGAGCACCAGGTCCTTGAGTCCCAGCATGCGTTGCAGCGTGTGTTCGGACTGTGTCATGGGCCAACCGGGAGGGAAGGGTGAGACGCGCTCAGGTGACCGGATGCGACGCGCGCGGTTTGCGCCAGGACCGCGGCGCCCACGAAGATGCTCTCCTCGGCGGCGTAGAAGTGCGGCGAATGCGCGGGAATGGGATGACTGCCGGGTTCGCGCGCGCCAATGCGCAGGAAACAGCCCGGCATGCGCTCCAGATAACAGGCGAAGTCTTCGCCACCCATGTTGAGAAACCCGAGCGGTACGACGCCTTGCGCACCCAGCAGCGACGTGGCCGCCTCGTGCGCCCAGCGTGCGGGCTCCACCGGATTGACGATGGGTGGTGGACCGGAGCGCACCGCGACGTCCGCTGTCAGCGCGTAGGTGTCTGCCACAGACGCGGCGATGCGCCGCACTTCGTCATGCAGGCGGCGGCGCACGCCCGGTTCGGTGGCCCGCAGCGTTCCCGAGAGGATCGCGCGGTCGGGGATGATGTTCGGCGCCGAGCCCGCGTGCACGGTGCCGACCGTCACCACCGCCGCCTGCGCGGGATTCAGTCGGCGCGACACGATGGTCTGGAGCGCGCCGATGAGCGCTCCCGCGCCGACAATCGGGTCTGCGGCTTCATGCGGCCGCGCGCCATGCGCGCCGCTCCCCGTGAGCGTGATCTCGAACTCATCCGCCGACGCCGCGAGCGGACCGGCCTGCGCCACGACCTCGCCCACGGCGAAGCGCCGATCCACATGCCCGCCAAAGATGGCGGCACAATCGTCCAGCGCGCCCGATTCCAGCACGGCCATCGCGCCCGTGCCCACTTCCTCTGCCGGCTGCAGCACGATGAGCACATCGCCGGCGGCCGGCTGGATCGTCAGCAGGTGCGCGGCGGCGACGGTCCATGTCGCGTGCACGTCGTGGCCACACGCGTGCATCACACCGGCCGCACGTGAGGCGAATGGCAGCCCCGTCGCCTCCTGGATGGGCAACGCGTCAATGTCACCGCGAATGGCGACGGTCGGCATGCCGGCATCGCGACCGCGGAATCGGGCGACGATACCGGTGCCCGCCACGCGGTCGAGCTGTACCGGATGCAGGGCTTCGAGCGCCGCGTGCAGACGGTCTGCCGTTCGCTGTTCCTGAAAGGACAGTTCCGGATGCTGGTGCAGCTCGCGCCTGAGCGCCACGAGCGTGTGGCGCAGCGCATCCGGAAACTGCTGCTCGATGGCCGCGGGGAGCCGCGTGCCGCCGCTCTGATCAGGCATGCCGGCCCCTCCGCGAGCGTGCTACCTGAGGACTTCCGATCGGACCGTCAGGTCGTCCACGCGATTCATGTTCACCGCCACGCCCATGCCGGGCTGGTCGAGCGGCACGCACACCATCCCCTCCCTGTCCATCGTCCATTCCGGCGTGACGATGTCCTGCTCCCAGTAACGGGCACTCGGTGACACGTCGCCAGGCAGGGTGAAGTTGGGCAGCGACGCGAGCGCCACGTTGTGCGCGCGCCCGATGCCGCTCTCGAGCATCCCGCCGCACCAGACGGGAATCCGGTGGCGCTGGCAAAGTCCGTGAATCGCGAGTGACGAGGAAAATCCGCCCACGCGACCAGCCTTGATGTTGATGATCCGCCCGCTGCCGAGCGTGATCATGTCCTCCGCGCGGTCCACATCCGTAATGGATTCGTCCAGACAGATGGGCGTACGGAGTGACTTCTGCAGTGTGGCGTGGCGTACGAGGTCCTCGCGGTCCAGCGGCTGCTCGATCATCAGGAGCTCGAACTCATCGAGCTGCTGCAATGTCGCCGTATCGGAGAGCGAGTAGGCGGAATTGGCATCGGCCATGAGTTCGACGTCGGCACCGAGCGCTTCGCGAACCGCCCGGACGAACGCGACATCCGATCCGGGCGCGATCTTCAACTTGATCTTGCGATAGCCCTGCGCACGCGCGGCGGCGGCGCGCTGCACGAGTGCCTCCGGAGTCGGCTGGATGCCGAGTGAAATGCCCGTTGCCACGCGCGTGCGCGTGCCGCCGAGCAGCTTGGAGAGGGGCACGCCGAGGATGATCGCCGTCAAGGCCCAGCAGCCCATTTCGATCGCGGCCTTGGCCATGCGATGGCCACGAAAGTCGTGATCGAGCAGCGCCTGCACTACCTGCGGGCCCGGAAGGTCCCTGCCGAGGACGCGCGGTGCGACCCATTCGCGCATCGCGACCCACGCCGTGTCGATGGTTTCGGCGCTGTAGTTGGGCTTCTCGCCCGCCACGCACTCGCTCCACGCGCTGCGACCATCGGTGTCATGCAGCTCGAGCAGGCAGATGCGCCGCTCTGAAACCACACCGGACGAAATGCGGAATGGCTCCTTGAGCGGAAGGCGGATTTCGCGCAGGGTGATGCAGTCGAGACGGAGCATCAGGCGCCTCTGGTGGGACGACGGCGTCGCGGTGACCGTGCAGTTTCGCGCTGGTGCATCAGGATTCTCCTTCAGGAAGCAGAGTCGTGGACAGGACGTAATATCCGTAGCCGGCAGCGTCATCGCGATAGAAGCCGCGGACGGCGTAGGAGTGTCGCAACCCCCATTGCAACGCCTGGCGCGTGGTGGCGCGCCAGTGCGCGGCCGTGGCCAGAGCGGACCGCTGGACGGCCTCGATGTCGAGCGGAATGGCCACGCGACAGAGTCCGTTCACATGCGTGATCACGGCATCGGGCGTCGCGGGCATGCCCGACGCGTCCGGCCTGTTCAGCACAGGCGCCTCGTGCGCGCCGGCGAATCCCGCCATGCGATCAGCGGATCGCACAGGACTGGCCTCCCTGATGGCCCAGTTCGCGACGAAGCGATCGCTGCCGATGCCCCGGTGCAGTGTACTGCTGGTCTCGCGGCCGTACATGTCGGGAATGTACTCGGCAATGCGCACGCCCAGCCGGTTGAGGTTGAGGTGAGCGTTGCGGGCCACGAGCGGGTCGAAGGTCCAGTACATGCGCACGACGCCGAGGCGACTGACGGCTTCGCGCTGAAACTCCTTGAGGTGGCGCCCGATCCCGTGATCGCGGAATTCGGGTCGTACGGCGAGCATGTCGGACCAGTGGACCAGGTCACCCCGTTCGACGCCGGTGAGGCCGAAGACGAAGCCGATCAGGCGGTCATCGCGGTCGAAGGCGCCGGCGGTGACGCCGCCGACGCGCTGGGACACCTTGAGAATGGCGGCGGGGACCCGTTCGTTGAACTGCGCGCCCCAGGTTTCGTCCTGGAGGGCGACGCAGGCGTCGTATTCGGCCGCGGTGCGGAGGTGCCGGACCTGCAGTCCCGGGAGGTCCAGTTCCCCGGGCGCCGGGCGTGGGGCGGCGCGGTCCTGGGTGTCGGGCGCGACGGGCGCGGGCTCGGGATACAGGGGAGGCATGGATGGGCCGGAGGGGTCGAGGGCGGCCGCGACGAGCCGGAGGTGGTCCGGGGCGGCGATATTGTGAACATAATGTGATGCGAACTAGTATACTGCAAGGTATACAACATCGGATCTGCCGGCGCCCGGCGGTCCCGCCCGCGTCGCGCGGGAACCACCGCCGCCCCTGACGGATCAGTATACCCGGCGGTATTCATATGTGGCAGCCGACCCCGACTCTCTCACGCCCCAACCCCCGGACCGCACGACCATGCCCCAGGTGATGCGAACGAAGCGCGCCAGCGCCGCGGCACCCGCCACCCGGACGACTCGCGGCGACCGCATTTCCCGCGCGTACGAACAGCTCCGCGACCTCATCATCTGGGGACGACTGGCTCCCGGCTCCCGCATCATCGAGAGCGACATCGCCGAGCGCCTGGGGGTGAGCCGCACGCCCGTGCGCAGCGCCCTCCACCGGCTGCAGCAGGAAGGCTGGATCACCGGCGTCGGCCGCCGGAAGGAGCATCGCCTCGTCATTGCTCCACTCACCCGCGAAGATGCCCGCGAGTTGTTCGAGGTCGTCGGAGCCGTGGAGGGACTCGCCGCGCGGGGTGCGGCCGCGCTGCTGCCCGCCCCACGCAAGACGCTCGTGGAAGACCTGCGGGCGAGAAACGCCCAGCTCGAACCATCCGCCAGGGGCCAGCGTCCCGATCCCGTGCGCATCTTCGACGCCGACACCGGCTTTCACCGGCGCTACGTGGAAGCAGGAGCCGGGCCGCGCCTGATTGCGCTGCACGACGCCGTGAAACCGCAGGCCGAACGATACGTGCGCCTGTACACGAGCGCGCTGGTGGATGAGATCGGACAATCCGTCGTGGAGCACGAGGCGATCATCGAGCGCATTGCCGCCGGCAGCGCCGATGGCGCGCAGAAAGCCGTCGAGCGCAACTGGCGCAATGCGGCGGCGCGACTGACCCGGGTCATCGTGAGCCTGGGAGAGCGCGGAAGCTGGTAGCGCGGCGTCGCGGCGAGCGTGCGCGGCATTCCTACGCGGCGAGGCGCTGTCGCGCTCCTGTTCGCCCTCACCGCCCAATGTTCTCGAACGCCACGTTCCCGATCGCGTAGTCCCGCCATGCGTGGTAGTCGAAGTGCCACCACTCGGCGTCGTACACCGTGAAGCCCTGGAGCTCCATGGCCTGGCGCAGCAAGGCACGGTGCCAGCGCTGCAGCGACGTGCCGCCGGGATAATCCGGGTAGCTCCGGTCGGTCATCTCGTCGTAGCCGCCGGTCATCACGATGGGCGCGCCGGTTGCCAGGTCGTACAGTGTCAGATCAACCGCGCAGCCCCGGTTGTGCCGTGAGCCCTCCGCGGGGTCGGCCACGAACACGTGCTTGTCCACCGGTGTCGCATCCCAGAACATCTTCGTGACGAACCACGGCCGGTAGGCATCGTGGATCAGCAGCCCGTACCCACGCTGGTGGAGCCACCGGCTCGCGCGAACGACCGCCTCGGCGGCGGGCCGCTGCATGAAGGCGCGCGCCTCCTGATACATGGGCGTGCCCATGAAGTTGTTCGAGCTCGCATAGCGGATGTCGAGATGGATGGAGCTGTCGAGCGTCACGAGCTCGACGAGATCGGCGGGACGGAAGTTGCCGCTCTCATGTGGCGGCGTCGCGGCCAGCGCCGCCGCACGCAACTCGGCCACCGGATGCACGGGCGTGATCCGGAACTGCGACCCATCCTCGGGACCCGTGGCGCGTCTCGGGAAGGTCACGCCGCCCACGCGTACCGCCGTGGCACGGCCGTTCGCATCACGGGTGAAGGTCACCGGTTCGTTGTCGTACAGGCCCCAGCGGGGAAAGCGAAAGTGGTCCGGCGACTGCTGGTCGAGCGGATACTCGAAGAACCATTCGATGAGTGCCTGCAACCGGCCATCCTTCTCCAGCACGTAGAGCGTGTTGTAATCCCAGCCATACTCGCCAATCAGGCCGTGCCACTCCGCGGGCGCGGGCTGCGGCATGGGCAGCGTGACGCGGCGCAGGGTGTCGCCGTTGATGACGATCGCCTCGCTCGTGCGCAGCACGCGCGTGCCGTAGGCGAGGCGGTCATCCACGATGAGCGTGTCGCGCAGCATGCGCAGCGCGGCGTGGAATCCGCCGCGGACGGGTTCCAGGATCAGCGCGCCATTGCGCTCCGCGAGATCCACGGCGTGGTCGCCCACGCCGTAGCGGCCGGCCAGTTGGCGCGCCAGCTCGCCCGGCACGGCGGTGGTGGTGTCGAGCGCGGGAAGTGCACGGTGTTCGCGCGCCGCGAGCATGAGCCGCAGCGCGGCGTCCGCAATGCGGCTCGTCACTGCGTTCGCGCCATCCTCCGTGGTGACGACCACGACGCCGAGTTTGTCATCCGGCAGCGCGGCGAGCTGCGTGGCGAATCCGTAGATCGCGCCACCGTGGCCAATGACGCGGTGGCCATCCAGCCGCGACAGCGCGAATCCCAGTCCGTACCCGGTGCTGTCGCCGGGCTGCGCGAATTGCGGTGTCCACATGGCGTCGAGCGTCTTCCGCTGGAGCACGCGCCCGTGCGGCCCGCGTCCACCGGCAAAGAGCACGCTCAGGAAGTGCGCGAGATCCGTGACGGATGTGTACATGCTGCCCGCCGGCGCCATGCCCAGATCGAAAGCGGGGGCGGGAAAGGTGCGACCGTCGTACGTCCACATGTACCCGGTGGCCATGTCCTTCGCGAAGGTACTCTCCCGTGCGAAGGCGCTATGGGCGAGGCCCATGGGGCGCAGCACCGCGTGCGACAGATACGGCGCGAAGGGTGCGTGCTGCGTGACTTCGAGGACGCGGCCCACGACGGCGACACCGGCATTGGAGTACTTGGTATGCGTGTGCGGCTCGTACACGAGCGTCGTACTGTCGAGGCTTTGCACCGTGGCGGCGAGCGACGGCGATGACGCGTCGAAGTAATGGCCGACCGGCGGCTCGCGCACGAGGCCGGCCCGGTGCGACATCAATTCGCGCAGCGTGATTGGCGTGCCGAAGGGATTGTGCGGCGCGAAGTCCGGCAGATACCGCGAGATCGGCGCGTCCAGACTCAGCACGCCCTTCTCGACGAGCTGCATCACCGCGATGTCGGTGAAGAGCTTCGACACGCTGCCGACGCGATAGATGGTATTCGCGCCAGCGGGCGTGCTGTCGGCCAGGTTTGCGTAGCCGAAGCCTTTGGACCAGACGATACGCTGATCATCGACGAGGGCGATGGACAGCGCGGGGAGATGCTTCTCGCGCTGTTCGTGAGCGATGAACTGATCGAGGACGTCGTAGGCGGGCCGCGCTGGCCGCGCTCCGATTGTGCCGCGCGGACCGGAATGCGGCGCGTGCGGGACGACCGCGGGTTGCGTGAGTCCCGCGCAGAGCACGAGGGCGGCGAGGAGTCGCATTGGCTGCTATCTCGGAGGGGAGTGGAGAGCGGTGGTGTGGGCGGCGGTGGTGTCCGGCACGAAATGGAAGTCCGTAATGCCCTCGACGTTCATGTGGTCCACCTTACCCATCGCACTGAGTCCGAAGGTGACGAACCCGGCGCCGAGTCGTGGATCGCGCCAGGTGACGCGAAACGTATCGAAATTCCAGTGTGCGAGGTCGCCGGTGAACGCGGGGCCGAAGCGCAGGATCAATGCATTGTGCTCGAGCGCGACGGTCGCCTTGCCGTACATGGTGTCGGCATAGGTCCCCACGTAGCCCTCCAGCGGCAGCGACGGCTTCGTGCCGGTGACGCGCGCCGCGAGCATCTTCTGTTCGGCAGCCTCCTGCGCTGCCTGCGCGCGCTTGAAGCGGGCCAGGTAGAGCGCGCTCCAGTCGCGAGCAGGCGCACCCAGGTACGCGTCGATGATGCGGTACATGAGCGCCGGATTCAGATCGTGGCCTTCGGCGTTGGTGAGGATGACGATGCCCAGGTGTGCTTCGGGGACGAGACGGACCTCCGAGAGCATGCCATCGATGCCACCGTTGTGCCAGACGATCTCGCGGCCGCGATAGTCCTCGAGCACCCAGCCCATGCCGTAGAGCTCGAAGTGGGTCGAGGGGGTAAGCGAGTCGTGCGGGGAGGAGATGATCGTCTGCGGCGAGTGGGTCTCGCGGAGGGACCGCTCCGAGACGAGCTGCCGGCCGGCGTACGTGCCGTTGCCGAGCTGCAGGCGGATCCACTGCGCCATGTCGGTGACGGTGGAATTGATGGAGCCCGCGGGCCCGATGTTGTCCACATTGCGCCAGGGGATGGCGCGAGCGATGCCCTTCTCGATGCTGTGGGGAGTCGCGACGTCCGTCTCGTGCGAGAAGGCCGCGATGCTGGTACTGCTGGACGACATCCCGAGTGGCGTGAAGATCCGCTGCGCGATGACGTCGTCCCAGGTTGCGCCCGCGGCGGCGGCGAGCGCCTGGCCGGCGGCGAGCACCATGATGTTCGAGTACCCGAACTGGCTGCGGAAGCTCGAATTGGGAGGAAGGTAGCGGATGCGGCGCAGGATCTCGGCGCGACTGTATGGGGACCCATACCAGAGCAGGTCGCCGCGGCGGCCGAGACCACTGCGATGGGAGAGGAGGTCACGGACCGTGATCTCGCGCGTGACAAACGGATCGTAGAGCTGAAAGCCGGGGAGATACTGCGTAGCGCGATCGTCCCAGTGCATGCGGCCCGAGTCGACCATCATGGCAATGGCGGTGGCGGTGAAGGCCTTGCTGTTGGAGCCAATGGCGAAGATGGTGTGCGGGTCCACGCGGTCGGGTTTGCCGATGTCGCGGACGCCGTAGCCTCTGGCCAGGACGACGGAGTCATTGTGGACGATGGCGATCGCGAGCCCGGGTACGTGCCAGTCGTGCATCGCGCGCTCGATGTACTGATCGAGGCCAGCGGTGGGCGCGGGGTGGTGCGCGGGGAGGTGCGCCGGTTGTTGCGCGGCCAGCGGAGCGGTCGCGCTGGCGAGGATTGCGACGGCGGTGAGGAGGGCGCGGCGGGGCATGGGGGTCCTGGTAGGAGCGGGTCAGCGCGGAGGCGTGCGCCGTTGTATACAGAATGTGCTTATGATGCCGTATACCTCTGACGCAGGCAAGAGTCGGTGTCCCCCCGGCGCCCGCCGGCCGGATCGAGCCGCTATCTTCCGGCATCCCCCGCCGCTCGCACGCTGCCCCGGACACCACGACGAGAAAGTGTGGCATCGAGCGTGGGGTGCATTCGATCATGCAGCGGCCGGGACAGCGTGCCGGCGCTCTCTTCCTCTTTTCCCGGGTGCTGCCAATGGCGACCTCGTCCACTGTCTCCCTCTCCATCACGGGCATGTCGTGCGGTCACTGCGTCACCGCGGTCACCAGGGCGCTGAGCGGCGTGGGTGGCCTCATCGACCCCAGTGTGGCCATCGGGTCCGCCCGATTTTCGATTGCGCCCGGAGCCGATCCGCAGGAGGTACAGGCAGCCGCCAGCCGCGCGATCGAGCAGGAAGGGTATCAGGTAAACGGCGAAGCGCCGCTCACATCCCTCCGGAAGGCGCCGCCCGACGATTCGCGCACGGCGTGACCTGTCGACTGCGTGCACTTGCGCTTGCCGCGGGCGTCATTGTCGCAAGCCCATGTGGCCGGGCTGCCGCACAGCAACCACGTCCCGTTCCCGCGACCCCCGACACCGCCCGCACCGATTCGTCGACCATGCCGGGGATGCGCATGCCGATGTCGGGCGACACAACGAAACCAATGCCCGGAATGCGCGCCGGTGGCCACGACATGAGCCACGGCATGAACGGCCCGCTCGGGCTTTCGCACGTGCGCATGGGGTCGGGCACATCGTGGATGCCCGATTCGTCGCCCATGCACGCCGCTCACCGCACGTGGGACGGCTGGACCGTCATGCTCCACGGCGTGGCCTTCGGCCAGTACGATGACCAGGGTTCGATGCGCGGTGATCATCAACTCGGCATCGTGGACTGGGAGATGCTGATGGCGATGCGCAGGATCGGCGCAGGTCAGCTCCATCTCCATGCGATGGTGAGTCTCGAGCCGCTCACGCTGGGCGCCAAGGGATACCCGTTGCTGCTGCAGACGGGCGAGTCGTACCGGGGGCAGCCGCTGCACGACCGTCAGCATCCGCATGACGCGATCATGGAACTGGCCGCGATCTTCCAGCAGCCGGTGAGTCACGACATGGCGCTCGAGCTCTATGGCGGTGTCGCCGGCGAGCCGGCGCTCGGTCCAGTCGCGTTCATGCACCGGCCGTCGGCGCAGAGCGATCCGCTGGCCCCGCTCGGACATCACTGGCAGGACGCGACGCACATCTCCTACGGCGTGGTGACGGCCGGAATCTATTCGCGCACGGTGAAACTCGAAGGCTCCGTATTCAACGGCCGTGAGCCCGACGAGAACCGGTGGAACATCGACTTCGGCCCGCTCAACGCCTATTCGGGGCGACTGACGGTGAACCCGACCGGCCGCGTGAGCGTGGCCGCGTGGTACGGATATCTGCCGGATCCCGAGCGGCTGCATCCGGACGAGGCGGTGCATCGCTACGGAGCATCGCTGATGTATGGTGCCCCAGGCGCGCGTGGCGGGGCGTGGGAGAGCGCGCTCATCTGGGGCGCCAACGATCACAGCGGGCGTGTCGAGAACAGCGTACTGGCCGAGAGCAATTTCGAGATCGGTGCGCGGAACACGATGTTCGGCCGCGTCGAGTACGTGCGCAAGCGCGCGGAGGATCTCGTGCTGCCGGGCGTGGACGCCGGGCAGGAATTCGACGTTGGCGCGCTCGTGCTGGGATACATCCGCGAGGTGGTCTCGATTCCCGGTGGAACGATCGGCGTAGGTGGGCGCGGTTCGCTGAACGTGGTGCCCGCGACGCTCGCGCGCTTCTATGGCACGCGCACGCCGGCCGGCGTGTCGGTCTACGTGCGCGTGCGGCCGAAGCGCAGCACCGGGGCAGCCCATGGGGCAGCCCATGGGGCTGCCCATGGGGCTGCCCCTGTGCTGCGTTCGCGCCACATAGGGGCTGCCCCATGGGCTGCCCCTGTTGTTACTATCGGCTCTACGTCGCTTCCTCCCCCAAATCCTCCCCCCACGCCATGATCTGCCGTCTCCCCCTGCTGCTGCTCGTCGCCTCCAGTCTGTGCGCGCAGAGCGCCGCCACGCCCTCCGGCTACGACTCCACGCTCTTCGCTGGTCTCCACTATCGCATGATCGGCCCCACTCGCGGTGGCCGGGTCACAACGGTCATGGGCGTTCCATCCGAGCCGCGAACCTTCTACATGGGAGTCGCGAGCGGCGGAGTGTGGAAGACCACCGATGGCGGCGCGAGCTGGCGTCCCATCTCGGACGGCTACTTCGCGGCTGCATCCACTGGTTCCATCGACGTGTCGCTCTCGAATCCCGACATCCTGTACGTCGGGACAGGATCCGATGACATCCGGAGCAACGTCTCCACCGGGCGCGGCGTCTACAAGTCCACCGATGCCGGCAAGTCGTGGACGTTCGTGGGACTGCGCGAAACAGGACAGATCGGGGCCGTGCGCATCGATCCGACGAATCCGGATGTCGTGTACGTGGCCGCGGTGGGCAACGCCTTCACCTCGAATCCCGAACGCGGCGTCTATCGCACGAAGGATGGCGGGGCCACGTGGAAGAAAGTGCTCTTCCTTTCCGACAGCACCGGCGCGGTGGACCTCGAGCTGCAGCCGGATCACCCCAACGTGATCTACGCGTCCATGTGGCGTGGCCAGCGCACGCCGTGGACCATCATCAGCGGCGCCAATGAGGGCGGCATCTACAAAAGCGTGGATGGCGGCGACCACTGGACGAAGCTGGGTGGCGGCCTTCCCACGGGGCTCTTCGGCAAGAGCAATATCGCCGTGACCGCGGCGAACCCGGATCGAGTCTATGCACTCATCGAAGCCAAGCCGGGCAGCGGGCTCTATCGCTCCGATGACGCGGGCGAACACTGGCAGCTCATCAACACGCAGCCCACGCTCATCACGCGGCCGTTCTACTACACGACGCTCGCGGCGGATCCCACAAACGCCGACGTCGTGTATGGCGGCGCGGAGAGCTTCTTCAAGTCAAGCGACGGCGGCAAGACGTTCCGCCGCATGCCCACGCCGCACGGTGACAATCACGACATGTGGATCAGCCCCAAAGACGCGAACACGATGATCCAGTCGAACGACGGCGGAGCCAACGTTTCGTACGACGGCGGCCGCACCTGGTCGTCGCAGGACAACCAGCCCACCGCCGAGATCTACCAGATAGCGACAGATAACCAGTATCCCTACCGCGTGTACGGCGCGCAGCAGGACGCGTCCACGGTGATCGTGCCCACTCTGCCCGACATTGCCGATCAGTCCGAATGGCAGCCCGGGCCCGGATGCGAGACC
>Ga0207660_10002172_pt1 | contig 12994 bp, 10 predicted proteins | sample KBSC73BmetaG_FD_184335 | JGI IMG/M metagenome (GOLD analysis project Ga0207660, IMG submission 184335) | Corn rhizosphere microbial communities from Kellogg Biological Station, Michigan, USA - KBS C7-3B metaG (SPAdes) (version 2) | ecosystem: Host-associated > Plants > Roots > Rhizosphere ... | reverse complement strand
CGAATTACGTGCCCCGTCTCTCCACCGGGCTTTCCCTGCAGGTGATGCTGCCGATTGTGCAGCAGCCGTTCCAGATTTATTACGCGTACAATCCGTTGCGGCTGGATACGCTGGTCAAATCGCCGAGCCCAATCACCCGCGCTATGTTCCCGGCGGGGGCCGCCGGCGATTTCACGTTCCAGCAGACGCTTTCCGCGCTCGCGCCGGATTTTCGCCTTCAGGAACCGAGAAAGACCTTCCGGTTTACCATCAGCACGACTTTCTAAGGAGAAAACCTTTGTTTGACGGTACGGATTGCACAACCTATAATCTTCAGCATTCGACCACTCTGCAGATCCAGAATTCATATGCGGTTGGCTGTGAAGCGCATTGTTGCGTCCGGTCCCAAATCAAAGCAGTGCGATTGAAATTGCCTTCAAAAAGGTCCAAGGAGTAACACAACCAATGTTCCGTTCGTTCAAGATGTCCATGACCGTGCTCGCGCTCGGGCTGAGCGTGCTGATGACCTCAGCCGCCGTCGCGCAGGCGGCCTCTGCCCCCGCCAATGCGCCCTCGGCTGCTCCCGCGGGGACGAAAATCGCAATCGTCAACATTCAGGAGGCCATCGCGGCCAGCAATGAAGGCAAGAGAGAATTTGAGTCCCTGCAGCAGAAATACGGCCCTAAGCAGGCTTCGCTTAAGACTCAAAATGACGAAGTGGAGAACCTCAAGAAACAGCTCCAGACTCAGGGTGACAAACTCAGCGACGAAGAAAGAAGCACTCGCGTGCAGACGCTCGAGGCGAAGCAGAAGACCCTGCAGCGCAACGTGGAAGACGCCCAGGCTGAATACCAGCAGGATACACAGCAGGTGGTGAACCGCATTGGTTCGAAAATGCTCAACGTGCTGGAAAAGTATGCCAAGACAAACGGCTACGCCATGGTACTGGACGTTTCCAACCCTCAGAGCCCGGTGCTCTATGCCAGCACCAGCACCAACATCACCAAGGAACTGGTTGATGCCTATAACACGGAATTTCCGGTGGCTGTTCCCGCCGGCAAGCCAGCGGCCAAGCCTGCGGCCAAAACCACTCCGCCTTCAGCGCCCCGTCCGACGACACCAAAGAAGCCGTAAAGTTCCCGCTTTTCATGCGGCCGTCGCGCGCGACGGCCGTTTTTATTTTTTCTGCTGATACGGAAAACGCGGAACAACACTGTGCCGGTGCGGTGTCAATTTCCCTCATCAACGTTCACTCCACGCAAGCTGAATGGGCCTGCTGGATGGCGCGAACCGGAGGGAAACTATGTTTCGCGAAAGCCTGCTTGAATCGTCGCTCAGCCGCCGCCATCAAAAGCGCTGGCCCATGGCGATTGCATTTGTACTGGAGTCTATTGCCGCGGGAATCGTCATTGTTGTTCCGCTGCTCTCTACCGGTGTGATTCCGGTGTCCGCGCACGTACACCACATCACGCCCTTGCCCATGGTGAGAGTGGACACTGAGCGGGTACACTCTTCTTTCCCAAGTCGTAACAACGTTCTGCATTCATCTGATAGTGTGGTTCCGGTCTCAAACAACCCAAACCAGATCCACTACGGCGACTCGCGGCCGGTGACCAGGAGTGTCATTCCCAATGCGGGCTTCGACGTGGGCCCGAGGCCACCGGGTCCGGATGTTGCAGCGTGCTCAGATTGTCTTCCGGTTGTGCAGCCGCCCATTCATGAAAAACCTATTTCGCTGTCGCATCTCTCTGAAGCGCAGTTAGTGCATCGCGTTGAGCCCGTCTACCCTCGAATGGCGGTGCTGGCCAGCCTACAGGGCGAGGTCAGGCTGCATGCCATCATTGCAAGAGATGGAACCATTCAAAGCTTGAGCGTGACAAGCGGGCAGCCGATTCTGGCACAAGCTGCGCTCGAAGCCGTCCGGCAATGGCGCTACCGTCCTTATCTGCTGAATGGCAAGGCGGTGGAGGTTGAAACCTTTATTACTGTGAACTTCAGGAAGGATCGTTGATGTGAATTATGATGTCAGGCCTGTGGAAATTCTGTGAAATTCGCTTGTAAGAAGGCGAGAATCCCGCTTAATGAGCAAAGTTGTTCCATATTTTGTCCCGTTTGGATCAGCGTTGTAACCCTTTTGTTGTCAGTGGCTTAAATGCAGCAGAGTTGAGGCAGACAGGTTGCACCGCAGCAAGGGCAGAGCAACAGGTTGGAAAGAAAGGATTTGCACAGAACAGATGAGCAACTTTTGAACCTGTGCCGCATCACGCATTCTCGCCCACTTTGAGCACGGCCAGGAAGGCTTCCTGAGGAATGTCGACCTTGCCGATGCGCTTCATGCGGCGCTTGCCCTCTTTTTGCTTTTCCAGCAGTTTGCGTTTGCGTGTAATGTCGCCGCCGTAACACTTTGCCAGAACATTCTTGCGCATTGCCGGTACGGTCTCGCGGGCAATCACCTTGGCGCCGATCGACGCCTGGATGGCAACCTCAAACATCTGCCGCGGGATTAACTGTTTCATCTTGGCGGCAAGCGCGCGGCCGCGATCGTAAGCGAAGTCGCGATGCACGATGATGGAGAGCGCGTCTACGGGATCACCGGCCACAAGGATGTCCAGCTTGACCATGGGCGATTCCCAATAGCCCGCAAGATGATAGTCGAGAGAGGCATATCCGCGCGAGATGGTCTTCAGCTTGTCGTAGAAGTCAAGCACCACTTCGTTCAGCGGCAGTTCGTAAGTGAGCATCACGCGTGCCGCGCTGACGTATTCAAAAGCCTTCTGCTTGCCCCGCTTTTCCTCCACCAACTTCAAAATTCCGCCGACGTACTCTTCATTGGTGAGAATGGTGGCCAGGATCACCGGCTCTTCCACTTTGCCGATTTCACTTTGTGAGGGCCAGCGCGAGGGGTTATCGACTTCGATCACTTCATTATCTGTCTTCGTAATCTTGTAGCGTACCCCGGGCGCGGTGGTGATCAGGTCCAGGCCAAACTCGCGCTCCAGCCGCTCCTGGATGATCTCCATGTGCAGAAGGCCAAGAAAGCCGCAGCGGAAGCCGAAGCCGAGCGCTGCTGAGCTCTCCGGCTCAAAGAAGAACGAAGAGTCATTGAGCCGCAATTTTTCAAGCGCCTCTCGCAATGCGGTGTGCTCGTGGGCATCCACCGTGTACAGGCCGGCAAAGACCATCGGCTTGATCTCCTGGAAGCCGGGAAGCGCCTCAATGGCGGGACGTTCATGGTCTGTGATGGTGTCACCGATCTTCGAGTCCGCCACGTTCTTGATGTTGGCGATCATGAAGCCGACTTCGCCCGCGACAAGCTCATCCACTTCCACAGGTTTGGGCGTGAGCACCCCGAGAGCTTCCACGTCGAACACTTTGTTGTTCGACCACAAGCGGATTTTCATCCCTTTCCGTAGCGTGCCTTCAAAAACGCGCGTGAGCACAATTACTCCGCGATACGGATCAAACCAGGAATCGAAGATGAGCGACTGCAAAGCATGATCAGCGCTGCCTTTGGGCGGCGGCAGCCGTTTGACAGTGGCTTCCAGAACGTCGGGAACGCCTATGCCGGTCTTGGCGCTGACCAGTAGCGCGTCTTTCGTGTCCAGGCCCACGGTCTGCTCGATCATTTCTTTCACGCGCGGAATCTCCGCGCTGGGCAGATCAATCTTGTTGATGACCGGAATGATTTCGAGCCCGTTGTTGATGGCCAGATAAGCGTTGGCAAGAGTTTGCGCTTCCACGCCCTGAGAGGCGTCCACTACCAGCAGCGCGCCTTCACAGGATGCAAGGGAGCGCGAAACCTCGTAAGAAAAATCCACGTGGCCGGGAGTATCGATCAAGTTGAGCTGGTATTCCTGGCCATCATGCGCGGTGTATTTCATCCGCACAGCATGGGCCTTGATGGTGATGCCGCGCTCGCGCTCCAGGTCCATGGCATCCAGCACCTGCGCCTGCATTTCCCGCTGGGAAAGCGCTCCGGTCAGCTCAAGCAGCCGGTCAGAGAGGGTCGATTTGCCATGATCGATATGGGCAATGATGGCAAAATTGCGGATATGTGCGCGGTCCATGCGGATGGTCTAGCTTTCATTCTAGCATTCGGATAGAGCGCTCTCTTAGGGGCTGCCCAGCCGAGCTGATATGGCGTCACATTGCTTCCTACCAAATCTCCATATCAAAGCGCTTGTAGCTGTTGATCAACTCGAAATCAGCCCGATTCGCCGTGATTAGCCGGGCTCCGTACGAACGGGCAGTAAGAGCAATTAGCACGTCAAAATGGAGGTCGCGCAGCTTCTCTGGAGTGAATCCCGTGCGAGCTCGAATCTTGCCTAGGACTTGCCCGGATTCGATCCAATTCTTCTCGGTTGGGGTGAGCACCGGGTGATTACAAGCGAGGGTTTTAAGAAATTTCCTTTCTTGTAAGGTCGTAGCTCCGCGCCAGAGCTCTGCCAGTACTACAGAGGACATACGAACCAGACCGACAATCTTGTCTATGCGCTCATGGTAACAGCCGGTGCGCAGATGGGTGACGAGAAGAGAAGAATCAAAAATGACGAGGTTACTCGCCATATCCTGCAAAGCGCAGCTTCCCAGCGTTCTTCTTCATCAGTTTCTTGAATCGCTTTAACGCCACAATTTCACGAAGTGCTGCGTGTACCGCCTCGGTTCGAGATTTGGCGCCAAGAATTCGCGCTGCTTCGTCGGCGAGTTGTGTATCCAGTCGAATTGACGTCATCGTGACAGCCAAGAACCCCACCTCCGGTCTGTGTATATACACAATAGCAAATTTGTATATATCAATCAAATAAACCTTGGGCTGCAGGTACGCAGGATGATTGCCGGACGCTAATTGCCATTTGCTATTTGCTGTTTTTTACGGCAGCATCATGTCACTCAAATCATTGCTCACCTGATTGCGAGCATTCAGGGATGCCAACCCGAAGTTCTCCTGAATGAAACGGAGAATAGAAACATCATCCATCTGCACGTGCGAGATGTAGTTCTTCTTCGCAAAAGGAGAGATCACCAGCATCGGCACGCGCGGGCCAAAGCCTTGCGAATCCAGGGTCTGTGGGGGAGGGACGTGGTCCCACAGGCCGCCGGACGAGTCCCAAATCACTACGATGGCGCTGGTGGGCCAAATTGGTGAAGCCTGAACCTGCCGGATGAAGTCGTCAAGCCACTGCAGCCCGTTAGCGATGGAGACACCGGCAGCCAAATGCGTACTGTGCTGAGCGCCGGGCTGGACAAAACTCACGTTGGGGAGCTTCCCAGCGTTCAGGTCGGTTGTGAAAACTGTCAAATCCTTGAGATTCGGCGTGTTCTCAGAGCTGGTGAAGAACTGAAACGGGTTTTCCTGCGGCGTGTAGCTTCCACAGACGCCATAGTTTTCGTGATACCACGACCAGGTGAATCCCTTGGCGGTCAGTTGGTCGCCAACGTGCGGGAATGTGTATGGCGCCGGAGTGGTGGTCAGAGTATTGCAGGGGCCATAAAACGGCTGGATGCTGAAGCTGAAATTCTTGTCGCTGGCCGCGATCAGATAAAGCTGATTTGAAGGCGCGTCGCCCATCGCGGAGGGAAAGAAGTTATCAGCCAGCGCAAATTGCTGCGCCCAGCTCCACAGCAGGCTGACGCCGGGTGTTGTGCCGTCATAAAAGCCCATCGCGTCGTCACCGCTATTAAAAGCAAACTTGTCCATCAGGCCGTTATCCCAGTCTGCCATCAGATCGCCGCGCAGGTGTGGCATGTCAGCTATACCCAGGTTGGTCTGCAAAAACGGCGTGACCGTTTTTCCTGCCGCGTCTACCTGGCTGAATCCAGGTTCCCCGGGCTGAATCCCGTTCGCTCCCGGAAACGTGCCGAACAGATGATCGAAAGAACGGTTCTGCATCACGACAACGATGATGTTCGTCAGCTTGACGGCCGGAGTGGGCGAAGGCGTGGGTGTGCTGCTGGGAGTGGGACTGGGGCTCGGGCTCGGCGTCGGACTGGCGCTCGGCGTCGGCGACGGATTGGGGTCACCACCCGACGAGGACGCACTCAGCGCTCCTGAGCCGCCACATCCTGCCACCACCGCAAAGATGAGTACAAGCGCAAGAATGCAATATGAGGAGAATTGATCCAGGGGTTTCAATTCAACAGGCCTCAAAGGAGAGTTGGATACCAAATCCAACTCTGGTGTTGGCTGGGAGAACTCCGTTTTCTACGGCGTGTAAATGTATGTTGCACAAGCATCTTTGCTACCTTTATCCTGCGTTGTTTGTTTTTGGAGGGAAGGCATGCGTTCACTGATCGGCTTCATCGCTCTCATTCTGTTTTCTGTTGCGGCATTGGCCCAGCCCGGGCAGCCGCAGATTAAAGACTTCATCCGCGAGCAGGCTCCCGTGATCGCGCTGGAGCATGTTCGCGTGATTGACGGAACCGGCGCAGCCGCCAAACCGGACGAGACAATAGTGATATCGAATGGAAAGATTTCTGCCATCGGCGCAAGCGGCTCAGTTACGGTCCCGGCCGACGCCAAGGTCATGGACTTTACCGGCTACTCGGCCCTGCCCGGACTGGTGGGAATGCACGATCATCTCTTTTATCCGACGGGCGGCGCACTCTACCATGACATGCCCTTCAGTTTTCCGCGCCTTTACCTCGCGCTTGGAGTGACCACCATTCGCACGACGGGCGCTGTAGAGCCGTATCTTGACCTGGAACTCAAGAAAGCCATCGATCAAGGCAAGCAGGTCGGACCGCACATCAACGTAAGCGGCCCCTATTTGGAAGGCCCTGGCTCATTTGCGGAGCAGATGCACGCGCTCAAAGACCCTGAAGATGCGCGACGCACCGTGGAGTACTGGATCTACGAAGGCGTTCAGTCTTTCAAGGCTTACAACTTTATTACCCGTGCGGAATTAAAAGCAGCCATTGAAACCGCACACAAGCATCATTTGACGGTGACTGGGCACCTCTGTTCCGTCGGATTTCGCGAAGCTGCAGAGCTCGGTATTGACGACTTGGAGCATGGCCTGACCGTGGACACTGAATTTTTTCCCGGCAAGCAGCCCGACATCTGCCCCAATCCCACGCAAGCCGTCATCGCCGCGAACAAACTCGACGTCAACGGCCCGGAGATCCAGCAGACCATCAAAACACTCGTCCAGCACCATGTGGCTGTCACGTCCACTCTCCCGGTATTTGAGCAGTTCGTGCCCACGCGGCCTGACGTTCCCCAGGCGGCACAGGATCTCTTCACCGAAGCGGCGCTCAAGGCGTATAAAGACAACCGTAAGCGCGTTGCCGACCGCAAAGACAGCCCCTGGCCCACCATGTTCCAGAAAGAGATGCAATTCGAGCGCGCTTTTGTGAAAGCCGGCGGCACACTGCTCGCCGGACTTGACCCGACGGGCATCGGTGGCGTGATTGCCGGTTTTGGCGACCTGAGAGAAGTGGAGTTGCTGGTGGATGCGGGTTTTACCCCGCTCGAAGCCATCAAATTCGCCAGCCTCAACGGCGCACAGTTCCTGGGACAAGCCGCCCGCATCGGCTCACTCGCCTCCGGCAAGCAGGCCGATATCATGATTGTGAAGGGCGATCCCTCCACAAAAATCAACGACATTGAGAATGTCGAAGTGGTTTTTAAAGATGGCGTGGGCTGGGACTCCAAAAAGCTGATTGAGTCGGTGAAGGGGCAGGTGGGAACCAGGTAATTGCCAGAATCACCGGGATTGCCAAAATTGACTGAATGCTTCCGGGCAATTTTGCCAATTTCGGCGATTTTGGCAATCCAGTTTGCTGCTTGTGCTCTTACTTAGTCGTCGACCTCACCCACACACTCACCGCATATCCATCCGCTTCTTCCGCCAACGCCTTCTCCCAACCTACCGGGACATGGGGAAGCTCGGCTGAACCTTCAATGCGCGCAAACACCTGAATCGCCGGATCGTCTCCCGGAACTTGCATATGAATGATGCCGCCAGCCAATTCCGCCCGGCAGGTTCGCGCTGAGTTGGTTACGTATTTTTTTCGCAAATCGATCAGAGATGCGTACCAATGCAGCATCAGGTTTTCGCCGTGCGTGAGCTGCCAGTTCAATTTTGAGCGCTCGAAGGTCGCCGAATCCTGCGGATCGGGAACCTCGCTGAAATCGAAGTCTTTGAACTCCTTGCGGCGGCCTTCGCTTACCGCTTTCTGCAATGCAGGATCGCCGTAGTCGGTGAAGAACTGGAAGGGATTGGCTTCGTCATACTCCTGTCCCATAAACAGCAGCGGCGTATGCGGCGAGAGCAGTAGAAGAGCGGCAGCCAGCGTGCGCACGCCGCGAGGAACCAACGCTGTGAGCCGCTCGCCCTTGGCGCGGTTCCCCACCTGGTCGTGATTTTGTATGCAGATCACGTGCGCGGCTGCGGGAATGTGCCGCGAGGTGGTGCCGCGATGCCGGCCCTGCCAGAACTGGAACGGCTCGCCTTGAAAAACAAAGCCGTCGCTCAGCGCGCGCACAACTTGTTCCGGCTGGCCAAAATCCTGGTAATAGCCATTGCGTTCCCGAGTAAAAAAGGCGTGAATCGCATGGTGAAAGTCGTCGCTCCAAACCCCATCCAGGCCGTAGCCGCCCCGCTCCAACGGACGGACAATAGCTTCGTCATTCTCGTCCGTCTCCGCAATGACTGTAATTTCGCGTCCTGCTTCCGCCGCCCACTCAGCCGCGCGTTCTTTAATTTCCGCCAGGATGTGGAGAGGCGAATCATCTTTGATCGTTTGCACCGCATCCAGACGAAGTCCGTCGAGATGGTATTCGCGAAGCCAATACAGCGCATTCTCCACGAAGTAGCGGCGGACCTCCTTGCATCCGGGCTGGTCGTAATTAATCGCCTCGCCCCAAGGCGTTCGGTGCTTGTCAGTGAAATATGGGCCGTACATCCGAAGATAATTTCCTTCGTTGCCAAGATGGTTGTAAACCACGTCCAAGATCACGCCCAACCCCAGAGCGTGCGCGGCATCCACAAAGCGGCATAGCGCAGCGGGCCCACCGTAACTCGCCTGCACGGCATAGAGCGAAACGCCGTCATAGCCCCAGTTACGAACCCCGGGAAAGGCGGCGACCGGCATCAGCTCAATTACGGTGATCCCCAACTTTTTCAGATAGGGAAGCCGGTTGATGGCTGCGTCCAGCGTTCCCTCGTGTGTGAATGTCCCGATGTGCAGTTCGTAAATGATGTAGTCGCGCCTCTGGATCCCGGTCCAGATATCGTCCGACCATGCGAACTGATTCGGATCCACGATCTCTGTCGGGCCGTGCACTCCTTCCGGAAGGAGACGCGAGACAGGATCCGGCACCGGCTTGTTTTCGTCAATGACATAAAAGTATCGGTCGCGGGGAAGAGCATCTGCGATCAGGAAGAAATGTTCACCGCCCTCATCGCGCGTCATTGGCAGGTCTTCAGATCCTTGCTTCTTGAGCAGTCGCAACGTAACGTGGCGGGCCGCGGGCGCCCACACACGGAACTCGCAATGGTCCTGGTCTGGTAACGCGCCCAGCATTAGCGCCCCTTTGCTAATCACGCTGCTTTTCACGTATGTTGAGAAGGAGATTGCCGAGATTAAGGATGCTCACATCATCTTCAGCTAAAGCTGGCACGCAACCGGCAACACATCCTGAAATCAGGGGTCGAATGGTTGTGAACTGCCGCGCATGACATCCCGTGCCGGATGTGGACTCCCTCAAGCACAATGACAGAGAATCTCATTTTGGCCTCTGCTTCTCCACGACGGCAGGAACTGCTGCGCGAAGCCGGCATCGCATTTGAAGTCCATCCCGCTCACATCCACGAAGAGCGTAGATCCGGAGAGGCACCGCTTGCCTATGCTTTGCGATTGGCGGAGGAGAAAGCGCGCACCGTGGCTTACCGATTTCCGGGCCGCTATGTGCTCGGCGCAGATACGATTGTCATTGCCGACCAACACGTGCTGGAAAAGCCGCGCGACCACGCCGATGCGGCGCGGATGCTTCGGATGCTTTCCGGCCGCGAACACCAGGTCATGACCGCGGTAAGCCTGGTGAAGCCGGACGGGCATACTGATACGCGCGCGTGCGCCACGCGCGTATTCTTTCGACTGTTAAGTGAGGAAGAGATTCAGCGGTACGTCGCCAGCACCGAGCCCATGGACAAAGCTGGCGCATACGCCATCCAGGGAGGCGCAGCAGCATTTGCCGACCGCATTGAGGGGGAGTATTCCAATGTGGTTGGATTACCTCTGCCGCTTGTGACAGAGATGTTGCAAGCTAACGGTTTTTGCTGATTCGCAAGCCTGTTATTTCTTTTCAGCGGGTTGGGCTGCAGCTTCCTGCTCGCCTTCCTTCATGGCGCCCTTGAAATTCTTGATCGCGTCGCCGAGGCCCTTGCCCAAATCGCCCAGCTTGCTCGGGCCAAAGAAAATGAGAGCGATCACCAGGATGATCAGCAGTTCCGGAACACCAAGTTTTCCAAACATTGTTTTGACTCCAAATAATTTCGGAACCGCTACGCTTTGCGTTCCGTCTGACTGTGAAGGGTGACTTCGAGGTAGATTGTAGGCCAAGTCAGAGCTTAGAGTCAAAGAAACATCGAGAAATAAAGCACTTACCAGAGTAATTCCTTAGTGTTCTTAATAAACCCTTATGTTTCAAAGACTTTGAATGAGTGCAGCGAGGAGCGCTGTGCGCTTGGGCAGTTCCTCAATCACAATCGATTCATGGCTGGCATGCGCTCCTTCACCCACGGCGCCCAGTCCGTCGAGCGTAGGAATGCCCAGCGCGGAAGTAAAGTTACCGTCCGATCCGCCGCCGGTTGAGGCCTCCTGGATCGGCATGCCCAGCGCCGCAGCCTGCTCTTTGGCGATCTGAAAAAGCCGGACGGTGCTTTCGGTCCTCTCCATAGGGGGGCGGTTGATGCCGCCTGTGATCTCAATCGTGCAGCCCGGATCGTACGGTTTCAGAGATTGAAATTTCTTTTCCAGTTCCGGGCCGTCGGCCAGCCGTGCTATGCGGACGTCAATTTCAGCCACGGCCTCCGCCGCAACCACGTTCGTGCGTGTGCCTCCATAGACCAGGCCGGGATTTACCGTGATTCCGCGCTTCAGGTCCGTGAAGTTTGCTACGTCCAGCAGTTGCCGGGAAAGCTCCACAATCGCGCTGTGGCCCTTCTCAAAATCCACACCTGCATGCGAAGCGCGACCGCGCACCTGCAGCAGAAAATCACCCACGCCTTTGCGCGCGGTTTTCAGGAAGCCCTGGATGGTTTGCGAGGGTTCCAGCACCAGCACCGCTTCGCAATTCCTGGCCGTGGCTTCGACCAGCGGCCTGCCCGTGCGGCTGCCAATTTCTTCGTCTGTGTCGAGCAGCACCGTCACAGGACGATGCGTTACGCCGATTTCCCGCAGCATTCGCAGCGCAAACAGCATCATGGCGATGCCCGTCTTCATGTCGTAAATGCCAGGACCTAACGCCCGCCCGCCTTCGATGCGAAAAGGCATGTTGGCCAGCGTGCCTAAAGGCCAGACGGTGTCGAAGTGACCCAGCAGAAGTATAGGCTTGCCCGAGTTGCCGTCGAACTCGGCTTTAAGATGGTTGCCCGCATCGCTTTGCTGGGAAAAGCTGACCTGCGCTCCTATGCTCGAGAATTCTCCAGCCAAGAACTCGCCTAGACGGTCCAGCGCCTCTTTGTTGTCGCTGGGCGACTCCATCTCCACCATTCGGCGGATCAGGTCAAGCATATCTGGCTGTTCTTTCTGGCAACTGCTGAGCAGCGCGAGATGATCAACAGCAGCGGGCATAGACGTTGAAAATGATAACTCATGGCTGCGCCCCGTCGGCATCGGCATCTCTGTCCTGCGCGATTTCATCAGTGCGCTGCGGAGATGACAATTGCTGGTCGCAGTGTTTCGGTTCGACCTGGCCATCAGAATTAAACGATCTTTTTTAAAGGCGATGTTTTATAAGAAAATGCCCCGGCGTCGCGCCGGGGCTCAGTACGACAAAGCTTTTAGAGGATAGCTATGGTGCGTGCGTTTTTGTAAACCGCGCCTGTCGAATCCCAGGCTTGCACCACCAGCTTGTGCGACCCGGTATCGAGGGGCAGCGATGTATCGATCGTGCTCCCTTGGGTTGCGTACACCGAAACGTTGTCTGCGTAAATCCGCATGGCCGTGATTGATCCGAGATCTGACTTCGCCGCGGCCCTGACGAGTACCGGTGACCCTAAAGTAGAACCGCCTACCGGTGAGCAAATGGTAATACCGGCAGCAGTAGGTGTGCATGCGGCGGCGGTTGACCCGACTGTGACGGAAAGGGCGGTCTTGAAGACTGCTCCGGTCGAGTCCCAAGCCTGAACAACCAGCTTATGAGTTCCGGCAGCCACTGGCAGGCTCGCGTCGAGGGTTGCGGAGTGAGTGAGATATACCGAGACATTGTCGAGGTATATTCGCATCGCGGTGATCGCTCCGAGCCCCGATTTCGCGGCGGCCACGACCTCTACCGGCGAGCCCAGACTGGCGCCGCCCGCAGGGGAGCAAACGGTGACGCCATTCGTAACTGCTGTGCACCCGTTTGTTGTGGAGGCGACCGTGATCGATATTGCGGTCTTGAAGACCGCACCGCTCGAATCCCATGCCTGGACTACCGCTTTATGAGTTCCGGCTGCTACCGGCAGGCTCACGTCCAGATTTGCCGAGTGAGTGAGGTAAACGGAAACGTTGTCCAGATAAATGCGCATTGTGGTAATCGCGAGATTTGACTTTGCCGCTGCTGTGAATCTCACGGGAGACGCAACCGTGCTCCCGGAAGCGGGGGAACATACCGTAACGCCTACGCTGCCAGCCGCACAAGTTGTAGGATTCGGAGCCGGGGTGGGCGTCGGAGTTGGCGTAGGTGTCGGAGTCGGTGCGCCGGTGAACGCATCGGACATGCCGGCTGCAGTGGCGGCTGCTCCGGGATAGCTAGCCATGCCCAGGGCGTCCATTGCACTACGCAGAATGTTCTGGTGCTGGTACA
>Ga0207660_10002165_pt1 | contig 13030 bp, 8 predicted proteins | sample KBSC73BmetaG_FD_184335 | JGI IMG/M metagenome (GOLD analysis project Ga0207660, IMG submission 184335) | Corn rhizosphere microbial communities from Kellogg Biological Station, Michigan, USA - KBS C7-3B metaG (SPAdes) (version 2) | ecosystem: Host-associated > Plants > Roots > Rhizosphere ... | reverse complement strand
TGTGAGCGGCGCCGATTGGTCTGCGGGCAATTACTATGACCGCGCGTTCATCTACTATTCGGCGTGGGCGCGCACCGGCAATCCGGTGTACTGGAATCGCGGCAACCAGATGGCCGTGAACTATCGCAAAGGATACCTCGAGGCGAACAACTACGCGCCCGCATATCACTGGGCGCAGATGGAGGGCGTGGACGCCCACTACGCGCTGACGGGCGATGACATGTCGGCCGTTGCCGTGCAGAAGGTGGCTGACTACTACTATTACTCCATCACGTCGTACTATCAGTTCGACAACATGATCAGCAGCGACGACCGCATCCGCTCTCGCCTGTTGACGGGCCTCCTGTTGGCCTGGCGCCTCAACCCGACCGGCCAAGCCGCGTTCGCCGGCCGGCCAAACATGGCCTACACCAGCATTCTGGATGACGCGCTCAACAAGATCGTCGCGACGCAAGGCGCGGATGGAGCAAACCGCTACTCCGTGTCCGATTGTGGCGGCACCAAGTCGTTCGAGAACGGTTTGCTGAATGATGCGCTGCTGCGATACTACCGGTTCTACAACGCCGACGCGCGGATCCCGACGTATATAAAGAAGAGCGTCGACTACCTGTGGACGTTGTGGGACCCGACGACGCAAGGCATCGAGTACGTCTCGGTGTACTGCGTCAACGACGGTGGCACTGATCCCGTGACTCCGTATCCAGATCTGAACAACATGATCGTGAACGGCTTCGCATTCGCGTACGCGACGACTCGGGATCCAGTCTACCTGACGCGCGCCGATCAGATGTTCGCGGCGAGCGTGGCGACCGCCTGGCTCACGGGCTCGAAGCAATTCAATCAGGAATATGCGTCGTCGTTCCAGTATTTGAGCTTGCGACAGTAGGAGCGGCAGACCACCCTCGAACGCCTGTCCAGAATGGTTATTGCGGTCGCAGGGGTGTGACGACAATTGTGCGCTGTGTGCATTCGGCTTCGCCCGTCCGATGTGAATCCAATCGGGCGGGCGAAGCTGTGCGTGCGCCTGGCGCGAACACGTTGGAGCTCGCATCGTGACCGGAGAGGAACCACCGCGCGTGCTGCTGCTGGCGCGGGAGCTTGGTTTCGGAGGCATCCAGCGCGACATCAGCAAATTCGTCCGCCACTTGCCGCAGCAGAACATCGCGCCGCATGTGGCGTGTTTCCGGCCCGGTGGAGTGCGTTGGGATGAGATCGTGGCGGCCGGCGTGCCCACTGTTCATCTCCCCATCACCTCGTTCAAGTCGAGATCCGTGCTGTCCGGGGCGGCGGTGCTCAAGCGGTACATCGCGGAGCATCGGATCGATCTGCTGCACGCGTTCGACGCGCCCACGGACCTATTCGCTACTTCGTTCGGCCGGTTGACCGGAATTCCCGTCATCGCCAGCAATCTGTGGCTCCGATCGATGCTCGAGATTCGGCTTCAATGGCTGCTCGCCGTGACGGATCACCTCGCAACCGGTGTCTTCGTGAATTGCGAAGCGGTTGCCCGCGAGCTGGTGGACCGTTGGCGCGTTCCGCGCGCAAAGGTTCACGTCTGCTACAACGGGTTCGAGCCGGCGGAGTTCGAGCCGGCGGGCCGGGAGCGGCGCCCCGAATTCGCCAAGGCGTCCCTGGTTGTCGGTACCGTCGCCGTGCTCCGGCCGGAAAAAAATCTGATCCTGCTCATCGAGGCATTTGCCCACCTCCTCGAGACCCAGCCGCGCGCCATCCTTCTCATCGTCGGGAGCGGCCCGGAGAAGGCGGCGCTGGTCAGCCGAGCCAGTGCGCTCGGCATCGCCGACGCTTGCGTGTTTCAGGAAGCAGTAGCGGCGCCCGCTGAATGGTTCCGGACCATCGACGTGTTCGTGCTCTCGTCCGACTCCGAAGCGTTTTCAAACGCATTGCTCGAAGCGATGGCCTGCGGATGCTGCCCGGTTGGAACCGACGTCGGCGGTACGCCGGAGTTGATCGAGCATGGTACGCGCGGGCTGCTCTTTCCGGTCAATGGCACGGCGGAGCTGGTCAGTGCGCTGGGCCGGCTGGCGAATGATCCCGCAGAACGGATCCGCATGGGTGAAGCCGCTGCCGCATTCGCGCACCAGCGTTTGACCGTCAGCGTGGCGACGAGTCGGTTGGCAAGTATTTATCGCCAGGTGCTTGGCCGGAGCTCCGAACGCGAGGCGGTTCCGTGCTGAGCGGCGAGCGGGTGCGAGTCGTTTTCATCGTCCGCTCGCTCGACTCTGGCGGCGCGGAGCGTCAGCTCGCGATCCTGGCGCGCGGGCTTCCGCCGGACCGCTTCGACGTGACCGTCGCGTCGATGTATTCGGGTGGGAGCATGCGCGCGGAGTTCGAGCGCATCGGCCACATCCGGCTGGTTTCGCTCGACAAGGGCGGTCGGTGGCATACGGCCAGCTTCGTTCGGCGGCTGCACGGCTTGATGCGGACGGTGCGGCCGCACGTGGTGCACGGTTACATGACCGGTGCCAACGAAGTTGCGTTGCTGGCGGCTCGCATGTGCGGTGCAAAGGCGGTTTGGGGCATTCGCGTTTCGGACCAGGACTTCTCGAGCTATTCTCGGTTCCGACGGATGGTGTACCGGGGCAGCGTGGTGCTATCCCGTTTTCCCGATCTGATCGTCGCCAACTCCGAAGCGGGCCGGCGGAGCCACATTGCGGACGGCTATTCTGCCCGGTCGTTCATCGTGATTCCGAATGGTATCGATGCTCATCACTTTCGCCGAGACGCCGTGGCAGGCGAAGCGTGGCGGCGCTCGATGGGATGGAAACCCGGCGACTTCGTCGTCGGGTATCCCGCGCGTTTCGATCCGATGAAGGATCACTCGACTTTTATTGCGGCGGCTGCGTTATTCGCACGCGAAGCGCCGGAGGCGCGTTTCTTCTGCGCCGGCAGAGACGACTTTGGTTTTCGCGGCGAATTGGAGACGCTGGCGGCGTCCAATGGCCTGGCCGGCCGGTTGTCGTTTCTCCCAGCCATTCAAGCGATGACGGCAGTCTATTCGGGAATGGACATGCTCACGCTGACCTCGGCATTCGGGGAAGGCTTCCCGAATGTTCTCGGCGAAGCAATGGCGTGTGAAGTGCCCTGCGTGACCACACCGAGCGGGGACGCAGCTGCCATCCTCGACGCCCCAGAGCGCATCGTACCGTTTCGCAATCCCGAGGCGCTGATCAAAGCGTGGCGCCGCGTGCGTTCACTCGACCCGACCATGCGCCGGGAAGAGGGTCGTAGAAACCGAGAGCGGATTTGCGCGAACTTCAGCGTCGATCGCCTGCTGGAACGTACCAGCGCCGCATTGCTCGACGTTGTCGATGAGCGAACGATCAAGCCCCCGCTGCGCGAGGTGCCGTCGTAAGCGCGGAAGCGGCCCGTTCGGGCGGAAGATCGCGCACCAGCCGGTGCCGATTTCCCTCGGCGAGGAACCAGCGGGCCATTCGGTAGATCCCCTCGGAGAGTGGTACTCGGGGTGCAAACCCGGCCCGCTGAACTTTTTCGGCCTCGAAGTTGGTGCTGGCAGTCGCGAGCTTTCGGATGCGCTGCGACGATATCGGCAGGTTGCGACCGGTGAGGCGAATGGCGAAATCGAACGGCATGGCCAGCGCCAGCGCGAGGCCGAGGGGGACCGAACGGGTTGGCGCCGATCTTCCAAGCGCGTTGGCAATGACCTCGCAGATTTCCCGGCTCGTCAGGTTCGGTACGTCCACGTAATTATAGATGTCGAATGACGGCAAGTCCTGCCGCGCCCAGAGGAACAGCGTGGCGTCGACGAGGTTCTCGACGTAGGCCATGCTCTTGATGTTCGTGCCGCGGCCAATTGGCAGGTACATGCGCGAATGGATCTGACGCATCAACGCAAACATGTTCGCGTAATTGCCCGGACCAAAGACGACACTCGGTCGCATGATCAGGACCCGCCGGCCTTCGCCGCGTTCGACCCACCGCCTGAAGAGCGACTCGGCGGCCAATTTCGATCGCCCATACGGTCCCGTGGGAAGCGGATCGCTGTCCTCGCAGCGCGGTTCAGGCGTGCGCTCATATACGGCGACGCTCGAGTAGAAGCACGCGCGCGTGATGCCGGCGCGATCGAGCTCCTGGAGCAACACGCGGGAGCCGCCCTCGTTGACGTCGAAATACGTCGACGGAGCAATTCCAAAGTCGTGGTGTGCCGCCGCAAGGTGCATGACGGAATCGCAGCCCTCGAGCGCCGTGCGAACAGCCTGGGCATCACGGACATCGCCTTGCACGAATCTCAGGCCGCCAGTTTGTCGGCGAGGCCGGGCGAGATCGAGAACCGATACCCGATGGCCAGCCGCGCTGAGCCGGTCGCACATGTATCCGCCGATGAAACCACTTCCGCCGGTGATGAGGACCGAGCTCACGCGCGACTCTCCAGGGTTGTGACGAACGCCGGCGCTGCCGAATCCTCAGGAGCCCAGACCGCCCACTGCCGGCGAAGCCCGTTGGTGAGCGCCATGACGGGAACGAATTGCAGCCGAAATCCCCAGGCGAGCAGCCGACGCAGCTTGCTCGACCGACCCGACCGGGCGAAGTGTTCGCCCGCGATCAGCGCACCTCCGACCGCCAGCACGCTCACGAAGACCGCGGGTGAGCTCAGGGCCACCAGCGCGAGCGCGGCCGTCGAACCGAGGAGCAGAAATAGTGGCGTGAGCAGGCGCAACACCTTGTGCATCAGGAAGTGAATCCAGATCGGATTGCGCCACGGCACGAGCACGGCGGGTTCGAGCACCGTAAACTGGATCAGGCCAGTCAGCGTTCGAACGCGACGCGTGAATTGCTGCTCCTGGGTAAAGACTCGTTGATCCAGGGCGACCGCTTCGCGGCAGAAACCGACCCGATAGCCCTGGCGAATGATGGCCGTCGTCGTGAAGAGATCGTCGCAAATCAGACCGGCAGGGAGCGGCCGCCAGAGGGCACGTCGCATCGCGTAGATCGATCCCGATGTGGAGACCACGCTGTGCAACGCCGACTGGCCGTCGCGAATGCCAGCTTCGAGCAGTGCGAATCCGGTCATGAGCGCTTCGCCGGAGCGGTGGGCGTAGCGGCCACTGACGCCGCCGAATCGATCGTCCCGGAGAAAATCGACCATTCTCTCGATCGCATTCGAGTCGAACGTCTGGCCGACATCGGCGAACACAAGCAGTTCGGCATCACGAGCCTCGCGAACGCCGGCGTTCAGCGTTGCGGCTTTTCCGCCGGGTTGATCGCCGCCAACGACGCGCGCCCGTGGTCCGAGCACCGCCGCATAGGCCGCAAGCCCGTACCGGCTCGTGACGTCGACCGCCACGATGACCGACAGTCGAGTGATTGGACCGGCGGTGTCGAGGATGTTCAATACGCGTGTCACCACGCGAGCCGGTTCGTCTCTGGTCGCGATGATGACGGCAACCGTGGGATCGTGTGCGGCCACCCGCTGCCGATCGCGGCGGAAATGGGCGGTGCCCCACATCAACCCGGGATAGATGATCCAGGTCGAGAGAATGATCGCGACCGATCCGAGCACGATGACGAGCAGAGTCGTCGCCATCGTCGGCTCAACAGCTTCCGCGCCGGAACAGCATGACCGGCAGCGTCATCGACATGATGCGCAGATCCTCGGCCAGACTTTGCCGGCGGAGGTATTCGAGATCGTACTTGACCTTGTTCCGGACGTCGTCGAGGCACGCGTCGTAGGCCAGGTTGATCTGCGCCCATCCGGTGATTCCGGGGCGCACGCGCTGCCGCATCGCGTATTCGGGAATGTCCTGACGCAGTCGCGCGAAAATGGTTGGCCGCTCGGGCCGTGGCCCGACGAGGTTCATGTCGCCGCGCAGGACGTTGTAGAGCTGTGGGAGCTCGTCGATTCGCGTGCGGCGGAGGAAGCGGCCAACCGTGGTGACGCGCGGGTCGGACCGCGTGGCCCAGACCTCGCGGCCATCCGACTCGGCGTCGACATGCATCGTGCGGAATTTGTAAATCTCGAATAGCTGGCCGCCGTGGTCGAACCCGCGTCGATCGTACGTGCTCGCGCGGTGATATCGGCGGTCGACGCCGACGCGCGTCTGCGTGTAGAGCGCCGGGCCGCGCGAGGTCAACCTGATCGCGATGGCAATGAGGAGCAGAACGGGCGACAGGATCAGCAGCGCCGCGGCGGCGAGTATCACATTGGCGGCGCGGCTGACAGCCTCTGATCGGGCACGCGGACGAACATCGCGATCGTCGTCGACGACGAGTGCGATGTCGGCCAGCTTTGCCGGTATGAGCTCGAGGGGCAGCTCACCAGGTGCCCTCTCGGCGGTGGCCGTACCGGCATAGCCATTCCACGAGGGATTCGGATCCGTGAAGCCAACGGCGGAAACGGCGGCTCGCATCATCGCAGGTCGATCCCGTGAGAGCAGTGGCGGGCGGCCTTCGAGATGATCGAAAGGCGCGCGCTGGGAGATTCGAGGAGTGAATTGCGAACCGCCGCAATGCAGTCCGCGTGCTCATCCCAGCGCCGCGAGCGCGATGATACAAACTGTTGTGAATAGAGAGTTTACTTACAGCGTGCCGATTCGCTGTCGAAACGCGTACGCCCGGTCTGTTGCGGGCGTTCCACAGAAGGTGTGCGCCGCCGCCACAGAAGTGGTGGCTCGCACACGGGGCGGCTCGTGGTCAATCCCGCCGGTCCCTGAGTTCATCAGAGAATGATGAACTCGCGTGGGCAGCTTCACCTCGCGCCCACGAAGGCTCGACTAGATGCTCAGCGAACCGATGGCCGCCGGGCTCTCCTCGTCCGTGGTGCTGTACGACTGCAGGTATCCGTAGTACTGGAACTCTCCGTCGTATCGCACCGCGTTGAGCACCGCCCCCACCACTTGCACCGGTACGCGATCGAGCAATGCCAGCTTGGCCGCGGCCATACGCCGCTCCGTCTGGCCAACGCGCAGCACGACGAGCAGGCGATCCGCCGCGCCGGCGATCGCGTAGCCGTCAATTCCCGCCGCGAATGGCGGCGTGTCGCAGATGATCACGTCGTAATCCGCCCGGAAGTCGGCGAGCAACTTCTTCAGCTCGGGTGATGCCAGCAATTCCGGGCTGCGCCGGCGGCGCGTGCCCGACGGCACGATGGACAGTCGTTCGTGCCCGGTGCCGTATACTATGGTATTCCGCGGCACGCTCCCCACGAGAAAGTCCGTGAGACCCGGACTGCGTCGCACGTCGAACATTTCGTGCAACGCTCCGCGGCGCGTGTCGCCATCCACGAGCAGCGTATTGAATCCGGCTTCGGCGAACGACATGGCCAGATTTGCGCTGACGAACGACTTGCCGTCACCGGGCGACGGACTCGAGATGGCCAGGGCGATGGGTGCCTCGCCAGATTGCGTTGCTCGCATGCGAATGGCCCTGAACGACTCGACAAGCTGGAACACCTGCTCCGGCGAACGTGGGTCGATGCCTTTCTTCGGCAGCTTGGGCACCGTGCCTGCGATCGAGAGTCCCAACTCCTTCGTCGCCTGCTCGGGATAGCGCAGCCGTCGATCGAACGCGTCGAGCAGCAATGCCAAACCGATCGCGGCGCCCAATCCACCCACAACAGCCATCAGTATGAGTCGCGGGGCCGTGTTCTTCGTGGGTGCAAGTGGCGCGATGGCCGAATCGAGCACCTTCACGTCCGGGGTGGCGCTGGCTTCGGCGAGCTGCGCCTCGGCATATCTCGTCTTGAGCGTCGTGTACAAACCCTCGGCGACACCCACGGCGCGATGGAGGCGCATCTCTTCGATGGTCCGCGCGGGAATCGCCTGGAGGTCCTGTGATGCGGTGGCAATTCGCGAGTCGAGCTGCGCTTCGCGACCTTCGAGCTCGGACAACAGTCCGGCAACCTGCTGCGGGATCGTGACTGTCTGCAGCGTTTGTACCGCGTCCCTGATCTGTTGAACCGGCTGATACTTGTCGGTGTAGAGCTGGCGAGCCGCCGAGAGCTCGGCTTGGCGCTGATACAATTGTTTAAAGGAATCGCGGAGCGCGTCTGCGCCCTGACTTTCGGCGACGCTCGGTATCAGGAGAACACCCTCGAACGGCACGACGCCTTTCTGCGCGTTCGCCAGAGTGCTCTTGAGCGCTTCCACATCGTGCCGAAGGTTGTCGTATTCGACCTTCTGATCGAAGAAGCTCTTCATCACCGGGTCGCGCGTGTCCTGAATGCCGGGCGCCGCCGGACCTCCTTCCGCCGGCAAGGTGATCGTGTTGACGCGGAAGGTCTCGAGTGCAGCTTCGGCGTCGTGCAGCGAAGTCTCCGAGAACTGAAGCTGTCCGTTCAGAATGTTGGCGTACTGGACGAGATTGTGTTTCTTGAGCTCCGCGGCGACGGCAACGTATTCGTTGACCCAGGTATTGAGCGTGCGCGCGGCCAACCGCGGGTCGGGATCATGGAAGGTGAGCCAGAGGAAGTTGCTCTTGTCGGCGAGTTGCGGGTCCAGCCGCTTCATCAGCTCGATCGACGTTTCGCGGGGCGTGGCGACCGCGAACTTGACGTCCCGATCGCCGCGCCGAAACGCCGTTGCGGGCAGCAGCCAGTGAAAGCCCTGTCGCCGCCCGACGGAGTCCGCCGCCGTCCCGGTGCCGGCGAGTGCTCCGCTGCCGGACTCGAGTTGCCACCGTCCACGTACTGCATCGATGCGCAGCCGGTACGACCCAGGCACGAACTGGTCGGCGACACCGAAACTGTGGAACAGCGTCGAGTCGGCGGGATCGTTCGGCTGCACGTACAGCGATAGTTTGCGCACGACGGCGTCGGCAATCCGATAGCTGCGCAGCAATTCCACCCACGCCTGAGAATCGAGCAGCTCATCGGAACGGATTGGACCGGTCTTGTCGCTCATCGGCTGATCCGTCTGAACCCAGATCGTCGCGCGGACCTCGTACTCCGGTTTCACGAGACGCGTAGCCGCCACCCCGCCGCCGACCGCGACGATAAATACGATCGCGGCGAGGAGCTTGTAGCGCCGGAGCGCAGCGAGTGGCCGTTCGAGGGAAGACGGATGGTGCGCCTGCACTCCGGGCTGCGACTCTTCCCAATGAGCAACCCCGTCCGACGCCGGTGTGTACGCGGCTGGAAGAAAATCGTCAGCCATGGTGCACGACAATCGGTGGCTTGGGGGAACGGATCGTCATGTGGTGACCCACAGGTTGGAGCGGCGGACGAATCAATGGAACCTGATCAAGGCGATAGCCGCGGTGAGCACCGTTGCGCCGATCTGGAGAATGCTTCCCCATGCCACGTGGTGTTGAGCGGCGAGATCGATTTCATCGCCAGCCCGCAGATGCAGTCGATCGAGCGATAGTCCATCCGTGAGTGCCGTCCGGGTATCGGCTGCACTCCAGATGACGTCGGATCCGCGACGAATCACGATGTGCTGCATGTCGGCGTCGGCAGCCGGCCCGCCGGCCCGCATGACGACATCGGTCAGCAACACATCAGCTGACGTGTAGTAGTAGCCGGGGCGCTGCACATGGCCGAGCACACCAACCCGCAGCAGCGGCGTGACGCGCGCGGTTGGATCACGCAGGTACTCCGCCAGATGCGCCGTCAGCTTTTCTGAAAGCTCCGACCGAAGGACTCCCTGAAGCGGCAGGTCGGACATGCGCGGAAGCTGCAGCACCTTGCCCGCGCGGACTGTCAAAGTATCCGAAAGTGCCGGGTTGCCCTGCACGACAAGCACGATGCGGTCGCCTTCCTGAAAATCGCCGTTCTGCAGCCGGTTCCGCAGCAGCCATGCTTCCGAGCTTCGGTGTTGCGCTTCCGCGTCGCGTTGCGCGGCCTCGAGGTCCGAGCGGCTCTCGTATTGTGAATGGGCGATCACCGAATCCTGTGACAGACACGGAACCGCGAACAACACCGCGAAGAGCGTTGGCGCGAACATCTGCGCGCGTGAGAAGATGTTGATCATGGGGGCGACAACAGTAATGAAGTGTACGCGCGATGGCTACGGCACTCGCCAGCGCCGCGCGGGGCTCCTGAGCACCGCATGGCGGCTGAAACTGTCGCGATACATCCACACGTGTTGCACGCTCGCAACAATCAGTGTGTGTGCGCTCGCCACACCCGGCCGCAACCGCCGATTGAGGCATTAGAAGACCTGTATAGCGAGCGATACGGCCGGTTGATTCCGTGTTGCCGCGTTCCGGGCCGGACAGTATCGTTCCGCCCCCGAATCGTGTTCCACGAGACACCCATCGCTCGGATCTATTCATCTGTCGCGGTCATGAGATGCCCCTCCCTACGCCGCGCCGCGAGTTCCGCCGCCGCGATGCTCGTTTTGACTGCTTGCGGCGGGGACTCCGGCACCGGGCCCGGTGGCGGCTTGACGGTCGCCACCATCACCATCGACACTGTGTCGTTCGCGACCGAACGCGGAACGCACCTGACCCTGACGGCAACGGCCAGGGACGATCAGGGAAAGCCCGTGACCGTGCCGTTCACATGGCAGAGCGACAACGAAGCGGTGGTCAGCTTCGGACCGGACGGGCGGTTCGCCGCACTCGATACCGGTGTGGCGATCATCACCGCTTCGTCGCTCGGCGTCACCTCCTCGCCCATCGGAATACAGGTGATTTGGGTTGGTGCAGCCGACATCGCTGCCTCGCAGTGGACTCCGCCGGTCGCAGCGACGCCCGGCGCGGTGGTCACCGATTCCGTTCGCGTGCTGGTGACGAACCGCATTGGCGGCCCCGCCCGGGGCTCTCACGTTGTGTTCTCGGTTGCGGGCGGCGGCGTACTGTCGGCAATGTCGGCGACCACCGATTCACTCGGACGTGTTGCCGCGGGATGGACGCTTGGACCGTCGCAAGCCGTCAACACGGTGACTGCCACCGTCGTCGATGACCAGGGAACGCGAGAGTCGTGGGTCACGGGGAACCCAGTGACATTCACCATCCGCGCTTTCGACGCGCTGACGGCAACGCACGGCGATGCGCAGACTGGTCAGATTCTGTCTGCACTTGCGGTGGCTCCATCGGTTCTTCTCGTCGACTCCACGGGAGCGCCGCGGCCGGGTGTGGTCGTCAGCTTCGTCGCCTCGAACGGCGGACGCGTTCCGACGCCGACTATTGCGACAGGTGCCGATGGAGTGGCATCGCCCGGACCGTGGACACTCGGCGATGCGCCCGGCGATCAAACGCTCGTCGCCACGGTCGGCATCGCGACGCTGACGATCCATGCGATGGCGACGGGCACGCCAATTCATTACGTGCCGTCGGCGATTGCCAGCGCGGGCTTCAGCACCTGCGCGATCAATACCGACGGCACGGCGAATTGCTGGGGTGCGCAGCCGAACGTCGGGAACGGAGCGTCGTTGAATGCCTCCGCGCCCACGGCCGTGGCGGGCGCGATCAAGTTCACAGCGATCAAGGGAAGTCAGACCCATTTTTGTGGTCTCGCCGCGGACGCTTCTATTCATTGCTGGGGTGTCAATTCGCTGACCGACACGAGCGGTGCTACCACGAGCTCGGGGACGCCGGCTCGGCTCCCAAGCTCACAGTCGTGGATGCAGGTCGCACCCGGATATGCGTTCAATTGCGCCCTGGATTCGAGCGGCGCCGCCTATTGCTGGGGCGACAATGCGACGGGTGAATTGGGCGACGGTACCAGCACCAACCGATTCACTCCCGCGCCTGTGCTCGGAGGCTTCATCTTCTCCAGCGTCGTGAGTGGGGCCGGCCACGCGTGCGGATTGACGGCCGGCGGTACGGCATTCTGCTGGGGCCTGAACGCCAACGGCCAACTCGGCGATGGCAGCACGGTCTCGCGAACCAGCCCGACTGTAGTGCGCGGCGGTCTGACCTTCCAATCGTTGGGAGCCGGCGCGAGCTGGACTTGCGGCTTGTCCACGGCGGGCCAGGTGTACTGCTGGGGCAATATCTCGGCGACCGATCAACAGCAGACGACGCCCAGCGCCTACAGCTCAACGCCGATCTTCACGACACTCACCGTGGGCGGCGCGCATGCCTGCGGATTGACTGGTGACGGTTCGGCGTACTGCTGGGGCAACAATAATTGGGGCCAGATCGGCGACAGCACCACGACTGTCCGCGATGTGCCGACACCGGTCGCGGGTGGACTCACCTTCTCGGCCATCAGCGCCGGGTACGCTCATACGTGCGCGCTCGCCAAACCCGAGGGCGCGGTCACCTGCTGGGGACTCAATAGCGCCGGCGAAATCGGCAACTCGCTCGTCGCTTTCCAACTCGCTCCCCGCTTCATCGTGCTGGGAGTGACGCCCTGACATCGATATCGAGGCTTCTCGCGTGAGATTCGGCCGCGCGCCGTCGTGGCGCTTTGCTGTGCTGCTGGCGGCGACGCTCGCCAGTCGAGCGGCTGCCCAGAACGCCGTGACGGTGAGCGGTCATGTTACAGCCGGCTCACTGCCAGTTCGAGGCGCAAACGTTGGCATCCCGTCACTCGGGCTTTCGGCAACGAGCGATGCTGACGGACGCTACAGCTTCATCGTTCCATCCTCTCGCGTACGCGGCCAACGGGTGACGCTGACTGCGCGATACCTGCGCTACCCACCCCGATCAGTGGAGATCACGCTGGTTGGAGGTGCCCTGACGCAGGATTTCGAGATGCAGACGGCGCCGGAGCATGCGCTTCCGACGGAGCGCCGTCCGATTTCGAGCGCTAGTGACGCCGAAACGCTGTTGCGGCCGTTGTTCGGTGTGCAGCGCGTTGTCGACAGCTCCGCGCTCTCCGAAGTTCCTGGCGCACTCGATCTCGGCAGCGCTCTCGCCGGCCGAGTCACCGGCCTTCAGGTCACGAGCGCGGTGGCGAACGGTACGTCCGTGTTGAGGTTCCGAGGGCCGCACTCGATCGCCGCACCGGCTGATCCGTTGTTCGTCGTCGACGGCGTAGCAGTGGACAACTCGAGCCTCAACAGCAGGAGCGAGCAGTTCGGCGCAGGTGGATTCGACTACGGCACGGCCATCCGCGACCTCGATCTTGGCGATATCGCATCGGTGACGGTGCTCGATCAGGCCC
>Ga0207660_10002164_pt1 | contig 13033 bp, 9 predicted proteins | sample KBSC73BmetaG_FD_184335 | JGI IMG/M metagenome (GOLD analysis project Ga0207660, IMG submission 184335) | Corn rhizosphere microbial communities from Kellogg Biological Station, Michigan, USA - KBS C7-3B metaG (SPAdes) (version 2) | ecosystem: Host-associated > Plants > Roots > Rhizosphere ... | reverse complement strand
TGGCTCACCACCGAAGGCTTCATCGACAAGGTGGCCGTCAACCTGGAGAAGGCGCTCGCCGCCTGATCCCCGACAGTCCGGCGGAATCCGGACTTCATAGGCCGTTCGTTCTTGCTTCGTTCCCGCGCGTCGCTATCCTCGCGGCGCGATCCAGGGAGACGAGCGATGACCATCGGCTACATCACCATCGGTTATAATGACGAGGCGCAGGCCGTGGCGTTCTACGACGCCGTGCTGGGCGCCATGGGCTACGAACGCGGGCCGATCGACGGCGGCTGGGCGTTTTACGGCAAGGGCGACGCCCCGGGCGTGGGCCTCTGCAAGCCATTCGATGGCCAGGCCGCGCGCGGCGGCAACGGCGCGATGACCGGCTTCAAGGCCGACGGCGAGGCGCAGGTGAAGGCGGCCTATGCGGCGGCGCTGGCGAACGGCGGGACCGACGAAGGCGCGCCGGGGTTCCGGCCTGCGGAGGCGACCAGCGGCTTCTACGGCGCCTATGTCCGCGACGCGGCGGGCAACAAGCTCTGCGTCTACGCCACCTTGTGAGGACGCCCGGCGGACAAGAAGAAAAGGCCGGGGCGAGCCCCGGCCTTCTCCCAGTCCAGATCAGGCTTTGGTGCGATCAGGCAGCCATGACCAGACGACGACGGCGCAGCATGGCGCCGGACATCCCGAAGCCGCCGATCATCAGCGCCCAGCTGGCCGGTTCCGGCACGGCCGAGTCGGAGATCAGGTTGAAGGTCGCGGAGACGTTCGCACTCGACTGGCTGAACCCGCCGATCACGTGGCTGCCGAAGGTGGCGTCATTCAGCGATACCTGCAGCACACCGCCATTGCCGAAATTCAGCGTCGCCGGCCCGCTCCAGTGCACGGTCCCTTCATCTCCCGGCAGAAAGAAGCCATGGAAGTTGATGGAGGTGAATCCCGTATCGGTGGTGCCGTTGACGTCGCCGCCGAAGTTCGTTGGCGCCGTGAAATTGAAGCTCACCGAGATCGGCTGATCGTTGAGGTCGTCAAAGTTCAGCGCGCCTTCTGGCGTGTAGATGCTGAACAGGTCCAGCGTCGTGGAGCCAGGAGCGGTCAGGTCGAAGCCCACCGAACCGCTGCTCGGGTTGGTGTTCACGATCAAGCCGCTGCCCTGGTTGGACGTCACGTCGAAAGCACCGGTGAAGGTCGTGGCATTGGCCGCGGTCGCCATGCTGGCAACGGCCGCCATCGCCGCAAGCGAAAGCAGTATGCGCATTTTTTAGCCCACCCTAAGTTAGGTCACGCACCCACGTGACAGCGAAGCTCCAAGCGAGCTTCTTAAGGTTTGTTAAACTTTGGGCGAGCTGCCGTAAAGCTTGTTTTATATCGAGCTATCATATTCAACCTACAGGGGATTTTCGAAGTCGCGCAGCCGAGGCTTCGGCGTCTCATTACGCGAAATTAAGATTTTACAATCATGCCGCGAGCGCTGACTTGATGGCCTCCAGGCCCTCGCCCGCCTTCGATCCGTCGGGAGCGCCGCCTTGCGCGAAGTCGGGCCGCCCGCCTGCGCCCTGGCCGCCCATCGACGACACCGCCGCCCTGGTCAGCTCGACGGCGTTGAAGCGCGCCTGAGCCTGGCCGGCCACCGCCACGGCCACCGCCGCCTTGCCGTCCGAAACCCCGATGAGCGCGATGACGCCGTCAGGGACCTGCTTGCGGAACGCCTCGACGATTCCGCGCAGGTCCTTGCCGCCGACGCCATCCATGACGCGGGCGATGACCGTGACGCCGCCGATCTCCTCGGGGCCGGCCGCGGCCGCGCCGCCGCCTGCCCCACCCATGGCGAGCTGGCGCTTGGCGTCGGCGAGCTCCTTCTCGAGCTGGCGGCGTTGGGCGTCGAGGGCGGCGACCCGGCCCGTCACTTCCGCAACGGGGACCTTGAACTGGTCGGCAAGCCCGCGGGAGACGGCCGCCTGATCGAGCAGCCAGCGGCGGGCCGCCTCTCCCGTCAACGCCTCGATGCGCCGCACGCCGGCCGCGATCCCCTGCTCCTGGACGATCTTGAACAGCGCGATGTCGCCGGTGCGCGCGACATGGGTGCCGCCGCAGAGCTCCACCGAATAGGCGCCTCCAGCCTCGGACTCAGGGCCGCCCAGCGACCGGCCCAGCGTCAGCACGCGGACGGTCTCACCGTACTTCTCGCCGAACAGCGCCATGGCGCCGGCGGCCATAGCCTCCTTCGGGGCCATCAGCTTCGTCTCGGCCGGCAGGTTCTGGCGCACCACCGCGTTCACCTCGGCCTCGATGCGGTCGATCTCCTGCGGGGTCAGCGGCTGGCCGTGGCTGAAATCGAAGCGGATGCGCTCGCCATCGACCATCTGCCCCTTCTGGGCCACGTGGGGGCCCAACACGTTGCGCAAGGCCGCGTGCAGCAGGTGGGTCGCCGAGTGGTTGGATCGCGTCTGGGCGCGGCGCTCGGCATCGACCACCAGGCGCACGCGCGCGCCTGGCGAAAGCGCGCCTTCCAAGACCTCGAGGTCGTGGACGAAGAGGTCGCCGGCCTGCTTCTGGACGTCGGTGATGCGCCCGCGGCCCTGTCCGCCGTCAGGCATGGCCCACCCGGCCTCCCCCTGGTCGCCGGCCTGGCCGCCGCTTTCGGCGTAGAACGGCGTGCGGTCGAACACCGCCTGCACCTTCGCGCCGGCCGCCGCGCCGTCGATCTCGCGGCCGTTCTCGACAAGGCTCAGCAGTTCGCCGGTTTCCTCGACCGCCTCATAGCCCACGAACTCCGTGGGGCCGAGCCGGTCGCGGACCGCGAACCACTCGCCCGCCGCCGCCACCTGGCCTGAGCCGGTCCACGCCTCGCGCGCCTGCTCGCGCTGGCGGGCCATGGCCGCGTCGAAGGCCTCCAGGTCGACGGTCAGCCCCTTGGCGCGCACGGCGTCCTGCGTCAGGTCGAGCGGGAAGCCGTAAGTGTCGTAGAGCTTGAAGGCCGTCTCGCCGGAAAGCACCTCGCCCTCGTTCAGGCCCGCCGTGGCCTCGTCCAGCAGGCTCATGCCGCGGCCGAGCGTGCGACGGAACCGCTCCTCCTCCTGGCGCAGGGTGTCGATAATCGCCGCCTGCGCGCGCTTCAGCTCCGGATAGGCCGCGCCCATCTGCTCGACGAGCGTCGGCACGAGGCGATGCATCAAGGGGTCGACCGCGCCCAGCAGGTGGGCGTGGCGCATGGCGCGGCGCATGATCCGGCGCAGCACGTAGCCGCGGCCCTCGTTGGAGGGGGTCACCCCGTCGGCGATCAGGAAACTGGACGAACGCAGGTGGTCGGCGATCACCCGGTGCGACGGGCCGTCGGAGGCGCCGCCGGCGCCGCCGACCAGCTCGCGGCTGGCCGCGATGATCGCGCGGAACAGGTCGATGTCGTAGTTGTCGTGGACGCCCTGCAGGACCGCGGCGATCCGCTCCAGCCCCATGCCGGTGTCGATGGAGGGCTTCGGCAGGTCGGTGCGATCGCCGCCCGCCATCTGCTCGTACTGCATGAAGACCAGGTTCCAGATCTCCACGAACCGGTCGCCGTCCTCGTCCGGGCTGCCGGGCGGCCCGCCGGGGATGTGCGCCCCGTGGTCGTAGAAGATCTCCGAGCACGGGCCGCAGGGCCCGGTGTCGCCCATCGACCAGAAATTGTCGGCGGTGGCGATGCGGATGATCTTCTCGTCCGGCAGGCCGGCGATCTTGCGCCAGAGGCCCGCGGCGTGCTCGTCCTCGGCGTAGACGGTGACCAGCAGCTTCTCGGGCGGCAGCTCGAACACCTTGGTGAGCAGTTCCCAGGCGTATTCGATGGCGCCTTCCTTGAAGTAGTCGCCGAAGGAGAAATTCCCCAGCATCTCGAAGAAGGTGTGGTGGCGGGCGGTGTAGCCGACGTTGTCCAGGTCGTTGTGCTTGCCGCCGGCGCGCACGCACTTCTGCGAGGACGCCGCGCGCGGCCAGGGCGAGGCCTCGGCGCCGGTGAAGTAGTTCTTGAACGGCACCATGCCGGCGTTGACGAACAGCAGCGTCGGGTCGTTCTGCGGCACCAGCGGCGCCGAGGCCACGACGGCGTGGTCCTTCGACTGGAAGTAGTCGAGGAACCGGCTGCGGATTTCGTTCAGGCTCGCCATGGACGGAAGCAACTTTTCTCAGAGTTCGACGGGAGGTCGTCCCCCGCCCATTTAGGAACGGCTCTGCGTTTACGGGACTGGGCGAAAAAGGAAAAGGACGCCCGGGGGAAACCCGGGCGTCCTGCTTCGATGTCGAACGCTCGCGCGGGTCGGCGCAGGCGGGCCGGTTGGCGGAGCGGCCCGCCGCGATTGCGGCGCTCGCCAGGGAAGGCTGCTTGAGGCCTATTCTTCGTCAGGCCCCTATTCTTCGTCGGGCCTATTCCTCGTCAGGATCCGGACCGCCAACGAGCAGTTCCTCCTCGATGACCGCCTTGGCGCCGCGGACCGCCTTTTCGATGTCGTTGGCGATGTCCGGATTGCCTTTCAGGAACTCGCGGACGTTGTCGCGGCCCTGGCCGATGCGCTGGCTCGAGTAGGAGAACCAGGAGCCCGACTTCTCGATGACGCCGGCCTTGACGCCCAGGTCGATGATCTCGCCCAGCTTGGAGATCCCCTCGCCGTACATGATGTCGAACTCGACCTCGCGGAACGGCGGGGCGACCTTGTTCTTGACCACCTTCACGCGGACGTTGTTGCCGATGATCTCGTCGGCCCGCTTCACCGAGCCGGTGCGGCGGATGTCGAGGCGCACCGAGGCGTAGAACTTCAGCGCGTTGCCCCCGGTGGTGGTCTCCGGGCTGCCGTACATCACGCCGATCTTCATGCGGATCTGGTTGATGAAGATCACCAGGGTGTTCGTCTTGGAGATCGAGGCGGTGAGCTTGCGCAGGGCCTGGCTCATCAGCCGGGCCTGCAGGCCCGGGAGGCTGTCGCCCATCTCGCCCTCGATCTCGGCGCGCGGCGTGAGCGCGGCCACCGAGTCGATGACGATGATGTCCACCGCGCCCGAGCGCACCAGGGTGTCGGTGATCTCCAGCGCCTGCTCGCCGGTGTCCGGCTGCGAGACCAGCAGTTCGTCGAGATTGACGCCCAGCTTGTGGGCGTAGGAGGGGTCGAGCGCATGCTCGGCGTCGACAAACGCCGCCGTGCCGCCCAGCTTCTGGACCTCGGCCACCACATGCAGGGCGAGCGTCGTCTTGCCGGAGCTTTCCGGCCCGTAGATCTCGACGATCCGGCCCTTGGGCAGGCCGCCGATGCCCAGCGCCATGTCGAGGCCGAGCGAGCCCGTGGACACGGACTCGATCTCCACGATCTTGCCCTTGTCGCCCAGCTTCATCACCGAGCCCTTCCCGAAGGCCCGGTCGATCTGCGTCAGCGCCGCTTCCAGAGCGCGCTGCTTGTCTCCGTCTTCCTTACCCACGAGCTTCAACGCTGTTGCCGACATTTTCCAAACCCCTCTATCCCACGATTCCGCCAACCGGCCCGTCAGAGCGCGTCTCCGGCTTGGATTCGGTTGTACGCATTTTGTTCCAGGTTCGCAAGACGTTCTCTTTCCTCCAAGCCCGGGGGTATAGCGAAGTCCCGACGCGGAGCACGTCGGGACCACACCACCGCGAATTGGGTTCAAATTTCCGGAAGACGACGTAGGCGCCGGCTCAGGTTTGATGGGTCAATGCCCAGTGAATGGGCCGCCGCTCGTAGGCTGCCCTGCGTCTGAATTGCGTCTCGATACCCCTCAATCACTTTACCTTCGCGGGCTATGATTTCCGCCTCAACCGCCTGCATCGCCCTGAGCCGATCGGAAATTCCCGGACACTGGCCACGCGGGAATTGCGCCTTCCCGTTCTTCAGCTTGGCGACGGTCGATCTAGGCAACCCGATCGCTCGCCCAACCGCGGCGTCACCAAATTTCGCCGACGCTGCGGCAAGAGCCGCTTGCAGGTCTGCCGTCGGTGGCTGAGGGGATCCATAGCGAATAGGAAGTTCAGAGCCCGCATCCACTAGGAAGGCTTCCTCATAGCGGTCGGCCTCCTTTCCGATGAATTCAAACCCTCTTGCCTGAACGTGTCGGCGTTCCGTTCGGCCCTGGTCGAAAGCCTCCCCTCCGCGGAACTTGCTCTCGGGCGACATGTGGTAACCGGCCAGCGCCTCCGCATAGGTTTGCAATCCCTCGGCCGCGATCGGATCTCCCGTCACCCGGTCGAAGGCTTTGCGAACGGCAAGCTCTGGCGAGCGATCGAAGGGCGCGATAGGGTGCTGCGACTTCGCCGCCGCCTTCCGCCCGGTATGCAGCGCATACAGAAAGCCGAACGGCTTCACCTGGTCAGCGTAGGGCTTGCCCTCGTTCAACGTCGCGAACCATCGCCAGAGCCCCGGGTTAGTAGCGGCATAGCGACTGAGCGCCGGCCGCCTCAGCTTGGGGTGATAGTCGTAGCGCGTGGAGTTGAGGCGATCCGCCAGGGCGTTCTCAACGAGCCGGTACCAGAGATCGTGCTGCCAGCGCGGAAGCTCGATCTCGCCGAGTGGCACGCTAGCGGGCGTGCCCGGTGCGGGATCGTCGGCTCGGTATGGTGCTCGCAGATGCCCAAGCCCGTGAGCCGAGCCCTTGCGGATCTGCGGCTTTCCATCCGAGCCGATGTTGAAGAGGACATACCGCTTGGATGAGATCGCGAGGCAGAAAAGCGGCTCCCGAACCTTGCCATCGTCGGCGGCGTAGTTCGCACGCTCTGCCTTCAGGATCGATGATCCGCAGTCGTATGGATCAAGCGGCCGAAACCACTCAATGACCCGCTCCGCCGCGGCTTCAAATTCCTCCGCGGCCATGCCTTCCGGCCGCGCCAAGGCCAAGCTGTCGGTATCGCAGAAGACCCAATCAAGCCCCTCCGTGACGGCGCGGCTTTCTGCCAATGCCAGCATGAGCCGTGCCGCACCCGTAATCAGGGTCGCCAAAAGCGGATTGAAGTACGGCCCGGGACGCTCAACCTTGCGGGACTTCGTGACAAATGACTCCCCATCGGGTCCAAAAACTTCGACCGAGACCGGGCTAGGTTCGGTCTCGACGTTCACCTGAACGAAGATGCCGTAGCTGGTCGAATTCGCGGTGATCTTGAGAGATTGCGCGACGTCCTCGGCCGCCTCGCGCTCAGCACCGATCAGCTTCGCCGCCCTGCCCTTTTCCTCGATGCGCAGTTGGATGAGCCGGCGAAATAGATCGTCGGATCGCGGGTCGAAGCGGTGTCGCCCGAAAAGCTTGATCGACTTCAGGCCGGCTTGCATTGGCCCCGGCGTGAAACCGATCGCTTCTTCGATCGCAGGCGTCTTGCCGCTCAAGATCTTGCCGGCGATGCAGTCAGCCAGCGTCACCCAAATTGAACTATCCGCCGCCAGATAGTTGAGCCCGATCGTGGCGTTCTTTTCTCGGCAGTATGGAGCCCGCACGGGCAGGAGATCATCGGACGGCCGGACCCGCACCAATACCGGAAGGCGGAGCCAAAGCGCCTGGTCTTGCAGGTCATCGGCGGTAACGCTCTCCAACAAGGCCTGGGTGTCAGCGGTCGCGTCGTGGGTCGCGAAACCGGTCGCAGTGATGAACCGCCAAAGCCCCTGCAAGGTGCAGACGCTCGGATACATGGACGTAAAGTCGGTGTGAAAAACCTCCTTCACGGTCTTGCGCCAGCGCACTTCCGTCCGCCCGCCAAAATACGAGCACAGGATCTGCGCGAGCAGGTGCGGCGACGGGTTCGCATTCTGAGCGAGCCAGGATTGAACGCCCAAGGCTGATAGCGTCGCCTTGCCGAGACTGGCTTCGCTCAGAATCTCCCAATGGGCCGTTCCGAGGCAATAGGATCGGAACTTCGCGCGGAGCGCCGTGAAGCACTCCCAAGTCGCCTGAACGTCGGACCGCGCATAGTCGAGATAGGCGAACGTCAGCGGCCCGCCATGTTCGTCGCTTTCATCCTTCTTCGTCTTTGTGCCGAGCGAAGCTGTGAGCGACTTCAGCGAGTGCGAACGGCTCGTCAGCGCCGCGGCCAGGGTCTTCACGTCCGTGAAGTGGCCGCGATGCACCGGGACGTAATCATCGCGCTTCCGGTCGGGGCGACTGGATCGTTGCTGATACTCCGCCGTGAACTCGATCACGGATGCCCGGGCGCTGAGGTGCTTCACCTGGACGTTCGGCCGGCGGGAATTGGGCGACAGCTTGAACGTGAACGCGTCGCGCATTTTCCGGCGATACTTCGTGACCCGTGCGACGCTCGCATCCAAAGCGATCCGAGCCAGGTCGAAGGGCAAATTGAAGCCTACGATCTCCGCGCCGCAGTCGTAGCCCTTGCCTAGAAACACCTCTTCGCGAAAGGCGTCTAAGGTGATCGGTTCTGTCAGGTCCCGCTGGACGCAATAGGCACGCAGGACGGCGATCTCCCGCGGCTTCAGCGCGCCCGGATCATACGCAGCGCCTTCCTCATCCAGCCGTCCGGAAATCCGCAGTTGATAGAACAGCACGCGGAGGCGCTGCGTCGCGTCGATGGTCGTTTCCGTGTCAAAGATCAAAACCATGTCGTTTGGCTGCGGCTTTGCGCGGGGTTTGCGGCCAAGCGGAGCGGCCTCGCTCTGCGGCGCGCCTGCCGAGCGGGTGTAGCAGCGCAGGTGAATTGGCAGAGCCTCGCTCCCCCAATCCTGGCGGCGATCAGTGGGAAGCCTCATTGTGCTCCCCCGTCGTCGGAAGCCTCGTCGGGCAGAACACCGGGAAGCCCGCGGAGCATGTCGGCGGCTTCACGGTGCTTTGCGGCGGCTAGGTCGTGCAGAAGGGCGCTGCCTTCAAGTTCGGCAATGAGTTGGGCGCGGCGAGGGTCCTCGCCCTCGCCCATGGAGGGAAGAAGGGTCTGCATAATGGAGATCCAATTGTGGCAGGTCTGACAGAGCCGGATCAGCAGGGCTGAGTATTTCCGGCCGGCGATGTGGTGGAGTTCGAAGCGAGCCCACCATCTGCACTCCCCGCAGGTCGCGCAGAACGGGTTGGCAGTTCCCAGGGTTCGGAACCGCCGAAACTTGATGATCTGAAGGGTGTGTTGAGCGGGTGTCATTCCGACATCACCAGCTTGTAGATTTGCTCGAACGGCCGATCGTTCGCATGCAGCGCCCGGTAGATCTCGTTTGGGTCGATCGTGAAAAAGACGCGCCGGCCGGCCGCATCCCGGATGAACCGGTTTTCCCAAAGCCGCTGGAAGCCCGGCAGCCTGGTCGGGTTCTCGATCATTCGGCTGGCGTCAGAGAGATATTGCCCGGCGAGCCGGGCGGGCTCGTAGCCCTCGACCCAGATCTCGACGACCTGGCCGTTCTGGATCACCTGAACGCGCCGCTTGCGGCGATCATCAAAAGTCCAAGTCCGCCCCGATCGCGCCGCACCGGCCTGAGCCTTCGCATAGCGGCTCAGGCGCTCACGTGAGACCCGTTGTCGGGCTGCCGCGGCCTTGAGAGGTTCGCCGCCGCGCATCGCCTTCAGCGCGGCTTCCAGGCCCGCATCGAAGCCCGTCGGCCGAGCGCCGACTTCGCCGGCTCTCGGATGGCCGCGGGCCTGCGACAAGCTCAGACCGCGCCTGGCCGCGCTCGCCTTCCGGCGGGCATACTCGGCGGCAAAATCTCTTTTCTTGCGACGGGACATTTGAGCCTCGGTCGACGCCCATCGCTTGGCGCGGCGGTGTCGTCGATGAGGTCAGCGTGTCGGGGAGCTGCCGCAGCCGGCAGTCCGCAAATGTCCCGAAGCGGTATTCAGGAATTTCGGGATTAGCGGGACGAGTGCTTGCTTTGGAGGAAGCGGTAGACCGTGGAACGCCCGGGTAGGGACGAGCCCGGGAAGCGACCTGGATGGAGCTCCTGCACTCTCAACTGCACGGCAATGGTCTGCTTTTCCAAAGCGCGATCGGCGAAATGCTCATCCTCTGCGAGGAGGAGTTCGTACGCCTCTTCAAACAGCGGGCGGAGTGGCTTTCGGCCGCGCGTAGGCGTTGGGTCCAGGCTCACCGTCGGGCGTTCGGAAATCCCTTCGTCCAGTGGCGCACCGTCTCTGGCAACCCGCACATCGAGGAAGTGCGTGGGTCCAAACGACACCGTTCCTTCTTCCCAGTCGATTGCCGCCGCGCTCGATTCAAAAAACGTCGGAGGCACACGGGACGGATGGTCCATTACGTCGGGCTGCACCTTGACCCCAAGCGCCCGAAGGTCGTTTCGGGCTAGAGCGAGTTTCACCTCGCCTTGAAGTAAGAGTTGGATTGCAATAGTGCGCTGATCGGAGCCGGCGTCGCGATACTGGTCCTTGAGCGCCTCCGGTCCTCGCAAGAACCATGCGGAGCTTAGCGGGTCGCCGTCCTGCCAGTCGTCGAAATCAGATCCCATTGCGGTGCAATTCTAGCGATTCGTTCGGATCCGTCCGGCGCGGGGTTCAAATCAAAATTGGCCGCGGCGAATAATCAAAACCCGTCTGAAAACAGGCGCCAATTCAAACAATTCGATTTAGAATCCTGTGGCTTATGCCTCAGGAATTCAAACAATGATTTCCCCAGATTATCCAGCGCCTGCGAAGTCTCCGAAATCCGACTTTGAAATGCCGGAGCCAAATCAATTCGATGCCTGGGCAGAGCGCAATGACCATTGGCTCAATGAGCCCAAATCAAAAAATCGGCGGGCAAAACGCGAGCGTTCCAAAGAGCCGCTAATTCTCTGCGGCCATGGCGTGTCATTGAGCGTGGATCGCGGCAGACTGTTTATTCGCGACGGGCTCACCCACTATCCGCAAGACCGCGTCACCTATCGCTTTTTCAAAGGCGAGCTCACTCTTCCAACAAAGATCATCATGCTCGACGGAACGGGGAGCCTGTCATTCGACGTGATCGCTTGGCTATCAGAACAGAACATTCCGCTCATTCGCCTCGACTATCAGGGCAACGTCGTGAGCGTGATTGGCGGGACCGGGTTCGCGGTAGATCCACAAAAGGTCCAATGGCAAATCGAAACGCGGAATGATCCTGCGCGCCGGCTGGAATTCAGCTGCAACCTAATCGCCGCCAAACTCGCGACCAGCCTCCAGACCCTGAGCCAGGTCGTACCGGATAGCTCTGCTCGCCAGGTCGCAGTTGCGAGCGCAGAGGCCGCGCTGAGCCGCCTGCGCGCCGGCTCAGTGCGCTCGGTGGATGAACTCCGGATGGTCGAGGCGACCGCGGCGGCACGGTATTTCAATGCTTGGAGCGGCCTGCCTCTAGTCTGGCGGTCGAAGTGGAAGCATCCCGTTCCGGACGCGTGGCTCACGATCGGTTCCCGGGGCTCACTTGGGCGAGGCCGGGCGGTTTCAAATCGCAATGCAAAACACCCGGTGAACGCAATCCTGAACTACGCCTACGGGATGCTGAACAGTCAGGTCCACATTGAAGTTGTGGCGGAAGGGTACGATCCGCGGCGAGGCGTGATGCATCACGACCGAGACGACGGCGACGCTTTCGCCTGGGTGTTCGACATGATCGAGCCGCGCAGGGCGATAGTGGACGCAAGCATACTCAAGTTCGTGCAGAATACGCAGCTGACGGGAGCCGACTTCGTAGTCCGCGCCGACGGCGTATGTCGGTTGGCACCCCAGCTTGCCCGCCAAATTTGCACTGTCTTCGCCTCGGCTTAAGCTAGGCATGCCGTCGCACAGGGGGCGCAAGATTCTCGCGCCAACGATTGGAACAAGTGTTCCGCAAGCACCCTCCAGGAGAGCGTAATAAAGCATGGCGACCCATTCCGACCTCGCCAACCTAATCTGGCAGATCGCGGACCTGCTGCGCGGCCCCTATCGGCCGCCACAATACGAGCGGGTGATGCTGCCCCTTATCGTGCTTCGCCGCTTCGACTGCGTCCTAGAAGACACCAAGACCAACGTCCTGGCCGAATACGAGCGCCGCAAGGGCGGCCGGCTCGAAGACGACGCGCTCGATCGCGTCCTGAACAACGCGTCCGGCCACCGCTTCCACAATCGTTCCGAGCTCAACTTTCACAAACTACTTGGCGATCCCGACAATCTGAACAAGCACCTTGTAAGCTACATCAAGGGCTTCTCAGCTAATGTCCAGCGCATATTCGAGTATTTTGAATTCGAAAATGAAATCGAGCGGATGCAAGAATCAAACATCTTGTATCTTGTGATCAAAGAGTTTTGCAACGTCGATTTACACCCACGGAACGTCACAAATCACGACATGGGTCTCGTCTTCGAGAACCTGATCCGACGTTTCAATGAACTCGCAAACGAGACTGCTGGCGATCACTTCACGCCGCGCGAAGTCATCACGTTGATGATCGACCTGCTATTTATCGATGCGGACGATCTTCTCAGCAAACCGGGCGTCGCCATGCGGATGCTCGATCCCGCTTGCGGGACGGGTGGAATGCTCGCGGGCGCGCAGAAATACATGCGCGATCATCACGCAGACGCAAAGCTCTATGTGTACGGGCAAGATTACAACAAGCGGGCCTTTGCCACCGCCGCGTCCGACATGCTGATGAAGGAAGTCGACCACAACGGAGGCGGTGAGAACATTCAGTTCGGCGACAGCTTCCTTGACGACAAATTCGAAGGGCAAGCTTTCGACTACTTCATTGCCAATCCGCCCTTTGGGGTCGATTGGAAGAAGCAGCAGACCGAACTTGTACGCCGTCATGAGAAGGCGCCGAACGAAAGCCCTTGGAGCGCGGGCCTTCCGCGGGTCAACGACGGTTCGCTGCTCTTCCTCCAACACATGATGTCGAAGTTCGAACGGGTCGATCCGAAAGAGCTGAAGTTTGGCTCGCGCGCAGCGATCGTATTTTCCGGCTCGCCACTGTTCACCGGTGGCGCGGGTGGCGGCGAGAGTGAAATCCGTCGGTGGATCGTCGAGCGGGACTGGCTGGAGGCCATCGTCGCCCTGCCGGAGCAGATGTTCTACAACACAGGTATCGGCACTTACGTCTGGGTCGTCACGAACCGGAAGACGCAGCGGCGCAAGGGCAAAGTCCAGCTCGTC
>Ga0207660_10002149_pt1 | contig 13085 bp, 11 predicted proteins | sample KBSC73BmetaG_FD_184335 | JGI IMG/M metagenome (GOLD analysis project Ga0207660, IMG submission 184335) | Corn rhizosphere microbial communities from Kellogg Biological Station, Michigan, USA - KBS C7-3B metaG (SPAdes) (version 2) | ecosystem: Host-associated > Plants > Roots > Rhizosphere ... | reverse complement strand
GATGGACATCGAGGGCTTCGGCAGTTGCACGCTGTATGGCGAGTGCATGGAGGCCTGTCCCAAGGAAATCAGCATTGATTTCATCACCCGCATGAACCATGACTATCTCCGCGCGTCGCTCTCGGCGGGAGACCCCGCACGCTGAACATGCGTTTCGCTGCGCTCCTGGCGCTGGCCTGCTGCACCCGGACTCTCGTGGCGCAGACATCGGACGAGCTCAACGTCGGACTGGCTGCCACACCCGTCTTTACCCACGTCCTGCCCGCCCCCGGTGGCGCGGGCGCGGTGAACCAGGTCAACCTGGTGGCGCCGTGGATCATGCTGGATGGTTCGGCGTACGAAGGCCGGCTCCGGCTTACCAGCATGGTCAACTTTGAGGGCGCCACGATCCCGGACGGTGTACCGACGCCGGGTGCATGGGGGGAAGGATTCGTGGACCGCCGGCATCCGCATACCTACGCGCACGAAATCATCCTGACCGCCAGCCAGCCCTTTGCGCCCGAAGGTGGGAACGGAGTCTCGTTCGCGATGGGGAAGGGCTTCGCGCCCTTTGGCAGCGACGATCCGATGACGCGGCCGTTCCTCGCCTATCCGGTCAATCATCACCTGGCCCAGATCCTTGAGCGTCTGGTCGCAGTGGCCGCCGTCCGGGTCGGGCCAGTCACGGCCGAGGCAGGCGTGTTCGATGGTGACGAGCCGACCAAGCCGTCAGACTGGCCCATGCTCTCCCGCTTTGGAGACAGCTGGTCGGGGCGGCTTACGCTCACGCCGGTATACGGCGTGGAGCTGCAGGGCTCGTACGCCGACGTGGCCTCGCCAGAACATCGCGATGGCGGCGGGCTGGACCAGACCAAGTGGAGCACGAGCGCCCGGGCCGAGCGGGCCACATCCGCCGGCCGGGCCTATGGACTGATCGAGTGGGCGCGGACCGTCGAGGGAGACGGCCTCTTTACCTACCACAGCGTGCTTGCCGAGGCCGCGCTGCGCGGACAGAGGTTTGGCATCGCCTATCGGTATGAACGGACCGAGCGGCCGGAGGAGCAGCACGCGGGCGAACCCTTCCGGACCGTGCGGCCGCAGCTGGACAATTCGATCCTGGGCCGGACCCGGTGGTCCATTCACACGATTGATCTGGACGCCGCTATCGCGGATCGCTGGCCTGGCATCCGGTTCGCGCCCTTCGTCGAGATCGCAGCGGGCAAGATCACCTCGCTGACGCCGGCCGGTTTTGATCCGATGGGCTTTTATGGCCGCGACACATTCTGGAGCGTGAGTGCCGGTGTGCGGATCGCCTTCGGAATGCGTCTCCACCGGATGGGACGCTACGGCGTCGCCCTGCCGGCGATGCCGGAGATGCAGGGCACGCCCAACATGCAGATGCCGGACATGGGCAATCACAGCGAGATGCATTGATGCGGAAATGCGCGGGCCTCGCCCTCCTGGCGGCGGGCGTACTTGCAGGATGCAGCGACTCGACCCAGCCACCTGATCGCCAGGCAACCACTATCGCCGAGCTCGATGGCAACAGCCAGCAGGGTCTGGCCGCCTCGACGCTGTCTGCGCCGCTCAGAGTGGTGGTGACGGATGCATCGGGGCAACCGGTGGCGGGGGTCACTGTCTCGTGGAGCGTCGGCGCCTGCAGCGGCGGCGTGTCAGCCGCATCCTCCATCAGCGATGCCAATGGCGTGGCTGCCACGACGTTCACGCTGGGACCAGTGGCGGGCGTGCAGACGGTGGCCGCGGCGGCCTCCGGTCTTGCGGGTTCACCGGTGTCGTTCACTGAGACGGCGATTATGACCGTCTCGGGCGACTCGATCTCGGTCGCGGCCGCAGTTCCCATTCCTGCCAACTACGGCATGCACGACACCTACGTGCGCGACGGGCTGGCGTTTGCCTTCGCCTGGAACACCGGTGTCCGCATCTATGATGTCGGGAATGGCATGGCGGGTGGATCGCCGGCGGCGCCGGTGCTGGTCGGCTCGCTGGTCACCAGCGGATCGGTGGACGACCCTGATCCCAGCGTGCACAACGGCTGGTGGTTCCACAATCCGGTGACGCAGGAGGCGCGCTACCTCTTCATCGGCCAGGAAGGGAGCGGCTCCATCGGCACCAGCAGCCGCGGGGACATTCACGTGGTGGATGTCTCTGACCTGGCGCACCCGGTGGAAGTGGCGTCCTTCCACCACCAGCCGGTCAATGGACAACCGGCCGGGGTCCACAATTTCTGGATGGATGAAGAGCACGCCGTCCTCTACGCGGCCTACTACAATGCGGGAGTCGTGGCGCTGGATGTGTCGGGTACGCTGTCGGGTGATCTTTCTGCCAGGGTCATTGCCGAGATCCAGCCGGGCGGTGCGGGCAACACCTATACCTGGGGCGTCATGCTGGCGCCGGATGGTTCGTTGTATGCCTCTGACATGCTGAGCGGGTTCTGGCGGTTGCGCCTGCAGAACGGGTCCTTCTCAGTGCTGGGAGGCGGTAACAACGTTCCCGAGCGCCTCACGTCCGATCTCTGGGTGCACGGCGGTGCGGCGTACACCGGTACCTGGGGAACCCGCGGCGCGAACTCCGGCAATCAGGTCAAGGTCTGGGATATCTCTTCCGGCGCTCCGGTGGGGAAGACACCGGTCACGATCGCAAACGTCGGCACCGTCAGCGATCTCGAAGTCAGCGCCGACGGCAGCTGGATGGCCGTCACGACCGAGTATGGCGGCGGCGCGGGGCTCTATCTGTATTCGCTGGCGGACCCGCTCGCTCCCGTGCTGATTGCCAGCTACCCGGTGGCGGATCCCGCCGGGGGGCTGCACACGGGCACCATTGCCAGCATCAACGGCCGGACCTACGTCTTCGCCGCCCGCGATCCGCTCCCGGTCGGTCCCGCGATGATGATCTTCGATGTGACGGACGTGGTGCGGTAGGGGTGCACGGTTGTGCACCCCTACCGCGTCCGGTCATGGTGTTGCCACCCACGCATCATCCCGCCGGTTCATGTCTCCGAACCAGTCCGTATCCCACAGCTGTGCCTTGACCACCGGCTTGGGCGTGGTCACCTGTGCAGTGGCAGTGGTGCCGAAGTACCAGATGTCCACCGGAAGCTTGACCACTTGCGTGCTGCTGTCCGCGAGCGTGAGGGTGATCTCGACCGGCATCACCTGCGGCCCCCGGTTCTGCAGTGACACGGTTACCTGATTGACGCCAGTGGAATCGGCGTGCTGGGTCACACCGGTGATGGCCTGGTCCAGTCCTGCGGTCGAGTAGAACCAGCCCTTCCAGAACCAGCTCAGATCTCTTCCGGAAATGTCTTCCATGGTGCGGAAGAAGTCGGCTGGCGTCGGGTGCTTGAACGCCCAGCGATGGGTGTACTCGGAAAACGCCTTGTCGAACACCGCCGGGCCGAGGACGTGGTTCCGGAGCGCCAGCAGGGCAATGGACGGCTTCACGTAGGCGAGCGAGCCAAGGTTGTCGTTGTTGCGGTATCGGTTGGCCGCGGTCATGATCGGCTGCGCGCTGTCGCCCTGGTCGAGGTGGAGCACGAACTGCTCCTCGCCTGCCCGCCGCCTCGAGTCGTCCCGCTTGAAGTAGTCCTCCTCCGAGAACGAATTGATGAACGTATTGAACCCCTCGTCCATCCAGGCATACAGCCGCTCATTGGAGCCGACCACCATCGGGTACCACATGTGGCCGATCTCGTGGGTGATCACGCTATAGAGTTCTTCCCGCGAGCTGCCATTGGCCTCCATGGCTACCATCGGATATTCCATGCCCGAGATGGGCCCCTCCACCGCCGAAATGTGTGGATAGGGATACGCCAGCCAGCGCTTGCTGTACTCCTCGATCGAGAAGGCGGACATCCTGGCCGCCTCGTGCCAGAGAGCCTTGGCGCTGGGGCGGTAGTACGCAAAGGCGTAGTGGCCATCGTAGCCCTGGCCGTCCCACAGGAATTCCGGTGACGCTGCCCATGCGACGTCCCGCACGCTCTTGGCCGAGAAGCGCCAGGTCAGCGAGCCGGTGGAGCGGGGGCGGGCCGAGCCGTCGCCGAGGTCCGCTTCGGTCACGATGTGCACTGTGGTGTCACTGGTGCGCGCGGCGGCCATGCGGCTGCGCTGGCGGGCCGTGAGCACTTCCGTCGGATTGGTGACCATGCCCGTGCCAGCAACGATGTAACCGGCCGGCAGGGTGATGGCATAGTCAAAGTCGCCGTACTCCAGATAGAACTCGCCCTGGCCCTGATACTGGTCGGTGTTCCAGCCGCGGATGTCATCGTATACCGCCAGGCGGGGATACCACTGCGCCAGCTCGTAGAGACTGCCATCGCGGCCCATGCGGTCGGCGCCGTGCTCGGGAATATTGAAGGCGAAATCGAGCGAGATCACCGTGCTGGCGCCGGGTGCGATCTCGGACGCGAGCTCGAGGTACATCATCGTATCATCCACTCGCCCGCTGACCGGCTTGCCGGCCGGTGCCTTGCCCTTGGCTGGTGCCGGCGCTGACTGCAGCATGTTGCTGAGTTGGAAGCCGCCGTCGAAATTGGCGCCACCAAACCGCGAGTTGGCCGCAAAGAGCAGCGATCCGGTGCTGCCCTTCTTGAACAGGTTCTGGTCCAGCTGCAGGTAGAGATGCGTGAGCGGCAGCGGCGAGTTGTTCCGGTAGGTGATCCGTTCGTGACCGCTGAGTCGCTTGGCGGCGGTGTCGAGCGTGGCGGTGATGTTGTAGGACACCTTCTGCTGCCAGTAGCTCGGTCCCGGCCTGCCGTCGGCGGTGCGCACCAGATTGCCGGGCCGCAGCATGAGATGGGCAAACATGCCGGTGTCGTACACGGCCGGGCGGATCGCCACGGCTGCCGGCCGCGCGGCCGGCTGCTGGGCACGGAGCCCGGTGGCGAGAAAAAGGGAGATCAGAGCGAGGGGAGTGGTGCGCATGCTTCCTTCCAGGAGGCGTCGCCCGCATGACGGGCGGCCGGAATGGATCAGAGGCGGGGCAGGGTAACCCCCTGCTGTCCCTGATACTTGCCTTTCTTGTCCTTGTAGCTGGTCTCGCAGATGTCGTCGTCGTCGGCCTCGAAGAACAGGACCTGGCAGATGCCTTCGTTGGCGTAGATCCGGGCCGGCAACGGCGTCGTGTTGCTGATTTCGAGCGTCACATGTCCCTCCCACTCGGGCTCGAAGGGCGTCACATTGGTGATGATGCCACAGCGGGCGTAGGTGGACTTGCCGACGCAGATGGTGAGGACATTGCGCGGGATCCGGAAATATTCGACCGACCGCGCCAGGGCAAAACTGTTGGGGGGCACGATGCAGGTGTCGCCCTCGAATTCGACGAAACTGCGGGCATCGAATTCCTTGGGATCCACCACGGCGGACAGCACGTTCGTGAAGATCTTGAACTCGGGCGCCACCCGCATGTCGTAGCCGTAGGACGACACCCCGTATGAAATCGCCCGGCGACCGCGGGCATCCACCGAGCGGACCTGCTGCTCCACGAATGGCTCGATCATCTGATGTTCCTGGGCCATGCGGCGGATCCAGCGGTCGGACTTGATGGACATTCGGCCTCTCGGCTCGGGGACGGTGGCTGGACGGTCAGCGAGGCCGGGAATATAGTGGGTCAGGTAAGGGTATGCGGGGGCGGGGCTTGGGTTGAATCAGCCCGGGGGTCGGTTTAGATTCGGGAGGCTTCTTGTGAAAATTCTCACGAACGGGCCCATGCTTCAGCCCTATATCCCCATCCTGCTGCTGTTCGCCTTTGTGATCGCCAATGCGATTCTCATGCTTGGCTTGTCACATGTGCTGTCGTGGTACCGGCCGACCCCGGTCAAGGATGCGCCATACGAGTCGGGCATGCCGGTGCTGGGCGACGCGCGCGAACGCTTTTCGGTCAAGTTCTACCTCGTCGCGATGATGTTCATCATCTTCGACATCGAAACGGTCTTCATGATCCCGTGGGCCGTGGCGTTCCAGCAGCTCAAGGAGCTGTCGGGGCTCCTGATCGTCGAGATGCTGGTCTTTGTCGTCATCCTCGCGGTCGGCTACATCTATATCTGGAAACGGGGGGCACTCGAATGGGATTGAGCGATCCCGGGCGGGTGGACGCCGGCGCGACCATGTCAGTCGCGTCACCCAACTGGATTACTACCCGGATGGACTTCCTCACCAACTGGGCCCGGGCCAATTCGCTCTGGCCCATGCCGTTCGGCACCGCGTGCTGCGCCATCGAGTACATGGCGACCGCCGCCAGCCGCTTCGACATCGCCCGCTTCGGCATGGAGCGGCAGAGCTTTTCGCCCCGCCAGGCCGACGTCCTGATCTGCGCCGGCCGCCTGCCGTTCAAGCTGGCACCGGTCATCCGGCGCATCTGGGACCAGATGCCCCAGCCCAAGTGGGCCATCTCCATGGGCGCCTGCGCCTCATCCGGCGGCATTTTCGACAACTATTCCATGGTGCAGGGGATTGATACGATCATCCCCGTGGATGTCTATGTGCCCGGCTGCCCGCCGCGCCCCGAGGGGTTGCTGTACGGCATCCTGCTCCTGCAGAAGAAGATCAAGGGAGAGTCGGTATTCGATCCCACCCTGCGGGATGAGCAGCTGGTGGGCCCGGACGGGCTCTTCCTGCCGCCCGACCGGATTGACGAGCTCTCCGAGCCGTTCGGCAACTCCGTCTCCCAGACGCGGTCCGCATGACGGCCGTGATCTCGTCCGCTACCGCGTCCCCGTCGGTTGCCGCGCTGCGCGCGCAGTTCGGCACCGCCATCGAGGGTGCCGAAGTCTCCTGCGGCGACTCGATCGTCTACGTGACCCGCGAGCGCGCGCACGACATCCTTGCATGGCTCAAGGACACACCGGGCCAGCAGTTCAACTATCTCACCGACCTCACCGCGGTGGATTATCGGGATCCGGAGCGGCCGCTCGAAGTGGTCTATCAGCTTCGCTCGCTCAGCCGGAAGGCGGATCTTCGCGTCAAGATTGCCCTGCGCGACGAGTCGGATCTTGAGGTGCCGACGGTCTGGGACCTGTGGAAAGGCGCCGACTGGCTGGAGCGCGAGGTGTACGACATGTTCGGCGTGCGCTTTACCGGCCATCCCGACCTCCGCCGCATCCTGATGTGGGAGACCTACGCGGAGGGCTATCCCCTGCGGAAGGATTTCCCGCTCCGCGGACACTTCAGCCGGGGCGAGCAGACCCGTCAGGCGCTCGCGGCCAATCCGGAAGCGCACTATTCGCTGGAGGAGCTCTCCATTGCCGAGGTGTTCGGTGAGCTGCCGGCCGACATGCAGGAGCGGCTCGCCCGGGGCGAGCGGGGGTTCCTGAAGTGAGCGATACCCGCACGGTGGAAATGTCGCTGTCCACGCCTACTCTGGATGCGGCCGGCCGGGTCCGGCGCGTCGAGCTGGGGCTGTCAGGATCGGGCGGCGGGTACGATGAGGAGTTTGGCGCCGAGCACCTGCTGGTCAATATCGGCCCCCAGCATCCGGCCACCCATGGCGTGCTGCGGCTGGTGCTGGAACTCGAGGGCGAGACCGTCAAGCGGTGCATTCCCCACATTGGCTACCTGCATTCCGGCTTCGAGAAGCTGGGCGAATACCGCACCTACAACCAGATCATCCCGCTCACCGACCGCACCGACTATCTGTCGCCGATGGCCAACAACGTGTGCCTGGCGCTGGCAGCGGAAAAGCTCATGGGGCTGGAAATCACCGAGCGCTGTCAGGTGCTGCGGGTCATTGCCTGCGAAATGAGCCGGGTGATTTCCCACCTCGTCTGGCTGGGCACCACCGGCATTGACCTGGGTGCATATACTCCGTTCCTCTGGTCCTTCCAGGAACGGGAACGCGTCTACAATCTGCAGGAAGCATGGACCGGGGCCCGGCTCACCACCAGCATGACGCGGGTGGGCGGGCTCATGGCCGACATCCCCGCCGGATGGGAAGATGGGCTCCGCGAGTTCTGCCGGACCTTCCCCAAGACCCTGCGCGAGGTGGACACGATGTTCACCCGCAACGCCATCTGGTGCGGCCGGACCCAGGGCGTCGGGGTGCTGACGTACGACGAAGCGATCAATTACTCGCTGAGCGGCCCCATGCTGCGGGCGAGTGGCGTGGATTACGATGTCCGGAAGGACCGGCCGTATCTCGGCTACGAGACCTATGACTTTGATGTGCCCATCGGCGAACACGGCGACATCTACGACCGCTACCGTATCCGCATGGAAGAAATGGCGCAGTCGGTGCGCATCATGGAGCAGGCGCTCGATCGTCTCAAGCCCGGTCCGATCAACGTCAGCGATCCCCGGCTGATCCTGCCTCCCAAGTCCCGGGCCATGGGCGACATGGAAGCCATGATCTACCACTTCAAGCAGGTGATGGAAGGCGTCAAGCCGCCGGTGGGCGAAGCCTATCTGGGCATCGAGAACCCCAAGGGCGAGCTGGGCTACTACATGGTGTCGGACGGGACCGCCAAGCCGGTGCGGTGGCGCATCCGCCCGCCGGCATTCCTCAACCTCGCGGCGCTGCCCAAGATGTGCGAGGGTGCGCTGCTGGCCGACGTGATCGCGATCAACGCCAGCGTGGACATCGTGATGGGAGAAGTGGACCGATGAGCGGCGCAACTGCCCGCACCGACGAGGCCTACCAGCCGGTCTTCACCGGCGAGACGCTCGCGGCGCTGGAGCGGAAGGCCACTGAGTATCCCACCCGGCAGGCGCTGCTGCTGCCTGCGCTCTGGATGGTGCAGGAGAAGCGCGGCTGGATCAGCGAACAGGCCATCGGTGAGGTGGCCGAGGTGCTGGGTGTGACGCCGGCCTTCGTGAAGGGCGTGGTGACGTTCTACACCATGTATCACACCCATCCGGTGGGCAAGTACTTCATACAGGTCTGCACCACGTCACCGTGCGGCCTCTGCGGCGCGGAGGATACCCTCAGGGCGCTGCTGGCCCACAGCGGGTGCGGCGAGCCGGGCGCTACCAGTGCCGACGGTCGGTTCACCATCGTCGAAGTGGAATGTCTCGGTGCCTGCGGCTTCGCCACCCCAGTGATGGTGAACGATGATTTCATCGAGAGCGTGACGCCGGAGAAGGTCCCCGCCTTGCTCGAGAGGTACCGGTAATGGGCTTTCCGCACCCGAGCCATCCGAAGGAAACGGTCGTGCTGTCGCAGTACTTCGGCGACGCCGAGGCGCGCAGCTATGACGGCTGGGTCAAGCGGGGCGGCTACCTGGCGCTGCGCAAGGCGCTGGGCATGGACCGGGGAGCCCTCATCGAGGAGGTGAAGGCCTCCGGCCTCCGTGGTCGTGGTGGCGCCGGCTTCCCCACCGGGCTCAAGTGGAGCTTCATGCCCAAGGGCGATGGCAAGCCCCACTTCCTGGTCTGCAACGCGGACGAGTCGGAGCCGGGCACGTTCAAGGACCGGGAAATCATGCGGTGGACGCCGCATGCGCTGATCGAGGGCTGTGCCATCGGCGCCTACGCCATCGAGGCGGAGCGTTGTTACATCTATATCCGCGGCGAGTTCACCGAACCGTGGGCGGTGATGACCCGCGCGGTGGAGGAGGCCTACGCCAACGGTGTCCTGGGCGAGAATGCCTGCGGCAGCGGCAAGCGCGTGGATATCACGCTGCATCGTGGGGCTGGGGCCTACATCTGCGGTGAAGAGACCGCCATGCTCAACTCGCTGGAGGGCCGTCGCGGCAATCCGCGGATCAAGCCGCCCTTCCCGGCGCAGGCTGGCGCGTTTGGCCTGCCCACCACGGTGAACAACGTCGAGACGCTGGCCGCGGTGCCGCATATCCTCAACCGTGGCGCCGCCTGGTACAAGGGACTGTGCCTCGGCAATCCCAAGAGCACCGGTACCAAGCTGATTTCGGTGTGCGGGCACGTCGCGCGCCCCGGCAATTACGAGATCACCCTGGGTACGCCCATGAAGGATCTCATTTACGACATGTGTGGCGGCATTCCCAATGGCCGGAAGCTCAAGGCGGTCATTCCGGGGGGTTCGTCAGTGCCGATCCTCACGGCCGAAGAAGCCGAACACTGCGTGACCGACTACGAGGGCGTCGTCGAGGCCGGATCCATGCTCGGCTCGGGTGGGATGATCGTGATGGATGACACGACCGACATGGTGTATCAGATCTGGCGGCTGGCCCGCTTCTACGCCCATGAAAGCTGTGCCCAGTGCACCCAGTGTCGTGAGGGCACCGGGTGGACCACCCGGATACTCGCTCGTATCCTCGCCGGCGAGGGCAAGCCGACCGATTACGATCTGCTTCTTGATCTCTCGAAGAACATGACTGGTACCACCATCTGCGTGCTGAGTGATTCCTGCGCGGTGCCGATCGTGAGCGGGATCCAGAAATTCAAGAATGAATTCGAAGCCTATATCAGCCATCAGCGCAAGCCGGCGTTTGCGCTCGGGCCAGCGTGAGGTGACATGAGCCAGGAAATGGTGACCGTCACGATTGACGGCATCGCCGTGTCCGTGCCCAAGGGTACGACCATCATCGAGGCGGCCAAGCAGGCTGGCGTCCTCGTGCCGCACTATTGCTATCACCCGTCGCTGCCCTCTCCGGCTGTCTGCCGCATGTGCCTCGTGGAGGTGGAAAAGGCGCCCAAGCTCATGCCCGCCTGCGTGACCACCGTGGCCGACGGGCAGGTCGTGCACGTGCAGAGCGAGCGAGCCCTGGAGCAGCGCAAGGGTGTGCTGGAGTTTCTGCTCATCAACCACCCGCTCGACTGTCCCATCTGCGATCAGTCGGGCGAGTGCGAGCTCCAGGACTACACCTTTCAGGAAGGCCGCTCGGCCACCCGCTATACCGACTTTGCCAAGCGGTTCAATCCAGTCGAGGATTTCGGTCCCGACATCCTGTACGTGCCGAACCGCTGCATTCTCTGCACCCGCTGCGTCCGCTTCATGGATGACGTGGCGCAGGAAGCCACCCTCAATGTGAGCGAGCGGGGCGATCGGGCCTTCATCGGCATCGCCGAGGAGCAGCGGCTGGATCACCCCTGGTCCGGGAACGTGGTGGATCTTTGCCCGGTGGGCTCGCTGCTGTCGAAGGATTTCCTCCACAAGGCGCGGGTCTGGGACCTCGACAAGACTGGCAGCATCTGCACCGGCTGCAGCCAGGGATGCAACATCACCATCGAAATGCGCGATGAAGTGGTGGTCCGGCTCAAGCCGCGCCCCAACATGGACGTGAACCGCCATTTCATGTGCGATCACGGCCGCATGAACTACCGCTGGATGAATCGTGGTGACCGGGTCGAGGCGCCGCTGGTGCGCAACGGCTCCGGTCCGTCCGGCGCGGCGGACTGGGACCGCGCACTCGACGCTGCGGCGGCGCTGATCCGCGCCGCCAGTGGCCGAGCCGTGATTCTGGCATCGGGCCGTGCGTCGGTGGAATCGCTTGGACTGGTACGGAAGCTGGTGGACAGTCTTCCCGTGACCGCGGCAATCAAGGTGCCGCTCGGCGACGAAGCGCCGCTGGCCGGCGTGCCCAACCTGGCCCTCCGCCGTGAGCGGGTGCCCAATCTCGATGGCGGCCGGCTGCTCGGCTACACCGATGACTGGGATGCTGCGGTCGAGGCGGCGCGCTCGGCGGATATCGTGCTGGTGCTCGATGCCGAGCTGTCGGAGGCGGAAGCGGCCTCACTGGATGCGGCGACGGGCAAAGTCATTGCGCTTTCCACTTTGGTTGCTGACTGGCAGGGCCGGGCCGCCGTAGTGCTGCCGGTCACGACCATGGCAGAAGAGACTGGCGTCTATATCAATCGGGACCTGCGGGCCCAGCGGTTCCAGCAGGCCAAGGCGCCTCCGGCGATGGCGCGGCCGGCCTGGTGGGCGGCAGGCGAGATCCTGGCGGGGCAGGGGCCTGACGCCGATGCGCCGAGTTCGGCGGCCGAAGCGTTCGACATGGTGACGCGCGGACATCCGTCGCTCGATGGACTGACCCATGACGCGCTGGGCTGGGCCGGCCGCGTAGTGGCGGGCGGGGCGGGGGTGGGTGCATGAGTCCCGAAATGAAGGGGTTCCTGCTGCTGTCGGTCATCAAGCTCATCTTTGTCTTCACGGTCATCCTGGTGGGCGTGGCCATGCTCACCCTCATGGAGCGGAAGGTCTCGGCCTGGATGCAGAACCGGCGGGGGCCCAACCGGGTGGGTTGGGCCGGCTTGCTCCAGCCGGCGGCGGACGGGCTCAAGAACATCCTCAAGGAAGAAACGCTTCCCAGGCAGTCGTCGCGGGTCATTTTTGTCCTCGCGCCGGCGCTGTCATTCATTCCAGCGCTCATGCTGAGCGCCGTCATTCCCTTTGCGGCGCCGCTGCAACTGGATTTCGACTTCACACTGGGTGTGCTGGGCCGGTTTGTGCACCATGGCGCCATGCCGATGGTGGTTGCGGATGTCCCGATCGGCTTCCTCTTCGTGCTGGCAATCAGCTCGCTGGGCATCTATGGCATTGCGCTCGCGGGCTGGGCATCGAACAGCAAGTACAGCCTGCTGGGCGGCCTGCGAGCCAGCGCGCAGATGGTGTCCTACGAAGTGGCCATGGGCATGAGCCTGATTCCCATCCTGCTGCTCACCGGCAATGTGTCGTTCTCTGCGATCATCGCGGCCCAGCACACCCTCTGGTTCGTGCTGCCGCTGTTCCTCTCGTTCTTCCTCTTCCTGGTGTCCGGTTTCGCCGAAACCAACCGGCTCCCGTTTGACCTGCCAGAAGCGGAGTCCGAGCTGATCGCCGGCTATCACACCGAATACAGCGCCATGAAGTTTTCCATGTTCTTCATCGCCGAGTATGCCAACGTGGTGACGGTGAGTGCCATGGTCGCCACCCTCTTCTTCGGTGGCTGGGACATCCCCTTCACCCACTGGGATGAATCGGGCACCTGGCTCGCGGTGCTCGCCAGTGGCGTCTTCTTCTTCCTGAAGACGTTCTTCTGGATCTTCTTCGTGATGTGGATCCGCTGGACGCTTCCCCGGTTCCGCTATGACCAGCTCATGGCGCTGGGCTGGAAGGTCATGCTGCCGCTGGCGCTGGGCTATATCATGGTGACGGCGGGCGCCGTCTGGCTCCTGGACTCGGTCCTGGGCATTTCCAGC
>Ga0207660_10002138_pt1 | contig 13117 bp, 14 predicted proteins | sample KBSC73BmetaG_FD_184335 | JGI IMG/M metagenome (GOLD analysis project Ga0207660, IMG submission 184335) | Corn rhizosphere microbial communities from Kellogg Biological Station, Michigan, USA - KBS C7-3B metaG (SPAdes) (version 2) | ecosystem: Host-associated > Plants > Roots > Rhizosphere ... | reverse complement strand
AGACGTTCTGTTGGCGAAGATTTGGGTTGGTAACGGCTGACACCGAAGTCAGGCCACCGCGCACCATCGCATTCGTACTTTGCGTGAATGCCAGCAGCGCGAGCGCGAAGAAGAATTTCCACCTCACCGGCCGCACTAGGGAGTGCCCCACTTCGTTGATAGACACGAATGCAGGGTCGTCAGTGTCCCGCCGCTGATCGCACCCGAGGTGATGATGATCTCACCGTAGGTGCCATCGAAATCCGGCGTGTTTCCGTTCCATGGTCTCGTGCCAAACGCAAGGATGCCGTTGGAAGCCCCTCCGAAATTTGTGGTGTGTGCTGCTGTACTTCCCGCGGAGAAATCGAAGTATTCCGTTCCGTTGGCTCCGTCGAAAACATTTCCATAGACGTGTGGCGCATTATTTACCGAAGAGAAGTTTTGCACGTTGAAGCTACCAGATTGAGTTAGTATCTGCCCAAAGTGATTTTCGGATATGATGAAGCTTTTTTGGGAACCGAAGTCATCACCCGTGCCCGAGGCTTGGAACGAAGCAAAGCCATCATCATTCGCGGTGCTGGAGGTCGCGACATATACGATGAAAATTGACATCGTCGCGGAGTTGAACGGGAAAGAGGCGTTCTTTACGTAGTTGTTTGCGGCGACGGTGATGGTGACGCCGGGTTTTGCCGCATTAAATCCGGTTGCGCTATACTGCGGATTGTTGGTCGCAGTGAAGTTGTTCCCGTTGCCGCTGAGATCGTTCCAAGCGGAAACATTCGCGCCAGAACGGATGACGCTAGCGGAATTGCTGGCATCCAAATTGAGAACAAGTCCGGGGAGGACGGATGCGCAGGTAGCCCCGCCTCCTGTCGAATGCACCGTGCCCGGCCCAGGTCCCATTCCACCTTGCGCCAGCGCCGAGCCGATTAGCGCGAGGCATAACGCGAGTGCTAGTCCAAGCCGCCTCATCACCGCACCACTTTCCAGTTCAGCGTGTGCGCGCCTGGGGTGACAGAGCTGCTCGTATTATTGCATTCCTTGAAATTAATGTTGTTCGCGGTTGGATAGGCGATGATGGTAAGCATCCCAGCGACAAGCGGCACAAAACCCGTGATCGCCGTTGGATCACCGTTGAAGCCCCACAAGATGGTGTCGGTCGTCAGGACGCCGGGCGCACTTACTGTGACGGCAGAAGCGCAGGTCGCCGAGCTTATGGCACTCGTGCCCATAACAGCAGTGCCCGCCACGTTGAACAGCGGCGTCTGCACGATATTGTAGTTCGTCCCATCCGACTGGAAGCCGTAGCAGACCGGAGCCGCAGCCGTTCCCGCTGGGATCGCCAGCGTCGCCGCCCCGCCGATCGTCGAGGTCGTCGGCGTGATCGTGGCCACGCCCGCGTTGATGTTGCAGGCGAGGAAATACGCTCCAGCCCCGAATCCCGCCGTGCCGGCCTGTGCGATCGCGACCGCAACCGAGGTGGCGCGGTTCTCATAGACGGCATTACCGCAGTCCGTGGAGACGATGGTGTCGGTAGCAGCGGTATTGGAGCGGAGCGTGAGCGCGGAGGAGACCGTGCCCGTCGTGGTGATCGGGCTGCCGCCGGTGGAGGTGCCGCAGCCGGCGGAGACGGAGGTGACGGTGCCAGATCCACCGCCGGCGCCACAGTCAGAACCCGTGCCGCTCAGAAGTCCAGAGGAGTTGACATGGAGGCATTGGGTCGATCCGGTTATCGATCCGAAGGTCGGCGCGGCACTGAAGGTTTGGCCTAGCGTCCAAGTGTTGGCCGTGCTCAGCAGCGGAATCGTTGCACCGGATGTGCCGATGGCTGTCGTGGCGGCCGCAGTAAATGCTACGCCGTTGGTCTTGGTGCAGACCACCGCGCCGACGCCGGAGATGGTGCAGTCGCCGCTGGCCAAGCCGTAGATGTAGGTGGCGAACTGCGCCGGGGTGCCTTTGCGGTCAGCACCGCCCTGGACAACGTATAGCAACTCCGTGCCGCCCAGCGCGCTCGCCGCGGTCATCGCGGAGACGGTACTGTTGGCTGCATGGGCGGCCGGCGATAAGATCAGGAATGCGGCTGCAATCAGAGAGCCAAGCCAGCGTTTCATGTCAGCAGCCTCCCGCGCGGCAAATTAGGCTCGCGCCGTCCGTTTGAAGAATGAGTGATGCGCCGTCGACCATCAGGATGTCGCCGGTCGGCTGTGGTGCCTGAGTGCCCTGAGACGATATTCCACCGTCGAACTGGCTGATGCCACCGCCGATCTGAGGAGTCATGGTCGCGGCATAAAGGCTCGCCGCGGAAAGCAGGACAAGGGCCGCGGCGATTGCTTTACTGGATGTCGACATAGAGCGTATCCGCAGTCGAGGCGCAGGTCGCCTGTATCGCGTCCGATGGGATGTAGGGGTAATAGCGGGTGTAGGACTGGCCGGGCGCAAGCAGGATCGACGTCCCCTTGGTCGCGGCGCCTGCACCGATGAAAATCCAGCAATTATCCGTCGTGGTTTGATTGTTCTGGATTGTCAGGGAACGGCGCTGGTTCGTTCCGGTGACTGCGGTTAGGACGGTCTGGAACGTGTTGCCGGTGGCGATGGCGACTGAGCTGTTGGTGGTTTGGGCCACCGTCTGAGCGGCCGCTGGGCTCGCCAGAAAAAGAGCAAGTGCTACGGCAATCAGGCGCTTCAGCATGGCGAAATCCCCTCGTTTCGCGGGGATGGTGCCGAACCGGGAACTGGCCGCAACGCACCCTTAACCCATGTGCGCCTGGGCAAAATGGACCGCGAGAAACAGGAGCGCGATAAATAGCGTCCACCGGAACCCGACCCACAGTATCTTCCTGATGGTCGGCGGCTCGGTCATTGCCTAGCCGACCGGTGCCTGCCGGTACCGTTGAACTCGGGATCGAGGATAGTCTCGTGCCGGATCAGCAGCGTCTGCATTGCATCGACCCTGATCCGGTTCTCGTTGTGTTTGGCGTTGATGTCAGTGAGGATCTCAGTTTTGACCTTATTGATCTTGCTGACGATCCATATCGCTGCGCCGATCATCGTGGATGTCCAGGTGATCATCACGCCGGCTGCGGTGAAGCCCGCGATAATCCATTGCGGGTCCATCCGCGTGACCACTTAGAGGCCCGGAACGAGCGTTGCCAGCCCCGTCCCGCCGGCGAGCACGATGCCAATGAAGCCCGCGATGTCCTTCTTGACCATCGAGGCCACCGGCGAGCACTTGATCATGAAGTCCGATTCCGGCTGCAGCGCATTGCGCAGCTCGACCATCTTCTCAAAATCGGTGACGATGTGCGGATCGGGCATCGGGATCGCAGTGCCGTCGGCATTCTTGCCGGCGTTCTGCCGCGTGTTGATGATGTCGATCCATGCCTGATAGCAGGGCGCGGTGACCTTCGACCCGGAAGCATCCGCCAAAGCCTTCGCGTATTGCAGGTCCGGCAGCAGCTTGACGTCGAGAGCGCCGAGCAGATCGTTGATCACGTTGCCGGTCAACCGCGTGGTCGGGCCAGGCGGCTGCTTGGCATTCTCGATGTCCTGCACGATGTTGCCGGTCAGCCGCGGCTTGGTCTGAGCCATCGTCGGAGCCGCTGCCAAAAGAGAGCACGCGAACGCGCCCATGAGAATGCGAGCGATCCACTTCACTTGGCGGCCTCCTTCACTGCTTGAACCGCAGCCGTGATCTGCGGCGTGGCAGCGATAACGTCCGGGTTGTTGGGGAGAGCCGCAGCAGATGCTTTGTCCGTCACGACCGTCGTATTCTTCATATTGCCCACGGTGTCCTTCAGGGACTGCGCCCGCGTCACAATGACGGGCCACGCGGCCGACCCGAAGATCACCAAGGCGCCGATGATCGAGGTCCAGTCGCCGGTCGAAAGTCCAAGCCAGCCGTGGCCCGCGGCGTAGCCGGCCGCGATACCGATCAGCGTCGCCGCGGTAGTCTGGACCTGCGTCTTGTTGGTGAATGCATCAGCCATGTCTTGGTCTCCTATTGAACCGGCGCAAATGAAACTATGCCTCCCCACCAAAAATGGCAGGCGAGGAATCCGACGACCAGCCCGCAGATGAAAGGGTACGGCGGCCAGGCCTTGCTGACCGTCCACGTCCATCTCGAAAGCGTCATGCGATTGTTGCGGATCGCGTAGGTCTCGAATGCCGCAAAACTGACCGCAATAACGACGAGCCAAACGAGCCAGACAATTCCCATGTTCATTTCTTCACCTTGATCGGTTGGCACCACGTCCCGCTCGTCTCGCGCTCCATGCGCTGGCACTGCGCCTTGGTCAGTAGCGTCCAGATCACCGGTTCGTGCCGTGAGCCCGGGTTGAAGCTCATGGCGAAGTAGAGGGTGGTCAGCAGGATCATGGGTGCCACTCCCCGGAGATGGAGCGGTCGATTAGGCTCATCCTCGCCAGCAGCGCAGCGCAGCCCAATTGGTGATCCACGGCGTTTGGATCGAAATGACCGTCGGCGATGTACTTGCCCTTGACGTATTGATCGGTGGACGACCACACATACGGAGAGGGGATGCCCATCCGAAAATATCCTAGACCGTTGTAGGATTCGAGCAGCGTCAGAGCACCGCCGATCGACCAATCGTTCCACTTTGCAGCATGGGGCGGGCAGATCACCAGCGCGTCCTCTGCCGCCTCCTCCCATGAATTGAACGGGCCCCGGCCGCGCGGGACGTGGACCGACACACGGTCGTAAGGGTCACCCTGCGCAAGTGAGGCCTTCCAGCTCTGCGAGGATTCGCGCTCGTGGATGACCGCGATCACCGGCCACGGGACATGCGTGCTCGCCGAAACCTTCTCGTATCGGTCCTTCGCGTCGACCAGCCGATGCGCGACCGAATCGACCAAATGGATCAGGCTCGGCAGCACCGACGCCTTGTTCCATCGGGCAGCGTTCGCTGCCGTCAGCTTTGTCAGGTCAACCACGGCCTACCCTCCGTTCGGGCAGACCCTCGCCGCATATGTGGCGGGCTCGCAACGCACCCCGCAGGCGACAGCGGAACTCAACGTTAAATATCGTGGAGCGACGGAATCAACCGTTTGCCGCACCTTTCGGTTGTGATATCGCGGAAGGATGCAATACCGACCGGCCACCCTCCAAGACGCTCGCCTGCTTTTCGACTGGCGCAACGACGGTCTAACGCGCGCCATGTCGCGCTCATCTGAGCCTGTCGAATGGAGTGAACATCTGGCGTGGCTGACGAAGCGATTGGATCGCCTCGAACCACACCTCTACATCGCGGAATGTGAAGGCCGGCCGATCGGGACCTTCCGCGTCGACCACGATGAGGTCTCGTACACGGTTGCGCCGGACGTGCGGATGCGAGGGATGGGGACTGCGCTGCTCAAACTGGCACGAGCTGACTTTGGCGTTCTCCGCGCGGAGATATTCCGGCGGAATGAGGCATCGATCAAAGCCGCCACGGCGGCCGGGATGACCGTGGTCCTGATCGACTAGAGCCGCCCGTAGATTTTCATAATCCCGCTGGTCAGGTTCCCGCTGCCCGCCAACAACCGGATGCCGCCGATTGCGCCAAGATTCGGATACGATCCGCCGACCATGCCGCCGACCGCGAGGCCGCTTTGTTCGAACGTGCCATGGAAGACGAGTACCGTGCTGCCGCCGGCATAGGACGCGTGGAATCGCGTGTACACGCCGACGCCGGAGGTCGGACAGCTCGCGGCGTTCATTGCCAAGATGCCATTGGTCGTTGTCGACGCGCTAACTGCGGCGCCGGTGCCGGAAATGGCTTGCGTGTTGTAGCCGGTATTCTGGAACACACCGCCCGAATTTATCTGCAGCAATAGCGACTGTGACGCCGAAGCGCACAGCATGTTCTCAATGAGAACTTCATACTCGGAATAGGTCGACGTGATGCTGGTGGTGTCGGTCAGCGTCGCTGAATTGGCGGCCGTCAGCGTGTTGAGCAAGACCCATCCACCGGATTGATAGGAAGGATCAGCGCTCGCGCCGTTCGAGGTTAGTTGCTGTCCGGCCGTACCCGGCCCGATTCCCTTGACATGCGTCGCATCAGTCCAGACAGGCGTCTGGTGGTTTGTCGGTGTACCGCTGTTGATGACATTGCCGTTGCCGCAGGTGGGGCAGCCGATTGTGAGCGGGTTCGTGCCGGTGACGGTGATCGGTGCGCCACCGGCAATATTGTTGGTGATCGTGGTCGGATTGGTGCCGGTGAACAGGATGCCATTGCCGGCCGCAATCGTCGTCGATGGCACCGAAGCGCACGAGACCAGATTGCCGCCGCTGTCGAAGCACGCTCCGAGATTTGCCCTACTCGCCGCCGCCGCCAATACCTTGAGCGTCTCGCCCGGAGGCGCCAGCACGGCGCGGCCGGTGACATCGTTGATCTTGTCCCAGACCTCCCGGTTCTGCGCGACCAGATCGGTGATCGTCTGGTTGAAATCCCGCGCCGCGACGCCGCGATTTTCCGCTACTTGCGAGGTCCGCCGCGGCCGGCGGGCGCCGACGATCTGGATCGTCCCGGTCTGGGTGCTCGTGAACGTGAGCACCGCATCGGTGATCGGGCGCGACAGAGTGGCCAGCGACCCCGACGGGCTGGTGATCGTCCAGCCCCTGGCCGGGTCATTGAACGTCGCCTGCTGGCCGTTGATCCAGACCTCGACCCAATTCTGGTAGTCGGTCGAATCTCCGTAGAGGGCGAATCCGACCGCGCACGCGCAGGTGGTGCCAGAGATCGAATAGCTGGTACGGCGCTCGGTATCGGGAAGCGCGGGCACCGGCGCCGGAGCTTGCGCGAAGGCCGGGGTTAGCCCGGCCATGAGGCAGGCGGCGAGGATGAGGCGGCGAATAATGCTCATGCGGCGACAAAGTGCCGCGATGATGCCCGGCCGCAACGCACCCTAGCTTTAGGCATATCTCCTCCTCCGTACCCTCCCCTCCCGCTAAGGAAGGACCACGGTCCAGAGGAATGCTTAAACCCCGTATAGCTGCACTGCCTTTTGTCGGTGGCCGGCCGCCTCCCCGCCCAAGCCGGGCCAGCAAATCAAGGGGGTCGATCGTGCAGTTTTCCCTCAGCGCGCATCACGCAGTCAGGCCGTCGGAGGTTGTTCCGGCGGGGTTGACTGTTCGATGTGAATAGCGCTCGGCGGGGACCGGTTGAAATTCGGCGAATGTTATACTATTACACTCGTCGTTACCGGTTGGGGCTTTTGGCTCACATCTACCCCAATCTGAGCCGGCACGCTGTCAACGTGGCCGGCTCACCAATTTCTGGGGTGATCTTCGCGAGCGCGCAGGGCGTCGCAACGCACTCAGCGGTTCTCGGGCCTGGCCTTCATGGGGATGCCGAAGGCGTTGTTGCCAGCGGATTCGACCCTGTCGATTGTTCTTCTCAGCCAGAAAACATTCTGGAGAGCCATCGCGCGTCTAAACGATTTGCTGTCGCCTTCATTCCAATCCATGCGGCCCGCCGCACTGGTCACTTTCAATATATCCCCGATCTTCCCTGCGGTAGGTCCGAGAACCTGATCGAGAGCGGATCGGCTTGCGTATCGGGTCAGTGGTTTGTTCGCGCCAATGGTGCGGTAGATATCCAGCGAACCGCCAGAGGACTTCGAAACCAAGGCATTGGCCTCTTCTGCCCACCCCAATAGGTTGCCTCTCGATATGGCTTCTTTGACCCAGTCCTGAGGTTTATCACTCGTGGGCGATCCACCGGTCAGTGAATTCAGCTTATAAGACAGCATCCCCAGCCCCATCGAGAACAGCATGCCTTGCAGGACCTGCGCGTCGCGACGCTGAAGGTTCGAGATCAGCACCCGCTCGGTGGCCGCGGCCGTGAAGCTCTTGAACTGGCCGATCACGGACAGAACAGGATGGGACATCCAGAGGGGCTTTTCCTGCCCCGGCGTCACCACGGAAATATCGGCATCCCGGGCGACCGCGCCCTCGAACACCCGCCGGGCCTCCTTGTCGACCCAATCTGCGGTATTGGGCAGATGCACGCCGTCACGGATTTCGCCGCCGTCCTCGAACGCCTTGGCAATCCGGGCGGCCATGTGCGGCTCGATGCCGGATTCCCCGAGGGTCCGGAGCATGCGCGCGGATGCCGTGCCGCCGGCCGCAGCCTTGGTCGCGCGCAGGATCTCCGAGCCAGCCACCATCGAGGCATTGATCTTGGCGAAATCGGTCCACGGCGCCAGCATGTTGACGAACTGGAATTTCCCGGTTGCCCACTGCATCGTGCGCTCGACCCGCGACTGCGGATGATAAGTGTCCAGCGTGTCGGTCAGGGCGTGATGGCGCGACGCGAGTACCGATTCCACCGCGATCCCCATGGCTCGGTACTGCCGGCCGGCCTCTTTCCAGACGTCCGATTGCCGGGTCAGGAACTGGAAGAACGGCGACCATGCATCGGAAAAGGTCGTGGTCAGACCGTGCCGCATCACCGATCCCGCCATATCGGGCAGCGAGGAAAGGGCGGCCGAGCCCATCGAGGTCAGCACGTTGTAGTTCTTGAGTACGTTGAGCGCGCGCGCGGCGTTGCGCATGGGCAGTTCCGGCGAGATCGCATAGAGGCCACGGATGCGATCGCGGATCGCGGCGAGATCGTCGACCACACCCTGCCGCTCCTTTTCCAGCCGCGAGCGCTCCTTCTCGGACTTCGCGGCATCGGTCAGGGCCGCATACTCGTCATTGATCTTGCGGAACGCCTCGGTCATGCGGGTGTCGCCGAACTTCTCGGTCAGCAGCACGTCCGGCACCATGGTCCGCAGATGCGAGGCGACGATGTGCTCGATGTCGTTCTCGAGGAAGTCCTTGATCGTGGCGTCGGGGATATTGAACTCGCGCGCGGCCAGGGCGCCCCGCGGCTGCTCGCCGCTGCCGCCATGGGCGGTGCCGTGCTCCATGCCCAGATCATAGGGTAGCCGACCGTCGGGCGCGCCGATGATCCGGTCGGTAATTTCCTGCGCGCGGCTGCGGAGTTCGTCGCGGGAGAGGTCGCGGTCGGACCTCAGAATGCGGGCGACGGCGCGGTCAACGGCCTGATCGGCTGAAGCGAGACGATCGCCCTTGCTCTTGGACTCGCCGGCCTCGATCTTGGCCTGCCTGACCTTTTCGGCGTCAGAGCGGGCTTTGAGAGATGCTTTCGCTTCTTGCGTTGATTTACCTTCCCATCTGCCAATTTCCTCTTCGATCTTCGTCCGCATTGCGTCTCGATTGAGGGTCTCCCTCGCGAGATTTTCTTCAAGCTGGGCGATCTCTGCATCCTTTGCCGACGCTCTTTCAGCCAGCGTATTTCCACGCCCCCTAATCTGTGTCTCGAATACTGCGCCGCCCTGCGCCTTTTGAATGCGCGCCGCGCGCTCCTCGCGCAGATCCTTGCGCAGTTTCCTCAATTGCTTTTGCTGGGGAACAATTACCTTATTGATGTCTGTGCGGGCATCTTCAAGCGCTACAAGCTCATCTGCGCCAAGATTGAAGCGCATATCGCGCGCTTCGCGAGAAGCTGCGCGGATTTCGCCGCGAAAATCATTGATTAGCGTGTTCAAATCTTCCGCATAGACACCGGCCTCATCCACCAGTTCGACTGCATCACGCGCCTCGCGCATGCGCTGGCTGGCTTGGCCAAGCCGACGAACGAGATTATCGGCCTCTCTAATCTGCGGAAATAGGTCTTTCTGCTGGCTGATCTGCTCCCGAATACTCTCCAGCCGCTCCAGATGTGGGGCGATGGTTGTTTCGACTCGCCTGATTTGAGTACGCAAAGTGTCCAATGGTTCGGAGAGCTGAGCCGACCGATTGAACGCGAACTGGTTGAACCGTTGAACTTCTTCGCGCCGTGCCTCAATGTCGTCCAGCGCCGAGCTGCGGCGGTCAATTTGGCGCTCCAGCTTTGAGATGTTCTGCTCATGGGATTCCATCGCGCCCTGATAGGCGCCGATCTTCGTCTGGGCTTCTGCCTTGGCCTGCTGGTCTCCGGCGAGCCAGTCGGTCACCCGATCGACGAACTCCGGCCGCTTCGCCGCGATGGCCTGCTTGTTGTAGAGGCGCTGCACGTAGCTATCGGCCGTCTTGACCCCGACGTCCTCGCCGAGCAGGCCGGCATCGATGGCGCGCTTTTTCCACGGCTCGAAGATCTTGTTCCGGATCGACTGCGCGGCCGCGGTCACCTGCGGGATTTCGTGCTTATCACCGTTCCGCATGGCATCGGAAACGGCCTCCTTGAACTCGTCGAAGGACATCTTGCCCTCCGGCGCGCGGCCGGTGATATCCTCGAAACCGGCGCGCACGCGGGGAACGCTCTTTTCCTCGCCGAACCGGTATTCCGAAAACTGCCGGGAAAGCTCGTCGCCGATCGAAACCTGCCCCTGGTGGATCATGAGCCGGGCTTCCCGGTCGAGCGCTGGGCCCGCAGTGGTGACCTTGCCCTCAAGGTTTTCCTTGGTCAGCAGCGAGGTTTCGGCGAGGTCGGCGACTGTCCGGCGCGCGGTGATGCTATCGGCACCGAACACCCGCTGCATCGGCGAGGTCTTTTCCACAACCCGCCGCACGCCCGGGATTTCGGACAGCCCGAACGGAACCAGTTCGATCTGGCGGGTATCAGAGGCCGCGGCGCCGGCGGCGATGGCGTAGCCGGTTCCGGCGGGCTCCACGGGCGCAGGGGCAGCCTCCCCCGTCGGCGGATTGCCCGCGTGCTCGTTCATCTCGGCCCGGTCTGCCATCAGCCGCGTTTCCATCACCGCGCGCTCGGCGGGCGTGAACAGCGAGGCCGCACCGCCGCCGATCAGCGCCGACAGCAGCGTGCCGCTCGCGACGTTGAGCGCCGATTCCTCAAAGGTGCGGGTCTGCTGGGTTCCATGCAGAAGGGCTTCCTGGGCGGTCGTGGCGAGCAGCCCGGCCTTCCCCGTCTCGACGGCCGCCTTGGTGAAGGTCAGCCCGCCGCGCGCCGCGTCAACGCCGACGCCGCCGGGCAGCAGCATGGTCGGATCGAGCATGCCGGCCATGGTCTGGGCGAGGAAGCCGACCTTGCCGTTCGCGGCGAGCGTGCGCTTGTCCTGCTCCTCGGTGTCAATCTGGGCCTTGATCGATTGGGTTTCGGCCGGCGATTGGGAACCGACGAATTTGTCCCCGTGCTGGAGGAAATAATCGGTTTTTCCCCAACTCTTAATGTCGTCCAAGGGGTTATAGCCTGGCACCGGCGCATAGCTGCCCGAGTTCCGCATGTACTGGATCGCGGAGACGACGCTGTTCGATTGGCGGAACGCGGCCCCGAAAATGGCTTCGCCGCCGTCGGCGACCGGAGACGGGGCCTGCGGCGGGGCGCCCTGTTCGGCGCGCAGGCCGAATGCCGGGTCCGGCGCGACGTCGATCCCGCTCATGGCTGCGGCATCCCGGCGTTAGCCTCGGCGCGCAGCATGTCCGCGTTCTGCCGGCGCTGCTCGAGCCCGGCGCCGTATTTTGAGATGTGGTCGGATGGGTCAAAGGCGATGCGGCTGCCGATGATATCGAGCGTGCCGTCGGCCTTGCGGATCGCCACCTGATAGGACGGCGGCCGGCCCGCCTTGATCTCGGCCTCGGTCTGCCCGTCCGAAATCAGGCCTTCCAGCGACCAATTGCGCTCCGTGCCGGCGAGTCCGGGACCGGCCTCCAGCGATCGGGCGCCAGCTTTGAACTGCGGCCCGGCCTTGGTGATTAGCCATTTGTTGACGTCCTCGCCGATCCAGTCCTTTGACCCGCCGATGGCCGGATAGGACCGCTCTGGGGGGTTCTTCATGACCTGGTTGCCGCCGGCTTCCGAGACGCCCCAGGTCGATTGCAGCCGCTGCAGGGCCAGATCGGAGGCCTTGTCGGCATCGACGCCATAGGTCCGCAGTGCGGTATAGGTCGAGCGGTAATCGGCCACGAGCTCGCCGCCCTTGATGCTGTCGAAGGGCGCCGCCGGCGTCGCGCCGGTGACGACGTTCGCCACCCGGGACAAGATCGGTATGCCCCAAGAGGTGCCGAGTTTGTAGGCCATGTCGGCCGGCGTGAGGGATTTGGTCTCCTTCTCGGCGGCGTCCTTGGCCTCCTCACGAGCCTTCAAAGTTGAGGGCTCGTCCGACATGTTGAGCTTCTCGGCCAGTTCCGGCGCGCCAAAGCTGCCCTTGAGGGCCTGCCATGCCTGAAGCTTCGTGATCGAGGGGGAGCCAAGCAGCTTCTCGGCATCGGCGGCATTGTCGCGCCAGAGGCGGTCGACCACCGACATCGCCGTCGACATCTTCGCCGGGTCCTTGCTGGACTGCATGCCGGTCAGCGCGTCGGCGAATCCTTTCTGGCCCAGCAGCGTCTTGAGGTCCTCCGGCTTTAGGCTGGCCGCGATCGAGGCCAGCGCGCCGGCGCCCTGCGGGCCCTCCAGCGCGGCCTGCAGTTGCGGCATCTCGTCCTTGTCGAGCACCGGCGGCGCCGGGGAATGATTCATGCTGGCGATGCGCTCGGACGCGGCCAGGCGCTCGCCCAACGCGCCCGGGATGGTGGCGGGCTGGCTGGGGTCGATCGGTGACACTGGGCTGATCCAGCCCCGCGTGGCGGCTTCCTGGTAGGGATGGTCGGCCAGCGCCTTCTCGGATTTCTGGTACTGATCGAGAAAGGCGGCGGCGATATTGGCGTGATGCTGGTCGGCGCCGTCCATGGCGGCCCGGTACTGCGCCAGCACGGCGTCGCGCTGCGGCTTCTCCAGCGCCGCGATCGGGCCGGCCGCGAGCATTCCCTGCACCTTCTCGGCAGTCGGGCCGAACTTCTCGGGGTATTGCTGACCGGTCTGGTAGACCAGCGCTACGTCCTCGGGGCGGGGCAATAGGCCGTTGGCGGTCTGCTTTTCGATGCCGTTCGCGGCCTGCGTCGCCGACTGAACGCGCAGGGACTCGTCCGCGGCGATGGTGCGCACATAGGCCGACGACAGGAACGGGTTCTGCTTCAGGTCGGCCGCGGTGAAGCCCGGGCCACCATTTGCCGCCGGCACCACCGCGCGCGCGGGCTGGCGTCCGCCCGGGAGCGACGACCATTGGCCGGAAAGCTGGCGCGGGACATCGGCGATTGCGGCCTGGTCGCCCGACCTCAGCACGGTCAGGAGATCCTTGCCGGTCTTTGACTTGTA
>Ga0207660_10002130_pt1 | contig 13131 bp, 20 predicted proteins | sample KBSC73BmetaG_FD_184335 | JGI IMG/M metagenome (GOLD analysis project Ga0207660, IMG submission 184335) | Corn rhizosphere microbial communities from Kellogg Biological Station, Michigan, USA - KBS C7-3B metaG (SPAdes) (version 2) | ecosystem: Host-associated > Plants > Roots > Rhizosphere ... | reverse complement strand
TGCCGCGCTCGAAGCCGCGTGGCCGGGCGACGGCGGCGTGCAGCGCATCACGAATCCCTGCGGGGGCGGCCTCGGGATGATGCGCACCGACGCGGGCGGCCACACCAACATTGCCGCGTTCCGCACCCGCGTGTTCTCAGGCTTCACGCCCGGCGCGACCTATACCCTAAGCCTCACCGGGACCGCGGATCGGAGCCAGGGCGGCGGCCTCACCGGCATGAACGCCAACGGGGTCACGGACTATTTCGCCACGGCGCACGACTGCGAAACGCTCTCCGTGGTGACGACGGCGGACGGCTCCGGGAACATCACCGTGGAGCTCGGCGTCTGGAGTCCATCGCTCCTCTACGACGCGAACGAGCAGTATGGCGCGCTCTCCGTGCAGGCGGGCATCGCCGGCCAGCGCATCGTCACGATGGAGACGGACGATGCAAGCGGCCAACCGCAACTGCTCGGGTTGAAAGCGTTCCTCGAGTTCTCGACGGATCGGGGCACCACGTGGCTTGTGCTCCTGCCCGGCTACATCAACCGGCTCCGCGAGACGGACGCCGAGACGATGCGCTTCACGCTGGGGCAGACGCGGCGGGCCGATCAGACGATTCGCATCTTCGACACCGCGCTTGGGCTCTTCAATCAGGGCTCGTGCATCCTGGGCGGCCCGATTCCGGGCGGCTGGAACGGCATCCAGGACTACGGCCCGACGCGCTGGAAAGTGCTGGACGCGGGCACGTGGGGCGCCAAATTGACCTTCGTGCAGGGGCCGTTTCTCTCGGGGCGCTTGCCCGTCCTCATGAACCTGCAGCAGGGGAGCATCGGCTCAGGCCAGCTTGCGTACACGAACGCCCGCGCACAGCAGTATCTCCCGTCGACGCCCTCCGTGCAGGCGACCATCGGCTCGGCGGTCGTGGGGCTCTCGCCGGATGCCGCGCTCTCGGCCCGCGTGCTGGACCCGACGACCGGCGCCACGCTCGCCGTGCTCGCGCCCCGCGGGCAGTATTTCGCGGCGTTCGGGACGACCAACATGTGGCTCGTCTCGCCCACTGATCAGAGCATCGTCCTCGATTGGACCGGTACGGGCGTGGATCAGGACGGCACTGCGCAACCCGCGCAACCGGCGCCGGGCGCGCTCTATGACCTCTACGTCTACCCCACCGCCGTCTCGAGCGACGCGCCGCTCCACTGGGAAGGGCATCCGGTGGACCTGGCCGCCCAGCTCCGGACGCTCGCCGGGTTCACGGTGGATGCGACATCGCAGAGCAACACGAAAGCGGCGGTGGGCGCCGCGCTCCATCTCGTGCTCCGCTTGACCTCCGGCACGACGGTCAAATCCATGCTGGACACGTTGCACGGCGTGTTCGGCTTCGCGGAGCGCGCCAAGACCGACGGCACCTATGAATTTTTCGCGACGAACCCGAGCGTGGCGCCGGTCAATGGCGGGACCATCAGCCTGAACAGCTTGCGCAGCGATGCGGATGACGTCTGGGCCAACAACGACGCGACGATCGTGAACGCGGTCTCGCTCTCGCTCCGATCCTTTGGGCTCTGGTCCGGCGATGCGGCCCAGAGCACGCCCCTGGATTTGGTGCTCGCCGCCACGGCGACGGTGACGGTCACGGACTCGGACGCCAACAACTATGGCGTGCAGGAGCAGTCGTGGGAGCTGGAAGGCCAGATCACCTCGGCCGTGGCGCTCTCCGCGGGGCTCATTCACGCCATCGCGCCCACGACCGTGGCCAATTTCGGCCTGGCCCGCTCGCAGGAGATTTTTCGGCGCGTCTTGCGCGGGGCGAAGGAAGGGACGGTGCATTGCCTCCGCTCGCAGGACCCGGGTGCGGACGTCGGCGACTTGCTCACGGTCAATCTGCCGCACCGGGTGGCGGGCACGGTGCGAGGCGGCCCCCGCCAGGTGCAGATCATCCAGCGCACCGAGAACGCGATTGGGCCGGATTTCCGTTTCTGGGATACCGGCTCAACGACCACGACCGGGGCGCCGCTCCCCACGTTCACGTTGGCGGCCGACAGCAACGACCCTGAGCACACGGCCATTGCCACGCTCACGAACGCGAGCGCGGAGGCGGCGGCCGGCGCCGTCGTGCGCGTGGAGTACGGCACGGGCGGGAGCGCCCCCGCGACCGGCACGCTCTTGGCGTATCTCCTGGCTTCTCCGAATAACCTCACGGCGGTCAGTACGCCGCAACTGGCGGCGGGCACCACGGTGTGGGTGCGCATGCGGGCCGAAGTCCCGGGGTTGCAGCCCAGCGCGTGGACCGGCTGGGCCTCGGTCACGCTCTCCGGGCTCGGCGCCATTACCGGCCTCACGGCGACGCCGATCGATGGCACGAGCGAGAAGCTCACGTGGACCAATACCGACACGACGCATCCGGTCGTGGTCTTTCTCTCGAATTGGGGCGTCGGCGCGAACGTGCCGGTCGTCTACCTGCCGCCCGGCTCGACGAGCTACACACTGCACGGGCTCACCGCCTCCACGAGCTACACCGCGACCGTCCGGATTCAGGAGTCGGCGTCCTCCTTCGGCTCCTCCGATTCGGTCACGTTCACGACGGCGGGCACCACGCCGACCCTCTCGCCGCCCACCAATCCCTCGGCCTTCGCCGGCACGCCGGACCCCAATACCGGCGTCGTCGTGATCGATGGCACCTTTGGGATTCAGGTCCGCGCGAACGACGCCGACGCGCCGGTCATGATCGTGGTGCAGGTGGCCGTGGAGACGGCGGTGGGGAGTGGCACGCCGGGCGCGTTCAGCGATGCGGGGTCAGGGCCAGGGATTCTGGGCGGGTTTACGCGGGTCGTGCTGCCCTCAGCGCCGAACGATGGGAAGCTCCGCTATCTGCAAGCGCGCGAGACGCGCGCGGGCTACTTGGACAGCAGCGAGTCCACGCCCGTGGTGAGCGTGAACCCATGGTCCGCCGTCGCGCTCCCGCCCACCGGCACGCTGCGACCCGTCACGGTGGACGACGAAACGGCGGCGATCCCCAATTCGCGGCAACTGGTGGCGGGCGAAGCGACGGCCATCGACACGAGCACGCCGGGCCAGATCGCCGTTGATGTGAGCGTGCCGTCCCAGGCTGCGGGTGACCTGCTCTTCTTCAATGGCGTAGCTTGGACCCGGCTCGGCATAGGCGCGAGCGGGCAGGTCGTAACGGTTGTCTCGGGCGCGCCCGCGTGGGCGAGCGGCGGCAGCCCGGCTCGCGCGCCCTTCACCGTGACGACAGCGTCCCTCGCCGCTGGTGCCACGGCAAACGGCACGGCGACCCTCCCCAAAACCTCCGCGCTGGTCGGTCATCTCGCCGCCGATCGCGCCTGCTGGGTGCGGCTCTATGCGACCGCGGCCGCCCGCACGGCAGACGCAGCGCGGCTCACCACGGATGTCATTCCGCCGGGCGCCGGCATCCTGGCCGACTTCCGCTTCTCTGGGGCGGTGAGCATTGGGATCGGCCCCATTCTCCTGCTCGCGAATGATGACGGAACAGTGGCGGCGACGATCTACTACGCGATCACCAACGAGAGCGGCGCGACCAGCACGGTGACCGTGACTGGTGCGATGGTCGCGATGGAGAGCTGACGATGGCCGTGCTCTCAACGACGATCGCACAGGATGCGAGCACGGACGCGGGATGGATCGCCTGGGGAACGGCGATCCACAACGCACTCGTGGCGCTCGGCACGCTCGTGCAGACGGCCGACACCGGCCAGGTGAACTGGGCGACCATTACGACCCGCTCCACCGTCTATGAGGTCTGGCGATTCAATGACGCAAACCAGGGCGCGGCGCCCTGTTTCATCAAGATATTTTATTGGCAGACCGGTAGCCAGCCGCGGTTCCGCATGACCGTGAGCACGGGCACCGACGGTGCCGGAACGCCGACCGGAAACATCTCCGACACGCTGGACTGGAGCCTCACGTTTACGGCGACGGCGCAGTCCTGTCTCTTCTCCAGCACGCCCTCGCGCTTGACGATGTGGCTCGAGGCCGACGGCAATCACGGAGCGGGGACAAACGGGGTCTTCCTCTCGGTTGAACGGCCGCACAACAACGTTGGCGCGGAACTTAGCACGGGCATCCAGTTCGCGTTTTTCTGGCCGGGCCATGGCAACTATTATTGGCTCGCCGCGCCTGGACGATCACCGGCTACTGCAGCCGGCGTCAGCGACCCGTCGAAGTGGATTATCTGGCCTGGCATATCCGCCGCGATCGGTGCGCAATGTACGGTATTCACGCTGAACGGGCTGGGCGAGAACTTCCAGGTACAAAATGCAATGCTCGGCATGGCCGCCTATTGGGCGGGCGACATCCCGGTAGGCGTGGGGCTCCCATCTGCGCCGTTGCCGCTCACGCTGTATGGGGCCTCGCATGCCTACGTGAATCCGTCCGCCGCGATGATCGGCTTCGGAACGGGCGCGCAGTATCTCATGCTCTACGAATAGCGATGGCCATCGCGAGCGATTATGCAGGCCTCTGGGTCTGGCTCGACGCCGATACCGGATTCGCGGATCAGTCCGGGAATAGCCGCGTTATTACGCTGCCCGGCGGCACGCAAAATCCTACGGTCGTGGCCAATGACGTGAACGGACACAGCGCGTTCCAGTTCGCGGGCGCGAGCCAGCAGTATTTCACCCTGCCGAGTCTCGCCGCGCTGACGAGCGGGGAGATTTTCGCGGTGGTGAAAAAAGCGGCCTACCCAGCCGCATCCAGCGCGCTGGCCGGCATGTGGAACCTGGGCTCGCAGGACTTCGATACCAATGATCCATGGACGGATGGCGCGTTCTACGAGGGCTTCGGCACGAGCGTACGCAAATCGCTGGGCGCCCCTGCGGCATCGGTGACGAAGTATTTCATCTACAACGTCTCCTCCGCTGCCGGGGCCTATAGCGCACGCATCAACGCGCACGACCTTTTTTCGACGGCGACGAACACCGTGAGTTTCCCGGCCACGCCAACCGTCGGGCGCTCGCTCCCGGCGAACAGCCGCTATCTCGATGGCAAGATTGCGCAGCTCTTCATTTATAGCCAGGTGCGGACGAATGCCGAACGGTGGGCGTTGGCACAATCGCTTGCGGAGCGCTACGCAATGGCCTTCGGGACCGTCGTCTCGACGCTGATTCAGACGAGTACGACCTCAAGCGGCGGCGGGACGGGCGGCGTGCCGGGAACGCCCCCCGCGTACGGGCAGCGCTTCCCACGCGGTGAGGGGAATCAGTGATTACCACGGCCCGCTGCCGTCATAGTTCGGCGGCAATGGGTTAGGCTGCCGGAGCGCGACATAGACTGTCGCCGCAGCGAAGAGAAGGAAAATGAGTGCGAGGATCGCCGTCCCCCATTTGCCGCGCCACCGCGCGTGCCAGCGCTCGGTATTCATCTGTGCGTCTCCGATCGGGTCCGATCCCGCCAAGCTACCGCCCTTCGCCCCTGCCGTCTAGCGCGCGCACCGCCGCGCCCCTATCTTGTGCCCTGCAGGCGGAGTCCTCCGGCCCCGCCCTTCCGCAGCAATATGCGACCTACGGCCCTCACGCGGGCACGGGGTCGCTTTTTCGTTTGAGGAGCCGATGATGGCACACCCGCGATGACGCACTTGCCTGAGCGCACCGATGAATTCGGCATCCCGCGCACCGCCCAGCGCCGCCGGCACGGCGTGCTCCACCAGTTCAAGTCCGTGACCGTTTATGGGGCCGCGATTCTCACATCGGGCGCCGTGATCGCTGGATTCCTCAAGCTCGATAGCGATGCCCGCTGGTTCGCCCATTCGGTATACGCGAGCGATTCAGCACGCGTCGAGACCGCCAAGGCGCTGGTGCAGATCAGCGACAATCTGGCGAGCACCAGTGCCAGTATCCGGGCACTTGTCGTGCACGACTCCGTCCAGGATGCGGCGCTGGCGGATGATCGCAAACAGATCGTGGGCTTGAATCGCCGGAAGGCGGACAAATGAGCCCCGCGCTCGCCCTCCCTGCTCCGCCGCCCGAGATCCCGGTCTACCGGAGTCTCGCGGGTTTGGCGCCCGGCTTCGTGGATCGGCTGCAGCGGATGCTCATCGCCATGCGCGCCGATGGGCTCGATCCCATGATCGCAGAGACGTTGCGGGCGGATGACCGCCAACGCTGGCTCTACGGCTTCGGCCGCGAGTACGACGATGGGCGCGGCGTGGCCACCAACTCGCGGGACGCTGACGAGAGCTGGCACGGTTACGGGCTCGCGGCGGATCTCGTGGATGCCGTGTTGGGCTGGAACGCACCGCATGCGTTCTGGACGGCCCTCGGCGACCATGCCGAGGCGCAGGGCCTGGCATGGGGCGGCCGCTGGCATCGGGCCGATCTCCCGCACGTGCAGTTCGGGCACCCGATGCGCGTGTCACCATCGCCCAAGGCCGCGCGCTTGCAGGCCGAGGGCGGCAACGAAGCCGTCTGGAAAGACGTGGGCGCGCTATGACATCGCTCCTCGCGCGGCTCGCGCCGCTCGCCATCATCGTGGTGCTCATCGCCGTGGATGTGAGTTTCTACCGCCGCACTGGCGAATGGGATGCGCTCGTGTTTCTCGCGGTGCTCCTCGGGATCGCGCTCGTCTATTTGCTCGTCGCCAAACCGTGGCAGGGATGGTCATGACGGCCCATTCGCTTTGGCTCTGGCTGCCGTTGGCCGGCGCGGCGCTGGCGCTGTTCTTCATCGCTGCCAGCGAGAGCGACGGCCGCATCAAAGTCATCGATGTGCACCACGAGTACATCGGGCTCGCGCTGCTGCTCATCGCACTCGCGCTCAATTGGCCGCTGTGGGTGCTCGTGGTCGCTGTCGCGGTGATGTTCGACGACTCGTATCAGCACACGCGACAGGTGGATGACCCGACATATCTCTCGCCGCTCCACCGGCTGTACGTCGCCGCGGCGGTGTGGCTCATCCACCGCTCGTGGTGTCCCGCGTTCCTCGCGCGACTGCTCGCGCACTGAGTTCCTCTTTCCCCGGAGTTCTCCATGTTCCCGCACATCACCGCGCTCCTGCTGTTCGCATTACCGGCGACCGTCATCACCATCCTCTCCGCCGTGGCGCTCATCGTGGTGCCGATCATCGCGGTGCCGATCAACAAGGTGATCCTGAACCTGTCGGCGAAGATCGACGCGCTGCCCGCGTGGGCGAAGCAGATCGTCGTGGCGATTGTGACCACGGGCTTGACGCTCGCGGCGCAGCATGTCCCCGGTATGCCGACCTCGCTGCAGGGCTTTGACGTAACCGCGATCGCGAGCCTCCTCAATACCGGCATCGCGTTCCTGCTGCATTTGGCGCAGGCCACCCCGACCGCGCCGGCATCGGCGAAGTAGCACACCATGGATGCGTCGTCTCCCCTGCCGGTGCGTGATCGGAGCCGGGCGGCCCTTGGTCCCCGGCAGCCGGAGGCGGCGCCCATGCCGCTGCATCAGGAGGATGCACCCTGCGACCTTGACGCGCTGCGCGAGGGCGCGGGTGAGGCCACGGTGCACGATGACCGCGAGGAGGAGGAGCAATGCTGAAATGCTTCGTGCTGGAAGCGACGACGACTGCGCGCCGCGAATTCCGGCGCTACGTGCCATCGAGTCGTCAGCAGTCTTCATGTCCGCTTAACGGCGGCTATCACGACGCGAGCGCGCCGTTCTCTGATGTCGAGGCCGAACAGCAACCAAATGGGTATTATCGGATTCCCGACGATGACATGCCGCCCAAGGAAGCATGGGCCGGGTGGCCGACGCATTGCGCTTGCGGATACGAATTTGTCGAGGACGACGAGTGGCAGGTCTTTGGCGAGCTGCTCTATCGTCGCGGGGATACCGGTGAATTGACTACGCTCCGCAGCGCGCCGCCCGGCGCGCTCTGGCGCTCGACGTGGCTGGAGCACCAGCCGCACTGGTGTGGCCCCGATGGGCAGTCCTGGCATTGCAAGACGCCGGGCGGCGACTGGCACATCGACGGCCGCGCGTCGAATTGCACGATGCCCGACGACTGGGAGCATCGCTGCTGGGTGCGACACGGCGTGGCGCCCGATTTCACCGTGGATAAAGAGGGCCGGACTTGCGCGGCCGGCGCGGGCTCGATCATGGCGGGGAGCTATCATGGTTTCCTCCGCAATGGGCATTTGACGTGATCTCCCGCGCCTGGTACGTCCTCGGCGGCATCGCGCTGGCCATCGCGCTCGCGGGCTCGGGCTATTACCTCGGCCGCGCGCATACGCTCGACCGGTGGCAGCTCGAACGTGCGGCGCTGGCCGACAGTGCCGACAGCGCGCGGGCTCGATCTGCACGCGCCAGCCACGCGCTCACCGACGCCGGGCACGTGCTGGACTCGCTGCTCGTGGCGTACGCGCAGCTCGCGGATCGGCCGCCGCACGTGGTCACGGTCCACGATACCGCGCGGGACACGGTGCGCATGGCGACCGGGCCAGCGGTCCCGCTCCCCACGGCCGCGCCGGACACCTCCGCCGCTGGCCGGCTTCGGGCTTGCGATGCCGTCGTGCAGGCCGCCATCCGCTACCGGACGGCCTGCGAAAGCGCGGTGGATTCGCTCACGCAACTCCTCGCCATCGCGACGGCGCGGCCTCCGGCTGCCTCGCCGCGGCGCTTTGTTGTGGTGGCTGGCCCCGGACTCTCCCTCACGACCGATGGACGCGTCCACGGGGCGCTGAGCGTCACGGCGGGGTGGCGGCTGTGGTAATCGAGGCGCGCATCTCGCCCGTTACGACCGGCTCGATTCGGGCGATCATCACCGAGCGGCACGGGCGCCCGAACGGCGCGGGCGATATTCGCATCGCGACATTCCATGCGACCCGCGCCCGCTGGCATCAATTCCGCGCGATCCTCTCGGCCGGTGCGCAGGCGATCGGCGTGCCGTTCGTGATCGTGGGGCGCGAGGAGCGGGCGACGTGAACGGGCTACCCCCTTCGCCGTGCTGCCAGCGTCGCTCGATGGATCGCGGCGCCGACGCTCTCGATGAAATCCGGTCCGCTTCCGGACTGCGCTGCCGTGAGTTCGATATTCCGCGCCAGCTCCTCGCAAACCCATGCGACGTCCAGGGGTGCGATGAAGACGCCATCGACCATGAAATTCACCTGCCAATCGCGCGCATGATCGCCGAGCTGGCGCAGGAATTCGGACGCGCGGAAGGGACGGCTGCCGGGCTTGTTCAAGAGAGGGCTCATGCTCATGGGTTGTTCGCCGGTTGGGTAATGCCTGAATATGGTGCCGCTTCGTGACCACGCAACGCTACGCCCTCCACCGCTGCCCCGGCTGCGGTCAGTGGACGCCCGACGAGCGATGCAGCCGATGCGCACGCGCGGCGCCGGTGCCGGATCTCTACGCGCCACACAAGCCGGTCGTGATGCCGCGCGGGACGCCTATCGTGCGGGTGCGGCCGGCGTTGCCGGTGTCGAGGAATCCGTGACCGACAATCTCGACGATTCCCCTGTCACGCTCGCGGCCGCGATTGCGCTCGGCGCGATGCTCGGTGCTCTGATCGCTGAAATCATCAACCTCCTCCGGAGACTCGTCTGATGCGCCGCTCTCTCTCGCTGGCGTTCGCCGCCGGCCTCTTGCTCGTGCTGGCCCGATGCAGACCGGCGGTCGCCGATGCCGCGCCCGCTCCTCGAGACGTGACGGTCGGACTCCTTGCTGGCACCGCGGACTCGCTCCGGGTGCATGTGCAATGGACCGCCTCGTCGGATGCCGCCGGCGCCGCCGATCACTACGTGGACTCCGTGTTCGCTGGCGCGACGCTGCTCCGCGCGCATACGTCCACCGGCCTCGCCGATACGGTCATGGTCGCGCGGCCGGCGGCGGCCAGCTCGATCACGCTCAGCGTGCGCGTGCACGCCATTCGCCGCACAATCTCGAGCGCGGCATCGGTGCAGACGTGGAGCTATACGCAGAGCGATGTCGCGCCGCCCGCGCCCGGTGGTGTCACGGTGGATACGCTGGCGATTGTCCTGCCTGCCGCGCGCACGGTGGCGATCCTGCCGTCCGGGTTCTCGGCGCTGCCCGGTGACAGCGTGAAGGTGCGCGCGGTGGTGCTCACCTCGACGGGCGACACCTTGACGCCCACAGGAACGATTGTCTGGACGGTGGGCGACACGGCGCGCCAGCTCATCCACCCGATCCCCGGCACCGCGCAGGCGTGGGCCATTCGGCGGCCGGTGACGTGAGGCTGCCCCGCGTGCGCATGCGCGACGACGGCCGGGGCAGTCGGTTCGATTGGCTCGACGTGCTTGACGGCGCGTTGAAGGTGCTCTGGCTTCTCGCATGGCTACTTGTCGGCGGAATGGAAGCGAGCGCGCGGGGGCAGACGCCGGACTCGCTCGCCGTGACCGCATGCGCGAGCGAGGGCTGCGGGACAGCGTGGATGCATCTCGCGACGCCGCTGGCCGCTTCGCTCTACGATGATTACTCGCCGGTGGGCTCGCCGCATTGGTCGCATATCCGGACCATGGTGACGGACTTTTATTACAACTGGACGCCGACCGAGCGGGCCTGGGCAGCGGCGCATTACGACGCGGAGATGTCGGGCGATGCGAGTGCGTGGCAGGGCCTGAATCCCACCGTCCAGACGTACCCGTACACGCTGCTGTGGACCACGCTCATCCCGAGCGCGACCGCAATGCCGAACATCACGGGCACCTACTACGCCGACATGCAGAGCTGGTACGCGGCGCATCCCGCATACCGGATCGAAACCGCGTTCGTGCACGACAGCGGGGCGGCCGCCGATAGCGCACGCCGGAAGCGCATCGCCATTTGGGGCAGCGCGCGGTGGGTGGTGAATCCCGCCGACTCGGGACTCGTCGCGTATGACGTGGACCGCTACCGCCGCATCGTCGCGAGCGCGAGCGGCGGCGCGTTCATCGATGAGTCGGCGAGCGGCGACATCGCGAAGGGCCAGCCGAGCGCGGAATATCCCGCGCAGGCCGCGTACATGACGGCCTACGCCGCATTGCTCGCGCGCCTCCATCAGAGCATCGCGCCAAAAATCCTGATGCCCAACACCGGCGGCTATTTCACCGATGCGGACCTGGCGGATGTGACGGCGGCCGGCGGCACGCACCTGGAGAAGGTGAACAATCCGCTCCACTCCGGGCTGCCGGGATTCTGGAGCTGGATCGAGCAATATCTCGCGGGCGGCGCGGTCGTGGATCTCGTGAACGCATTCGACTTCGCCGACGACAGCGTGCTCGCGGCGCGCGGCACGTACCCCGGCGGCAACGAGCCGACGACGTTCGCGCGCGAAAAGATGGCGGAGCTCGCGAGCTATTACCTGGTCGTCCCCGCGACGCCCGATCATCTCGCGCTGCAGCTCGTCAACATGTGGGACCGGCCGTTCTCGAACATCTGGCTCAAGGCGCAGGAAGCCGACATCGGCCATCCTACGGCGGCGCGCGCCGTGCAAACGCTGGCGACGAAAGACAGCGCGGGGCAGCCGATCGTACTCTACCAACGAGATTTCACACGCGCGCTCGTCATCTTCCGCGTGCAAACGGGATGGGGCGCGCAGAGCTATGCGGATTCGACGGCCGTGACGATTCCGTTGGCGGCCGGCGAGACCTGGCTGCCGCTCCATGCGGACGGCTCGCTCGGCGCCGCGGTGACGGCCCTGCCCCTCCGTAACTCCGAGGCGGCGATTCTCATCAAGGCGAGCGCGCTCCCGTGACGCACGCGCGCTGCTACTGCGGCTGTCATCAGTCACACGTCGCCGATGCCAATGAGGCCGCGCAGCGCGAGGCATTCCGCGATGCCGAGCGCCTCATTGACCGAGCTGTGCGCCTCGGCCCCTACTACGCGCTCGACACCGATCCGGTCGAGGCGGTGACGGCCTGTCGCACGTGCCTCGATGTGCATGCCCCCGCGCTTTCGGAACGCATGCCGTAGCATCCCACCGGGCGTTGTGGAGCGCCCACCCGCCGCCGCGTTCCCCGCGCGGTCCCGCCCCGGCCGTCAGCCGATTCCCTACCGGCTGGCGGTTGGCGTCTCCGGGCGACTTCTTGCGGCTGTCATGGCGGCGGCGTATGATGCGCCCCCCGCACGTTTCCCGAACATTACCCATAGGGCCTGCCTATGATTCAGGAACGCCACGACGCGCCGCCTTCCGGCGTGCTCCTCCGCGAAAATGCCGAACCCCCGGGCTGTATTATCTACTACGCCGTTGATGCCGCCGGCCACTTCGCATTCCGGGTAGTGCTGGACGCGTCCCGCGCGGGCCCTGAGTGGCGCGAATTCCTCGAGCGACAGGCCCAACGGATCGCCCGCGTCCCGGCAGGGCTCCAGCTCATGCCCTAGCCCTTGCGGCGCCGTCTGCGCTTGCGCTGCTCCTCCTCGTCCGCACGTTCCTTTTCCTCTGCCGTCACCGCTCGCACGCGGGCCGTCGTCTCGCCGGCTGCCGCATCCTCGAGGGGGACCATCGGGCCCTCGTTTCGTTCCAGCCAGTCCCGAGATACGCGGAAGAAGGCGGCGAGCTCGGTGAACACCCCGGGGCCGGGCTTCTTGCCGGGCAGTTCGTTCTGCCACCGCCCGATGGTCGGCTGGGAAACGCCGACGGCGTCCGCGATTTCCCGCTGTGTGATGTCGCGCTCCAAAAGCAGCGCCAGGTAGCGCCGCGCCTGCCGTATTCGCGCCCCGTAGCCGGGCGCGACAATCCGCTTACCCATGCCGAGCCCGCAGGGCTTGACAGTATGCGGAGGGCATATTATCGTACCTCCCGTTGCAGGTAATGTCACATGAACGGGAGCGATATGCCACGGAATGGAACAGAGCGCAAGGTCGACGATCGCATGGTCGGACTCGGGCGACGAGTCGCATCGCTCCGTGTGCTCCACGGGATGGAACAGATCGACCTGGGCCGCGAGGTTGGACTGTCGCAAGCGACGATCTCCACGATAGAGAATGGTCAGATGCATCCGGGTCTGCGCGCGCTCATGGCGCTCGCCGACTACTTCGGTGCTTCGCTGGACTATCTCGTGTATGGAACGGGCACCCAACCGCAGCGCCGCATGGATCGCGTGGAAGCGGCCACAGTATAACCCGCGCCACCTGTTCCGCAACAAAACATTCCAGCTTACCGCACAGAGGATGCCACAATGACCGCACTACTCGCCGTTGCCGGGACCGGGCTTGC
>Ga0207660_10002128_pt1 | contig 13133 bp, 8 predicted proteins | sample KBSC73BmetaG_FD_184335 | JGI IMG/M metagenome (GOLD analysis project Ga0207660, IMG submission 184335) | Corn rhizosphere microbial communities from Kellogg Biological Station, Michigan, USA - KBS C7-3B metaG (SPAdes) (version 2) | ecosystem: Host-associated > Plants > Roots > Rhizosphere ... | reverse complement strand
TGTAAATGGTCTTGGATCTGTTGCTCATGAAGTAAATGTAGTCTCCAATGCATAGATCCTTCGACTCGTGCTTAGTCGCTGGCGCTCCTGCGCTCTTCGCTCAGGATGACAACTCTGGGACCCGGACCAAGCTGAATGTCATCGTCCTGCCACATTCTTGTACACTCTTCCACCCTTCATCACGAACACCACCCGCCGCACGGCAGCAATGTCCTGCAGCGGATCGCCATCGAGGGCAATAATGTCCGCCTGCATTCCCGGAGCGATCGCGCCGATCTCATTTTGCATCCGCAGCGATTCGGCCGCGCGCGACTGCGCTGCCACCATGGCATCCATCGCGTCCTGGCCGGCGTGGATGCGGTCAATAAATTCTTCCGCGTTGCGCCCGTGCGCGCCGGCCACAGCATCTGTGCCGAAGACGATCTTCAGGCCTTTGGTCGCCAGCGCGCGCTTGAACATCTCCGCAATCACGGGTAGCACTTCTTTCATTTTGGCGAAGCCCTCTTCCGTGTAGGTGCCTCCGCCCAGGAACTTCTGTTTGTTCTCAAGGTAATTGTGAATCACCAGCCCGACCTGCGGATCGAAAAAGGTACCGTGCGCGGCCATCGCGTCCAGATCTTCCTGCGTGGCGTAAGTGCCGTGCTCCACTTCCGTGCAGCCTGCTTTGGCTGACGCGCGGACAGCATCACGGTATGCGTGCACCACGCTGCGCATTCCCAGCGCTTTGGCTTCGCCGCAGGCAGCCTGCAACTGCTCATCATTCAATGTGCGGGTACCACCCTGGCGAATGCTGTTGGAGGCGAAAATCTTCACCACGTCGGCGCCATCAGCCTTCAATTTGCGCACTGCCTCGCGGATTTGTTCGGGCGTGAGCTTTGCGTCTGTGATGGGATTCAGCGCGGTAAGGATTCGCGGCCCCGGCAGCGCTCCACTTGAAGTCGCCGCGCGCAGGTCTTTATCTTCGGGCGAGCCCAGGCTTTGTATAGTCGTGAAGCCTGCCATCAGCGTTGCGTAGGCGTTTTCTGCGATTGCCAGCGTCGCCTGCTCCGGCGTTTCCTTAGGATCGTCCATGTGGCCGTTCGGGCCGAAATGCCAGGTAATGTGATCATGGACGTCGATCCATCCCGGCATCACCGTAAGGCGGCCCAAATTGTAGGTCACGCGAGCGTGACCGCTCTGACCGTTCTGTTCAAACCGCAGGATCTTGCCGTTCTGCACAACAATTTGCGCCTTGTGCAGCACGTGTCCCTTGCCGTCGAAAACCGTTCCTGCCTGCAAAACAATGGGCTGTGATTGTGCCGTTGCCAAAGTTGAACTCCACAAGAGCGCGATGATCACTGCAACTCGATTGATCTTCATGTGTCCTCAGAAAACCGGCCTGCATTGTATCGAATGGCCGCAGGCCTGAGTACAAATTACCCAATCGGACCACAGGATCCATCCTAAGTTGCTGAAATCCAATACTCGCGGTTCTGGCATTGGCTTTGCACTTATTTTGGCTGCCTCGGCGCGCGGTTCAGCAGGGTGATTACTTTTGACCGTGCACCAGGAGAGATTGCTGATTTACCTGCGAAACGGAAGAATGCACAGCAGTGATGTTCCGAGGGAGGATTGAATGAAAGCATTTTCTAAAGCGCTCACTTTTCTTGCCGTGCTGGCCGCGTGTACTCCAGCCTTTTCGCAGGTTGATAGTCAGAAAGGCTTCACGGAATACGAAACATTTCAGGGTTCCGTCAACTCAGACAACCACGTTTTCAAAATTGACTCCACCATGGGTTGGGACTTCAACAAGCACTTCGGCGTGTATGGCGGCGTGCCGTTTTATTTCGCCAGCGTGCCTTCCAGCACCACGGCCACGGGAACAACCACGGCCAGTTCCAGCAACAACGGCATTGGTGACGCTTATCTAGGCATGTCGTTCAGGGCGGGCAATCCAAGCCTGGACTACGCAGGCTCGCTCACCGTTTCCGCACCCACCGGTGACACCAGCAAAGGCCTGAGCACCGGCCGGGCGGGCGTGGACTTTACCAATCGCATCTCGCACTCATTCCACCGCTTTACTCCATTCTTCACCGGAGGGCTCAGCAACACGGTGCCGGACGCATCCTTCACCACGCGGCCTTTCACCTCACTGGGTGCAATTACGCACCTGGAAGAAGGCGCGGATTACCAGATCATCCGCCATACGTATCTGGGATTTTCGGGTTACCAGATTGTGCCTTTTGGCAACCAGAAAATTTTCAGCAAGCTGGTGAATCAGGGCGGTCAGGGTGGCGGACAAGGCAAGAATCCGTTCGACAACAACGCCCAGACCACCGGAACCGGTATCACGCGCGAAAACGGCTTCAACGTGTGGGTTGGCTTCGAGCCCACACCCTTGTGGCGAGCTGAGCTCGGCTACAGCCGCAGCGCCACATTCGACTTGAACAGCCTTGCCTTCAATCTGCGCTTCAACGTGGGCAAGATGCTGCGCTCCAAACGGTCTTACTAAAGGGAACAAGTGTTCGTAAGAGAAGAGGTCTTCAGTAAGGGAGGTTACACAACTATGAAACTGAAATTCTCACTCAGCCTGGCGGCCCTGCTTGCCTTCATGGCGCTGCCTGTCTTTGCCCAGCATGGGCATGGCGGCGGCCACGGCGGCGACAGCATGCACGGAAGCGACAGCATGCATGGCGACGACGTGCATGGCTCAGACGCGAATGGCGATGGGCATGGCGATCACGGCAAAGAAGCCAACGACGATCACGGCTCAGGGCACGGCAGCGGACATGGTTCACATGGCAGCATCGCGGCCAAGCTCGCCCGCAACACGCAACTTGCGAGCAAGCTGCAGGCCCTTCTGCCTCCTGGAACTGACCTGCAGGCCGCAGCGGCAGGCTTCAAGAATCTGGGCCAATTCGTTGCCGCTGTTCACGTTTCCAAGGACCTCGGCATACCGTTCGATCAACTGAAGGCTGCGATGACGGGGAGTTCCCCGCTAAGCCTGGGCAAGGCGATTCAGAAGCTGGATCCCAGCGCCGATGCCAAGTCTGCCGTGAAGACTGCGGAAAAGGAAGCGCATCAGGACTTCAAGAGCACGAAGCACGACGATGACAAGGAAGCTGATGCCGGCGCCGGAACTCATGACACTGACACAGATGATAAGTAGTTAAGCTCTTTCATCCCGATGACTCCATCCTCAAATTGGCCCCGGCTACTGACCGGGGCCGCTTTTTTCGGAGACTTAAGGAGCCATTTCCATTCCGGTGGCGGTCTCCAGCACGCGTAGAGGCGCCGCCTCAGGGCTGACCAGGGCGGTGGCAGGAATAATGAAGGTCTGCTCAAGCGCGTACCGGCCGGACATTACGGCGTGGGGAACACCATCCGTGTAGACCATCCAGAAGCAGCCGGGCGGAAAATGCAACTCGAACTTGGTCGAGTTCTTCTGGAAGTCGTCGTTCTCCTTGAGCCAGTCGTGCAGGTAAAGCATGTATTCGTCATAACGCGAGCGGTCGGCCACCGGCAATCCCATCTTGGAAGCAACGCTCGCCATGGCTGCTCCCAGGGCGCCGCGATGCGGTGGGTTCAATTGATTCTTTCCGGCAACTTTCGGGAAGAATTCATGAAAGGGCTCGCCCACGTTCCAGACCCGCGAAACGGCAGGATTGATGTTCACGAATATCCTCAGAATGCGGGCGCCCCTGGTTGGGCGGGTGGGAAAAGCATCCACATGCAGCAGGTCGTTGCGCTTGTGCAGCGGCAGGTCGCGCCCCTGCTCCTCCAGCGGACGGTAACTGGCATAATCCAGCTTGAACTTGCCGGCGTATGGCGCCAGATATCTGGTGACGAAAGCTGTGACTTGCTTGGAGAAGTCGCGCATGATGCCATGCAGGCGCTCACGGTCGTTGGCCGCTGAATCATCGCCTTTCAACAGGTCGGCCGCGGGACGATAGGAAACATTCTTATGAAAGCGCGATCCCGTCTGCTTCTGAGAGAGCAGGAACTCAATGTCTGTCTTAGGAAAATCAAAGGGAACAGCCCGGGAGAAAAGCACCTTGCCGCGCTCAAGCTGCTGGCAATACCAGCGGGCCTGCTCCGGCGCAAAGCCGGCGACTTCCACCATCGCCGGGGAAAGATTTGTGGCCATGGAGTAAATGATACCGCGAGTGCTATAACACTGGTTCCTAAGGGTTTTTCCGGCGGCAAAAACCGTCCTTCGCCTCCCCAAACGGGCTCAAAATGGATGTAACCTTAAGACGTAATGGTTTCTCTATTTGTATGTACGCGGAGGTAAGCGGTGACTACCAGCCCAATGATCACGGCGGCGGCCCAGTCAGAGCTCAAAGATGAGGAGGTGGTGGCCCGGGTTTTATCGGGTGAAACCGCCCTTTTTGAGATCCTGATGCGCCGTTATAATCAGCGCCTCTATCGCGTTTCCAGGGTCATCCTGCGGGATGACGCGGAAGCCGAGGACGTGATGCAGGACGCTTATGTTCGCGCTTACGAACATTTGCATCAGTTTGCCGGAAAGGCGGCCTTTTCCACCTGGCTTACACGGATCGCCATCCATGAAGCCCTGGCTCGCAAGCGCCGCCGCGGGCGTCAGGAAGAACTTGATGCTTTACCCATGAACGGAGAATCCATGTCAATCATGAAATCTTCAGCCCCCAATCCGGAGGACGCAACTGCCACGTCGCAGGCGCGGGAACTGCTGGAGCAGGCAATTGAACGGCTGCCTGAAACCTACCGCACTGTGGTCGTGCTGCGCGAGGTGGAAGAGATGAGCGTGGCGGATACCGCCTGCAGTCTCGGCGTGACCGAGGCCGTGGTAAAAACCCGCCTCCATCGCGCCCATGCCATGCTGCGTAAGGAACTCTACTCGCGCGCCAAAGACCGCGCTACCGATCTTTATCAGTTCCATGCTGTCCGGTGTGACCGCGTGGTGAAAGCCGTTTTTGACAGGATCCAGGCCGGAAACAAAAATCACGGCCTTCTCCCAATCAACTAGTACGCTCCTCATTCCAATCCGGCCGGTGCTTTCAGCGCCGGCCATATTTTTTCCTGAGAAAGTTCTTATTGACGCAGCTCTCTCCCGAAGTTGTGAATACCCCATTGCCGCCGCCATGCGACTGAGATATAAGATTCCGGCAGCTTCTCACAACCAGATCTGATCGAAAGTGGGTGTTTTCTATGCGGTGTTTGCGTTTGACTCTGGGTTTCTGTGCCCTCTTGCTGGTAATCGCGGCAGCCAGGCCGTTACGGGCCTTCGATGACTGGCTTCCGATTACCGCCGAGGACCAGAAAATCACCGCCGAATCGGCGAATGGCGCGGACGCCATCATCCTTTATCACGAAGAGACTTCTGACGACAACACTCGGCACCACTACGTCTATGTGCGCATCAAGGTACTCTCGGAAAAAGGTAAGAGCCACGCGGACGTGCAAATCCCTTATGACCAGCCAACGACGGCATCAGTGACCTGAGAGCGCGCACAGTCGCTCCCGATGGGACGGTCACGCCGTTCACCGGCAAAGCGTTTGATACCACCATCATCAAAGGGCATGGCATCAGCGTCCGCGCAAAGACTTTCACACTCCCCAACGTTCAAATTGGCAGCATTATCGAGTGGAAGTACACCGAGTTCTGGGATGACTTCCTGCACGAGGCGCACTGGACCGTGCAGGAGGACCTTCCTCAGAAGCGTGCAAAATTCGCTTTTATTCCCATTTCCCTCACTGGCATCGGGGAGTATATAGCGGACGCGCGAGGTGGGGTTGATGATCGCGTCTTCTACTCTCTCATCGGATTGCCCGAGTCGACGGCGATCAAGTCGCTGCCCAACAATCGCATGGAACTTGAGCTGAAAGACATTCCTGCTTTTCAGTCCGAACCTTTTTCCCCGCCGGAAAGCGTGCTCAAGTGGAGCGTCAACTTTTACTACGGTACAGACAAAATGCGGAAGCCGCAGGAGTTCTGGAAGGAAGAAGGCAAGTACTGGAGCAAAGACGTTGAGAAATTCATCGGCCGGACCGACGCTGGAGTTTTGAAGGACATCGTCAGCCCATCCGACTCGCCCGACCAGAAGCTGCACAAGATCTACGCTTACGTCCAGAAATTCAAGAACCTGAACTACGATCAGAGTGACGCCACGCTGCGCGAACTCCTGGATTCGCAAAGCAAACAAAAACGCACCCTTGAAACCGTGCTGCGCAAACAAGAAGGGTACAGGGATGAGCTCACGCGGACGTTCATTGCGCTGGCAAGAGACGCGGGCATTCAAGCCTTTGCCATGCACGTGGCGGACCGTGACCGCGTGTTTTTTCAGGTGAACGTCCCGAACCGCTCGCAATTAACCTCTGAGCTGGCTATCGCGGTGGTAGATGGCAAAGAAGTGTTCCTTGATCCCGGAACACCCTTCTGTCCTTATGGCCTGCTGCCTTGGCGGCACACCTCCACACACGGCATACGCCAGCTTCCGAACGGCGGAACTGAGGTTACGGCCACGCCACCTGCAAGCTACAAGGATGCGATCAGCAAACGCGTAGCCAGGCTGGCGCTCTCGCCCGACGGCAGCGCACACGGCCAGATCGCAATTGGATGGGCAGGGATGGAAGCCCTGGAGCATCGCTTGAATGGATTCAGGACCGACGACGCCGGCAGAAAGAAGGAGCTCGAAGATGAGGTCAAGTCCATGTTGCCGCCCGGCACGGTCGTGGAACAGTTGCAGGCGACCGGATGGGACACTCCCGCGACGCAACTCTCTGCGACGTTCAAAGTGGATGTTCCTTCATTCGCCAGCAGCACCGGGAAGCGCCTGCTCGTGCCCAGCAACCTCTTCGAGAGCACGCAAGCGCAGCCGTTCGCGCACGGCGAGCGCAAACAGCCCGTGTATTTCAACTATCCCTACTACGCCATTGATGACGTCCAGATCAGCTTTCCTTCCAATATGAAGCTTGAAAATCTGCCGCAGGACCAGCCGCTCAAAACGGATTACTCCTTCTACAGGGTCCAGCGTAGCGCCAGTGCGAGCTCGTTCAGCGTGACACGTGACTTTGCCATGGGCGGCATCGCTTTTGTTCAGAAAGACTATCCCGATTTGAAAAAATTTTTCAGCGGCGTCTTCAACGACGATTCCGAACAGGTGGTGCTGATAAGAGCCCAGTAGCTACTGCTCGGCAAGAACTTTCTTAAGCTGCGAGATCATCTGCCTGACCTGCGGGGCCAAGCGCCCCTGCGGATCGAGACGAAGACATTCCTCGAACTCGTGGAGGGCGGCCTCAGGATTTCCATTCTGGATATAGATGTTGCCCATGAGCGCGTGCGGGCCGGCATAATCCGGATTGAGGGCAATCGCGCGCTGCACGTGCGGGGCCGCCAAGTCCCATTTGCCGGTGGCGGCCAGAGTCCTCGCCAACTCGTAGTGGGCCTCGGCTGATTCCGGAGCCATTTCCAGGCTGTGCTCCAGCGCTTTCTGCGCTGCGGCGTACTCGTGCTGCTCATTGAGCGCCGATCCCACGCCCACAAAGGCCTTCGCGTTCCCGGGCTCTACCTTTGTGGCTTCTTCAAAGGCCCACTGGGCGTCGGCCCAATGCTGCAATTGCATCTGCGCCAGGCCGAGCAGCATGTACCCTTGCCCATACCAGGGATCCATTTTGATCACTTTTTTGAACTCGTCCACGCTCTTTGCGGGATCGTGTGACTTGAACAGCAGCCGCTCACCCGTCGCCATGATGGCGTCTCGCTCCGGCGACGGCTTGGGCTTGTGGACCTGAGGAGCAGGAGTTGCCTGTGCTGACCGCTGTGCGGGCGTATCAGGTACCTCTTGAGACTGCCCGATTAGGCTTGCCGCGAAAACCAGCAAAAGCAAGGGACAAAGTATTCGGCTGCGCATTGCGAATATTGTAGCTGGATGGGCCAGCCGAGTCATCGCGCCTGCTTTTTGACTGCCCACGCCAGAGAAAAGAAAGAGCCGCTGCGGAAGTGCACAGCGGCTCGAAGGCGCACATGATTTACGGTTCACACTCGGGCGGAGCTGCAGCCGGAAGCGCAAAAGAGAACGTGTGGAAGGCGGTGTCCTCATAGATATCGACATGCTCGAAGCAGCCGACCGCGTCTGAGCCAAGGGTTACTGAGGCGCTATGAGCGCTTCCATTTTGGACTCCCTGGCTTTCACTCGTTGTAACGGTGAACGAATTAGTATTAGTGATGCTGAGCGTGAACAGGAATGGGATATCGAATCCGCTCCCGGTCGTGTACGAAGTGCTTGTTTGCAGGGACTCAGTATTGGTCTGAGATACTACGCTTGAATCGCTCTCCGTGAAGCTATTGAGCACCGGGCCAGCTCCGACTTGCTCGGGGCCTTCGAGTACCTGTGTGTTCACCAAGACAAAGCGGCTGGAGTCAATTTGACTTGGGGCAACAAGTTCAGAAACTCCGATGAGCGGATCTTGCGCCAGAATGGGGGCGAAGTCGCTTGGCACGCATCCGCACGCGTTTGCTTGAGTGCATTGATCAGCAGGCAAGGGGTGGGCACAGACACTTGCCAGCCCCGGCGCCGTCACTCCAGGCTCAAGAGTTTGCGGTAGTAGCACGGACAAGGGTATCAAGCTGGGGTTTTGAAGCCCAGCAGCATTGACGTTCACGATATCCATCGGATTATTGTTAACTGTAGTCACAGTGTAGACTGGCGAGAGATTTGGACGGGAGCTGAACGTCATTTGCGGATTTAGCCACAAAAAGAACTGATCCTGGGTGTGGTCAATAGGCTGAGCCACGGATAGCAACTGAGATCCATTGCCGCTCTCATATGTAACTGAATATGCTTGCGAGTTCCCTGTCGCCGCGGATACTCCAAAGGAAACGCCCGCGGAACTTTGACCAAAAAGACCGCCCCCGGCACTAAACGTGATGGAGTTCCCTTGTGCAAAATTGCTTCCCACTGAGTTCGTTGTGCCGGTGCTGTTCGAGTTCGCAAAACCGTTGCTGCTGCGGTCTCCCGGCGGAGAATATACTATCGATAGAATTTGATAGGTAGGATTAAAAAACCCGGTAATTGATGCCGAAAACAAGCAGCCCGTTACATTGACTGGAAACGTGATACGGCAGGAAGTGGCGATCAGGAAGTTTGAGCTTGCCTGCAGCGACATTGTGGTGGAGTTTCCACTCGTTGCTGTGCCGGTACACTGGACGGGAAAGCTGCTGGTCATTTGTGAGCAGAGCGCTGACGCCATTGAAGCCGTGGTAGACCCTTGGCTGCTTACCGTGCTCACAGTCACCCCATTTACTGTGAATGAGAGGGAACTACGGCCCCAAACGTCTGTGCAGGTGTGCGTCGCTGCCGAGCAATTTGGCAACAACTCTTCGCCTCCCGTGATCACTGCGGTGCCTTTGACAGTCTGGGCCGAAGCCGAACCGACCCACGCCGTCATCAATAATGCGGCAAGCATCAGCAATACTCCTCTTGCTCTCATACTTTCTCTCCTCGGTTTATAGTGGTCACCAGGGATCCGGCGAGACGAAATCCTATCTGCTATTAAGAGACAACCATCTGTCTATCTAGTTCGTCTCCGGAACTCCGGGTGAGGAGGAGCCTAGCATCCGTCTTAAGAGCGACCAATATCTTCCTGCATGTAGGTGTTACCTGAGTACATGAACCGGTTCCATTTTGGGAAAAATAAAACCGCTGTGCTCTATCTGAGCACAGCGGTAGAGATTAGCTAATTCTAATCTAAGCTAGAAGGTTAGCTTCAGTCCAAATTCCACGACACGAGGAGCTCCCAGATCGAAAACACCGGAACCCGGCAGAACCCTGTTGGTGTTGTGCTCGAGGCTGGTCGTACTATTGACTGTGCCATTGCAGCCCGGATGAGTTGGATCGGATGGATTGCACGGGGAGTCTATCAGATTGAGAGTGCCGCCAATCGTGCTGCTCGGCAGGTCAAAGTTGGCATTGTTGAAGGCGTTGTACACAGAGATACCCGGCTCGATCGTGATACCTTCACCAATCTTGCGCGGATAGCTAAGCTTCAGATCAAACGTCTTCAGCCAGCCAAGCCCTACCTGCCCTGCTGGAGGCAATGCCACCTGGGGCAGAACGCCACCAAGCTGCTGCAACTGAGTCAGGGTCATCAGACCATTGTCTATCAGCACCTGGCCGGCGGGCGTTGCGTTGCCGGCGACTGTGTTGTTGTAGTTGGTAAGGAACGAGTTAAGGTCGCCGGTCTTCACGCTCCGCCCAAACGCACCCAGCTTGGTTCCGGGCAACGGATCTCCGTTGGGGTAGGCGCCGCTACCATCACCGGAACCGTCTCCGGTCACGTCGGTAATGAAAATTCCGCCAGCACCGCCGCCTGGGAGAAGCATGTTCTGCGGCAAGGGGCTGTACACGTGTCCCACTGCGCCGAAACGCAAACCACCCGCTACGTCAAACGTGCCGCCGAATGAGAACTGATGAGTACGGTCAAGGCCATTTGGTCCGAGCGAGGCGTCCGGATGATTGTTGTCAACCGCTGTATTAACAAAATCCAGATCCAGCGCCGAACCTTCCGTTCTGGACAACGCGTAAGACACGATCCAGTTCAGGGCCTTGACGCCGGAGAATGGATTCTGAACATTGGCCCGGAGTGAAGTCTGAAGTGCGTTGTAGATGGATCTTCCGGCCGGGAAGAGCATCTGGTTTACGCCAAGATTGGGATTGATCCCTCCGAAAGCGGGGGTAATGCCGCCGCAGGGGCCCAGATGATCGGGATCGTCGGCGATGAATGCATTAGCGCCGCCTCCGCAAACATTGGTTCCTGAATCAAGACCAAAGGATGCGAAGTCGGCGATGGTCGCCGGGCGATCTGTGAAGGTACCGTCTGGGTTCTGGAAATGGCAGTTCGTAATCGCTGCACCAATGGAAGCAGCATTACAGAACGCGAGTGTGTTTTGAATTGCGGTGGCCGCTGCGTTCTTATTGAAGAAACGCACATCGCCAACATGGTTTACGTCAATTGCCAAAAGGGTGTGCGTGCCCACATTCCTGATGTAGTCGGCGTTCCACACCACCCCTTTGCCAAACTGATGCTCAAAGCCAATATTCATCTGCACTGAGCGTGGAGTCTGGTAATTGGGGGCGAACATGTTGATGCCGGTAAGGTTTCCGCCGGCTGACAAGGTATTTCCGATAAACGATGCATTGCTAGCCGGCCCAACCGCCAGTGTCGCAGCCTGGTAAGCTGCCTGAAGTTGAGCAAGTTGCGCATGAACAAGGCCCATCGGTTGGCCACAAACCGCTGTCAGGTCTACTGGGATAGGCGCATTGCCGGGCAGCGCGAAGCCTGGAGTTGGCGCACCGCCCTGACATGGCGCTGTCTCAGACAAGAACAGGCCCTGGGCAAGCCGTCCCGGGCGATTGAACAAGTTATTGTTGAAGATGGAGTTTTCGTAATAGAGCCCTATACCTCCGCGGACCACGGTAGTGCCGTGCTTGGTGGGATCCCACACGAATCCTGCCGTCGGACCAAAGTTTCCACCGGGCGTACGTACTTTGTCGCCTAACCCTGGGCCAAAGAGATCAAGAATGTTGCCGGTGCACGGAGTACCTGCTGCTGCCAGAAAACCTGCGGCACCTGGGTCCAATTGCGAGCATGGAATTGGGGCGATATCACTGTCCGTGCGACCCGAGTCACGTACATAGCGGAGACCATAAGTCAAAGTCAGATTGGGACGGAATTTCCAGGTGTCACCCAAATACAACTGAATGCGGTTGTCTGGTCCAAGTCCTCCTCCCGGCAACCCAAAAGCCGGTTTTTCAGAAGAGAACCCTTGACCGTTCCCCATGAAAACGAAATCTGCGGGATAGTTGAGCGGATTGGCATCTCCGCCTGCAAAGGCAGTAGTGGAAATACAATCGGTCGGGTTTGTTGCACTGCAATCGGACACGAAGCTGGGATCCGCATTCACAGTTGGCGCCAAGCCGAAAAATTTCGCAAAGCCGCCGCCCTGAATGTGGTTGTAGCCGAAACCGTACCGGATAATATGCGCTCCCCAAACCTTACTTCCGTCATACTTGAACTGTGTGTTCTGCTGGAAAGTTTCCTGAGGAGCGAGAAGGTTAGGGCCGGAGCAGAATGCATCGACGCCACCTGCCAGGCAGGTAAAGTCCGGGCCTATGGTAATACTCAAATCAGGCGCCGGATTAAACACTCCGCTTTGTGTTGCATCTGTGATTCCGTTACGGAATTTGGTGAAGCCGAACCGGAATGCATGCGTAAATGTTCCGGTATTGAAATCCAGGCCGACGGCATGTACCGGAGTGTGATTTACGTTGGTAAACGGCTGAAAGCTATTTGGGATGAAACCCTTGGTGCTGCTGTTCTGCTCGTAAGAGAAACGGTAGTACATCCTGTAATTATCGTTGATGTGCCAGTCCAGTTTGGCTACGCCATTGGTGTCGCGGAATGGTGAGTTGAATGCGCCATTAACGGCTGTAAACGTGTTTCCATTGGCAACAGTTTCAATCAAGTCCTGCTTCAGACGTTCGGCGTCCACAAAGAAAAACAGCTTGTCCTTTACGATGGGCCCGCCCAGTTGACCACCGAAGTTGTTTCTCTGGAAGGGCACATCAACGTTAGCGATGTTGGCAGCGATGGAATGGTCACGGAAAAGATAAAATCCCTCGCCATGCCATTTGTTCGTTCCAGACTTGGTGACTACGTTCACCGCGCCTGAGGAGGTCAGTTCGGTGGAAAGATCCAAAGACGACTGGCTGACCTGGAATTCCTGGATTGCACTGGCCGGAATGTTCTGGGTGGTTGTGCCTACGGTCTCGTCGCTGATATCGATTCCATCCACTTCGATTCGAGCGGTACGGCCAAAACGTCCGCCAAAAGAAACCGATGAGAAGCCGTTCTTGGTCGGATCGAAATTGCCGCCATCCTGGATTTGCACGCCGGGCTCGAGTTGGGCGAGATCGAGGAAGTTACGACCATTGATCGGCAAATTCTCAATTTGCTGCGTCGTGAGCACACCCTGTACGGTTGGTTGCTCCGTGTTGACTGCCACTCCGGTGCTGGTCACCTCCACAACTTCCGTGGCCTTTCCGACGGACAGCTTCGCGTTTCCATTCGCGGTCGTTCCCACCTGAACTACGGTCGTAAGGGCTTGCGTTTGG
>Ga0207660_10002126_pt1 | contig 13136 bp, 8 predicted proteins | sample KBSC73BmetaG_FD_184335 | JGI IMG/M metagenome (GOLD analysis project Ga0207660, IMG submission 184335) | Corn rhizosphere microbial communities from Kellogg Biological Station, Michigan, USA - KBS C7-3B metaG (SPAdes) (version 2) | ecosystem: Host-associated > Plants > Roots > Rhizosphere ... | reverse complement strand
GAAGCGCGCGCCAACGTCGTGTTCTTCGACGTTCAGGAATCTCAGAAGGCTGGCATCGATTCAATCGTCCACGCCGGCGGCAACGAGATGATCGACGAAACGCCGATCGTTCCGATGCGCGTCGCCGCCATCAACGGCACGCCGGTGAGCGATCTGCTGCGCGTCGACAGCGTCGAACGTGCACAGCGCCGGCGGGATGGTCGTTCGGAGCGGAGCGGCGGCGATCGGCGGGGCCGGCCGAGTCGCTGGGCGCTGCGCCGCGAGTTCCGATCGACGTTTCGCGACACCCTGACGGAATCCGAGCAGCTCGTGGCCGGCCGCTGGTTCTCCGCTGCTCGCTCGGACAGCATGGGCGAAGTGTCGCTCGACCGCGACGCGGCCGACGAGCTCGGCGTGAAGCTCCGCGACACGATCACGTGGAACGTGCAGGGCGTGATGGTACCGACGATCGTAACGAGCTTGCGAGAAGTGAAATGGCAGAGCTTTTCGCCGAACTTCTTCGCGGTGTTCGACCCGCGGTCGCTGCGCGACGCACCCAAGCAGTTCGCGATTCTCGCTCGCGCGCCGAACGCGACGGCGATCGCGCGCGTGCAGCGCGACGTAATCGAGAAGTATCCCAGCGTGTCGAGCCTGGATCTCACGCTCGTGCAGCGTACGGTGACCGACGTGCTGGGCAAGGTCACGATGGCCGTACGCTTTCTGGCACTGATCAGTCTCGCGCTGGGCATTCCGGTGCTGTTCAGCGCCGTGGCGGCGACGCGTCGCGAGCGGCTGCGGGAGGGCGTGCTGCTCAAGACGCTCGGCGGCACGCGCCGGCAGATCGTGCGGATCATGCTGGCGGAATACACGCTGCTCGGCGCGCTCGGCGCGCTGACGGGCGTGATTCTGTCGACGCTCGCCGCGTGGGCGCTCGTGCACTGGATCTTCCGTTCGTCGTTCGTACCGGCGCTGCTTCCGGCCGGCGCCGTCGGGCTGGCGATGATCGCGCTCGCCGTGGCGATCGGCGTGCTAACGGGACGCGACGTGTTCGCGGAGACGCCGATGGCGGCGCTCCGCGAATCGTGATCCGCCGTTACATGATCGGCACGCTCACGTTCAGGTTGGCGTAGTAGCGCGCCTTGTAGGTGCCGGGAATGATGTAGCCGTCGCCGTTGCCGCCATCCTTCGCCTGGGCGAGCCCCCCGTAGTTGGGACCGACGAAGAGGAAACTGTAATACGTGTTCCCCAGCAGGTTGTCGGCGCCGACCGACAGATCGAGCGTATACCGCCGCCGGAGCCGCGTCGAGTAGCCGAGCTTCGCGTCGACGAGATGGTACGCCCGGACCCACGTGGAGTTGTCGAACGTCACCGGCACGCGGCTGACGTACTCGTAGGTGCCGTTGAAATGCACGCCGACGTGCGTGCCGACGTCGAGACCGGCGCTCACCATGTTCCGTGGTACGCGCGCGACCTGGTTGTTCGAGAAGTCGACGGTGTTCGGACCGTTGTTGTTGTCGCTCTTGAAGTCGACGTACTTGGCGTCGGTCCAGGTGTACGACGCCCAGGGGCGCAATAGCGAGAGTGTCCGCGTCGAGTCGGAGGCGAGGAGCACGGCGAGCGACGCTTCGACGCCGGCATTGCGCTGCTCGCCGACGTTGGTCGTCGAGCTCACGCCGCCGACCGACTGGCTCACGAGCTTGTTCGTGTTGTCGAGGTCGAACAGCGCCAGCGAGCCGTTGAGCCGGTTCTCGAACAGACTGCCCTGCGCGCCGATCTCATACTGAATCGCACGCTCCGGCTTCAGCCCGAGGTTCACGGTGTTGTCGCTCGCGGTCACCTGCGTGAGCAGCGGCGGCGTGTAGCCGGTGCTGACGCTGGCGTACAGCGATCCGAACCCGCCGAGCGCTTTCGATAGCTGCACGCGCGGAGCGAACACCGTGCCGAAGGATTTGGTCAACACCGTCGTCGTATCGAAGAGCTGATTGCTGCGCAGCAGGTTGTGGATGGAGAAGGTGTTGTGAATCAGGTCGCCGCCCGCCGTCAGCGTTACCTGGCCGGGGAAGGTGAAGTTCCATTCGGTGAAGGCGTACGCGTTCACCGCGTAGTTCTCCGACGCGCTCGGCCGCTCGACGAACGGCGGCGCCGGAATGATGAACACGCCGTTGCTCGTGACGTTCGAGCGCTGCGCCATCGCGCCGAACGTACCCGCCACGTCGACGCGATCGATTTGACCGGAGTAGCCGAACGAGGTGCGCGCCCCGAGGTTGAACTGTGTTGCATCCGTAAAGCCGTGCGCGAACGGCTGGTTCGCGAAGCGCCCGGAACCGAACACGGTGGTCTGATTGGTGAAGCGATTGCTGATCTTGTAATTGTCGGTGATGCCCGTCAGAAAGCTCGTGAGCTGGATGTGCGAGTCGTTGGCGAGATACGCCGGGTTGGCGATCGGCTGCCGCGCGTAGAAGTCGGTGCTGTCGATCTCGCCGGCCAGCTCCTCGTACGAGCGATTGTACGAGAAGAACGCGCCGACTGCCTGCTTGGTGCCGATGGCGAAATCGCCGTTGGCGCGCGCGTACTCCTTGCGCGACCGGCTGTGCGGCCGGAAGGAGTTGTCTTCCTGATGGCCGTAGTTCACCTCGAGATCGGCGTTGTTGCTCGCGCGCTGGAACGAGGTATTGGTGCGCAGCAAGCCGTCGCTGCCGCCGAGGAGCTGTTGATTGATGCTGGTCTGATTGGGGACGGAACGCGCGAGCGTCATGTGCACCGTACCGCCGATCGCGCTGCCGTACAGGCTCGACGCCGGACCCTTGATCACTTCGACGGACGCGAGGCTCGCAAAATCGACGTCGTCGAGGGTGGTGGCGCCGGTCGCGTCCGTGATCGGCACGTTGTTCAGAAACACGTTGTAGCCGAGTCCATTCGAGTTCGGACTGTTGCCGCTCGTGCTCGGGTAATAGCCGCGAATCGTGATGCGCGCCCCACCAAATGGAGTGCGCGACTGCATGAACACGCCGGGCACCGTGTTGACGGCGTCGGCGAGATTGAGTCCGTTGAATCGATCGATGTCGCCGCGCGTGACCACCGCCGTCGACGGCGCCGGGGTGTGCGCCACGACCTGGACGCCGGGCAGCTCGGCGGCGGCCGGGGTGAGCGCGATGCGGAGCGGCTCGTCGCCACTCACGGGTACCTGGCGGGTCGTGTAGCCGACGCGACTCACGGTGATGCTCGCGATGGCGTGCGCGGAGGTCAGCACAAAGGTGCCTGAGTCGTTCGTGGCCGTGGCGATCGGCGTGCCGGTGACGTGCACGATCGCGCCGACGACGGGCTCGCCGTTCTGCTGATCGACGACGGTGCCGCGCACAGTGGCCTGGGCGTGAGCGGCCAGCGGCAGCACGACAATGAGGAGGACGGCGATCCAGAGTCGCCGCATCGTGAAGGCGGGCGAGTCCAATTGTGAATATTTCATGAACGCGCAACGTATTGCCGCCGCCCGAACGGGCGCAAGAGGCGTTCAGCTCGCGGGCAGCGTCAACCGGAATTCGGTTCGCCCCGGCCGCGACTCGACGACCTCGAGCCGGCCGCCGTGCAGCTCGGCGATGCGCCGCGCGATTGCCAGGCCGAGGCCCGCGCCGGGAATGGACGCGCGCTCGCCGTCCGATCGCGCGTCGTCGACGCGAAAGAATCGCTCGAACACGCGGGCGCGTGCGTCGGCGGGAATGCCTTCGCCCTGATCGACGACGCTGATCGCCACCGCGCCACTGCCGCGCGTGAGGGCGACGTCGACTGTGCCGCCCTCGGGCGAATGCTTGATCGCGTTGTCGAGCAGATTGAGCAGCAGCCGTCCCAATTGGTCGGCATCGCCTTCGAATGGCGCCTCGACCAGCTCGCGCAGCTCGACGTGCACACCGCGCTGCGCCGCCACTGGCCGCACGCCGCGCGTCGCCGAATCGACGATGTCCTCGAGGTAGAGCGCGTCGCGGCGCGGGACCAGATGGCCGGCGTCCGTGCGCACGAGGAGAAATAGATCATCGACGATGCGGCCGAGCCGCTGCGCGGCATCGCGCATGACGGCGATCGACGTGCGGTAGTCCTCTTCGCTGCGATGCGTCTGCGCGAGCGTGACGTCGGCCTCGGTCCGGAGGATCGTCGTCGGCGTACGCAGCTCGTGCGATGCGTCCGCCATGAACTGTCGCTGGAGCGCGAACGACGCCTCGAGCCGATCGAGCAGATCGTTGACGACGCGCGCGAGCTTCACCAATTCCTCGCTGCCGCCGACGGGCAGTCGCTCCTGCAGGTTCGCCGTGCTGATTTCGGCGGCGCGCGCCGCCATGAGCGAGACCGGCGCGAGGCTGCGCGTCGTGACGAAGTAGCCGCCGGTCGCGGCGCACACGACGAGCAGCGGGAGCACGACGATGAACACCTGCCGCATGCGCGCCAGCATCTCGTCGATGTCGCTCAAGCCGTAGGTGCCAGTGAGGCCGAAGCGCTCGCCCGCAACGATCAGCGGCGTCGAGATCACGCGATAATCGCCATCGGTCCGCGGAACCGTGAGCACTTGCGGACTGTCGAGATTGCGGCCGGCGAGCGCGCGCACGAGCCAGGCGTCGTCGGTCGGCGGCTCGTCGCGCGTCGGCCCGGGCTGCGGCGGCGTCATGGCCACCACGCGATGCGCGCTGTCGAGAATGGCGATGTGCAGATCGCGGAAGCGCACTTCGTTCGCCGTCGTCTGCATGGCCGACATTGCACCCGACGCGGCGCGCCGCTCGGCGCCGACTTCGCGCGAGAACGCGGTGAGCGCGTCGCCGATGAACCGGTCGGTGCGTTCGTACAGCGTCCGCTCAAACAGGTAGTAGCCGCCGAACGCGAACGCGATGAGCGGCACGCCGAGCAGCACGATGTACCAGAGCGTGAGGCGCCACCGTAGCGTCGACGGCCAGCGAACCACGCTACCTCCGCTCGCGCGTGGCCTTCGTCCGCTCGCCGCGCGCGGGAGCGGCGCCGCCGCCACTCGACGCCGCCGGCGCATCGAGCATGAAGCCGCTGCCGCGCACGGTGACGAGGAGCGGGGACTTGTCGCCGTCGCCGATCTTGCGGCGCAAGCGGCTGGCGTAGACGTCGATGATGTTCGAGTACGTGTTGCGCGTGTCGTCCCACACGTGCTCCATCAGCTCGGCGCGACTGACGACGCGGCCCGCATTGCGCGCCAGATGCAGCAGGAACGCGAATTCGGTCGTCGTGAGCGCGATCTCCCGATGGTTGCGCTGCACGCGCAGTCGCGCCGTGTCGATCACCAGATCGCCGACGACGAGCGTTGCCGGCGCAACCTCACCACGCCGCCGCGTGAGCGCGCGAAGGCGGGCGAGCAGTTCGCCGAAGTCGAACGGCTTGGTCATGTAGTCGTCGGCGCCCGCGTCGAGTCCGGCGATGCGTCGCTCAACGTCGTCCAGCGCCGTAAGCATGAGAATCGGCACGGCGTTGGCGCGCTCGCGAATGGCGCGGCAGACGGCGATGCCGTTCTTGCCCGGCAGCAGCACGTCGAGAATAATCGCGTCGTACTCGTTGGCCGACGCGAGCGACAGCGCCTGCGGGCCGGCGCCCGCCTGATCGACGACGTACAACGCCTCACGGAGTCCGCGAGCGATCGCGGCGCGCAGCATCCGGTCGTCTTCGGCGAGGAGGACCCGCATGCTGAAACCTACGTCGTTATCGCGCCGACGACACGCTCGTGGAATTCGGAGTGGCGGCGGACGCTTTGGAGATGCGCGCCGCGCAGGCGAGGAACAGGCCGGTGGTGAACGCGAGAAAGGCGCGCTGGAGGAATTGACGGTCGAGTCGCATGAAGGCGGGAGGCGATGCAAACGGCGGCACGCGGGAGCCGCTGAACGGCCCGCACCGGCGCGCTGGTGGGTGAAGGGAAATCTAGCGCGCGGCGCGCGCTAGGGCGTTGCGGGTTCCTGTACGAGAATCGGTATGGCGATCGCAAAGCTGTCCGTGCCGTCGCCACGCTGGCCCGACGTACCGAGTCCCCAGCAATAGAGATTGCCGCGCGTGGATACGCCGCACGTGTGGCTGCCGAATCCGGTGCTGATCTCGGTGAACTGCTGACGTCCGAATACGGCAACCGGCGTCGTGGCGCACACCATCTGCTGCGCTCCGCAGTGCTGCGTCAGCGTCGACGGTGACACGCCGAGCTGGCCGAAGCTGTCGTCCCCCCAGCAATAGCCGGCGCCGCTCACGCTCACACCGCACGTCTGGACGATGCCGGCACTGAGCTGCGGGAGCGGCAGGTCGATCGCCACGCGCAGCGGCGTGGTGCTGCCGCTGTCGATGCCCGTCCCCATCTCGCCGCGCGGATTCGCCTCCCAGCAGTAGGCGACGCCGGACGGATCGGCTCCGCACGTCGTGAACGTGCCGACGCTGAGCGACGACAGGGCTGGGGCGCCGGGAACCGGCTGCGGCGACGATTGTACGCGCGCCAGCTCGACGCCATTCACGCGCGACGTCCAGATCGAACCCCAGCAAAAGACCTGGCCGACCGTCGTGCGCGCGCAGGTGCGTTGCTGGCCCGCACTGACCGATGCGACCGGATTCGCGATCGGCACGCGGACCGGCGCAACGTTGCCGGCGATGCGCCCCGTTCCAAGTTGCCCGCGATCGTTCGCGCCCCAGCAGAACAGCGCGCCGTCCGTGCGCACGCCGCACGCGTGCGAGTATCCGCTGCTGATCTGAGACCACCCGAACGCACTCGGAATCAGAACGGGTGACGAACCGCCGCTCGAGAAGTCGCCAAGTTGATTCTCGTCGTTCGCACCCCAGCAGTACGCGGCGCGCGTGCTCGTGATGCCGCACGTGAAGCGCGAGCCGGCGCTGATCGATAGAAACGAGAGGCCGGGGGCAGCGACCGTCGGGCGCAATGCACATGCAACGCGGGCGTCGCCATCGGCGCACGTCGTGTCCGTCGATGCCACTCCGAGTTGACCGTAGTGATTGCTTCCCCAGCAGTACGCGACGCCGGTCGTCTTGATGCCGCACGTATGATCCTCGCCGACCGACACGGATTGCCAGTCGCTCGCGCCGACGTCGTCGAGCACGGGAAAACCGCGCACCGAGGTCATAGCTTCATGACAGCCGGCGGCGAGGGCCAACGCGGCGGCTCCAAGTCCGAATACGATCACTCGAATCGTGCGCATCATCGATACATGAGAAAATCCGGATCACGAATCCCTGGAGCACTGATCTTCGGGATCATCGTCGCCACGATCGAGATGGCGCTGCTGCTCTGGCTCATCTACGGCTGACGTTCCCCCCGACCACCATCTCGCCGCCGGCCGTACCGCCCCTCACCGCGCACCGACTGGGGAATCAGCTGCTCGCAGCGAAAGTTCGCCGGAAAGCTGTCCGCCGTCGCCGAGCTCGCGACCGCATCCTGACAGGTACGCAGGAGCTGCAGCCCGCCAGCGCGCATCATCTGCTCGACACGCTGTTCCGAGGGCGTTCCGCCATAGCGGCGGCGTAGCTCCATCACCGTCGGCCCAAGATCGCGCAGCTCGGTGCGCGCCAGCTGCACGTCACCCTGCGCAATTGCGTAACGGGCGCGCTGCAGCCGGTTTTCAATGCCGCGGGCCAACGCGTGAATGCTGTTCGGATCCTCGGCCGAATCCGCGTGGGCGACGGCCGGGCGGTGCGGACGACCGGCCTGCTCCACCGCTGGCCGGCCCGACGTTCGCACTGGCGGGCGTTCCACTGGTGCCGGCCGTTCCACCGGTGCCGGCCGTTTCGTTTCGGCGTCGGCAACTGGCTGCGGAGTGGTCGTTTCCGTGACTGGAGCGTTCGGCACGGCGCTGGTCGGCACGACGGTGCTCGGCGCCGAGTCGGCGGCAGGTGCCCTTTGGATGGTAGGCGATGCAGCGTGAGCTGGCGGCGACGCCGGCGGCGGCGCCGACGGTTCTCGCGCCGCCGACGCATCGGACACGAGCTTCGGATGCGTCACCATGTACCCGCCGGCGAGCCCGATCACGAGCACCAGGCCTGCGGCGGTGGCGAGGGCGCGGCCCGGCCCGCGCTTCACCTTCACCGCGCGCTTCGCGGATTCGAGTCGTCGGGTCGACGCAGTCACGGGCTGCGTCAGCCGCGCGACCGGTTGGCGAATGAGCACCGTCGGGTCCTGCTCGCCGTCCGCCGCAGCTACTGCCGCAACGACGTCGCGCGCGAAGTCCGCAGCGCTCGAATAGCGATCGGCGACGTCGGGAGCGAGCGCCCGGTCCAGCGCGTTCTGCAGCGCGTCGGACCATGGGCGGTGCGGAGCCATCTCGCGCAGCGTGAGCGGCTTCGACGTGAGTCGGCGTACCAACGTTTCGCGCGACGTCACGCGCGGATACGGCGTGTTGCCCGTGAGCATCGCGAACAGCAGCAGCCCGAGCGAGTAGATGTCGGTGCGACCGTCGAGGCGCTCACCGGCCAGCTGCTCGGGACTCATGTACTCGGGCGTGCCGAGCGACACGCCGGCGGTCGTCACCGTTTGCGACGCATCGCCGCCGCTCCCGTGCACGGTCTTGGCGATTCCGAAGTCGACGACCTTCACCAGATCGCTGCCGTCGTGATAGCGCCCGAGCATCACGTTGTCGGGCTTGAGATCGCGATGGACGATGTCGAGATGGTGCGCCGCGCCGAGCGCTTCGGCGATCTGACGCGTAATCTCGGCGGCGCGCGCCGGCGGCAGTGGACCGCTACGATCCAGCAGCCGGCGAAGCGTTTCCCCGTCGACGAATTCCATCGCGAGATACAGCAGACCGTCCGGCGTTTCGCCGAAATCATAGACCTGCGCGACGTTCGGGTGATTGATGCGGCTCGCGTTGGCCGCTTCGCGGTTGAACCGGCTGATCGCGTCGGGGGCGAGCGCGATGTTCGGGCTCATCACCTTCACGGCGCTCTTCCGCCCCATGCGGACGTGTTCGGCGAGATACACGCGCCCCATGCCGCCCTCGCCGAGGACGGAGAGAATCTGGTAGCGATCGGCCAGGACCTGCCCGATGAGCGAATCGGTTTCGCCCGCGAATCGCAACGGGCTGCCGTCGTTCGGGCAGAATCGCTGATCGGCGCCGAATTCGGCGCCGCACTGGACGCAAACCTTGGTCGTGGGCACGGAATGATCCGGGGAGGGCCGCTCAACGAAGGATTGGCCGCGAGTGTCTCTAGTGTAGACCGAGCAGACGCTGGCAGGTCACAGGAACGGTGGAACGGTGGAACGGTGGAACGGTGGAACGGTGGAACGGTGGAACGGTGGAACGGTGGAACGGTGGAGCGGTTCGAGGTCTATTCAAGGGGCGGGTGGGCGAGTATTCTCGTCGCTCTCCCACTTTCTTGCGGCTTTGGCTCATGAGACGACTGACCTTCCCCGCCCTCCTCGGCTTGCTCGTGCTGCCGCTCACGGTGCACGCGCAGCGCTTTCCCGGCCATGACTACGTCGTTCACAACTTCAAATTCACCGACGGCGAATCGCTTCCCGAGCTGCGACTCCACTACATCACGATGGGCCAGCCGCGGCGCGACGCCGCGGGAGTCGTTCGGAACGCGGTGATGGTGCTGCACGGCACCACGGGATCGGGCAGCGCGTTCACCGGTCGGAATTTCGCGGGCGTGCTGTTCGGCCCAGGCGAGCTGCTCGACACGGCGAAGTACTACGTCATTCTGCCGGACGGCATCGGACACGGCCACTCGAGCAAGCCGAGCGACGGAATGCACGCGCACTTTCCGCACTACGGCTACACCGACATGGTCGAGGCGCAGCACGCGCTGTTGACGCGGGGGCTGGGCGTCAATCACCTGCGCCTGGTGATGGGCACGTCGATGGGCTGCATGCATTCGTGGGTGTGGGGTGAACGATATCCCACGTTCGTCGACGGGCTCGTGCCGCTCGCCTGCGCGCCGACGCAGATCGCGGGGCGTAATCGCATGATGCGGACGATGATCATGGACTTCATCCGCAACGATCCGGGATATCACGGCGGCGACTACACGACGCAGCCCGCCGGACTGCGGTCGGCCATGGGCATGCTGTTCGTGCTGACGTCCGCGCCCAAGGTGCAGCAGCGCAGCGCGCCGACGCGCGATCAGGCCGACGCGCAGATCCGCTCGTATCTCGATCGTGCGACGGCGAGCCACGACGCCAATGACGTGCTCTACGCATTCGACGCCTCCAGCGACTACGATCCGTCCGCGGACCTCGGCAAGATCACGGCACACGTGCTGGCGATCAATTCGGCCGACGACTTCGTGAATCCGCCGGAGCTGGGATTGATGGAGCAGCTCATGCCGCGCGTGAAGCACGGCAAGTACGTCCTGATTCCAATCAGCGACCAGACGCGCGGCCACGGCACGCATTCGCTGCCGGCCGTGTGGAAGGGTTACCTCGCGCAGTTCCTCTCCGATCTCCCACAGCAATGAGAATTCGCGCATTTGCGCTGTCAGTCGGCCTCGCCGGCGCGTTTGGCGCGCCGGCTGGCGCCCAATCGGGCGTTCTGGCGCCCAGCATCCTTCTCGTTCCGGCGAGCACGCGCGCGCTCAGCATGGGAAACGTCGGCATCGCCAGCCGCGACGACGACGTGTTGTTCTACAATCCCGCGCAGCTCGCGATTGCCCGAGGCACGAGCGCCCAGGTGGAGTGGTTTCCCGAGCATTCGCACGCCGGCACCATGTCGTCCGTGTTGCGGTTCTGGAATGGCGGGCTCGCGGTCGGCGCGTCGGCCCGCGAGTATCAGATTCCGGTATTCGTCAATCCGGGCCCGGTGCTCATCGGCACGAACCCCGTCGACGCCTCATCACTCGTTGGCGCGATCGGCATCGGCCAGACGTTCAAGGGCTTCCGCGTTGGCGCAACGGCGAAATACGCGGAGGAGACCTCGAGTCTGCTGCACTTCGCGAAAGGCGCAGCGGATGTGGGCGTTGCGCGCGATTTCTTCTCGCGCATTTTGACCGTCGGCCTCTCCGTACAGAATCTCGGGTCGACGAGCGAGGATGAGGCGACGCAGCTGACGGGAACGCGCGTCGAGCTGCCGCTCCGCGGGACGCTGGGCGCGGCGGTGTCGACCGAGGCTGGCCCGTTCGATCTGGTCGCTACCGCTGACGCGATGTACGGACGCGAGGAAGGACACGTGCGGCCTGCCGGCGGCGTGGAGCTCGGATGGAGCTGGTTGAGCGGCTACGAGATCGCGGTACGCGCCGGCGCACGCGACCCGGAGCCGGGAGAAGAAGCGTTCACTGCCGGCGCGGGCTTCACGCGCGATCGCGTCTCGATCGACTACGCGGTGGAGACCGTGGCAGGCGCGCGCGTGGCGCATCGGGTTGGAATCCGAATTCGGGGCCCGTGATCCGTAGACGATGTCCATGGACCATGGACGATGGACGATGGACCACTACCGGGAAACCAATGAAGCTTTCTCCACTACTCCTTCTCACACTCACCGCCTGCACCCAGCCGCTGCGCTTGAGCCGCGACGACTCGCCGGTCGTGCTGTCGCATCAAATGCTCACCGCGCCGGACCCGGGGCTGCCGGGCTCATATGCCGTGAAGACGCTCTACTACGGCAGCGGCACCGACAAGCGACGGGCCGTGTTCCGCGACTCGGTCACGCTGCGGACGAAAACGGTGAACGCGTCGCCGTTCGTTTCGCTGCCGCCGGCGGAAGCGAAGCGGCGGAAGAAGACGTGGGGCTTCGGCGTCGACAAGTCGCCGATCAACGGGCGCGTGTGGTATCCGGCCGGCGACGGGCCGTTTCCGCTCGTGTTGATCGTGCACGGCAATCACAACGAGCTCGATTACTCCGATCCCGGCTACGCCTATCTGGGGCAACTCCTCGCGTCGCGCGGGTTCATCACGGTGTCGGTCGATGAAAATTTCATCAACGGCGGCATTCGCGGCGAGAGCGACGGACGTGCGTGGATCCTCCTGAAGCACCTCGAGGACTGGCGGCGCTGGAACGACAGCGCGGGCAGCCCGTTCTACCACAAGGTCGACATGCACGAGATCGCGCTGATCGGGCACTCGCGCGGCGGCGAGGCCGTCGGCATCGCCGCGGCGTTCAACCGCATGGCGCGCTACCCCGACGACGCGAACGTCAAGTTCGATTTCAACTTCGACATCAAGTCGGTGTTCGCCATCGCGCCGGTGGACGGACAGTACAAGCCCGCCGGCGTGTACACGCCGATCTCCAACGTGAACTACATGGTGATCCACGGCTCGCACGACGGCGACGTGTCGACGTTCAACGGGCTCCGCACGTATCAGCGCATCAAGTTCACGGACGGCCGGCACTGGTTCAAGACCGCGTGGTATGTGTATCGGGCCAATCACGGGCAGTGGAACACCGTGTGGGGCAACAAGGACGAGGGTCCGCGCAGTGGGCGCTACCTCGATCTGCGCGGCCTGCTCACGCCACAGCAGCAGCGGCAGTTCAGCAAAGTGGTCATCGGCGCGTTCCTCGAGTCGACGCTGCACGGCCGCAGCGAGTACCTGCCGATGTTCCGCGACCATCGCGTGGCCGGCGCGTGGCTGCCCAAGACCATGTACATCACCCGGTTCCAGGAGAGTGGATTCAAGCCGCTGGCCACCTTCGACGAGGACGTCGACGTCACCACCGGCTCCGTGCCCGGCGTGACACTCCGCGGCGACAGCCTCGCCACCTGGAAGGAGAACGCACTCGCGCTGCGCGGTGGCCAGAACGATCCGCTCAACACGAACGGCGTGACGCTCGGCTGGAACAATCATATCCGCGGTGCCGACACGACGAAGCTCGGCCGGCCGGCTTCGTACACCGTCGCGCTGAGCGACTCGCTGTCGCGGGCACTTCAGACGGGCAGCGAGTCGTCGATCTATCTGTCGCTCGCGCCGACGGACGCGAAGCCGGCGCCGCGCGCGCCGGCGCGCGACACGACGAAGAAGCAGGACTCGACCAAGAAGGCCGCGGCAAAGCCGCCGGCTCGCAAACCGGGAAAGGCCGCAAAGGACACTACGCCGGTGGATCTCACGGTCGAGGTGACCGACGCCGAAGGCCACGTCGCCCGCCTGCCACTCACGCGATTCGGCGTGCCGCGCCGTCCGCTCGAGGCGCACATTCTGCGACGCGCCGACCAGGAGAAGCAGCGCTATCCACAGCAGTACGAGC
>Ga0207660_10002123_pt1 | contig 13144 bp, 11 predicted proteins | sample KBSC73BmetaG_FD_184335 | JGI IMG/M metagenome (GOLD analysis project Ga0207660, IMG submission 184335) | Corn rhizosphere microbial communities from Kellogg Biological Station, Michigan, USA - KBS C7-3B metaG (SPAdes) (version 2) | ecosystem: Host-associated > Plants > Roots > Rhizosphere ... | reverse complement strand
TCTTCCAGGACAAGATCGCGGCGATCTCGCAGCGCGAGGTCGGCACCGACACGCCGACGTTCAGGGAAGCGCTGCGCAACTCCATGCGCCAGGATCCCGACGTGATCATGGTCGGCGAGATGCGCGACGTGGAGACGATGCAGACCGTGCTCACCGCGGCGGAGACCGGGCATCTCGTGCTCTCGACGTTGCACACGAACAACGCCGCGCAGACGCTCGACCGCATCATCGACACGTTCCCCGTCGACCAGCACAAGCAGATTCGCGCGCAGCTCGCGCTCGTGCTGCGCGGCATCGTGTCGATGAAGCTGATCAAGACCGCAGACGGGACGATGACCGCGGCGGTGGAGATCATGAAGAACTCGCCGCGCATCTCCAAGCTGATCGAAGAGGGCGCCACCAAGGACATCCTCGAGGAGATGGAGAGCTCGGTCGGGTTGTATCGCATGCAGTCGATGAATCAGTCGCTCATCGCGCTGCTCGTGCATCAGAAGATCACGTATCAGGACGCGATGGCGCTCGCCAGCGATCCCGACGATCTCTCGCTGAAAGTGCGCAAGCTGTTCCCGCAGATCGAGGACCGCGTCCGCCAGGGAGGAGACATGGCTCCGAGTTTTTCCGATTTCTCGCAGATCACCGAGCTGATGGACATCAAGCGGCTCTATGAAGAGCAGGAAGTGCAGTGGCGGCAGCGCCTGCTCGACAAGGACGAGCAGATCGAGGGCCTGCGCCACGACCTCGAGTACACGCGCTCGCAACTTGCACAGAACCAGGGCGGCGATAAGTCGAAGGATGAAGAGATCGGCCGCCTCCGCTCCGAGACCGAACGCCTCCGCGCCGACGCCCAGGCCAAGATCACGCAGCTGCAGGAGCGGATCAAGGAGCTGAATCAGAAGTTGATGGGGGCGAATCCCGCGAAGAGATGACGACAAAGCCATCCAAAGAGCTCCAAACCTTTCCCAACCCCAACCCGAACCGCGACTACGAGATCGCGTTCGAAGCGCCGGAATTCACCTGCCTCTGCCCCATGACCGGCCAGCCCGACTTCGCCACCATCCGCATCCGCTACGTGCCGGATGAGAAGTGCGTCGAGCTGAAATCGCTCAAGCTGTATTTGTGGTCCTATCGCGATGAAGGCGCGTTCCACGAAGCCGTGACGAACCGCATCGCGGATGATCTGCTCGCGGTGCTTTCACCGAGGTATCTGTTCGTGGAAGGGGACTTTTACGTGCGCGGGGGAATCAGCACGAAGGTGAGGGTGGAACACCGGAAGAGCGCTTGAGCCTCCACTGCTCATTCACATACTCCGCGAATCCCGGCGCTTCGCCGCCGAGCCATTCGGTCAGCATTTCCGCGCTCGTTTCATCCAGCGCCTCGATGATCGACAGGTTGGCCGCTTCGGCGATGCGGGTGAGGGGTTTGTCGAGCTCCGCGATGGCGCGGGCGGAGCGGGCGATGAGGCCGGCGAGGTCGAGGTCGAGGTCCAGGGCGATCATGCGGGAGGCGGTGAGGGTGAGGAGGGCGGCGGCGTTCCAGTTCGTGCGGTCGTTCCATTGGGGCGGGACGACGAAGTCGTGCATGCCGTGTTCGGCGGCCAGCGCGGCGATGTGGCGCTCCGTCGCGAGGTGAAGCGGCGCGACGTCGGCGTGGAAGAGCATTTCGTAGCGGTCGTCGTCGCCCGCGAGTTGCAGCTCGTTCGCGATCGCCTGCCTGGCCGTCGCTTCCAGCTCGAGCGGCATGGCCGCGAAGAACTTCGCGCGGTTGGCGCGCGCGCTTTCGGCGAGCTCGTTCAGTGCTTCGAGATCCGTCGTGATCGGATAGATCACCGGGATGACGACGCCCCACTCCAGCGATTTCGCGGCGTCGAACAGCTCGGCGAGCCGCGGCAGTTCCAGCGGCCATGTCGCGATGGCGACGGTGGTGGCGATCGAAGGAAGCGCGCCGCGCGTCGAGGTGAGGAAGAGCGCGTCGAGCCGCTGCCCGTCGCAGAATGCGAGCACTTCTTCTCCGCGCCGAAAGACGGTTTCGGCACTTTCCGTTGCGTCGATCAGCACCGGCGCGTCGAGCGGCTTCGTGCGCTCGAGCTCATTGCGCACGTCCTCGCACACGGTGACTTCCGTCCGCTCGGCAGCGCCCGATGCAGTCGACGTCAGGTAGTCGATCGTCACCGGCGTGCCGCGGCGCGGACCGTACGGCGCGATCGTCGTCGCGCACCAGAACGGCGGCTCCGGCGCGCTCGTGCGGCGGATGCGGAGCGGCGCTGCTTTTCGGTAGAGGATCACGTCGGAAGGTACGGCTCGACCAGCCTGCGCACGTATTTGGCGATCATGTCGAACTCGAGATTGACCGGATCGCCGGCATGCGCGCTGCCGAGGTTCGTGCGGCGCAGCGTCTCGGGAATCAGCGCCGCGCCGAAGCTCGTACGATCGGGCTCGACGATCGTCAGCGACACACCGTCGACCGCAATCGATCCTTTGCTGACGACGAGACTCGCGAATTCTTCAGGAAAGCTCCACCGATACACCGCGAACTCCCCCTCGGAAGCGATCGATGCGAGCGCGCCGGTCGTGTCGACGTGCCCCTGCACGATGTGACCGCCGAGCCGGTCGCCGATGGCCAGCGCGCGCTCGACGTTCACGCGCGCCCCGCCGGCGAGCGTGCCGAGGGTCGTGCGGGCGAGCGTCTCGTCGGAAACATCGGCGATCAGCGTGCCGTCGGTCTCGGGCAGCACCGTGAGACACACGCCATTCACCGCGAGAGACTCCCCGCGAACGAACGGAACCGGATCGCTCGTGCGAAGACGCAATTGCGCGCCCGACGCGCGTCGATCGAAACGCTCGATGGAACCGGTGTGAAGAATGATCCCGGTGAACATTAGGCAGGGTAGGCAACGATCATCAGATCGGCGCCCACGAACTCGACGCGATCAAACCGAAATCGGTAACCCTCTGTCAACCGGCTCACGCCTTCGCCCATGAGAATCGCGGGCGCCTCGGGGCCGCCGATGATGAGCGGCGCGACGAACGCGATCATCTTCTGCCACAGCCCGCGCCGGATGAATTCGGAGTGCAGCAGCGAGCCGCCCTCGACGATCACCGACTGAATGCCGCGCGCGTAGATCTCGCGCAGGACCGTGCCGAGGTCCATGCGGCCTTCGACGGGAATGATCTCGACGGTATCGCTCGCCGTGTGCTGCCTGGAACTGGTGAAGACAATCGTCCGGCCGCCGTCCGTGAGAAGTTGCGCGTGCGGCGGCACCTCGCCGTCGCCGTCCAGGACGACGCGCGTCCACGGCGTCACGCTGTTCGCCATGCCGAGGCGGCGGGTGAGGCGCGGATTGTCGGCCTTGATCGTGCCGCTGCCGACGAGAATCGCGTCGAACTCCTCACGCAAGGCGAGACTCTTCTCGCGCGCCTCTTCGGACGTGATCCACTGCGACTCGCGCGCGACCGTCGCGAGTTTTCCGTCGAACGTCATGCCCGCTTTCAGCAGAACGAACGGCAGGTTCTGCGTCACTGCCCACGTGAATTTCTCGTTGAGCCGGCGCGCCTCGGCTTCGAGCACGCCCGTCGTCACCTCGATGCCCGCCGCGCGCAGTTTCTCGATGCCGCGTCCATTGACGACGTCGTGCGGATCGGTCATCGCGAGGACGACGCGCTTCACGCCCGCGCTGATGATCGCGTCGGCGCACGGTCCCGTGCGTCCGTGGTGGCTGCACGGCTCGAGGTTGACGTACAGCGTCGTACCTCGTGGGTCGTCGCAGGCGCGCAACGCGGCGATCTCCGCATGCGTCTCTCCCGCCCGCTCATGGAATCCCTCGGACAGTATTGCGCCGTCGCGCACGATCACGCAGCCGACCATCGGATTCGGGCTGACGGAATAGCGGCCACGCTCCGCCAGAAACAGAACGCGCCGCATGAACTCTTCGTCGTTCATGCGGCGCGAATTGTACTCACGAGTGAGGGGTCGTCTTACTCCGTCTGCAGAATGCGATACCCGGAGACCGAGCCGGTGCGCGTCTGCGACGTCACATAGAGGCGTACGCGGCCGGATTTGACCCGGTCGACCGCGGTACGGAACTCGTCCACGTTGGACACGCGCTGGCCCTGCACTTCGCTGATCACATCGCCCTCGGTGATGTTCGCTTCGCCGGCCGGCGAGACGTTCTTCACGCCGGTGACGAGCACGCCGTTGACGTCGTTCGGGACGTTGTACAGGCGGCGCGTTTCGGCCGAGAGGTTCTGTACCGACATGCCGAGCTTGTTGCGCGCCGGCTCGACGGAGCTCCCGTTCGACTCGTTTTCCGCGCGCTCCTGCTCCAACGGACGCTCCATCGTATGCGCGGTCACGACCGTGCGCTGGCCGTTGCGAATCAGTCCGATCTTCACGTCGCTGCCCACCGGCAGATACGAGATGTAATCGATCAGCTCGCGGTTGTTGCGGATCGCCTTGCCGTCGACGTCGAGGATGATGTCGCCGTGGCGAATGCCGGCCTTCTCGGCGGGCTTGCCTTCCTCGACCGACTGCACGAGCGCGCCGCGGGCTTCCTTCAGCTCGAACGCCTCGCGGATGTCCTCGGTGACGTCCTGGATCGCCATGCCGAGGTAGCCGCGCGTGACCTTGCCCTGCTTGAGCTGCGGCAGGAGCGTCTTCGCGGTATTGATCGGAGTCGCGAAGCCGATGCCGGTCGCGCCGCCGCGGATCGCGGTGTTGATGCCGACGACCTCGCCGGCGATGTTCATGAGCGGGCCGCCGGAGTTGCCGAAGTTGATCGCGGCATCGGTCTGGATGAAGTTCTCGAACGAGCGGGTCTCGGGGCTGAGACCGAGGTTCGAGCGGCCCTTCGCGGAGATCACGCCGACGGTCAGGGTGTTCTCGAACTGGAACGGATGGCCGACGGCGATCGCCCAGTCGCCCTTGCGGATGCGGTCGGAATCGCCGAGGCGGATGAAAGGAAGCTGCTGATCGATGTCGATCTTCAGCAACGCGAGATCGGTCGCCGGATCGCGTCCGACCACCTTGCCCATGGCGGTGCGTCCGCCGTTGCCGTTCTCATCGGCGCCGTAGGTCACCTGGATCTTGGCGGCGCCTTCGATGACGTGGTTGTTCGTGAGAATGAACCCGTCGGACGAGATGATGAAGCCGGAGCCGCCGCTGACCTGCTCCTGCTCGTCGTCATCATCGGGCGTTCCGCGGCGCGGCCGGCGCGGATCGTTGGGGTCGGGGAAGAAGAACTCGAACGGATCGATGCCGAAGCGGCGCTGCTGGTCGCTGGCCTTCACGATCTCGGTCGAACGGATGGAGACGACCGCGGGCAGGATGCGCGCGGCGACGTCGGCGAAGGACGGGATGGTCACCGCCGGCACGACGCCGGTCTGGGTCTGCATCTGCGACGACTGCGCCTTCGACTGCTTCATCAGCCCGAGATCGGCGCTGATGAGAATGCCGAATGCCACCGACGCGATGACGATCGCGATCGTCGAAAGAATGCGTTTCGTGGACTGATTCATAGGTGTATTTCACTCCTCCTGGTGGGCCATACAAAAGGTAAGCGCGGGGAAACATACTCCCATTCCCGCTTACGTTACGACGCATTGCCCGGCGAAATGTTCCGCGGTTGGGTGGTTACGAAACGTCAAACGCAAAAAGGGCCTCGCCGCTGCGAGGCCCGGGCCAGTGTAGGAGAAGAGAAATCGGGGGTCAGACGGTGCCGCGCCGGCCGACGATCAGCCTGTAAATGAACAGGAGAACCATCGCGCCGATGATCGAGCCGATCCACCCCGCCGTTTGTTCTTCACGTCCCATGAGCGTCGTCGCCAGGAACCCGCCGACGAACGAGCCGGCGATACCGAGCAGAATCGTGACGATCCAGCCGCCGGGATCCCGTCCGGGCATGAGGAACTTGGCGATCGCGCCTACGATCAAACCAAAGAGAATCCATCCAATGATGTTCATGCGCTTTTCCTCCAAATACGTGGTTATGGATGAGCATTGCGCGTGCCAGACTAGGCCGCTCGAGGAATTGAAAATTGAAAATTGAAAATTGAAAAGGCAGACTCTGCCGGAACCTTTTTCCATTTTCAATTTTCAATTTTCAATTGGTTATAGTGCGTCGCGTGAAGCGCATCGCCATTCTCACCGGCGGCGGCGACTGCCCCGGGCTCAACGCCGTCATCCGCGCCGCGGCGCGCACCCTGATCCGCGACTACGACCTCGAAGTCGTCGGCGTCCAGCTCGGATTCGAAGGATTGCTGACGCAGTCCATCGTCCCGCTCACGCTCGACTCGATCCGCGGGATTCTTCCCAAGGGCGGCACGCTGCTGCGCACCACGAATCGCGGCAATCCGTTCGAATTTCCGGCCGGCGACGGCACGTGTGAAGACCGCTCGGACCTCGTCGTCGAGAACGTCCACGCCCTCGGCATCGACGGCATCATCGCCATCGGCGGCGACGGCACGCTGCGGATCGCGCAGCGGCTGTGCGACAAAGGCATCCCGATGGTCGCGGTGCCGAAGACGATCGACAACGATCTCGCGGCGACGGACTACACGTTCGGCTTCCACACCGCGGTCGCCGTGGCGACGGATGCCGTCGATCGTCTCCACACGACCGCGGAGAGTCACGACCGGGTAATGATCCTCGAGGTGATGGGGCGCAACGCGGGATGGATCGCGCTGTACGCGGGTATCGCCGGCGGCGCGGACATCATCCTGATTCCGGAGGTTCCGTATCGTCCCGAGAAGATCGTCGAGACCGTGCTGAATCGCGAGAGGGAAGGGGCGAAGTTCGACATCGTCGTCGTTGCCGAAGGCGCGCATCGCCTCGGCGGCGAGGAGGCCTATCTCGACAAAGCCACGCGCCGCCTCGGCGGCATCGCCTATCAGGTCGCCGCCGACATCCAGCAGCACATCGATCTCGAGATCCGCGTCACGGTCCTCGGCCACATCCAGCGCGGCGGCTCGCCGATCGCGTTCGACCGCATTCTCGCCAGCCGCTTCGGCAAAGCCGCGGCGGACCTCGCCGCGCGAAAGCAGTTCGGCGAGATGGTCGCGATCCGCGGCGAGGAGATCGTCTCGGTCCCGATTCGCGACGCGGTATCGCGTCCGAAGTACGTCGATCCCGAGGGACACATCGTCGCCACCGCGCGCAGCCTGGGGATCTCGTTCGGGGATGGGCGCTGAACGGTTGCCCGCTATACTCACAGCGAGGTCTTCCATGCGCAGAGTTGTCCTTGCCGCGGCGCTCACTCTCTTCGTGGTCGCGTGTGCCACGAATCCTGCCACCGGAAAGAGCGAGCTCAACCTCTTCTCCGAGCAAGAGGAAATCGCCATGGGCAAAGAAGCCCATGAAGAGATCCTGAGCCAGTTCGACGTCTACGATGAGAAACCGGCGCTCAACGCGATGGTCGATCGGATCGGCCAGAAGATCGCCGCGAATTCGCCGCGCCCGCATCTGCCGTGGACGTTCACGCTGCTGGACACGCCGATGGTCAACGCGATGGCCCTGCCCGGCGGCTACGTCTATGTCACGCGCGGAATCCTCGAGCGGATGAACTCCGAGGACGAGCTCGCGGGCGTCATCGGGCACGAGGTCGCGCACGTCGCGGCGCGGCATTCGACGGCCAGCTTGTCCAGAGGCACGCTTGCCGAGATCGGACTGGTGGCCGCCGCGGTGGTCGCGGGAGAAGAGAACACGGAGAAGTACGGCGCGATCGCGATGATCGGCGCCGGGCTGCTCTTCACGAAATACTCGCGAAGTCAGGAGACGCAGGCCGATCTTCTCGGGACCAAATACATGGCCGGCTCGGGATTCAACCCGCGCGGATCGGAGTACATGCTCGGCGGCCTGCAGCGGCTCGAAGGCGGACATGTCACGAGGCTCGAGCGCTACTTCATGGATCATCCCGATCCGAAGAAGCGCGTCCAGGACGTCCGGCGCGAGATCGGCGAGCTGCAGACCGCGGATATTTCCGTCGTGGAGCGTCCGATGGACCGCGCGGCGTTCGTGCGCAGGCTCGATGGCATCGTGACGGGAAACAGCACGACCGCCACGAGCATCCGCGGCGGCGTCGTGTACAACCGCACGTACGATCTGATCGCGCGCGCACCGCGCGGCTGGAGAGCGGTCATCGAGTCGGGCAGCCTGTTCGCGTTCTATCCGCCGGAGGGCGGCAATGGAGCGATCTACGCCCAAGCGGTCGAGGATGCATCGAATGCGCGGCAGGAAATCCGGGAAGAGCTCGAAAAGATCGAGCTGACGCGTACAGGCTCCGAGGGCGGCATCGACTACTGGCGAGGGGAATCCGACGGAACGCAGTACTACGTGCAGTCCGCGCACCGGCGCGCCGGTGATGGAGCAGTGGCGTTTCTGCTCATCGCCGCGAACGACGACAGTCCGGCTCTCGAACAATTGCTCCAGCGCCTGGAGATCGGCTCGCAACGCGCGTCCCGCATGCAGCCGCCGCGTCTCCGAATCGTCACGTCGCGCCCCGGCGATACCTGGGCCCAGCTCGCCCGCCGCGCGACCGGCAATCCGGAAGACGCCGAGGCGATCGCGAACATCAACGGCTTCGACTTCCCGAGCGACGTGCCGGTGGGAGTTCTCTTGAAACTGCCGGAGGAAGTGGGCGAAGACGCATCGTGAAATAATCCCCCTCCATGGCAGGGAACCTCATCGACTACCGCGTCGAAAAAGGCGTGGCGATCTTCGAACTGAACGATCCGCCCGCGAACACCTACACGTACGAAATGAACCGCGAGCTGGACGACTGCATCCTCCGCGCGCGGATGGACGATGAAGTACACGTGATCGTGCTGCGCGGGGCGGGTACGAAGTTTTTCTCGGCGGGCGCGAACATCAAGATGCTTTCCGAGGTGACGCCGCAGTTCAAGTACTACTTCTGCATCCATGCGAATGAAACGCTCCTGCGACTCGAACAGACGCCGAAGTTAGTGATTGCCGCGCTGAACGGACACGCGGTCGGCGGCGGACTCGAGATCGCGATGGCGGCGGACATCCGCATCGCGATGCAGGGCGGTGGGAAGTGGGGACTGCCCGAGGTGGGACTCGGCGTCCTTCCGGGAACCGGCGGCACGCAGCGGCTTTCGCGGCTCGTCGGCAAGACGAGATCGATCGAGCTGATGATCGACGGTGGTCTGTACGAGTACGAGCGCGCGCTGGAGCTCGGAGTGATCAACTACCTCTGGCCCGCGGAAGAAAACGGATCGAAGTGGTGGGACCGCGTGATGGACTACGCCTGGAGCTTCTGCCCGCCGAACAAGGCGGCGAAAGCGGTCGGCCGCATCAAGCGCGCGGTCCAGACGGGATGGGAGATTCCGCTCGAATCCGCGCTCGCGCTCGAGCGCGAACTGCAACAGCAATTGTTTCAGAGCGAGGATGCGGGGGAGGGGTTGGGGGCGTATAACGAGAAGAGGAAACCGGCCTTTACCGGCCGATAGAATAGTTGCCCGGTTACCCAGTTACCCGGTTTCCCAGCACCGGGGAACCGGGGAACCGGGGAACCGGGGAACCGGGGAACCGGGGAACCGGGCAACCGGGAAACCTATCCATGCGCTACAGAAACCTACACGGCACGAACCTCCAACTCTCGGAACTGGGCTTCGGCACCTGGACCGTCTCCACCGGCTGGTGGGGAACGTACAGCGACGCCGACGCGCAGCGGTTGATTCGCATCGCGATCGAGCGCGGCATCAACTACATCGACACGGCCGACGCGTACGGCAACGGGCGCGGCGAGACGGTGCTCGCGCCGATTCTGAAAGAGCATCCCGAGCTGATCGTCGGCACGAAGTTCGGCTACGACTTCTACAACAATCCCGAGCGGCCGCGCGGGCAGCGCGAGCTGCCGCAGAACATGTCGCCGGAGTTCATTCGCTTTGCCTGCGAGCAGTCGCTCCAGCGCCTCGGCGTCGATCACATCGCCATCTACCAGCCGCACAATCCGCGCGTCGTCACGCTGATGCAGGACGAACATTGGGAAACGCTCGAGCAACTGAAGAGCGAAGGGAAGATCTCCTCCTACGGTCCGTCCCTCGGGCCCGCGATCGGCTGGCGCGACGAAGGCATCTATTCGGCCGCGGTGCGCAACGCGCCGGTCACGCAGATGATCTACAACGTCCTCGAGCAGGATCCGGGACGCGAGTTCATCCTCGCGGCGGAGCGCGGCGCGTCGTACGGCGGAGTCGCCGAAGCGATGAAGGGCGAGACGAACAAGCGCATGTGCGAAGCGTCGAGCGCGTTCGACGACTCGTTCCGCGCGTGGAAGTCGGATCCGGAGTCGCAGTTCCTGATCCGCGTCACGCACTCGTCGGGCATGCTCGAAGGGAAGTACACGCCCGACACGAAATTCGACGAAAGCGATCACCGCTCGCACCGGCCGCGCTCCTGGCTCATCGAGGGCCTGCAGAAAGTCGAGCGCCTGCAGCCGCTGTGCGAGAAGCGCGGCGTCACGATCGGCCAGCTCGCGCTGCTGTGGCTCTACGCGCATCCGTCGATCGTCTCGGCGCTGCCGAACATCTACGGCGAGGAACAGATCGAAGAATTCGCCGCCGCCTCGGAGCACGCGCCGCTCAGCGACGCGGAGATGGAAGAGATCCACCGCATGTACGTCCGGAACTTCGATGTAGCGCCGTACGTGGAGGAAGCGGCAGTCTAATCGGTTACGTCGTAGATCTGTCCATTCATCACGAAGCGGACGTTCCGGCCCAGCGAGAGGAACTGCGCGGCCTGGGGCTCCTGCTGCAGGAACGTGAAGTAGTCGGTGCTCGCGAAGCGGATGCGGCGCACGTTCTGGTTCTTCGCCTCGGCCGCGGCGGAGTCGACCCAGTTGCTGCCGACCTGGTAGACCGCGCGGCCCTGCACGTTCTTCGTCCGCGCGTTGAGGTCTCCCATGCGTGACGTCCCCTGCTTCGTCTGCACGCTGTTCACGGAGTTGCGCAGCGCGTCGACTTCCTTGCTCGCCCGCACGCTCGGCGCGCCGGCCTTCTGCTTCATCGCGTCGTAGTCGCCCTTCATCCGCGCGTTCAGTTGCGTCGCCGAGGGGAGCGCGTTGAGCGTCTGGTTCGCGGCGCCGATGTGCACCTTCTCGTCTTCCATGATCAGGTAGCTGGTGTACGGCGTGATGATGCCGAAGCGCCGCGCGAGCGCCGTCACCTCGCCCACGAGCTCCTTCTCCTCGCGTCCCGACAGCCGGATCTGATCGAGCAGGTAGCCGATGCGCTGCGCGGCCCAGAGCGGCGCGATGAGCGCATTCGCATCCGAGCGCGCGGGGAAGCTCGCCTTGTACGGGATCGAGACGCGCCGGCCGTTGACCGTTCCGCGAAGCGTCACCGAATCGCCGCTGCCGCGGTAGCGGCCGAAGAGCATCAGCTGCGATCCGCGGAAGAGATCGGGCAGATCGCGCGGATGCAGCTGCGACGCGTTCACTCCGTCGCCGAATGCAATCGCCAGATCGACGAGCACGGGCGAACGGATCTTCTCGTAGAAGAGCGAGACCGGCAGCTCGATGTCTTCCGTCTCGCCGACGTACACCCGCGCCGCGCGCGTCACCTCCGTGAGCTTGTCGAGGAAGTGTGTATCGAGATCGTCGCCGATACCGAACGTGAAGACGCGCACGCCGGGCTTACGCGCCTTTTGAACCAGCCGGTCCTCGTCCGTCTCGCCGATGGTCGGCTTCCCGTCGGTGAGGAAGATGACCACTCTCGGCCTGCCGGCATCCGCCGGCGCGGCGTTCGATCGCAGGGCCAGCGTGAGCGCCTCGTCCGCGTTCGTGCCGCCGATCGCTTCCATCCCGTCGACGAAGCTCTGCGCCCGCGCGACGTTCGCCGCGCTCACGGGCGCGAGCTCGCCGAAGAGCGCCTCCGCATCCGTGGAAAAGCGGATCACGTCGAAACGATCGCTGGAATTGAGGTGATCGAGGCAATAGCGAATCGCCCGCTTGGCCTGGGCCATCTTCCGGCCGGCCATGCTGCCGGACGTGTCCACGACCAGCGTGATGTCTTTCGGCAGGACGGTCGTGGACGTGTCGTACGCCGGAGTCGCCGTCAGGAGGAAGTAGCCGTCTTCGCCGGGCGGGCGATATGCGAGCACGGAGAGACCGACGCCGCCGTCGTCGGTGCTGAAGTAGAGCGTGAAATCCGCGTCGGGCTTGGTCTGCTTCTCTTCGAATCCGACGACGGCCGTGTTGTCGCCGGTCCGCCGGATCTCCACGTCATGCGTCGGGCAGAAGATCGACTTCAGTCCGCGCGACGACCGCAGGTCCGCGCGGATCGAGACGTCCTCGAGCGGGGCGGACGAGAACTTCTCGGTGTTGAGCGAATACGTGTACGCGAAGAAGTCTCCGTCGCGGTGCAGCGCCTCCGAATAGGAGAGCCGCACCCGTTTCCCGGCGCGCGGCTCGAGCGGGAAGATCCGTACCTGGAACGCGCCGTTGCCGGCGTATTCGAGCAGCGCCGGATCGCGCATGCTGCGCACGATGCCTTCGTAGATGCCGCGCGCTTTCGCCGCGTCCAGCAGCTCGGCGCGCGCGGCCTTGCCGTCGATCTCCATCGAGAAGTTGCTGATCACGGCGCCGGCCGGCAGCGGGAAGATGTACATCCCTTCCAGCCGCGCTCCGGTCGGGTTGAAGAACTCCTGATCGACGGTCGTGCGCGCGACGGCGTCCCGGATCTCGACCTGCACGCGGTGGTAGCGCACGGCGAGCGGAAACGCCTCCGCGGGCGTCGCTCGCGGAACGACGATCATGCCGTCGGCGAGCGCCGATGCCGCGAGCAGCAACTGGAGAACGGCGGCGCGCCAGCTCATTGAAACTCGTAGCCTTTCTTCGTGCCGGCGTGGCGCACGGCGGAGACGACCGCTTTGTCGAGCGTGCTCGCCGCCGGCGGCAGCTTCTTCAGCTCCTCGGCGACATACTTTTTCCGCTCGTCATCGAGCTTCCGGATCTTCGCCTGGATCTGGCCGCGCTCTTTTTCCTTCTGTTCGACGTAGGCCTTGCGCTGCGGAGGCGTCATCTTCTGCATCTCGGCGGGCAGATCCTTCACGTCGACTTTGTCGATGTCGACCTTGCCTTCTTTCTTCGCGTCGACGAGGTCCCACAACGTGTTGGAGTACATGGCGTTGCTCTTCG
>Ga0207660_10002120_pt1 | contig 13153 bp, 8 predicted proteins | sample KBSC73BmetaG_FD_184335 | JGI IMG/M metagenome (GOLD analysis project Ga0207660, IMG submission 184335) | Corn rhizosphere microbial communities from Kellogg Biological Station, Michigan, USA - KBS C7-3B metaG (SPAdes) (version 2) | ecosystem: Host-associated > Plants > Roots > Rhizosphere ... | reverse complement strand
GCGGAGAGCCCATCGAGATGCCGAGGCACCCTGCGCCTTTCTTGGCTGAATTGGGCGACGAAGAACGTGTGCGACACTGGCTGGTCCAAGACGAGCGCGTCGCGCATCTGCGTGGTATCGGGCTCTGGACCGACCTTCATGACCGTATCGCGCTAGGCTCTCCCTATGCCCGATCGGCGGAGCACTCGGCACAGCAGCCTTCGCGGCGGCTGCGTAGGTACGAGGCCGAGTTCCGCCTTGGCCAGATCAACATCCTCAATTGCTCGACGACGATGGAGATGGGTGTCGATATCGGTAGCGTTTCCACGGTTATGATGACGAACGTGCCGCCTTCGATCGCCAACTACCGACAGCGAGTGGGCCGCGCCGGGCGCCGGCGGCAGGCCACCGCGCTAGCCTTCACATATTGCAAAAACACACCGATTGAATGGGAGGCCTTTCGCACTCCGGTGCGCTTCCTCAGTCGCGCCGTCGCCGCGCCCCGTGTTTCGCTGGATTCAACGCCCCTCGTCCAAAGGCACGTAAACGCCCTGCTACTGGCAGCGTTCGTTCGCGAGCAGAATGGTGATACGACAACGACCAAAGCGGGTGCATTTTATGGGTTCCCAGCGGACTTGCGAACAGAACGCCTTCCTGATCCGCCATCCGCGGCATTCCGCACGTGGCTCAGCAAGCCGAGCCTACAGAGTGCGATGGTCAAAGAGGTTAGCGAGTTGGTGCGCGGGTCAGTGCTAGAAAATGATAACGGCCTATTCGAGCGCACGATCACTGCGATCGAAACGGCTGAAGCAGAATTCCGAGCCGAGTGGGACGGCCTGCAATCGCAGGCGGTAGGGCTGGATCGCGACGCTGCTAAGAAGGCGATAGGATTTCAGCTCCAGCGGCTGTGCGGCGAGTTCCTGCTGTCCGATCTGTCCAATCGCGGTGTGCTTCCAGGACACGGCTTCCCGACGGCCGTCGTCCAGTTTATTCACAAAGACGAGCCTGACAGCGATGAAATCAATACCGAGGAGAGCAGTCCGTTCCGGCGCCGCTTCTTCGCTAGCAGAAATCTGGACCAGGCGATGCGGGACTATGCGCCCGGTGCTGATGTGGTGATCGACGGGCTGGTGTATCGGTCGGCGGGAGTGACGCTTAACTGGAAACGACCCGCGGGTGATACCGATGCGCGCGATATCCAAAGCTTGGGCTTCGTCTGGCACTGCAAGGAATGCGGGGCTGCTGGCACACTCCACGGCCGAGTCGACGAATGTCCAGAATGCGGCGCGACCGGTGATGGGCTCTCGCAGAGTGAATATTTGCGACCGGCCGGATTTGCGGCCGAGCGCGAACCCGCGCACGCTGAGGCCGACATCGTTTCCTACGTTCCGCCTGAGCCGCCTATCGTGGCCGCACGCGGCGCAAGCTGGCATCCACTACGGCTTCCAGAACTCGGGCGATCGCGTACAAGCGCTAACGGCCTAGTGTTTTACTCTAGCACGGGGAGCGAATACGGAGACGGCTATACGATATGCCTCCATTGCGGGCGAGCGCAGGCAGAAGGCGTCCCCGGAAATTCGCCTTTCACCGATCACAAGCCACTCCGTTACACTAAAGCCAACGATGACGGAAAATGCCCCGGCGCATCGAAGCCTTTTGCGATCAAACAGAACCTCCTGCTCGGCCACGAAGTCCGCACCGACGTGTTCGAACTACAGCTCAATGGACTCGATCGGCCGGGCGTGGCGTGGGCGTTCGGATCGGCTCTGCGCGCGGCGCTCACCCGCGAACTCGGCGTCGAACTAAACGAGGTGGGTCTCTGGGTCGAACCTCGACCCACCGCGATCGGGGGGCGGAACCACACCATATTTCTGTTCGATCACGCGGCCGGTGGCGCCGGCTTCTCTGCGAGAGCAAAGGACTTGTTCGCAAAGCTGTTGAACCCCATCCGCGCCCTGCTCGATTGTAAGACGGACGGTTGCGTTAAGGGGTGCTCCGCTTGTGTCCTGACCTCCGATCTGCGTGACCAGCAAGACATTATAGACCGGCAGGCCGCACTTGCCTTTGTCAATGATCGTTTGACCCTGTTGGCTGTTCCAGTTCCTGCCGACATGTTCGCCCCCGGCGCTAGCTTCAGTGACGATCTTGCCGATGAGTTGGCGACAGATCGTGGAAATGTGATCGTCTGGAGCGAGCATGTCAGTGTCGCAGAGTTGCGAGATAGCAAATTCCTCCGGTTGGCGGCATATCTCCAGCACACGGGGCGTCCGCTTGCGTTGGTTCTGAAACACACAGCGTTGTCCTCGATGGATGATGCCACCCGATTGAGTTTGCGAGACTTGGCAGTCCGCTATGACATTGCGTTGCGCTTGGGCTCGGCGCCACAATTCCAGAATGGTGCGCTTGCCATCGCTGCTGTCACCAATAGTCGTGCCGGAGAGATTTGGGCTACTCGTGACAACAATGCCCCTATCCTGGGTTCCGGATGGAGCCTTGCCGTTGAGTCGCCAATCCTACGCGCGAATTGGAACATCGAAGATGATAGCGAGGTGGTTCCGGGTCAAATGCTGGAACCACGCGCCGACGCCGCGTTCGTTAGCTTCACCGAGGAATGTGATGGTCCTCTTTCCGGCTTCGGGGTTCATTTGCTCGAGCTGGTAAAGCCCCCTCTCCAGCGAGTTGGCGGCTGGCGACCAGGTCATCTTATCAGAATCGAATATTTTGATCGCTACCTGAAGTGCCCACTAAGCGTTCGCCTAGCCTGCGAGTTCATGGCGGCCCTTTTCAAAGCCATCGGGAACACGGATCGAACGCAAGTTTCGTTCGTAAGCGAACCGTGGCGGTCAGATTCCCGTTTTGATGACCGCAGGCCTTGGCAGGCTAGCCATGATTGGCGATCGGATGATGACCGCATCCAAGTGACTGAAGCCGCAGCCGCCAAACTCGGCTTGAAGGGGTCGTTGACCCTTAAAAGGGATAGACACGCGCGGGAGATGGTTTTGTCATTTGATGACTCGACTTCGGTGACACTCGTTTTTGATCAGGGATTCGGCAGCTGGTCAGGCCCGAAGGGCATTCCTTTGCGCTTCGATTTCAGCGCAGGTCCGCGGGATCAGGCAACGAAGCTGATAGCACTAAATGCGATGGTGAAAGGACCCGATAATCCATCATACATCGTTGTGCACCGGTAGATCCAAGGCGGCATGTCCATAAAATGTGTCAGTGGAAAAGCCTGCCCCCGGGGCTTCCTCGCACCATCGGGCTAAAGTGGCTGCGATCGTCTGGTGACGGAAGGATACACTGACCGAGGTTATCTACAGCCCAACGCGGCAGCGGTGTTGGTTGATTTTAGCTGCACGCGTTGGCCAAGTTCGCTTTGCGTCAAAAGCCGACCTTCTATCAGAATCGCATGGCTTCGATGCGAAGCGTGGTTTGCCTATGTCGAAGAATCATTTTCGTAGTCGATTGATCATGCGGAATTCAACGGGCGGGAATTCTCTATCACCATGGACTGGCTGTGCGGCTTTTCCGAACGCACGGTCAAGAAGCTCTCGGACCGCCGCAATGCGCGCGGCGGCGGGCAGTCTTTTGTTGTCCCGGATCGCTATCAAGGCACGGACATTCGCTTCCGTTTCACCCTGAGCCAATTCCCGCAAGAGTGCGACTGACTTTGGCCGCCCGCCAGGATTTCCGCTTTGTCCCTTTACAAATTTTGCCATACGCCTGTTCTCACCTGATCTCAGGCTGTTGCGACGCGAAATTCTTGAGGCCCTACCATCATCAAAAGCAACACGCCGAACACCTGGTTCAGCAACCACAGTCTCCAACCTCGCCTATTTCCTCATAACTTCTGAACCACTTCGGCATGTCCTTCGTTATCACGCGCGGAGGATGGCCGTCTTGTCACGGATCTTCCCGCGCAGAATGTCCCATGATGCCTAGCTTGGCCATTGTCGCGGCCATCCTTTTCCGAGTTCTTTCGCCTTTACCTTGCAAAGGTCCAGGCAGCGTTCATGTTCTTTCGCATGCGGGTCAGCCGCAGCTTCGACAATCAGCCAACCATCACTTGGGAATGCCTCGGCAAGTGTTTTTTGGAAGCGTGCAAGCCTATCGTTCGGGTCGGTGATGGTAACACCAAAACGCCAGTCCGATCCCAGGCCCGCCCCAACATCGTTCATGAGCGAACTTCTTGTTTTTCTATCTATTCGTTGGGGTATGGGTTGGGGTAACGGTGCATCGGTCTGATCTTGGCTATTGGATAGCTCTGCCATTGTTTTGCTATTGGCTTGCCATCTAGTTTCGGCACCACGCTTTCCGGCGGCAGCTTTCGCCTCGACGAACTTTGTTGCCTTAGCTAATTCTGCGTCCGCCCGTTTTTGATGCCAATAACCATCGCGCTCGCTAAAGAACGAAGCCATGACAGGACGAAGCCTCCGCCATTCCGGTGGCGTAGCTTTTGCTATTGCGGCAAGAGCCTTGTCGTCAGCGCGGATGGGCCCACCGTTGGACCAGTAAGCGAGGAGGAGCAAGAAATAGGCTCCATGCTGATCGCGCGTGAGGTGCTGCGTATCTTTCAGATAGTCCCCAATATGAAATGGCATCCAAGCGTCAGGCTTCCTTGCCATTTTCAGCCTCCTCACCGTTTGTGCCGAGCTGGGCCTCTCTTTCGGCACTCGCTCTATCAACTCCTCGCGGCGCCCTAAACGATGGCGCACGCGGTTTGATTGAACGATCTATCGAGTTTGAATAAGCCTGCTCTTGTGAGGTCGAGGTCTTCAGTCCGCTTAAGCGTGATTCCGCCCAAGCGTCGAGTTCGGATTCGGGATAAAGTGGAACTCTGTTAAACAGTACGAATCTCGGACCGCCACCAACGCACGCGAGTTTCGCCAGCGTAGAGGGCTTTCGATCAATGCCCCATTTTTCTTTCAGATATACCGAAGCCGCCGCGCGGCGGAGACGACGTACACTCATAGGCGAGCTCCTTCATTGAGCTAACCTCATGGCATCTGTTGGCGTCGGTGCTTCCAAGCGACGAGCGCCAATCCAGCCATAAGGCTCGCTGGAATGGAACCGCTCGTCCCTCTGCCTATTGCGCTTTGGAGCTGCTTAGGACGTTCAAAGCGGGCTTATCCGCTTAAGCGCAAGAATTACCTTTATAAGATTTTCAGCACTCGCTCAAGCTATCGATGCACAACGATTTCCAGGCACGGCGATAACGAGAAAATAGGGCACCATCAATAGAGATACCGTCGGAGAAAACGGCAGTGCAATTGCACTCCGAAGAATTGGAAAGTGATATGCGCAAAGGACCAAAGGGCAGAAGTGAATAAATTGCTTTCGTTCGCACATAACTCTTGCTCCAATCTCAGATTCCGACCGCTACTTCCCCTTGATTGATTGGAACGATATCTGCGGTTCTTCCCGCGAGCGCCGCGCTTACTGCTTTCGAGACTGCATCTGCAGCAGAAAGAAGCGCTCTGTCCGGCACATGTGCATATCTGGCGGTAACACTGGATCCCCGATGTCCTAGCAATCCAGAAATTATTAGTTCCGAATATCCGAGCTCTGCGGCTATCGATGCGAAGCTGTGGCGGAGCGTGTGAATAGTAACGTCTTTCAGTTCCGCCGCATGGCAAAGCCGTTTGAATACCCGCGGTGCGCCGATGAAATGCCCATCCCCTTTCACCGCCGGAAAAATCCAGGGGCGTTCCCCTTCACGGCGCAGCGTAGAAAACACTCGAATGGCAGCGGAGCCCAGGGGGCGCAGCTGCGGGCCGGTCTTGGTATCGCCGAAACGGATGCATCGGGACTTTAGATCGAGCCAGTCCCAACGCAGCGCGAGAATTTCTTCTCTCCTGCATCCCGTCAGGAGGAGAGCCTCGATCGCGCGTAACGCGACGTGAGACTCCCCATGTTGTTCCGCTGTCTGGATTGTCTTTCCGAGCAACGCGAACTCCTCGTGGGTCAAAAATCGCGTCCGCTTTGGAACTGAAAACTTCTGCACGCCGCGAGCGACGTTCGTTTCGACGATTCCGCGCCGGCGCGCGAATTCGAGTATTGTTCCCACCATGCTGACGGTGCGAGCGGCAACACCTCGGCCGCCAGATGCATGATCGCCCCGCCCCTTTTCTTTGCGCGGCCGTGCCGATTTGCCAGTGGCGATGGCCGTTTGCAGGTCCGCAATATCGCTCAACCTGAGGCTCTCGACCTTCCTGGAGCCAATCAACGGCTTCACATGGCAGCTAATACGGCTTTCATCCATCTTGTAGGTTTTCGGCTTAAGGCGTGTCTTGGCGTCGGCGAGATACAAATCGCACAACTCCGCCACACTCATTGCCCTTCGCGCAGCGACTTTCGCAGCCGCGGGATCCTGTCCTTTGTCGACTTCCGCTAGTCGCTGGCGGGCCTCTTTCCTTGCTTCATCCGGCGTGAGGCCGCCAATACGTCCAATCTTGAATTTACGAAGTCGCCCGTCCTTCGTGCGATACATGATCACCCAAGTCATACCGCCGGCCGCGCGAACGCGAATTCCGAAGCCCGGGAGCGTGTCGTCCCAGACCGTGCGATCTGCGACGTTGGGATCCGCCCGCAAGGAATCTACGAACCGCTTGGTCAACCGTGGCACGCGATGGCTCCATTTTTGTTACCCAGAACTCGCTTGGCCTTCTGGGTAACAGCTGGGTAACAAGCGGCGGTCAATGGAGGAAATCTCCGGGAATTTCTCCTGCATCCTATAGCGGCTGAATTCATTGAGAAATATGAGATTCCTGCGTTTCCGCCATCATCGGTAAATTCGGGAAATACGGCGTAACACTCTTTGCCAAGGTTAGGGTCGGGCGTTCGATTCGCCTCGCCCGCTCCAGGTTTTCCCGGACATGCATGGTGGAATTTCCGTCCGTATGCGGATGGTATCGGGATGTCCTGGGTAAGCAGGAGAACGTCCGTCAGCGCCTGCATCCCGAACATGTCGCGAGCCACATAGGCAACTTCCGGCCTTTCTCCAAAGCCGCTTCAGTAAATTCCTTCTGTCTCGCTTCCATCAGCGTCGAGATATGCGCGGTAGGGCCGAAATGGCGGAGCAGGGCTTGTCCGGATCCAGCATGCTGAGATGTCGGTACGCAAAAGCGGGAATTCGCAGGTGTTCCCTTCACATGGAAGCTTCGCCCCTTACGAAGGTTAGATCGCGCCGGAATCGCGCATCGCCGTTTCCACGCCAAGCGGCAGATTCAGATAAATGCGTCCTCGCAGATGCGGTACGCGCGAGATATCCATGCTCGCGGCCAGCGTGCGAAGATAGAACAGCTCTTCTTTTGTTCGAATGCCGTAAGCCTCGTATCGATGGCAGCCGTCGCGAAAGTCGCGGTCGGAAATCGTCTCTTCAAAAAGATGCGTCCATCCCGGCCGTTTGAGATCCAGCCCCGCGCCTTCATCGAACAACATTTTGGTTCGATCCCGGATGGATGCGGGGAGTTGGTCAGGATAGAGGTCGTACAGCGCGCGAAGCGGCTTCTTCCCGCGCGGCTTGCCATTCGATGTCGCAACCAGTGCATCGCCGCGCAGGTCCAGGGCGTAGGCCGCGACACGTGGGTCGAGGAACGGTTCGCGCGTTTCGAGCATAAAGCGCATGGAGCAACGGTCCACGCGCTGAAGCACGACGGAATGCATCTGCGCCAGGCACTGGTCGCGCACGCTGCGGCCTTCGTCCTGGCCGGCGGCGAAGGCCCATTCGATAGGCAGGTAACCTGCGAAGAGTTCGTCCGCCCCCTCACCGCACAGCGCCACGCGGTATCCATCATGATGGATGGCTTCGGAAAGAATGTAGGAACAGATCGCGCCGCGGATCACAGCAGGCTCGAAAGATTCCGACACTGTAACAACCTCGCCAATATGCGCGAGCGTTTCGGGGCTTTCCGGTTCAAAGGGAACGACACGCAGTTCGATGCCCGAGAGCCGCGCATAATCCTCGGCGTAGCGATAGTCCGGGGCGTCCTTCGTGCCGAGAAAATAGCCAGGGGAATCCGGGCGGTGCATGCGCGCGTAATGGGCGACAAGAGTGCTGTCGATCCCGCCGCTGAGCTTGGTGGCAACCGGAAGGTCATGCGGCAGGCGGATGCGCACGGCATCGGCGAGAAGGCGGTCGAGTTCGCGGACATCGCCTTCCGACTGTCCCGCAAACGCACCGCCGACCGCTGATCTGTAGCCCGCGCAGATCTTGCGCGTAAGCACATAGCCGGGCGGGACGAGATGAACATCGCCCTTCTCCGTCGCCGACAGAAGCGGTTTGATTTCGGAGCAGAAGAGGAAGCCTGCATCCGACTGAACGACATAAAGCGGTTTCACACCGAAAGGATCGCGCGCGGCAAGGAACTCACGGTTCGAAACATCGAAGGCGACAAAGGCGAACATGCCGTTGAGCATGGAAAGCGCCTTGATGCCCCATACCTGCAGCGCGCTCGCCAGCACCTCCGTATCCGACTCGGTGCGGAACGGAATGCCTTTCGCCTTCAACTGCTCGCGCAGTTCATGGTGGTTGTAGATCTCGCCATTGAAGGAGACGAGAAGCTTGCCGTCAAAAGAGGCCTGTGGCTGTACGCCATGGCTTATGTCAACGATGCCCAGGCGACGCGTACCCAACGCGGTACGGGGATACGGCGAAACGACCGCATCGGTGATGTCGCCGCGATAGGAAATCGCCGCGAGCAGCCGCGGCACGATTTTCTCCGCACCATCCCAGTCGATCGCAACCGCAATACCGCACATCCTCGCGCAACCCCGTTTGACCGCGCCCTTGAACATGCGGAAAGCCAGAACCGGCCGACGCCTGACCGGACCCGCCTCGACGCCGAGCTTAAAGAGACCAACATCACCGGACCATTTCGCGCGGATTGATTAACAGTCGGGACGGCGGCCGCATCGCGCCGGCGATTCCCGTTGAATCGCCAAAATCCGGTATTGAAGGCCAATCTCGACACGCCCACGCTCGCATATCTCGCGTGTCACCGTCGAAATTTCGCCGAAGCTATTCGACAAGGAGAACCTCGGCGTCTTTTGATGTTCGGCAGGGCTGGCCGAACGGGAATCCATTTGCCGGCGCCATGCGCGCGACCGGGGCCGCCAAGTCTTGGCTGTGCCGGGGAAATGACCACAATATTGAAAGACCCCAATATTCAAAATCGTTTGGGACAACCGGGGGTGTCCCATATTATCACGTTGCCTGGCTGGCGTGGGATGCGGCAAGCGTTCCTCGTACCCTATTGGGCTGATCAAAACGACGATGCATGAGTCCGTGGATGACATTCGAATTGTCGTGACGGCGACACTGCGCGCCATGCTGCCGGCGTCCGTCGAACTTTCCGACGACACCAACATCATGCGCGACCTCGGCATGGACTCGGTAGCGGTAATGGATTTCGTGATGGAAACCGAAGAGCGCCTGGATATTTCCGTTCCACTCGATCGGATTTCGGAAGTCGAAACAATCGGCGATCTCGTGACGACGCTGCATGACATAAAGACCGGAAGTTGAGCGATGTCGCTGTTTGAAAAATTCGAGTCGCTGAGTGCGCAATATGCCCGGTTGGAAGCGATCGGCGCCAATCCGTTCGCGATCACGTTCGACCGCGTGCTGTCGCCCACGGAAGCGATGATCGGAAACAGTCGTATCCTGCTGCTCGGCACCAACAACTATCTCGGCCTTACCTACGACGCGGACAGCATCGCCAAGGCAGTGCAGGCAACGCAGGCGTTCGGAACCGGCACCACCGGATCGCGCATAGCCAACGGCAGCTATGACGGCCACAAGAAACTCGAACGCGCATTGATGGATTTCTATGGCCGAAAATACGCGATGGTTTTCTCGACCGGCTATCAGGCCAATCTGGGAATTATCTCAACGCTTGCCGGGAAGAACGATCACCTGCTTCTCGATGCGGATTCGCACGCAAGCATTTACGACGGCTCGCGGCTCGGCCATGCGCAGGTTACCCGTTTCCGCCACAACGATCCCAACGATCTGCACAAGCGGTTGCGCCGCCTGGCCGATGCTCCCGGCGATAAGATCGTCGTCGTCGAAGGCATCTATTCGATGTTGGGAGACATGGCGCCCTTGCGTGAATTTGCGCAGGTGAAGCGCGAATGGGGCGCCTATCTCGTGGTCGACGAGGCCCATTCGCTGGGCGTGCTCGGCGAAACGGGGCGCGGCCTTGCGGAGATGCAGAATGTCGAGGCCGACGTGGACTTTATCGTCGGAACCTTTTCAAAGAGTCTCGGCAGCGTGGGTGGTTTCTGCGTTAGCAATGCCGATGGCTTCGATATCCTGCGCGTCGCATGCCGGCCCTATATGTTTACCGCGTCGTTGCCGCCCGGGGTGGTTGCGGCGACGATGGAGGCGCTGCATCGAATTCGTATCCAGCCCGAGTTGCGCCAACATCTCATGGAAAATGCGCGGCGGCTTTATTCCGGCCTGGCTGGGCTGGGTTTTTGTCTCGGACCCGAGCCAAGTCCGGTCGTATCCGCCATTATGCCAAACCCGGAAACCGCTTTTGCCCTTTGGTCGGATCTTTTGAGGGCTGGCCTCTACACCAATGTGAGTCTGCCACCCGCGACGCCCAATGGATTGGCGCTGCTGCGTTCAAGCGTGAGCGCTGCACACACCCCGCAGCAGATCGATCATGCCATCGCGCTGTTCGAACAAACGGGCCGCGCCCTGGGGCTTGTTCCTGCAACCGCAGCCGCGCGCGCGTCACACCACACGGCTGCGTCTCCGTCATTGGTTGGCGTACCGTCAGAATGACGGTTCGCACCACAGCCGCCACAAGTGAACTGCGGCGATCAGGTAACTTTCTGTGAGAGTTGGGATGGGATTGCCCATTGTCGAAGCCGGCGATCTATTGATTGCAGGTTCGTGGCCGAATAGTTTGACGCGTCCACGCACCTCGTGAGTGCATATCCTTTGAAAATTCTCTTCGCTTTCGAGAATCCTCTGCCGAGTGCCGAGGCGGACGCCGAAGTCTTCGTGACGACAGCGCGATACCTCGCACCCGCATTCAAGCAGACGTGGTTTCACGTTCCGATTTCAGGTGGCGCAGACCACAGCGCTCTTGCCACCTTGACCGGCATGCCCGTGGTTCGCGCCATCGCGGCGGCGCGGCCGGCAGCACTAAGGCATCTTCTTTGCGGACTGACGCTGGTATTCCGCGCGCAATTCCGCGACGCCGATCTTGTCTACACCAGAAACCTTTGGATCGCATGGATAGCGGTGAAATCCGGGCGGCGCGTCGTATTCGATCACTACCGTCCGTGGCCCGACCAAATTCCGCCACTGCAATTCTGGATCTATCGCCTGATGTGCCATCGGCGATTTCTGCTCAATATCTGTCATTCGGAATACACGAGGCAAAAATATCTCGCTCTCGGAATCCCCGAAAGCAAACTGGTTTGCATCCACAACGGCTTTGAGCCGCAGCGCTTCGAAGCGCCGGTCTCATTGGAGACCGCCAAGCGAACGATCGGCGTCCCGCCCTCGGCGAAAACCGTCGTCTATACCGGACGCATCAATCACAAGAAGGGTTTGAGCCTGATCTTGGAAGCAGCGAAGCGGTTGCCGGATATCCTTTTTATATTGGTCGGTTCTCACGGCGATGGGCCTATCGAGACGATGGCCCGGGAAATTTCCAATGTCCGTATCGTGCCCTGGCAACCGGCCGATGCGATCGCGCGATATGTGTTCGCCGCCGATGTTCTGCTGATCCCGCCCTCATCGCAGCCCTTGATGGAATTCGGCTCGACGGTCCTGCCGTTGAAACTGTTTTCTTACATGGCTTCGGGGCGTCCCATTCTTGCCGGCGACACGCCGGATGTGTGCGAAGTGTTGAAGCACAAGGAGAACGCCTTTCTTTGCCGCGCCGATGATCTGGAATCTCTGATAACCGGAATCCGGGCGCTGACCGCGGATCCCATTCTGGCGGAGCGCCTCGCGGCGCGGGCCTTCGCGCAAAGTCGCGATTTTACGTGGGATATGCGCGCGAAGACGATTACCGGCGCTGTTGAGAGCCGCGTCCAGTGCATGTCTGCGCAAGATGGAACATGGGGGCGTCCGCAGTTTCGCGCCTGGATGCATCAGTCGCGGCGTTGGCTAATGCATCTGATCCGGCGGCGCTCATGGGTGCTCCCACCAACGCCGCCGTCTACCGCAGGCGAGTGGCGAGCCTGACGATATGGATAGCCATCGCCAACATTTGAGTCGCGGCTTCAATTGGCTTGGTGGCGCAACTATCGTTGCCAAGATCATCGACTTTTCTACAATTCTCGTCGTGCTGCTGTTTCTCACCAAGGAACAGGTGGGCATCGCGTCTCTTGTCGTGTCCATCGGCATGATTATCGAAGCGTTCGACGGATTGGGCACAGCCGATGCACTCGTGCAGGCACCGTCGATCTCCCGCCTCCAGCTCGACACGCTGTTCTGGTTCGTCGTCGGGGCGGCGTTCGCGGTCGCCGCGGTTACGCTGCTTGCCGCGCCGTGGATTGCAGCCATCTATGGCGTGGCGGGAATGGCGACATATTTCCTCGCCATCGCGGCGAAGCAGCCCCTGGTTGCCGCCGCGGTAATTCCGCTGGCCATCATGAACCGGGACCTGCGGTTTGAGCGCATCGCTATCGTCAATGTGTGCGCGACGTTTGGCGCCGCGATGACGCGGCTGGGCCTGGCGATTGCCGGTGCGGGCGCATGGGCGCTGGTCGCCGGATACACGGCGAGCGGCCTTTTCTTGTTGCTCGGCGCATCGCTGGCCAGCCCCTTCCTCCCGCGACTGCGATTTCAGATGCGCTCGATCGCGTCCCTTGTGCATTTCGGACTTCGAGCCGGGACCTCCAATGTCATCGAACAGGTGTTCAAGAATGTCGATTACCTCTTGATCGGCTGGTTCTACGGACCGGCGCCGCTGGCGATCTATCGTGTGGCTTTCGACGTTGCGATGGAGCCCGCCATGGCCATCGGCACGCTTGTGAATCGAACCGCGCTGCCGGTGTTCGCGAAGATGGCGGCGATGAAAGATCAACTCTCGCAGGCGTTCGTCTGGTCGGTGGGCCGTATTGCGATGCTGGCAGCGCCCCTGGCGGTGGCGTTAATTCTTGTCGCGGATCCACTCATGGCGTTGCTTCATGACCGCCAGGGTCA